>ERZ1740067.1988-NODE-1988-length-13067-cov-13.830848_pt1 | contig 13067 bp, 12 predicted proteins | sample MGYA00581736_ERZ1740067 | MGnify/ENA primary metagenome ERZ1740067 (study PRJEB43018, sample SAMN04849236) | marine metagenome | isolation source: floating plastic debris | place: Pacific Ocean | collected 2008-08-27 | study: EMG produced TPA metagenomics... | reverse complement strand
GATTTCATTAGCTCTTTTGCGTTGTCGCTTGCACTGTTCATTGCCGTCATCCGTGAAGCCAGCTCACTCGCTGCGGACTCTTGCAATGCTCTCAGGATTTGATTATTCAAATATAGAGGTAACAGGGCATCGAGAATTTGCGCTGGGTCTTGCTCAAAGAGCATATCCTTTGGAAACTCACTAACCTGCACATCAGGTGCGTCGCTGCGTTCTACCGCAAGGCGACCATCACGACTGGTTAGGCGGAAGATTTCATCATCTTGCGCTTCAAAGCCCTGTGGATCTAGTGGCAACAAAGTCTGAGTGACAGGGCGATTGCTCACCAAAGAGATGAATTTGGTATAGACCAGCTCAACTCTATCTACACTCTCGGACAAGAACAAAGACAAAAGCTCATCGGCAATTCTAGAGGCTTCATCCGCTGTGGGAATCTGCTCTAGGCCAATGTACTTTTCATCAATGGGCTGGTCGCGACGCTCAAAGTATTGAACAGCTTTGCGGCCTACCAATACATAGGTAAAGTCCAAGCCTTCAGCTTTTAGCTCTTTGGCACGGTTCTCAGCGCGACGAATCACGTTGGAATTGTAGCCACCACAGAGACCTCTGTCGCCAGAAATAACCAGTAGCGCTACTTTTTCAGTCTCACGCTTCTGTAAGAGAGGCAGGTTTGAAGTATCTTCAAACTTGAGTCGGCTTTGTAGGCCGTAGAGCACTTGAGCCAAGCGATCAGCAAACGGACGAGTCGCGTTTACCTGAGCCTGCGCACGGCGAACCTTGGCAGCGGCCACAAGGCGCATTGCTTCGGTGATTTTTCGAGTATTCTTGACCGACTTGATGCGATCGCGAATCAATTTCAAATTAGCCATAATCGTTTCTTTACAAGGCCAGTAGCTAAATGGCTTTCACCGTGCTACCGACCTCATTAATTGCGTCTCCCTACGCGGCCAAGAATGCTTGCTTACTCTCAGTGATCGCTTCTTCCAACAGCTTAATCGCGTCGTCAGTCAGCTTCTTAGTGCTGTTGATTTCATCCACGTAAGCTTTCTTGCTGGTGTTCACGTACTTGATGAGCTCACTAACGTAGTCGGCAACTTTGTCGACATCAATATCGTTGAGCTTATCGTTTACACCGGCGTAGATGACCGCAACCTGCTCGGCCAAAGAACGAGGAGAGTACTGAGGCTGCTTAAGAATCTCACGCAGCCGCTGGCCCTTGGCCAACTGTGCTTGAGTCGCAGGGTCCAAGTCAGAAGCAAACTGAGCAAAGGCCTGAAGCTCATCAAACTGAGCTAGCTCCAGCTTCACCTTACCGGCTACTTTCTTAATCGCTTTTGTCTGCGCCGCAGATCCTACTCGGGATACCGAAATACCCGCGTTAATGGCAGGACGCAAACCTGCATTGAATAGGTCAGAAGAAAGGAAGACCTGACCATCCGTAATCGAAATTACGTTGGTTGGGATGTACGCCGAAACGTCACCCGCTTGGGTCTCAATAATTGGCAGTGCAGTCATGCTGCCTTCACCCAACTCAGGACTGAGCTTAGCTGCGCGCTCTAGCAAACGTGAGTGTAAGAAGAACACGTCGCCAGGATATGCCTCACGACCGGGTGGACGACGAAGCAGCAAGGACATTTGACGGTAAGCCTGGGCTTGCTTGGTCAAGTCATCATAAATAATGAGGGTTGCTTTGCCTTTGTACATGAAGTACTCAGCAATCGAAGCGCCTGTGTAAGGTGCAAGATACTGCAAGGAAGCCGGGTCATTTGCGTTTGCCGCAACCACGACGGTGTAGTCAAGCGCGCCACGCTCTTCGAGAACGCCCACAACTTGAGCCACAGAAGATGCTTTTTGGCCGATGGCAACGTAGATACAAACTACGTCTTGGTCGGCTTGGTTAAGGATGGTGTCGATTGCGATCGCAGTCTTACCCGTCTGCCGGTCACCAATAATCAGCTCACGCTGACCACGGCCAATAGGAATCATCGCGTCAATCGCGGTGATACCTGTCTGCAAAGGCTCATATACAGACTTACGCTCAATGATGCCAGGTGCCATCGACTCAATGAGGCGAGTCTCGGTTGTATTGATGTCGCCTTTACCGTCAATAGGACGAGCGAGGGTATCTACCACACGGCCAAGCATTGCATCGCCTACAGGCACAGATGCAATCTTACCGGTGGATTTAACGGTAGAGCCTTCCAGAACCTGGCGGCCCGTACCCATCATTACTGCACCAACGTTGTCTTCTTCCAGGTTCAGTGCGATGCCGATAGTGCCATCGTCAAATTCCAACAGCTCACCAGCCATTGTGTTGTCGAGGCCATAGATGCGGGCAATACCGTCACCTACTTGCAGAACCGTACCGACGCTATCTGCTTTCACGTCCTGATCGTACTGTTCAATCTGCTGTTGAATAATGCTACTAATTTCGTCGGGCTTGATGCTTACCATTAGGAGTCGCTCTACCTACTAACTACCGATTTGTACTAAAAAATGAACACTTTATACTTTGATTGACCGCTAGCTCAAACACTAGAAAGGTCAAATGGCTAGCGATTACACGCCTAGCTGCAAGCCAATTCTACGAAGCTGTCCGCGAATGCTGGCATCGAGCACCTGCGAGCCAATTTGAATAATTACCCCACCGATGAGGTCTGGGTCCACGCTGGTTTCCAACTCTACCGATTTGGCATCCGATATCTTTTGAACCTTTTGGCGAACGGTTTCTTTTTGTTCGTCATTCAGCTCAACAGCGGAGATAACCTCGGCCAAAACCGTTTGGTTAAGCTCACGCACACGGGCCTGAAACTCTTGCAAAATCGGCTCAACTAAATAGATGCGACCTTTATCGACCAACAGCATCAGAAAATTCTTCATCTGCACGTTGGCATCGTCACCCAAAACTTTGTTCAGCACACCTTTTTTGGCGTCCTTGTTTGTAATGGGGTTAGCCAAAAAATCCTTGAGACCCTCCGACTCTTTAAGCAAACTCAAAAAGTCCGCCGCAATTTGACTCAAGTCGTTGACAGAATCTTTTGACTTAGCAATTGAAAGAAGCGCTTGCGCGTAAGGAGCCGCAACTTCTGAAGTAGCAATACTCATGGGTGTTTCTCCTAATCTCCTAGCTGAGCGATACTTTGGTCAACCAGCTTGGTTTGAACGCCTTCGTTAAGCATCTCAGGAAGGCGCGATCGCACTTTCTCCAATGCCATTGCCGAAACTCGCTGACGTAGCTCCTGCATAACCCGCTCTTGCTGAGAAGAGATATCCTGCGCGGCTGACGCTTTGAGTCGCTCAATATCTTTAGCTGACTGAGCCAAAACCGCTTCGCGGGCAGCCTCAGCATTAGTTTGTGCCTCGCTCTTAATTCGCTCAGCTTCTTTCTTAGCCATTTGCAGCTTTTGCTGCTGCTCAGCCAAAGAAGAAGCGGCCTTCTTTTGACGGGCCTCCGCATCTTTAATCGCCGCCTCAATTGCTTCGCGGCGCTCTTGGAGCTTACTGCCCAAAAAGCCCTTGCCGAAGTAAACAAGAACGCCAATCACAATGGCTAGGTTGATGATGTTGGTTTCGAGGATGTCGAAATTCAACCCAAATCCTTTAGTTTCAGAGGCCAGCAGCCCCCACGCTTGCGTTAACACTTTCGATACCTATACTGCTTCGTCTCTTTTTGTAAGCGATCTTTGCGTCCCGAACCTGATTACTCAAAGCGGGGCACAACGACTTACGCCTCTCCTTACGCTGCTGAACCCAGCAACTTACCTAAAATTTGATCGCTCAGAGAATCAACTTTTTGCTCCAGCTGGCCCAAGGCCGTTGCTTTCTGCTCGTCGAGTTCTTTTTGTACAGCTTCGCGCTGAGCTGCGGCTTCCTGCTGGGCTGCGCCCTGCTTTTCAGCGGCAATCTTTTGCGCATCGGCCTGAGCAGCCTCAATGACGCTACGCGCCTCACGACGAGTATCAGCCAAAGACTGTTCGTAGTCAGCCGCGAGCTTTTCGGCCTTGGCCAAACGCTCTGCCGCACCTGCTTTGGCGTTGCGCACGTAGGCGTCGCGCTCATCAATAGCAGCGCCCAAAGGCTTGTACAAAATGGCGTTGAGTACCGCCATCAAAATCAAAAACTGAATAGCCATCAAAGGCAATGTGGCGTTTAAATCAAACAAACCACCCGCTTCTTCGACAGACTCAACAGCTTCAACCGCCAGTAATGTCAGTCCCATCCACATGTTCTTTACTATTCTCGCTGGCCTTTACATCAGCGAGTAACTCCCTATTAATTCAACAGAGTAAGCGCTGTGAGAACCAGGCTAAGCACTAGAAGACTCTACGCTCAACCTGGCTCATCTCATGCTTATGCGAAGGGGTTAGCAAACAAGAGAACAAGAGCAACAACAAGACCGTAGATGGTCAATGCTTCCATAAATGCCAAGCTAAGCAGCAATGTGCCACGGATTTTGCCTTCAGCTTCGGGCTGACGAGCAATACCTTCTACAGCCTGACCAGCAGCATTACCCTGACCAATACCAGGGCCGATAGCCGCAAGACCAATAGCCAAAGCAGCCGCAATTACAGATGCACTAGCAACAGTAGGATTCATGATGTTTTTCCTTGTGATTATTAGAGTGTTGTATCAAGAGTGAGATTAACGAGAGTCCCTATCTCTCACGAAAGGCGCTTCAAAGAAGTTTCTTCAAAGCGCCTTTCATACTTGTATCAGTGCCCTTCCATCGCTTCGCCGATGTAAGCAGCTGCTAGGGTAGCAAAGATCAACGCCTGAATCGCACTGGTAAACAAACCCAGCACCATCAGTGGCAGTGGAATGAATAAAGGGACCAAAAGCACCAGTACGCCAACGGCTAGCTCGTCTGCCAGAATGTTTCCGAAAAGTCGGAAGCTGAGGGAGAGAGGCTTGGTGAAATCTTCGAGGATGTTGATTGGCAACAGAATAGGGGTTGGCTCAATGTACTTCGCAAAGTAGCCCAGACCACGCTTCCTAAATCCCGCATAAAAGTATGCCAGGGAAGTCAACAGTGCCAATGCAACGGTTGTGTTGATATCGTTTGTAGGCGCTGTCAGCTCACCAGAGGGAATGTGGAACAGCTTCCAGGGAATCAACGCCCCTGCCCAGTTGGAGACAAAAATGAATAAGAACAGCGTGCCAACGAAGGGAACCCAAGGGCGATATTCCTTTTCACCGATTTGGTCTTTAGCCAAGTCGCGAATGAAGTCGAGGGCGTACTCCATCAGGTTCTGCAAGCCAGAAGGAATGCGCTCTACATTACGCGAAGCCAGGAAGGCGACAACAATCAGCAGACCACACACAATCCAGGAGGTAATGAACACTTGACCGTGAAGGCTCAAGCCGCCAATTTTCCAGTAATAGTGCTCGCCTACTTCTAGTTTGGCTAGAAGCGATGAGTTCAAAAAATGAAAGGTGTTTAGCATCGCCGTTTAAATCTCTATTTTTCGTATAGCTGGAGCTTGCAACAGTCGCTCTGGCAACAGTTATCTGTGCTACAACGCCGTTAAATTGAATCAGTTAATCTTTCGCCTGAGCCTTAAATGTAACTATCAAGCCTGAAAACTAAGATAGTTATCTCGACAGCGAATGTTCACAGGCAAACCGTCAAAAATCCCGATTAAGACTGTGCCGTTTCAGACTGAGGCATAACCGCTGTCCACACCACAAATGCGATGAGCGCAGCTTTGTAAGTCAAGAAACCCAAAAAGACCGGAAGAATTGAAAGCTGCTGCCACTGAGTGGAAACAACCATCACGCCTACAAAAATCGCCAGCCTGCCACTACTCGGCTTCGGCTTTTCACGGCCAATTCCACCTACGCTTTTAGCCAACATCCTGAAGTACACAAGGCCGGTTACCGCACCAATCACATAGTTTGCGGCGATATTCAACGAATACACGCCCCACACCATGAAAAAAATGACGCCTGTAAAGCTCAGCGTTAGCAAAAGCAAGTTTTGCTGGAGCTGATAGTAATCTTGCATCGACGTTTCGGAGGCCGGTGGCAACGCAATTTCTTCCGCGCTCACCGCTTCGTTGTCGTCAGAATCAAGCTGAGCTTTCGCCTCTTTTGTCACGCTTAGCTCAGCGATCGCCGAACCAATATTTTCTTCAGCGAGTGCTGAAAGATTAAGAGAGATACCAGCTGTGTTGTCAGCAGAAGTCACATTAATAAGTTGTGGCAAACGCCCTGCCTATTAGTAGTTCCAAACGAGGCAACGTTGCCCACTTGGCCTTGTCAAAACAAAGGTTAACTTGAGTCAAACCAAGGGCAATCATATCATGGCAATAATACTTATTACAGAAAGTTTTAACCAGATTGCCTACCTTTATTTTTTAGGAAGCGCTAGCATAATCAACTGTCTTTTTTGCAGCGATCGCACCCTTGCCAACCCATCTGCACCTTCTTGGCCCAACGCTGCAAGCACCTCTGCGACCGTCACTTCTGCTGAATCGTCATTGGGCTTGGCACACTTCTCCATCAGGGCAAACTCTTCTTCGGTAATCGAAACCACCTGATACTCATAGTTAAAAAAGCTGCGGCTGGGCCAGCCTTCGATACAAGGATGACGCTCAATCTTTGCCTCTAACAGGATCTCATCGTCAGCCCAGTCGGCTTTCTCTAGTGGCGGACGGCTCAGAAAGAACTCAAAGTGGGTCAGCTCAGGGTCGAGAATTTCGGTGAGTCGATAACGATCGCGCTCACCCAATCCTTCTGCCCTGGCCATCAGCTCAGAATCCTTGCCAATCAGCCGAGCCAAATCCCAGTACTGCGGATTTGAGAAGCCCACAAAATCCAATCCCGACGCGTCAATCAGCTCAAACAGGGTTTTAACGTTGTAATCGATCTCCTGCGGATGCACATACATATCAGCAAAGCATTCGTCGCGATGATTTTCCAGCGCCCAGCGAGTCTCTTCTCTTTTGCGCAGTCTGTTTTCTGCTGGCAGAGAAGAAAACAGACTGCGCCCAACTGCGACACCATCTATATAATCACCGCGTTTTTCGCCTTGTAAAAGTGCGATCGCCTCTTGAGTAAGCTGAATCTCTCGCCTTCCTAGCTCCGCATAGACAAAAATGTGAAAAATACCGCCCGGCTTCAGTTTTTTTGCCAGCGCCTGGATCCCTCTTATGGGGTCAGGCATATGATGCAGCACCCCGACACAGTTAATTAGGTCAAACTCACCAGGAATTTGCTCGACGTCGTAAATACTGAGGTTGTGGAAAGTGACTCTATCCGCCCCAGACCTTTGGCAGCGCTCTGTAGCAACTGCAATAGCACCCGCACTCAAATCCATTCCCACCACATCAGCCTCAGGGTTTAGATGCACCAGATACTCTGTGCCTACACCAGTACCACAGCCCGCATCAAGAATCCGAGCCGCCTTACTCGCTGGCTTACGCCCCGCACAAAAGCTGTAGGCCGATGGCCATTGCCAGCGCCAGTTATAGCCAGGCGGAGCCTCATCTAGCAAGGGCTCTGGTGGGAAAGGGTATGTATCGTACAGCTTGGCCACGGCGGAACTCACAGCATTGCTATCAACACCGCTATTGACAGAGTCAGGCTGAGCCGACTGACTAGAGGGACCAGAGAGAGGAATATTAGGGGTAACAGAAGACTCAGCCATAGAAGAAAACGATGAACATCTCAGCGACCTAAAAGTTTTTCAGGTATTTTTCTAGCATCGCCCATAACGCCTGCAAATTTCACCTGATCGAGTTCAACAATTTGGTCAGCCATTGGCCCTAATAGCTGACCAAATTGTGGCCCTAATAGACTCACTCAATCATCAAGAGAACAGAAATCAAACTTTACAAAGGTTCATATCTTTCTCAGAGAGCGCAGTCAATCTCGTATGATTTGGAAACTAAGCAGCAATTTACTCTGTGCGCATCGATGTTACACAGGCATCAAACAATACGGTTCTTAACAATCGAGTTGTTGCCTCTCAAAATCGTTCTAGGCTGAGAGTACGAGTCTTAAATTCTTATATATAGGGAGTCTTTGAGAACCCATGACAGTGACAGCTAGTGGCGGAAGCTCTGTAGCACGGCCCCAACTTTACCAAACCTTGCCCGCTTCCACGATTGCCCAGGCGGAACAAAAAGACCGCTACATCGAGCGCACCGAGCTAGGTGAACTCAAGACTTTCTTCGACTCTGGAATGAAGCGACTGGTGATTGCCCAAACCATCACTCGCTATTCGGAGCTGATCGTATCCCAGGCCGCCAACCGAATCTTTACCGGTGGCTCAGCGTTGGCCTACCTCGAAAAGAACGATGATGCCCCTGTAGAAATGCCCCTTGGCGGCGTTCCTCTCGACCAAAAAGAAGCTGCCAAGCTGGGGACAGCGACATTTGTGGCCTCTGAAGGTGGTGGCGGTAGTAGCAACAGCGGCGGCGGGATCTTCAGCGGACTGCGTAACTTACTGGTTAACGACCCCGACGCAGGCATCACCCCAACTGGGTTCAGACCGATCAACGTATCGCGCTACGGCCCCAGCAACATGCAAAAGTCTCTGCGAGACATGAGCTGGTTCTTGCGCTATCTCACCTATGCGATTGTGGCGGGCGACCCCAACATCATCAAGGTGAACGTTCGCGGCCTGAGAGAAATCATCGAAAATGCCTGCTCCACGCCAGCGACCATCGTCGCACTCCAGACCATGCGTGGAGCCTCTGTCGGCTATTTCAAAGGTGACGACGAAGCTCAGAATTTGCTGCGGCAGTATTTCGACATTATGCTCACGGAGTTCAAAGGGCCCACTCCTTCAGACAAGCTGCGTCAGCGTGCCTCTAAAGACTTGCAGGGTCTGAAACTTCCCCAAATTTACTACAACGCTTCAGAAAGGCGGCCTGTTTACGCAATGAAGCCAGGGCTTGGCACTATTGAGAAAAAAGATGTCATTACAGCGGCCTATCGCCAAGTATTTGAACGCGACATAAAGCGGGCCTACTCTCAAGACATCTCTGACCTAGAATCCAAGGTCAAGAACGGCGAGATTTCGATGAAGGAGTTCATCCGCCGATTGGCAAAGTCTCCTTTATATAGAAAGCAGTTCTTTGAACCGTTTATCAACAGTCGTGCGCTGGAGCTGGCTTTTCGCCATATTCTAGGTCGCGGTCCTAGCTCTAGAGAAGAAGTGCAAAAATACTTCTCGATTGTTTCTGAAGGCGGCTTACCTGCGCTGGTTGATACGCTCGTCGACTCACAAGAATACGGCGACTATTTCGGAGAAGAGACCGTTCCCTACATTCGCGGACTAGGTCAAGAAGCTCAAGAATGCCGCAACTGGGGCGCGCAGCAAGACCTGTTCAACTACAGCGCACCTTTCCGCAAGGTACCTCAGTTCATTACCCTATTTGCCTCTTACGAGCAGCCACTGCCCGACCAGCACGTCTATGGTGTTGGCAACGATCCGTTGGAGATTCAGTTCGGGGCCATCTTCCCGAAAGAGACTCGCGACCCCAAAAACAACCCTGCGCCATTCAGCAAAGATACGCGCCGTATTCTGATTCACCAGGGCGCTGGCATCAACAACCAGCTCAGCAACCCTGCGGCCCGCCCACAGGCACCCGGCTCGCTGGGCGCGAAGGTGTTCAAATCCTCTGAAGCTAGCAAAAGCGTGCTAATCGATGCAGTTTACCGGCAGGTCTTTGGCCGTAAGCCATACGCTGGGCAGGAATTACGCGTTGCTGAGAGTCGGTTTAACAACGATGAGATTAACGTTCGCGAGCTAGTGAAGGCGATCGCCAAGTCAGAGTCCTTCCGCAAGACCTACTGGACTTCGCTCTACGTGATGAAAGCAGTTGAATACATTCATCGTCGCTTGCTCGGTCGCCCTACCTACGGTCGCCAAGAAACGAACAGGTACTTCGACATCTGCGCTAAACAAGGATTCTATGCGCTAGTCGACGCCATTATCGACTCGCAGGAATACACCGAAAGCTTTGGTGAAGATACAGTGCCTTACGAGCGGTATTTAACGCCGGGCGGGCAGGCAATGCGATCGCTACGTGTTGGCGCTATCCAAGAAACCGGCGCACGCGTTGAGCAAAAGGCCACACCTCGCTTTATCGAGCTAGGGGCGGTTCAAGCCGACAGGCCACAGCCAGAAGTCAGCCAGCGCATTCGACAAGGCGTCAGCGTTCAGCGCGAACAGACCAAGCGCTTTAAGCTTACAACCTTCGACAAACCAACCGTTAAGAAGGTGGCAGCAGCGGCCTACCGTCAAATCTTCGAGCGCGACATTGCGCCCTACGTCATTGACGGCAGTGAGTTCTCCGAACTGGAGAGTAAGCTCACCAATCGCGAGATTAACCTAAAGGAATTTGTTGAAGGGCTTGGCGGCTCAAAGCTTTACATCAAAGAGTTCTACGCACCCTATCCCAACACGAAAGTGATTGAGCTGGGCACCAAGCACTTCCTAGGCAGAGCCCCTCAAGACCAAAGCGAAATCCAAAAGTACAACAAGATTTTGGCTTCTGAAGGTATCCGTGGGTTCATTAGAGCCCTGGTAGACACTCCTGAGTACGCTCAGTACTTTGGCGAAGACACCGTGCCCTATCGCCGGTTCCCAACGCTACCTGCAGCAAACTTCCCCAACACCGAAATCCTATACAACCGTCTCACCAAGCAAAGTGCAGATGTTGTTGTCCCTAGCTTCGAGAGCTCAAATGCCTCGCCCTCCGCGTCGGAGAGAATGCCCTTAATGGCAGGCGCACTAGAAGACTAACAGTAAGACTAACAGTGTCGAGCAGAAGGCTTAATAGCGACCTTCTACTGACAAACAAACATTGAGAGGGATGTGGCCAGTTCAGGGCATATCCCTCTTTTCTATGCTTAATTTCTCAAATCTGAGGATTTTTATTACGAAATATTTCCAAACCTCTAAGAAGGTAAGCGAAATACCGGAAAATGTTTACGGAAGGTAGCTGAGCGCTGCCAAAACGTGAGCCTGATTAAGGCGTAGAACCTGTTACCTACTATCCTTGTTTGCGATTGTTCTAGCACTAAGGTGCTTTTGCTCATAGCAAACAGAATAAAGTAACAAAGTTTATACAATAGGCCGCTCGTCAGACCTCATACTGTTCCTATAGGTAAAATTGCTTGCCTATTTTGCATCAGCTGTGAGCTCATCTATGACGTCATTAAGGTGAAAGCTCAGCTGTTCGATTTTTTGTCTGTTCTAACAGAGCCAGTGAAACTCATCTGGTTTATTCTTTCGGAGGAATCCATAAATGAGTATAGTCACGAAGTCTATCGTGAATGCTGACGCTGAGGCCCGCTACCTCAGCCCCGGCGAATTGGATCGCATCAAGGGGTTTGTTACCTCTGGTGAGCGTCGTGTTCGCATCGCGCAGGTTCTCACAGAATCTCGTGAGCGCATCGTCAAAACAGCTGGCGACCAGTTGTTCCAAAAGCGCCCTGACGTTGTTTCTCCCGGCGGCAACGCATATGGCGAAGAAATGACTGCTACTTGCCTCCGCGACATGGACTACTATCTACGTCTCATCACTTACGGTGTAGTCGCAGGCGACGTTGCGCCTATCGAAGAGATCGGCTTGGTGGGTGCTCGTGAGATGTACAACTCTCTCGGTACTTCCATTCCTGCAATGGCAGATTCTATCCGTTGCATGAAGAGCGTTGCCGGTTCCATGATGTCTGGTGATGATGCTGCTGAAGCCGCATCTTACTTCGACTACGTCATTGGCGGCTTGCAGTAAGCTCTAGCTGAATAGAGTCTCTGGTTATTAGGCTCTAATTACATAGAGATACATCGCTCATTCGTCCACTCTTGTTAAAGTCCATTTTTAGGAAGCACACCCAATGCAAGATGCAATTACTGCTGTAATTAATGCTTCAGACGTTCAAGGTAAGTACCTTGACGCGTCTTCCATGGATAAGCTCAAAGCTTATTTCCAAACTGGTGAGTTGCGTGTTCGCGCAGCAACCTCCATCAGTGCTAACGCTGCTGAAATCGTCAAAGAAGCTGTGGCTAAGTCCCTGCTTTACTCTGACATCACTCGTCCTGGTGGCAACATGTACACCACTCGTCGCTATGCTGCTTGCATTCGTGACTTGGACTACTACTTGCGCTACTCCACGTACGCAATGCTCGCTGGTGATCCTTCCATCCTCGATGAGCGTGTGCTCAACGGGTTGAAAGAGACTTACAACTCCTTGGGCGTTCCTGTCGGTGCAACCGTTCAGGCCATCCAAGCGATCAAAGAAGTTACCGCTAGCCTAGTTGGCGCTGACGCTGGCAAAGAAATGGGTGTTTACCTCGACTACATCTGCTCTGGCCTAAGCTAGTCAGCTGTCGGCTAGTAGATTTTGAGTAATCACCTCCGCTTTAAATCGGGTTCAACCGTGGTTATAGGTATCTTTTCACTGGTGTTTTTGCATACTCACTAGTGAGCACTTACCTTCAAAAAACTATCAACAGAATCCAACTCTCTCTAGACATCTGGGATGAGTGTTAGAGAATTGAAGGCTTAGCAGGTTAGTTTCTGAGAGGCTTCGATTAGCTAGCATTGGTTTTCACAGATTTCTAGAGAGCACTTCCCTTACAGGCCACTTGTCTCATCTCCACTTGTCTCATTTACTTGTCTCACGAGAGTGCTTCTTCCCTAGGAACAGAAGTCACTGAAGCAAAACAGAGAGCTGAAGCAAAAGCTGGCACGCTTGAGAGTATCTGCGAGTGTTCAAGATATCCCCACAAGCTTTTAACCAAAGATTTAGATACCCCAAAATTTAGAAGATACCCCAAAGAGGCCATTACCATGCGAATGTTTCGAGTCACTGCCTGTGTCCCTAGCCAAACCAGGATTCGAACTCAGCGCGAGCTACAGAATACTTACTTTACGAAGCTAGTTCCCTACGACAACTGGTTTAAAGAGCAGCAGCGCATTCAAAAGATGGGTGGCACTATCGTAAAAGTAGAGTTGGCAACTGGCCGACAGGGTGCAAACACAGGATTAGCCTAGGCGGTACGCCACCCTAGCGTGTATCTACACAGCAAAATACCCAGCTGGCGCTACCAAAAT
>ERZ1740067.1987-NODE-1987-length-13068-cov-7.213018_pt1 | contig 13068 bp, 16 predicted proteins | sample MGYA00581736_ERZ1740067 | MGnify/ENA primary metagenome ERZ1740067 (study PRJEB43018, sample SAMN04849236) | marine metagenome | isolation source: floating plastic debris | place: Pacific Ocean | collected 2008-08-27 | study: EMG produced TPA metagenomics... | reverse complement strand
TCCACAACGATCTTTTTCACGCGGTCCGCGATGTCGCTCATATGACTGTCCTCATTTTTTCGGGGCAAGTCGTCCGCCCCCAAGTGGTGTCCCCGATCCTGCCGGGGCTCTGGTCTTGCCCCCTTGGGGCGGTGAAGCATCGGGTCCAAAGCTGCGGCCCGACGCCGGAATCTGCGCCGCCTATAGCATATCTTTGGTTGATAGCAAGGCTCTGGCGCGGTGCCGCTACAACATGGCCATGCCGCCATTGACGTGCAAGGTGGTGCCCGTCACGTAGGCCGCCTCGGGGCTCGCCAGATACAGGGTGGCCGCCGCGATCTCATGCGCCTCTCCCATGCGTCCGGCGGGAATTTGCCCCATGATTCCAGTCTTTTGGTCATCGGTTAGCTTGTCGGTCATGGCGGTCGCGATAAACCCCGGCGCGATAGCATTCACCGTGATCCCACGGCTTGCGACCTCGTAGGCGAGGCTCTTGGACATGCCGACCATACCCGCCTTGGACGCGGCATAGTTGGCCTGCCCGGGGTTGCCCGTGGCCCCTACGATGGACGAGATATTCACGATCCGGCCCCAGCGCGCCTTCATCATGCCGCGCATCACACCTTTGCACAGCTTGAACGTCGCCGTCAGGTTCACATCCAGCACGCTTTGCCATTCGTCATCCGACATCCGCATGAACAGGTTGTCGCGCGTGATGCCCGCATTGTTGACGAGGATATCGAGGCTGCCCATCGCCTCCGTCGCCTGTTTCGGCAGCGCCTCCACCGCCTCCATATCGCTGAGGTTGCACGGCAGCACATGGGCCCGTCCGCCCAACTCACCTGCCAGCGCCTCAAGCGGTTCGGTCCGTGTCCCGCTCAGCCCGACGGTGGCCCCCGCAGCGTGCAAGGCGCGCGCAATTTCCGCGCCGATCCCGCCCGATGCGCCGGTGATCAGCGCTGACTTTCCTGTCAGATCAAACATCTATGCCCCTCATTTCAAGTTATTCCACGTCCAGATACACGTCACACACGTTGCGCGCATCATCGCGCGCGATGATCCGGTAGACCTCGCGCGCCAATCCCGTGGGCGTCAGCCCGAGTTCCGCCGCGGCGGCATGCAGCTTGGGATACACCTCCGGCAGGCCCGCAAAGGGCCCGCGGTGGCGGTGATGGAGCGCGCGGCTGCCCGGCACCTCAAACGGGTCAAAGCCGGGAAACAACTCGTCCATCGGCACGCCCACCGTCACTTCGATCTCGTCCCCGTCCATCCGGTAAAGCGCCATCTCGGGCCCGCACAGGATCAGCTCGGCCTTCTGCTGCAACGTGCTCAGCGCATCGAACGCGCCCGGGATCTGCGACAGCCGCTGGTCAAAGGCAAAGCGGCGGCGCACGCCGCCCAATGTCTCCGCCGCAAGCGTGACCAGGTCAGCCATCCAACGCCGCCTTCACGTCATCGGGCGTGCCCACGCCGCGCGTGGCAATCGATCGGTCGATGCGGCGCACCATGCCCGACAGCGCCTTGCCTGCGCCGATCTCCCACATCTCGGTGACCCCTTGGCCTGCCATCCACGCCACGCTTTCGCGCCAGCGCACCGCGCCTGTGACCTGCGTCACCAGATGTGCGCGCAACTCCGCCCCCGTGGCACACCCCTGCGCCAGCACATTGGGCACGACCGGAACGGCGGGGTCGGCGATCTCCACCGCCGCCAGCGCCTCGGCCATCACCGTCGCGGCAGGCTCCATCAAGCTGCAGTGAAACGGGGCCGACACGGGCAACATCACGGCGCGCTTGGCGCCGCGGGCCTTGGCCAGATCCACCGCGCGCTCCACCGCGCCGGTGTGGCCGGACACGACCACCTGACCGGGATCATTGTCATTGGCCGCCTGACACACCTCGCCTTGCGCGGCCTCCGCGGCCACCGCACGCACGGTCTCGAAATCGAGCCCCAGCAGCGCCGCCATGGCACCAATGCCCACCGGCACCGCCTCCTGCATGGCCTGCCCGCGCGTTCTCAGCAGCCGCGCGGCATCCGCCACGCTCAGCGATCCCGCAGCACAGAGCGCCGCATATTCGCCCAGCGAATGCCCCGCAACAAAGGAGGCCTTGCCCACGGTCACCCCTTCGGCCTCGAGCGCGCGCATCGCCGCCATCGATGTCGCCATCAGCGCGGGCTGCGCGTTCTGCGTCAGCGTCAGCGCGTCCTGATCCCCCTCCCAGATCAGCGCGCTCAGCGCCTCGCCCAGGGCCTCGTCCACCTCGTCAAACACCGCCCGCGCCGCCGGGTAGGCTTCGGCCAGATCCCGGCCCATGCCGATGGTCTGCGCCCCTTGCCCGGGAAATACAAATGCGATGCTCATGCGCGGCCCCTCTGCGTCCTGTTGGTTGCGAGCGGTGTAAAGCGCGCCGCTGCGCGAAACAAGTCGGCCCGGACAGGGCTGCACGGGACCTGTGCATCAATTTGCGGTTGTCACGGAGCAGTGTCGCATAACATTAGGACCAGACGTGTTGTCCTATCGCCCCAGATGGAGATTGAAGAATGTCGCTGACCAACACCGCATCCAGCTACGGCGGGGTCACCAAGACCCTGCACTGGCTCACCGCCCTGCTGATCCTCACGTTGATCCCGCTGGGGGTCGTGGCCAACAACATGGCCTATGAGCTGCGCAACGCCTCGGCGCCGTCGGATGCGCTGCTGGCGCAGACCGCCTGGCTCTTTTCCCTGCACAAGACGCTGGGCGTGGCGGTGTTCTTCGTGGCGCTGGCCCGCATCGCCTGGGCCTTTACGCAACCCAAGCCCGGCCTGCTGCACCCGGATCGCAAGGCCGAGAGCCTCGCGGCCGAGACCGTACATTGGCTGCTTTATGGCTCGCTGGTGCTCGTGCCCCTGTCGGGCTGGATCCACCACGCCGCCGCCAGCGGCTTTGCCCCGATCTGGTGGCCCCTGGGGCAAAACCTACCGCTGGTGCCGAAATCCGAGGCTGTCGCCGCAGCCATGGCCGGCGCGCATTGGGTGCTGACCAAGGTGCTTGCCGCGTCGCTTCTGCTGCATATCGCTGGCGCGTTGAAACACCACTTCGTCGACCGCGACATGACGCTGCGCCGCATGTGGTTCGGCAATCCCGACCTGCCCCGCGCCGAGGGCACGCACCGTCACGCCGCCCCCATCACCGCCGCCCTTGCGGCCTGGGCGCTGGCGCTCTCCGGCGGGGCCGCCATGGGCGTCTACGCCCCCCACGGGGCGGATCTGGGCGGCGCCGCGCTCGAAGAGGTCGCCTCCGACTGGGAGGTTCAGGAGGGCACGCTTGCCATCCGCGTCACACAGCTGGGCTCCGAGGTCGAAGGCGCCTTTGCCGACTGGACGGCCGCCATCACCTTTGACGAAACCGTCGAGGATGGTGCCGCAGGCACCGTCGAGGTCACGGTCGCTATCGCGTCGCTCACGCTGGGCAGCGTCACGGCCCAGGCCATGGGCCCGGACTATTTCGACGCCACCACATTCCCCACGGCCACCTTTACCGCTGACATCATCCCGGTGGTGGATGGCTACGAGGCGCGCGGCAGCCTCACGATCCGCGATCAATCCGTGCCGGTCACCCTGCCCTTCAGCCTGTCGGTGAACGGCAATGACGCGTCCATGTCGGGTGGCCTTACGCTCGACCGCCGCAACTTTGGCATCGGTGACAACATGGCCGATGAAAGCTCGCTCGCCTTTGCGGTAGCCGTGGACGTGGATCTGGTCGCGACGCGCGCCGGCGACACCGACGGCTAAGCCGGGGCGCAAGACAGTCTGAGCAGGCTGTCTTGCATAAAATCGTGTCGCGCGGCAGCGCGTCCTTTTGGCAAAACCGCACGAAAAAGGGCCGCGCAGATCGCTCTGCGCGGCCCCGATGTGTCAGGCCAAAGGCCTAGCTGGTTTCTGCCGCCAGCGCCTCGATGGAAATCTGCACCTCGACCTCGTCGCTCACGGCGGGCGCGAACGCGCCCACGCCGAAATCCGACCGCAAGATCGTCGTCGTCGCGTTAAAGCCTGCCGTCGGCGTGCCCTGCTTTGGACCGAACGGATATGGGCCGGTCTGGTTCAGCGTGGCATCGAGGACAACCGACTGCGTGATGTCGTTCATCGTCAAATCGCCGGTGATCAACGCCGTGTCGTCCCCTGTCACCTCGATCGATGTTGAGGTAAAGGTGATCAGGTCGTCATCTGTCGCCCCGAAAAAGTCATCGGCCATGAAATGCTGGTCGCGCGCTTCCCAGCCCGTGAACATGGATTTCGTCGGCATCGACACCGTCACGCTCGAGTTGGCGGGGTCGTCCTGATCGAACATGATCTCGCCCTCAAAGCCGGAGAACATGCCGAAAGTGGTCGAAAAGCCGAGGTGTTTGTAGGAAAACACAACCTGGCTGTGGCTCGCGTCGAGCTCGTAGCGGTCTGCGGCAAAGGCAAGGCTTGCCGAAGCGGCGGTCAGGGTCGTGGCCAAAAGGAGAGGTTTCATCGTGGGTGCTCCGTGGGTTTGGTTACGCACACCCAAATGTGATGCAATGCACGTCACATACAACTCCACAGAGTTCAACAGACCGTGCGCGGCAGCGAACACGGCCTGTCGGCACCCGCAGGCAATTGGCGCGGGATCAGATCTTTCCGTGTGCGCTCAATGCGCAGAGCAGCGCATAGCGGGTCTCGGGGTCGGCCAACGGCACTTCGGCCAGCAACTGCCCGTTCCTGTCCCACATCCGCACCATATGCGACACGACATCCACTGCGCCCAGGTTGGAAAAGGCGCAGCGGTGCACCAGGACGGGGCGCGACAGGGGCGTGGCCGCAGGGCGCACCAGGCGCAGCACGTCACGTTCGAGGTCGACTTCCACCTCAACCGTGCGCTCCGGCCGGCCGCTCCGGATCAGGGCAAACCCGGCCAGTCCCATGAACGCGGACAGCGCCAGCTTGAACAGCATCACGTCCTGATCAAAGGCCGCACCGGGCTGCAGCCACAGACCCAGTGCCGCCAACACCAGCACCACGCCGCCGAAACGACGCGCGACGCGGCCCAGCCAGCGGCCGCCATCCACCGTGCGGACCGCCGCAAAGACACCGCGGTGATCTACTGTTTCCGAAAACATCATATCTGTCGTCGCAACCATCGGTCTCATCCCTCATTCCACGCCAGGTTTTTGTTAACCAAGACAGTCACGGGCAAAGGTGACCAGAATGGGGCGCGTGCAAGGTAATGCCGTGCAGGCATTGCGGCGGGTCTGGTCCCGCTTTTTTGCCTTGCGCCCGCATCGCGGCGGTGTATACGGGCGCATCCCTGCAACACCTTTTGCCGCGCAGTCTCTCGTGAGCGTTCCGCAGGGGATCATCGAACGCTCTTTGAAATGCGCCTTGATAGAAGTGGAGATACGTCCATGCCTCTTTATGAGCATGTGATGATTGCCCGTCAGGACCTGAGCAACACTCAGGCCGAGGGTCTCATCGAACATTTTGGCACCGTCCTGGCCGACAATGGCGGCACCCTCGTGGATAACGAGTACTGGGGTGTGAAGACGATGGCCTACAAGATCAACAAGAACCGCAAGGGCCATTACGCCTATCTGCGCTCGGACGCCCCCGCGGGCGCCGTGCAAGAGATGGAGCGTCTGATGCGCCTACACGAAGATGTCATGCGCGTGCTGACCATCAAGGTCGACGCACACGCCGAGGGCCCCTCGGTCCAGATGCAGAAACGTGACGAACGCGACGGCCGTCGCGAGCGCCGCTGAGAGGAGACCTGAACAATGGCTGCAAAACCGTTTTTCCGCCGTCGCAAGGTCTGCCCGTTCTCGGGTGAGAACGCGCCCAAGATCGACTACAAGGACACGCGCCTGCTGCAACGCTACGTGTCCGAGCGTGGCAAGATCGTGCCAAGCCGCATCACCGCCGTCTCGGCCAAGAAGCAACGCGAGCTGGCCCGCGCCATCAAACGCGCCCGCTTTCTCGCCCTGCTGCCTTACGCCGTGAAATAAGGAGCGACTGACATGCAAGTTATCCTTCTCGAACGTGTGGCCAAGCTGGGCCAGATGGGTGACGTCGTCGACGTCAAACCCGGCTACGCCCGCAACTACCTGCTGCTGCAGAAAAAGGCGCTGGTCGCCTCGGACGCCAACATCGCTGATTTCGAGGCGCAGAAAGCACAGCTGGAAGCCCGCAACCTCGAAACCAAGACCGAGGCCGAAGCGCTGGGTGACAAGCTGGATGGCCAGCAGTTCATCGTGATCCGTCAGGCCTCTGACGGCGGCAACCTCTACGGTTCGGTCACGCCCCGTGACGCCGCCGACGTGGCCACCGCCGAAGGGTTCACGGTTGACCGCAAGCAGGTCGTCATCCCCACCCCGATCAAGGAGCTGGGCCTGCACGACGTGCACGTGAGCCTGCACCCCGAGGTCGACGTGGTGATCAAGCTGAACGTCGCCCGCTCTGCCGAAGAGGCCGAGCTGCAAGCGTCGGGCAAGTCGATCCAGGAGCTGGCTGCCGAAGAGGAAGCCGCGGCTGAGTTCGAAATCCAGGAGCTCTTCGACGATATCGGTGCCGCGGCATCGGACGACGACGATCTGGCAGAAGCGGCGGGCATCCAGTCCACCGAAGGCGACGCCGACACCCCGGCCGAGGACGACACGCCGCAAGCGTAAGTCCCGCGATCCGCATGAAACAAAGAAAAACCGCGCCGGCCACCGGCGCGGTTTTTTTGTGCCGCAGCGTAGGTGTATCGGCGTTGCGTCAGGCCAGCGCCTTCATGTTCTTGAGGCCAAGCTCATAGGTCTTGCCCAGCATCCGGTCCATGAACAGCCCGAAGATACGGAAGACGGGGTTGAAGCCCATGTCGGACGTGACGGTCCAGGTGACGTGCGATCCCAGCGCGGTTGGCTGTGCCTCAATTGTCTGAACGGGCTTGCCCATCGCCCCCAGATCAATCTGGTGCGTGACGCGCGTTTCGGTCACGGCGGTGACGGTTTGCGTGCCTTTGCCTTCCTTCCCCGCAAAGCGGAAGCCCGCCCCCACGCCCGCCTCTGGTCCGAACGGCGTGATCTTGAGGTCGGGATCGGTGGAGCGATAGGGATTGAACGTCTGAAACCCCGCGGTCGACGCCACACGCGCCAGAATATCAGCCGGGGGCAGTGGAATATCCGCGCTCCGGCTGACGACAACCTTGCGCGGCAAAAGCAGGCTCACCAGAAAAATCACGGCGACGATGGCGAGAACGGTATAAAGAATGGTCATGAAATCGGTCCTTTGTCTCAGTTGTATTGAGGAGCGGTTCGGCCCCTTCTGACCTCACGACGGGCCACGCCGCCGCCAATCGACATCTCACGACAATTTTTTTCGCAGCCCGGCGCGTTTTGTCTCGAGCAAGCGGCGCGACGGCAGATCGGTGCACAAGGAAATCGCCTTGGCATAGGCCTCTGCCGCCTCGGCCACCCGGTCCAGCTGCGCCAGACACTGCGCCCGAACCGCGTGCGCGGGCTGGTAGCGATCCAGATCGGCAAAGTCGATCTGGTCGAGCAGCTTCAGCCCCTCGACTGGGCCTGCATCCTCGGCCACCGCTGCCGCCTGCCCCACGGCCGCACCAATGGTCGGGTGCAGTTTCAAAAGCCCGGCATAAAGCTGCGACACGGCCCGCCAATCGGTTTTCCCCGTCACCGAACGCGCGGCATGAACCGATTGAATGGCAGCCTCCAACTGAAAGCGGCCCATGTGCGACAGGGACGCGGCGCGGGTCAGCACAGCCGCCGACCGGTCCACCAGTACCGCGTCCCAGAGGCTTGTGTCCTGCTCGGATACGGGCACCAGGACACCGTCCCGCAGCCGTGCCGTGCGCCGCGCCTCGATGAAACCGATCAGCGCGGTGAGGCCAAGCGCCTCGGCGTTTTGCGGCGCCAGATCGGCAAGGATCGTCGCGAGAAAGAACGCCTCATGCGAAAGATCGCCCGCCCCTTCCAGCCAGTCGACGGCGTATGCCCCGTACACCGCCTCCAACACGGCACCCATCCGTTCAGGGTATGCTCTGGCGTCCGGCACGACAAAGGGTATGCCCGCCGCCTTGATCTTTTACTTGGCGCGGACAAGACGTTGCGCCATGGCGGTGGGCGAGACCAGAAAGGCCCGCGCGATCTGATCCGCCTCCAATCCCAACACCGTTTGCAGCATCAAAGGCGTGCGAACGGCGGGATCGATGGCGGGGTGCGCACAGACGAACAGCAGTTTCAGCCGCTCGTCCAACGCGTCGTCCTCTTCGCATACGCTCAGATCGGCCATCTCGGGAACCTCATCGGTGATGACCAGACGGACATCCTTGCGCGCCTGATCGGTGCGTCTGTTCTTGGCCACGGTCAGCAGCCAGGCTTCGGGATTGTCGGGGATGCCGCGATCCGGCCAGGTCCGCAGCGCCGCCACAAAGGCATCCGACAGCGCATCCTCTGCGCTGATGATGTCGCCAGACCGGCTGGCGATCATCGCAATCAACTTGCCGTACGCGGCGCGGGCGACATCGGCGGCCCGCGCCTGAACGGTCGGATCGATCACCCGTCGCCCATGGCGGAGGCGCGGATTTCGATCTTGCCGTGCTTTGCCGCCGGGCATTTTTCGGCCCAGGCCAGCGCGGCATCCAGATCCGGCACGTCGATGGCGAAAAACCCGCCAAGCGTCTCTTTGGTTTCGGCAAAGGGGCCGTCCTGGACCCGCTTTTCGCCGTCCTTGAGGGTGATGGTCGTGGCCGTGTCCGCCGGGTGCAGCCAGTCGGTGTCGACGAACACCCCCGCCTCGTGCAGGGCGCCGATATAGGCGCCATACACCTCTTTCTCCTTGGCCCAATCGTCGGGGGTCATGTGGGCAAAATCGGCGGGGTTGGAATAGAGCAAAAATGTGTAACGCATGGTTTTCATTCCCTAAGTTGGCTGATGATGATTAAGCGGCAGCTTGGGTGAGTTTTTCAAGGCCAAGCTCGAATGTCGGGCCCATCATTCCGTCCATGAAAAAGCCCATCACGCGAAAGACCGGGTTGAACCCCATATCCGCGTCGACGCGCCATGTGACCTGGGCACCGCCACTGGCGGGCACCGCGCTGATGGATTGCGTCGGCTGGCCCAGGGGGCCGAGGTCCACGGTATAGGTGACGGTGTCAGCGGTCACCGCGGACACGGTCTGGTGTCCGGTGCCGTCCTTGCTGTCAAAGTGAAACCCCGATCCAACGCCGGACACAGGACCAAAGAGATCGACCTTCAGCTGCGGATCCATGGTCTTGTAGGGGTTGAACGCTTGGTAACCGGCGTTGGAGGCCGCGAGGGCCAAAACCGCGTCGGGCGCGACGTCCAGGATGGCCGAACGTTCCACGCTGACATGGCGTGGCAAGGCCAGGGCTGCGAGTGATGCGGCGGCGAGGCCGCCGATTGCGTAGGCTGCGATCTTTTTGAAATTCATCTGTCTGTCTCCTCGTTTGAGCGAAGCGCATTCTGCGGCTTCACTCACACGACGGACGAGAACCGCGCCAATCGACATGTCCGGCAATTTTTTTTGCGGGCTTTCGTGCGTGAGACCGAGGTGGCGTGCGGCACGCGGCACGCGGCCCCGGCAAAACGTCCCCGATCCGATCCCGATCGACGTGCCGCAGCACGGTGCACCATTGGCGATGTGGGTGCAGGCGCAAGGCTTTGAGCCGGTCTTCGAAACGGCCCGAATGTTCAAGGGCACGCGGCCCAAGGCCGCGCCCCCGCCGTTTCACGCAACAGCGACCACGGAGCTGGGGCAACCGCCGCGCGATTGTCGGCTGTTACATGTGGCAAGGGCTGGACAGGCACGGGACATGACTGCACGGTGCGGCGCATGCGTATACCTGTTCTTCTGTCTCTTCTGTGTGTCGCGGGATGCCTGGCCCAGGATCCCGCCGATATCGAAATGGCGCCACGGTCGCAGCCGCAGACCCCGACCGAGATCGCCTTTATGTCGCGCCTTTTCAACGACATACAGCCCATATCCTTCACGGACGAGCGGGAGTATTGCGGGCTGATCGGTGTGGACGAGGCCGGCAATTACGTCGCGACCGAGCCGGTGCGCGGGCGCAAGTCGACCTGCCTGCCGCCCGATCCACGCTTTGCGGATTTCGAGGTGCTCGCCTCGTACCACACACATGGCGCGTGGGATCCCGACTTTCTGACCGAGGTGCCGTCTTTTGACGATATGCGCACAGATATCGAGGACGGCACCGACGGCTACATCGCGACGCCCGGCGGGCGGTTCTGGTACGTGGATGCGCGCAATCAGGTGGCGCGGCAGATCTGCGGCCAAGGCTGCCTGATCCCCGACCCCGGCTACCAGCCCGATCCGGATTTCCCGGTCAGCGCAACCTACACCCTCAACGAGCTACGCGCCTACTAGCGGTCATTCCGCGTCGTTGCGATAAATGTTGAAAATCACCAGGGGCGATGACGCCTGCGATGTCTTGCCCTTGCTCGTGATCACGCCGGTCTTGCGCTTGTAACGCTCCTTGCCCTCAGCTTCCGAATGTCGTGCCACGTCGGCCCACGGCGTTTCGTTCCATGGGTTGGTCTTCAAGGGGCGCGAGTAGACGCTGTTTGTCCCACTCCACACCGAATACCACGTCATCCACCAGGTGTAGGGCGCATCGTAACCGGGGATGTTGTATCCGATGGTGGCGCAAGACCCGCTTGCTACGCGCGACGTCTTGACGTGCAGTACAACCGAACATTGTCCGGGGTGGATTTCGTCGTCGTAAGTGTATTTCCAGATGTGGCCGTTATAATCCTTGTCGTTTTGGAAGGTGATCGGCACGTCGAGCATGTTCTTGATCACGATGAGCGACGACACACCCGTCCCCCATTCTTCCTTCATGCCGTTTGCTTCTTCGACGCCCTGTTTTTCAAGGTCATCGCCGCGGTCCTGCGCGATCTTGGAGATGCGTTTGCGCAATGCCGTCCCGGAGAGCGGCGCGGTGGGATCGTCGCTCATATCCGCGACGGCTGCGGGGGTGAGCTTGGTGCCGAGAAGCATTGGGAAATCCTTTGGTTGGAAAGGGGGTCAGGTGGAAAGGGATGAGGTCATGGCATGCGCCATTGGCGCAGACATCATCGCCCGCATCTTGCGCGGGATATGCGCCGGGCCGAACAGCGTGTTGATCAGAAAATCAAAGAGCTTGGTGACCGCAACCGTGGCGGCAATGACCAACCCCGCGGCCACCAAGACGATGGCCACGGGCGGCACCTCGGCGGTGATGCCGGCCGCAGCGGCGATCCCGGCGAGGGTCGAGCCGATCGCGGTACTGGCCGCAGCCGAAGATCCGAGCGCGTCAATGGCAAAGGCGGCGCCGATGGCAAAGCCACCCGTGATCAGCGTCCGCGCCCAACGACCCGAATGCGCCGCGGTGGAAAAGGCAAGCGATACCGAAAGGAGCGTCACCTGCAGAATGCCCAGAAATTTCGACATCCGCTCGAAGAGTTCCGCCGTTTCCGAAAACATCTTGGCCGAGTAATTGCTCGCCTTGAGCTTGTCGAGAAACGCGCCCGTGGTCGCCATCGACGTCGATGGAGAGATCGGCATTTTGAGGAAACGCGCAAATTTCAGCACCTTATTGTTCACGAAGGATTGCGCCATATCGTAATATTTCAATGGGTTGGCCGCCAGTTTTGCGACCGCTTCAGCCGCTTGTTCGGCCTTTTCCACATAGTCGGCAATCTGGGCCGTGACGTCCGATGCCTGCGCCAACGCGTCCAGCTCGACCCCGCGCTGCTTGGCCGATGCACCCAATCCGCGCAGTTTGGCGGACCGCATGTGCGGCGCGATCTTTTGGTTCACGAGCGGTTTGGCCGCCGCGAGAAACGCGGCGCGGCGCGCCTCCCAGCCGGGCCGCGTGGCGGATGTTGCGCGCGCGGGCACAGCGCTTTGCGATGCGAGATCCTGCAAGGCGACATAGGCGTCCTTGACGTGTGCGACGGATTGCGTCTGCTGCGCAAAGCTCTCGTAGCTGGTGCGCCGCACTGTCCGGATTTCACGCCCGTAAATGGCCTTGGCAAGCGTCAAAAGGGACGCAAATTCGTCCGTGGAAGTCATGAAATGCCTCAAAAGCAATGACGTTGACACAATGCGGCAAGTTGATACGTCGTGCCGGGCCGTGTCCACACAATTCGCCGAATGCGCGTGTATAATGCAAAGCGCCCCACGCCTCGTGGAGGCATGGGGCGTTCGTGTTAGTGCGGACGTGGCTCAGTCGTCTTCGAGCGCTTCGACGGCCTTTTGCAGATCGTCCTTGCTGACCTCTTTGTCGGTCACATCGGCGTTCTCAACGATGTGGTCGACGACCTTGTCCTCGAACAGCGGCGCGCGCAGTTGCTGCTGCATCTGCGGGTTCTGCTGCACGAATTCGAAGAACTGGCGTTCCTGACCGGGATACTGGCGCGCCTGCGCCATCACCGCCTGGCTCATCTCGGCATCGGTCACCTCGACCTCGGCCTTCTGGCCGATCTCGGCGAGCAGCAGGCCCAGGCGCACGCGGCGCTCGGCCAGCTTGGTGTGCTCTTCGGTGGGCTCGATCTCGGGGTGATCGTGGCCCTCGACGTCGGGGTTTTCCTCGTGCCAGAGCTGGTGCGCGATCTGCTTGGCTTCGGCCTCCACGAGGCTCGGCGGCAGGTCAAAGCTGACCACGTCATCGAGCGCATCGAGCAGGCCACGCTTCATCACCTGGCGTGCGGCACCGGCATATTCGCCTTCGAGCTGCTCGCTGATCCGCGCCTTGAGGCCATCGAGGTCGTCCGCGCCGTACTTCTTGCCCAGCTCGTCATCGATCTCGGCGGCGACGGGTTCCTTGACCTCTTTGATCTTGCACTCGAACACGGCCTCTTTGCCCTTCAGGTTTTCGGCCTGATAATCTTCGGGGAAGGTGACTGTGATGTCTTTTTCCTCTTCGGCCTTCACGCCGACCAGCTGCTCTTCGAAGCCGGGAATGAACTGGCCCGAGCCAAGCACCAGTGTGAAGTCTTCGGCGGCACCGCCTTCAAAGGCTTCGCCATCGTCCTTGCCCAGAAAGTCGATCAGAACTTGATCACCCT
>ERZ1740067.1986-NODE-1986-length-13069-cov-4.786384_pt1 | contig 13069 bp, 7 predicted proteins | sample MGYA00581736_ERZ1740067 | MGnify/ENA primary metagenome ERZ1740067 (study PRJEB43018, sample SAMN04849236) | marine metagenome | isolation source: floating plastic debris | place: Pacific Ocean | collected 2008-08-27 | study: EMG produced TPA metagenomics... | reverse complement strand
GCGTACACAGCGTTAAATCGCCGGTCAGTAGGTCAAAGCCAAGCAAATAAAGCGTACAGAATCCAACTTGGAATAACAGCGCGCCGACAATGAACTGGCCGGTGTTAACAGCAATCGTAACAGCGAATGCTGCGGCAAGAGCCAAAATGGCCCCAGCCATATATGCACGGATAAGCGTGTCTTTGGTGGACATGAATACTTTTGCTTCCCCCGCATCAATCATTTTCGATGCGAATTCAGCGGGCTGGATATAAGACATTTTTGTTCCTCCTTAACCCTGGAAAAAGCCCTGCTTTAAAATGCGGAGGCTGCGGGCATCTGCGAGCGAGACGGGGAGGATGAGAAACGCGGCGGGTCTTTCTTATGGTTAGCCGTGAGTCTTTCTAGCTTTCGCCAGACCACACTCGCAGCTCCACTGCCGCACATTCAAAAGTTGAATGGTTTTGCTGCACCATTGCAGTACCGAAGGGAGATGAAACCAGAAGCCCTCTTTCCCTTACGCTTAAGAAGGTATGGTGATTCCCTAACCCTGGCAAGAATTTTTGCAGTGCAAAAAAATCCAACCTTTTAATATTCGAAAGACTGGACTGGCGATTACGCAGGAAAACACCACATATACAGGACACTAGCGCCGCTTCGGGTAAAAGCGGCCAGGCATGAGAAAGTGACTTCATGGCAGACGGGCAAAGCGAGAACAGAGCGCACAAGCCCGCGTTTGCAACCTTAGCCCGGTTTCTACCCTATTTGTGGGCGAAGGATATGCCAGACCTGAAATGGCGTATCGCCCTGGCCATCATGATTATGCTTATCGGCAAAGCCATCACGCTTGTGGTGCCGTTTTTCTACCGCGATGCCATTGATGCACTGCAAAATGATAGCGCACCAGCTATTATGATCGGGGTGTATTTGATTGGGGCTTATGGGCTGGCTCGCTTCGGCTCAACGACGTTTAATTATCTGCGTGATGCAGTTTATGTGCGCGTTGGCCAGCGCAGCGTGCGTGGCATTGCGCTGGATGTCTTCAAACATTTGCACCGACTGTCGCTACGCTTTCACTTAGAACGGCGCACCGGTGGCCTGACCCGCGCCATCGAGCGCGGCACCAAGTCCATCGACACCATGCTTTACTTCATGGTGTTCAACATCGTCCCGACCTTCATTGAGCTGACGGCCATCGGCATCATCTTCGGGATTGAGTTTGGCTGGGAACTGGTCCTCATCACAGTCACCTGCGTGCTCGGCTACATCACCTACACCGCCATCGTCACAGAATGGCGGACCAAGCTGCGCAAGCAAATGGTTGACCAGGATTCTAAGGCCAGTTCGCGCGCCATCGACAGCTTACTCAACTATGAGACGGTGAAGTATTTCGGCAATGAAGGCCATGAAATTCGCCAATACAACAGGGCCTTGAAGCGCTATGAGGATGCCGCGTCAAAGTCCGATGCATCTCTCGCCCTCGTCAACATTGGCCAAGGCTTTTTCACCTCCTTCTGCTTGGCAGGCTGTATGGCGCTCATCGCTTGGCGCATGACAAGCCAGGGCTATACCGTTGGCGATGTGGTGCTGGTCAACACCATGCTCATCCAGATGTTTACCCCGCTCAACCTGCTTGGCTGGGTGTACCGGGAAATCAAGCAAGGCCTGGTGGATATGGATTTCATGTTCGGCCTGATGGACCAGCCGCCGGAGATTTCCGACAAGCCCGGCGCGCCTGACCTTCAAATAGACAAAGGCGCCATCTGCTTTGATGCCGTGCGCTTCTCCTATGAAGAAAATCGGCTCATCCTGCCCAACCTGTCCTTTGACATTCCGGGTGGGAAAACCCTTGCCGTTGTCGGCCATTCAGGCGCTGGCAAGTCAACGCTGAGCCGTATCCTCTTTCGCTTTTATGATATCTCCGGCGGCGCGGTGACCATTGATGGCCAGGATGTGCGCGACGTCACCCAAGCGTCCTTGCGGCAGAATATCGGCATCGTCCCGCAAGATACTGTCCTGTTTAATGACACCATTGCCTATAATATCGGCTATGGACGCACGGGCGCAGGCCAAGAGGACATCGAGGCCGCTGCCAAACAAGCGCAAATCCATGACTTCATCATTGGCCTTCCTGATGGGTATGAGACGGTCGTGGGTGAGCGCGGCCTCAAGCTTTCGGGCGGCGAAAAGCAGCGCGTTGCTATTGCCAGCACCATTTTGAAAAATCCCCCGCTGCTCATACTAGACAAAGCCACATCCGCGCTTGATACACGCACAGAGCGGGACATTCAGGCTGCCCTTAATCATGTGGCGGAAAGCCGAACGACGCTCATCATTGCACACAGACTGTCCACGGTGGTGGATGCAGACGACATCATCGTGCTGTCAAAGGGCGAAATCCTGGAACGTGGCAAACATGAAGACCTTCTCATGCTTGGCGGCGTTTATGCCGAGATGTGGCACCAGCAGCAAGATGCAGCCGCAGGGCGCATTCCCGAGGCGGCTGAGTGAGTGGTTAGTCCTTTAAAAAACGCTCTAAGGCTGCACCACCATTTTGCCCTTATGTCCTGTATCAAGCCGCGCGTGGGCCGCTTCGATTTTGGATAGCGGGAGGGTGTCTACGTCGTCGAGTTTTAAGTCCCCTCGAGAGAGCATTTCGGCGATGTGGCTGAGCTGCTCACCATGGGGCATGGAAAACAAGCGGACACCGCGTGCATCGCCGGGCAATCGGCTCTCATCAGGCGGATCATTAAGACCGATGAGGCATCCCTCTTGCGCCAGCAAGCCATAGCACTGGGCTAGGCTTTCGCCGCCGACAGCGTCCAAGATGATATCAAATTTGCCGTACTTCGCGGCCAAGTCAGGCCAGTTCTGCGCGCGATAATCTATACAATGAGCCGCACCTTTGCCGCGCAGATGCGCATGGTCTCTTGGGTTGGCGGTCGTCACCACAGACGCGCCTTTCGCAGCGGCGATTTGGAGCGCGAAATGGCCAACCGCGCCGCCACCAGCAAGGATGAGAACGGTTTGGCCAGCGCGTACTTTGCCCTCGACAACCATGCTTTGATAGGCTGTCAAAGCGACCAGTGGCACGGCTGCCAACTCCGCCAAGTCATAGCCCTCCGGAGCCTCAGCTATCATATGCTCCGGGACATCGCAGATTTGCGCGCAGGTTCCGTTGGCGCCAACACTGTCATAGCGGGCATAAGCAAAGACCCGTTTGCCGATCCAGGTTACATCAGCCCCGCTGCCAACCGCGTCTACAATACCTGACACGTCCCAGCCGGGGACAACGGGAAAAGAAAGCGGGAAAATGCCGTCTAGCGCGCCGCTGCGCAGCTTGGCATCGACCGGGTTGAGGCCAGCGCCGGCCACCTTTATGCGCACATGCCCAGGCTCTAGCGGGCCGATGTCTCTCTCAGAAATCGCCAGAACATCCGGCCCACCAAAACAGTCATAGATTGCACAGACTATGGGCATGAGCGCCGCCTTCCTCAATTCCTAGATGAGGAAGGTTTAAGCGCCCAAGCTGCTGGTGCAAGGGAGAACTGGCTTAGCGCACAATCCGCAGATTGGTTTGAGCCAATTCATCAAAAGTCTTGGCAAGCTCAGCCGCCTTGATGTTGAAAGCATAGTCAGCCGAGGTCGCGCAGGACTGGAGCAGGCTGATTTGGTCCGCATTGTTAATATCCACAGCGATCGTATAGAGCTCAATGCCGTAAGTGTCTTTAATTTGCGTACAGGCATCCAACATCATGTCATCATGGATATCGTCAGACAGTTTTTTGATCGAGCTTGGGCGCCAGCATTTGCCGACACCGCCGGGGCGACTGTTGCGGTCACATCCCCAGTAGCCTTCATAGTCGCTGGCTTCCACATTATCGCCGTCTGTAAGCAGAATAACGACCTTCCGGCCTTGCTCGGAGTTATAGGCGAGCGGTGCCTGTGCTGACGTTAGGCCCCAAAAGCTGGCCCAATCATTGCGCGGTGACAAGGCCCGCAGGGCCCACATCAAACCCACATCCGCATGCGTGCCGCCTGGGACGGGATACATATGGTCAAGCTTGCGAATAACCTGCCGACGATTGGAGGACAGGGGCAACATCGCCGTCGGGCAGTTTAAGTTCGGCCCATAAATCGGCTTATGCGCATCCCAAGGCAGAATATCGGATTTCGGCTCCCAGTCGCAGGCATCCTTGCCGCTTGCGAAATAGGCAAATTCGTTGGGGTCTGACACACAGGCCTTTTTCGTCCCATTCACCGTTTTGCCATTGGTTGAGCAGGCTGCATCTTCCGGCCAATAGGCGTTTGAGCGCCCGCTATCGCCATTTGATGTGCAGCGCGGCACACCCAGCGGAATCCATTCCTTATCGCATTGATTGCGGTAGAGCGCGTGGGCCAGCTCATCACCTGCCTCAAACCCAAGACTGTCTAGCGCGTCTGTTGAAAAAGGGTCAGTGTCTAAAAACGCTTGGGTGCCGGAACCGCCGCCACCGCCGCCGCTGCTTCCACCGCCACCGCCACTGCTGCCGCCGCCACCACCGCCGTGGTTATGGTTGCGCGGCACCTTCACGCAGTTGGACTTTTCAGTATAGCCAGCCATGTCATTACGGTAATCAAGCGCGTTCACCGGCCAACGCATTTGCGCAGGCGGCGCATCGGTGAGCGGGGTCTTGATTTTCCCGGAATTGTTGATTTCACGCTCATTGTCTGCCGCACGAATACAGCCGCGCCATTCAACCGGCTTGAAAAGGGTGTTTACGTCAGAGGTGCTGAAAAAGGGCTGCCCCGTATCGGGGTGCTTTACATAAGTCAGGCGGCTGTCCGGCGGCGCGATGGGGTTCAGCCGACTGCCAGCCGCGGGCAGCGTGCTTAACGCAATGCTGGTGGAGCTGGGCGTTGTTGGGTGCTCGGATTTGATATTGACCGTCGTGGACCAAGGAACGACCGAGATTTTCAAAAAGGTCGGGTCGGCATTTTGGTTAAACATCTTTGTCGCGAAGTCTTTTGCAGCTTCGCGCATCAAGACGAACCGGGCCTGGTCGAACATGGAGCTTGTGTTATCGAGCGCTAAGACAATCTCGGTGATGCGCGCTTCGCCTGCTGTCACCGTCGCATCGACATTGATGCTAAGGGAATCGAAGCCGAAGAACCGCGCGAACGAGGTGTCGATTTCAACGCTTGCGGTATATTCAAGGAGGTTATCGCCCACAACGTTTGCTGTAATGGTTGGCGTGTAGCCAGCATTGATGATATCGGGGATGTTTGCGGTCATGTATTTGAGCGCGATATCCTCAGCTGCTTTACCGCGTAGGGCTTCACTGTCATGGCTGCGCAGAAAGTAGGTTTGTGCGCCCGCCAATGCACCAGAGTCCAAAGCCCCCTGCAACTGAGAGCGCGTCATATAGGCATGGGTAAAGTCAAAGCCGAGGCCGATGGCGCCAAGCATTGGGATGATAGCAAACGCGAAGAACACACTGACGTTCCCGGTTTTGTCGTGCCTTAACGTGCGGAAAAACCCCGCAATTCGCTGCAGCAATCCTGCCTTGCCTGCCATTTCGCGCCTCCGTAGCCCTGCGATCTGGAGCGGCGACATGCCCAAAAGCTCCAGCTCAGCGCTGTTAAAATGGGGAGAATGTCTTAAAAACGCGTAAGTTTTTGGCCGGAACGCTTAGTTTTTCGTGGGCTCTAGAACCTTCTTCAACCGAGTGGTTAGGGCCTCCGCTAACCCATCAGATCCAGTTTTCAGAGCGACTTTCGCAATCGGAAGCACCTCTTCGACCAGCTGCTGCGCATCTACAGCCGTCAGCTTTGCGTCCGCCCCGTGACCACGGCTTCTCAGCGCGGCAATCAAAGCAAGCGCCCGCGATAGAATGAGCGCCAGCGTTTCAGCGCTGATTTTGAGCGTCGCCCGGCCTGTCAGGCGGTCTCTAATCGCGCGGCCATAGCGCCGGGTCGCATCAAACCCGCCGCCCAAGACCGCCCCTGTTAGCGCCGCCGCCCCCAAAGTGACGCCGCCAACCAGCAGGTCAAACCCAACGCCTATGGCGGCGCCAGTGGCAGCAGCAGCACCCGTATTTAAGCCAAAATCCGCCAGCACGTTGGGGTCAAAAGGGTCAATTTTCCAGATTTCCGCTTCGAGCGGCAGGTGCGCGCCATCATAAATGTCTGGGTCAAAGCGAAAAACCTGCAGGATGCGGCCAACCACAGCCTCTTCCTTCTCGCGCACTGCCTGTTTCAAGGCGTCGGATTTAATCAGCTTCTCGTCCGCATCATCAACAGCCACGCTTTCTTTAAGTGCTGCGAGCGATACAGCTAGATCTGCCACCGTGCCCAGCGCTGCATCCAGCTGCGCGCGCCGCGCTTGCCGCACATCCGCCAGCCGCCGATCAATCAGCGGGGCAAAGCTATCGAGCAAGGTGCGCATTTTTTCATGCAGCGCGACTTCATCGCCTTCGCTATAGGCTACCGTGTCAAAGGGCGCGATGGCATGGATGTTTGTGCGGGCCAGGGTATCGCGCCAACTTTCTTCACCATCGCGGGACTGCGCGACGAAGTTCAAGGCCGCCAAAATGGGCCGCCCGCAACGCATCAAGATTTCCAGCTCATCGCGGTGTTTGGCGCGCACCGGATCGCGCACGTCGATGACGTAGAGCATGGCGTCACTGCCAATCACCTGGCGCAGCGCCTTGGCCTCTTGGGCGAATTGGTCCGTCCCAGCGGCTCCGTCGCTCAAATGGGCAATCGCCTCAACCCAGTCCTGGCCGCTATCGACCTCTGCCTGTAAATGGGCGCGCACGGCGGGCGAATCTTCCAGGCCCGGCGTATCAAATAAAACGATAGCCCCCTCGCCCACTGGGATGCTCGCCGCTTCAACGCTGCGCGTTGTGCCCGGCCGGGCGGCCACATCGCCAAATGCGGAATCCCGCGTTAACGTGCGCAGTAAGCTGGTTTTGCCCACATTGGTATGGCCAACGATGGCGACAGTCAGCGTTTGACCCGTCATTTTGGCGCACCAGGGCTGGGCATCAAGTGCACCCTTTCCGCAGAGAAGCCTGCCTGAACCAGAAGAGACCACCAATCCGCGCGGCGTTGCCGTGCATCCTGGGTCGAGAACCGCGCCGCAAGCATGGCCTCATCCAGGAGCAAAATACGCGTATCCTCTCCAGCGGACGCGCGCGCTGCCACGAAGATGCGAGCGACACCTCTGTCCGGCGAGGTCAGCAGCGAAACCGCGATCGCCAAGGGCTGCCCAGCCGATTTTGCAATCGCATCCAAAAACGGCCCTTCCTCGTCGACATGCGTCATGCCTATGGCATTGGGCACAGCGTCGCCGTCCGTCTCCCAGCCGATGACTTGGCCCAAATGGTTTATCGTCTCCATTTCCAGGGGCTTGGCCTCGACCACTTGGCTTAGGGGTACTGGCGCTTCATCAGCATCGACTATCTCAGTCGTGACGGGCGCGCGGTAGATTTCGGCAATGATATTGGCAAAATAAGGCGCGCTGAGCGGCAGCCTTTGTCGCTCTATTGCGCGCGCTAGCAAAGCCTTGCTGACCATTAAAAGAAGTGCCCGCGGCAGGACGCCATACAGCGCGATAGCCGCGATCAAAAAGATGGCCCAGCGCTGGTTATCCTGGCCTTGCGGCAAAGCTGCGCCAACACGCTGCGCTGCCAAGATATCAGCCTCCGTGGGGACCGGCAGCCCAATTGCAGCGAGCGGCGCGCGCATAGCGCTCAGCAAGGCGCTGCCCTGTTCGGTGCTCAGCAGTGTTGTCTCCCACACAAAATCAAAGCGTTGAAAGGCGAGTACCAGCGCCGTCAAAAGGACCGCTGCAAGTAGATAGCTGAGCCAGAAGCCATGGCTCGTTGCGGCAATATTCCAACGACCCGTTGATCCCGTGAGAAGCTGGCTTGCGGCGACGTCAGCGGCAGCCTCCTTCGGCAAGAGGCGCCGGAGCTGGGATAGGACGAACGCCAAGATGGATTGCAAGGCACTTGATTTCGGGGGCCGCCATAGGAGCAGCACCCAAAAGACCAGGGCTATGATATGCGGGCCTAAAAGCGCCGCCATGAGCCAAAAGATGTTGAGAACGTTCTGGGTTTCTGGTCCGGCCAAGAAGGCGGAGCCTGCCGCACCACATCCTAGCAGCGCTGCCAAGGTGAGTGCACAAGCCTTGGCAAAACCAATTCTCTCATAAACGCGGTCCAGTGACGCCCTGAGCGGGCCGGCGCTTTCATGCGCCTTGACGTAGCGCTCCAGGCGAACGGAGGCATCCCCATCGCCGGACTGCGCGGCCTTTAGGGCAACGGGGTCAATGGCAAAGTCAGTCGCCGATGCGTCTGCTTTCAGCGCCAAGCCAAGCTCATAAACACGTCCCATGCAGGCTGTGTAGGGCCGAGGCGCGCGCTTCACAAGGCTTGCCAACGCTCGGCGGTGAATGGGCGCGCTTATGGTTAAATTTTTATGACTGTCTCAAAGCTGTAACGCTTGGGCGGAACACCGAATGCACGGTCAGAGCCATGCTCTGGCGAGACGTCTATGTTGCGCAATATGAAGGGGCTTCAGCGTGAGTAAATTTCTTCTTTCATCTACTGTTTTAGCCGGAGCCATGGCCTTGGGCGTGAGCGCGCGGGCAGCGCCGACCTTAAATGTCACCCAAATTTGGGAAGAGACCCCCATCGAAACGTCCGAAATCGTGGCCTATGACCCGGCGACAAACCAGGTCTTTATCGCGGCGGGCCCGCAGGTGGAAGTCATCGATTTTGCGACCGGCAACACCATTACGACACTGAATTACTCCCCTGATGACAGCGGCGGTGTGAACTCTGTCGCCGTCTCAAATGGGCGCCTTGCTGTTGCCGTGGAAGGCGCGGAAACCGCCGACAACGGCACCGTCTTTCTGTATGACACCTCCAGTTTAGCAGTCACGAATGCCTACACGGTTGGCGTTTTGCCCGACATGCTGACCTTCACGCCCGATGGATCAAAAATCGTCGTCGCCAACGAAGGTGAGCCGGAAGGCTATGACCCTGGTCAGATTGACCCTGAAGGCTCCATCAGCGTGATTGACCTGGGAACAGACACAGTTTTTGAAGCCGGTTTTGGCGCGTTTAACGCCTCTGAGCAGGCGTTGAAGGATGCCGGCGTGCGTATTTTTGGCCCGGACGCAACCGTGGCGCAGGACCTGGAACCGGAATATATCGCCATCTCTGAAGATGGCACGACAGCCTATGTGGCTCTCCAGGAGAACAATGCGCTTGCCGTCGTTGACCTAGAGACCGGCGGCGACCCTGTCGTTACGGAAATCATTCCGCTCGGCTTTAAAGACTATGGCGTAGCCGGCAATGAAATCGACCCCAGCGATGACGACGGCGTTGTTCAGTTTGACGTGCAGCCGGACGTGGTGGGCATGTATCAGCCCGATGGTATCGACACCATCAACATTGGTGGCAACCAATACATCGTCACCGCAAACGAAGGCGATGCTCGCGATTATGACGGCTTTTCAGAAGAAGAGCGCGTGAGCGACGTTAATCTCGCTGACAACTTCCCAAGCGATGCTGGCGAAGATGAAAATCTCGGCCGCCTTGAAATCACGTTGGTCCCGGGCGTCACCGATGACGGCATCAACATGGATGGCGAGTTTGAAACGCTGTTCTCTTATGGTGGCCGGTCCTTCTCCCTATGGAGCGAAGAAGGCGAACTGGTCTTTGATAGCGGCAGCTTCGTTGACCAAGCCCTGGCAGCGGTTGACCTCTATCCCGATGGCCGAAGTGATGCCAAAGGCAGTGAGCCGGAAGCCATTGAAGTGGGCGTGATTGACGACCGTACCTACCTGTTCCTCGGCCTGGAGCGGGCCAGCGCAATCATGATTTTTGACCTGACGGACTTCGATTTGTCAGAGCTGACGGAAGACATGCTGGTTGGTATCATCTTTGATGAAACACTGCTGCGTCCAGAAGGCCTGTCCTTCATCTCCGCCGCAGACAGCCCAGATGGCTTTGCCTATCTGCTGGCCGCTTATGAAGGCGATGACGGCGAAGGCGAAGGCACCGCGCTGTATCGTCTAACGCAAGTCCCCGAGCCGGCAAGCTTAGCATTGCTGGGTGCTGCCCTCATGGGTCTCGGCATCAGCCGCCGGATTAAGCGCTAAGGCGCCACCGCAACACCGCTGGTAACACCACCAACGTTGTAAACAGCAAACAAATCAGGGCCAGCGTCAAGAGCTGGCCCATGCTGGCCGTCCCGGCGTGGGATGAGACCATTAACGTTCCAAAACTGCCAATCGTCGTCAGCGCAGACAGCAACACAGCTCTTCCAGTCGATCCCGTCTCGGTAACCGCATCATCCTCAAACGCCCGGCGCACAAAGTGGATGCCTGCGTCTACGCCAAGGCCTAGAAGAAGCGGCAACACAATCACATTGGCAAAATTGAATTGCAGCCCCAGTAAGACGGCGCTCCCTAGCGTAAAGATGCCAGCGAGAAAGACTGGGAGCAGGATATAAGCCACCTGCTTCAAGGAGCGAAGCAGCAGCAGCAAAAACACGCTGACCAAGCCAAAGGCCGTCAGCGTGGCTTGCACCATGGCGTTTTGGACAACCGCTCCTGACCCGATGATTTGCACCGGAGTTCCGGTCACGTCCGGAAAAGTGGCCCGCAGGGCTTCGACATGCGCCTTAAGAGCCTGTTCAGTGCCGATGGGCTCTGCAGGCAGCAGCTCTACGCGATAAGAGCCATCCTGACCCACATAGCGATTGCGAATGGCGTCCGGCACTTCATCTGCCGCCACACCGTCTGTGGTGAGCTGCCGCTGCAAGGTCGCGCGCAAATCCGGAACGGTTTCCAAAGCGCGGCGGGAGAGCGCTTGCCAAAGCTGCGGTGCGTCTTTTGCGCGCTCTAGAAACGCTGCAAATTCAGGCGCTTTGGTCGCGGTGCTTAAGCGCTGCATGGCCGCCTTTGCGGCATCTATCTCCACTGGCTCAACAGCATCGGGCGCAATCAAATCTGCGGATAAGAGGAAATAGGCCTCTGCGATATAGTCCAGCTTCTCTACCTGGTCTTTTGGCACAAAGCTGCCAAGCCAGACGGCATTCCCCACCGCCGGCAATGATTTGGCTTTTGTTTGGGCAACCTCCGCCGCATCGGCTGTCGGCCATGTAACATGCGCCACGTAAGGCGAAAAGCTCTCCCGCGCGACCAGGCTTTCATACGCTATTACCGACGGAGAGGACGGATCTTTCAATCGGATTGGGTCTGCGGAGAAGCCAATTTTGCTCGCAAAAAAGCCTGCGGGAAGCAAAAGGACAGCCGTCCCAATCAACACCATCTGGGGGGCTATCGATGGAGTCCCGCTCGCTTTCACTTGGGCCGATTTGAACGGCACTTTGAAAAGCATGATGAGCGCTGGCAGCAGCGTCATTGATGTGGCCAGGGCGATGAAGACACCGATGGCCGCGATGACACCCAATTGCGCCAGGCCGGCATAGCCAGTGGGGGTGAAACTCAAAAAGGCGAGCGCCGTCGTCGGCGCGCATAGGGCAAGCGCAAGGCCGGATGTGCCTGCCGCCGCCCGCAGAGCATCTGCGCAGTCAGCATCTGGGCCAGCCTCCTGGGCCCGCAAAAGCAGGTGGATGGCAAAATCGATGCCTAGACCGATGAACAAGACGGCGAAGGCGACAGAAATGATATTGAGAGAGCCGAAAATCAAAAGCGCGCTGGCACCCGTGAAGATGAGGCCAGCTATCAGGTTGACCACCATAACCAGTGCTGCCCGCACCGACCGCGTGCCCCAATAGAGCACAATCGCCACCAACAGAACCGAGAGCCCCCCCGCCAGCGCAGCACCGGAGGAGACCGACTTCAACTCCTCTGCATTCAGCGCAATCTTCCCGGTCAGGGCAATATCCACCGGCGCTGGCAGGGCGGCTTCAACCGCCGCAATATGGCCGCGCAGGGCCCCCAAAGCCGCCTTGGCAGGATTGACTTTGGATGGGTCAAGCCGTGGCTGGACGACCAGAATAACGGGGTCGCTGGTATCCGACATCGCCGCTTGCAAGCTCAAAATGGCTGGTTTGCCCGCCAGCGTTGCCTTAGATACCGCAGCCACGTCGGCCACGACTGTGTTGAGAAGGTCGGCGCGCTCTCCCTCGGTGCCCTCTTCTTTTGCTTCCGCCAAACTCTCCAAAAGTTGCGCTAAGGACGGCGTCCGCAAAAGCGGGCCCAGCAGCGGCTGCGCGGCGATGAGGGTGTCGAGCTGGTCCAGCAGCGCGTCCTCGCTCAAAAACAACAAGCCATTGTCTTGAAAGAAATCGAGGGTCTGCGGCGCATAGACGGATGCGAAATTCTCAGCATCATCGGCAAGGCGCTCGGCAAGGCCACCGGCCGCACGCTGCGCCAGCTCTGGCACATCTGTGGTGATCACGACAGCTACGGTATCGCCCAGCTGCGGATAGGCTTCTTGAAACGCCGCATAATTGACCCGGTACGGCAGTCTCGGATCAATCATGGAATCTGTATCGGTCACCACAGCGAGACGCGTGAGAAAAACCCACAGGCCCAAAGCACATAAGCCAATCGCGCATAGCAAAACCAACGGCGCAAACCGGCAAGACAAGTGTGTGAGGGTCTCCAGCAAGGCCTTCATGGGGCGGTCAGTTCCTTATTAGCGTGAGAATACTTGGCAAGAGCAGCTTCGCCGCTTATTGACATGCCGCGCCCAGCGCAGACCAGCTTTAAAAGCCAACTAAGAAAGAAACGCGGCACCCATGGCCGATACGAGGCGCCTTACCCACCCCCTTTGCGGTGCCAATTTGGCTACCTTGGCGAAGGCGACCCATCGTGGCGGCTTTCCGACAGGTCGCGGCCTGCCGCAATATCTCATTGCCTGGGGCGCTGCCATCGGCCGCCTGCCTTTCACTCTGGGCGAACGGGCCTATGCAAAAGTCAAAGCGCCAAAAGACATCGCGCCGCCTATTTTCATCCTCGGTCATTGGCGCAGCGGGACGACGCATCTCTACAATATCCTCGCCAAATCAGAGCAATTCGGCTTTGTCGCGCCCTTCGCGACCGCGCTGCCCTGGGATATTT
>ERZ1740067.1985-NODE-1985-length-13069-cov-4.790764_pt1 | contig 13069 bp, 8 predicted proteins | sample MGYA00581736_ERZ1740067 | MGnify/ENA primary metagenome ERZ1740067 (study PRJEB43018, sample SAMN04849236) | marine metagenome | isolation source: floating plastic debris | place: Pacific Ocean | collected 2008-08-27 | study: EMG produced TPA metagenomics... | reverse complement strand
CTCTGGCGTCGTCATTTGTTCTGGAGCTTGTCCTTTAGCCCAGCCAAAGCAGCAAAGGGACTGTCTGGATCGATGCTCTCTTTGCCTCTCTTGGGGCCAGGTCCGGCAGACCATCCTGGTTTCCCGCCTTGGCCTTTCATCGCGCCTTTTCGCGGGCCCTTTTTGTTGGGGCGTGCCTGCTTTGCGCCATCGTTCCGGCCAGGGTGTTTCTTGCCGCGGCCATGGGTTGCCTTGTGTGGCCGCCGTTTGGGCCGTATATCCCACTGATAGACAGTCACCATTTCTGGCTCGGCTGCCGCTGCGTCGTCCGCTGGCGCTTCCCCGTTCGCAACGGGTTCGGTCTCTTGGCTAGGCGCCGCTCCAGCCGGTGTTTGGTTTTCATCGGGTGCAGCCTCGGCCGCTAACGCTGTTTGAGGCTCTGCAACGGTTGATATATCGACCTCTGGCGCTGTTGGGCTTTCAGGTTGCTCCGCTTCATTAGCCTTGGCGGCTTCACTCTCCGGAGCGGGCGTGTCGCTCTGCGCTGCGTCCGCCTCTTTGGCAGCTTGCTCGGCCAGCCAAGCCTCTTTTTCGATCGCCTCGTGGCGATAGCCGAGCGCTTGCATCACACCTTCAAAATCATGTCCTGACGCACCCACATACCCCATCAAATCCGGCGATACGGTGAAGCGGGCTGCGTTTTGGCCCAGCGGGCGCACCGCGTCGGCAAGGCGCTCAAGCATGTCAATACGCACGCCATGTGGCCCGACCGTTTTAAAGCCAGCAACCCGGTAGAAATCGCGCGGAACCGCCTTATCAAGCTCAATCCAGACAAGGCCAGGTGTCGGGCGCGTGACCACGGGTATGTCTTCGCCCCTCTCCAGCGCCCAGAGGATGAGGCGTAAATCTGTAGGCGCGGGCTTGAGCAGCAGTGGAATGAAGATATGGGTCGAACCAAAGCGGATTTTGAATTGGCGCAGGCCGCGCCGCGCAACTTGGTCTAAGGCGCGCACCTCCTTATCCACCATGGCGCGCGGCAGGATGCCGAGATTTTCTATCAGTTGATAGGCCACCGCCCGCGCTTGCCCGCCGAGCGCCACGTCTGCGCCAGGTTTCGAGGCGGCTTTCAGAACATCACGCACCTGAACCAAGGGGCCGAGCAGCTCGGCGACATGGTCGGTCAGGAACGTATTCAAACGCTCAAGCACCACTTCGGCGGCTTGGCCATCCAGCATAGCGCCGTAGATACGCTCGGCATGCAGCGTCAGCGGCTCATCGCTTTTATGGACGCTTGCCACGCTGGCACCGCGCCATTTGATATGCGGCGCGCCAAAGCCGCGCGCCAAATCGAGTGTGAATTCACCATCCTTAGCGGCCTTGAGCTCAATCGCGCGACGGTCCAGCTCTTGGCGCAGCGCTTTGTCGGCGGCAGCGCGCAACATCTTTTGCTCTTCGCGTGGGGCCGCGCTGTCCACACTGAAGTTAAAGCCTTTCAGCGTGCCGATTTGGTGGCCTTCCACCACGATGTCATCCTGGCCCGGTGCCGCGCTTTCGATTTGGGTCATCAGGTCGCCTTTTTCCTTCAGCTGCCGCAGCAAAATACTCGTGCGTTTATCAACAAAGCGTTGCGTAAGGCGCTCATGTAACTGATCGGATAGCTTGTCTTCAATGGCCCTTGTGACTTCTGACCAATAGAGTGCGTTTTCCAGCCAGTTTGGACGGTTGGCAATGAAGGTCCAGATGCGGATGGCAGCGATGCGCTGGGCCAAGGTGTCGATGTCGCCGGACACATTGTCTAAGCGGTCAATCTGTGCATGCATCCAGCGGTCGGGCAGGCGCATGTCATGCTCCAGCAGATGCCGAAAAATCTGCGCCAGCAAGCGCGCATGGACATTGCCAGAGAGTTTGCGGAAGTCTGGGATTTGGCAGACATGCCATAGGAGCTTCACCCGCTCAGGTGTATTTGCCACCTCAACCAGCGCCTTTTCACTCGCCAAGGATTTAAGCATGGCGACATCCGTCGCATAGCGTGCGCGCAAAAACACGTCTTCGCCCGGCGGTGTTTCCAGGCTTCGAATAAGTCCATCAATAGAAGAAAAATCGAGAGTATCGCTGCGCCAGAAAATCTGTTTTACGGCTCCAAATTGGTGTTGTTCAACCGCACTGATTTCGCTCTCGGAAAACTGCGCGGAACGCTCTTCCATGCGTAGGAGTGACGTAAAGGACCCGTTTGACATATGCCGCCCAGCGCGGCCTGCGATTTGGGCAATTTCCGGCGTGGTCAAATCCCGCATCTTGCGGCCATCATATTTACGCCGGCTGGCAAAGACGACGGTATCAATGTCCATGTTAAGGCCCATGCCGATGGCATCGGTGGCGACCAGATAATCGACTTCGCCATTCTGATAGAGCTCTACCTGAGCGTTGCGCGTGCGTGGGGAAAGTGCGCCCATCACGATAGCACAGCCGCCTTTCTGTCGCCGCAGCAGTTCCGCATGCGCATAGACATCTTCAATAGAGAAGGCGACCAATGCAGTGCGTCTGGGCAAGCGGCTTAGCTTTTTCGGCGCCACATAGGTGAGCTCAGAAAAACGCTCGCGGGTAACAATTTCTGCCTTGGGGATAAGCTGGCTGACCAGCGGCTTCATGGTCCCCGCGCCCAGCAGCATGGTCTCTTCCGTGCCGCGTGTAGAGAGCATCCGCCCGGTAAAGACGTGCCCACGCTCCGGGTCCGCTGCCATCTGGATCTCATCAATCCCGACAAAAGCAAAATCACGAGACCCAAGCCCAGCAGAGCGCGGCATGGATTCAGTCGTGCACAGAAAATAATCCGCAAAAGGAGGAATGATTTTTTCCTCCCCCGTCATCAAGGCAACCCGCTCCGGCCCTTTCACGGCCACCACCCGGTCATAAACCTCCCGCGCCAGCAGCCGCAGCGGAAAGCCCATGACGCCAGAGGCATGCCCAAGCATCCGCTCCACAGCCAAATGCGTTTTGCCAGTATTGGTCGGCCCTAAAACAGCCGTCACATGGCCGCGCGGGGCTTTGGTGGAGATTTGCATGGGTAGATCTTATGCTGGGGATGGCGCGTTGCTCTAACCTGAAGTCATCAGGTCAAACACCGCTTAGCAAAATATCGATAGCACGAATGATTTCATCGCTTTGATCCTCAGCCGTTCCGATACGTTTAAGGCTTGCCCGCCGGACCGACGCGATGAGCCGCGTGGCGCAAATAAACGACCCGCCGTTTACCGCAATTTCCGGATTTAGGTATTGGATAGCTGGATACCCTTTAATCAAGGGGACGACGACGACGGCTGGGTCTGGTGGCAGCAATTCACTTTCAATGACGACCATCAAGAGGCCGCCATGTTCGGCGATGTCAAAGCGGCTTAGTTGCTCCATGTTGCCGATAAATCGCCTGCCATGATGTCAGCAAGCGGGTGGCCATTTTCCTGATGCCATCGTGACTGCGCTGCAAAAGCATCGGCATTGTCTTCAAGCCACTTCTGCCGCCGCGCTTCGATCACCGCTTTCTTCAGCGCCTCGTCGGCGACCGCTGATACGTTAACGCCGAGTGCTTTTGCAGCGCTCAGGGCCTGCCTGTCTAAAGTGAGCGACGTCTTGCGCTTAAGTGGATGCACCATCTTTTAGATCGCTTATACTGTACCGCAATATGATACCGCTAAAAAGGATGGAGTTTCAATGTGAGTTTTATAAGGCTGCTCTGTGTCACAGTCCATCCACCCGCTAAAACGCTACTGCCAACACCGCTCGTAAGTTTTTCCCTGGTCTGAGCAAGGATTTATGATGGCATATATTGGTATATACCCCAGCTATTTTACCGCGTTCATTTCGCAAATGACGTTGCCTGCAGCACCGTGCCGCCATCATGGTCGTCTGCCTTAACAACACCAGTTATAGTGGCATTTTTGCACTTGCTGGTGATGGTGCACTTGAACATGGCCACTTTCTTTTCCTCGCGCGGCAGCTTTGAGGCGTCGAAGGACATGAATTGGCCGCCGCCTTCCATGGTGCAATAGTTTTGCACGCAGTAGGCATCGGCTTTCACCGTGACCGTTTGGCCGACTAGTGAGGGGCCATCCATCACCAGATCGATGAAGCTGTCAGAGGCTTCACTTTGATTGAGGCCGAGCGCTTGCATATGCGGCGCGGCCACAGCTTGGCCGAGGCCCATTTGTTCTGCTTGTTTTTGCAAGGCGGCCATGTCCATGGCGCCTGGCATTTGGCCGGTCGCATTGCCTAGGTTAAAGGCGGCATTAGGCGGCGCTGGCATATTGGCGGGCATGCCATTGGGCAGCGTGGCGAAGGGATCTGGCTTTGGCTTTGCGGACTCGCCTTTGGGGCTGTCTGGGCCCCAGCCGACCAACCAGAGGCGGCCGTCCATGGATTCCTTCCAGTTAAAGCCAAGGTGGAGCAGCAGATTGGCAATGCCGACAGTCTCGCGGTTCATGCCGCCGCCAAAGGCGCCGCCGAGTTGCGGAGAAGAGGGGCTGTCTTCAATGGCGCGCTTGGGCGGCAAAGGGCCATCGGTGCGGCGGTTGCCGGTATTTTCCCAAGTTGTGTGCGGGAAGCCGCCCCACAGGCCGATGTCGACAACCGAGGCGCCTTCAAATTGATAGATTTCTGCGTTGCAGACGCTGAAGGGGTCAATATCTTCGCGGGTACTGGCATCGCGCCAGATGACAGCGGAATACATCCAGCAGCCGTCGCTGGCGAATTGCATGCTCATGTCCGTTGAGCGCATGCGCTCTGCCTTATCGTCGGAATAATAACTGCGGAAGGCGTCTTCTGTCGCGCGCGAATAGGTATTGCCCGTCTCCCATTCTAGAACGGTGATGGCAACGCGCGGCCAGGTGTTTTCTTTTTCATAAGGCTGGTTTTTAAAAAAGCCTAACAGCGGCGTTTGGCGGATGGTGGACTGGAAACTGCCATCCCACTCGCCTTTGTTACGGATCACCCCGCCAATGGAATCAAAAGCGTTGTCGATGGTCCGCTTTTGCATGTTCTGAAGGTCTTGGCGGATGTCGCCTTTGCGCTGCGACCAGTCATTGTCGCGCAATTCCTGGTCCGTCACGCGGGTATCGCGCGCTTGGCCAAAGGCAGGTCCGGTCAGAAGAGTGAGCGCCGCGCATGCGGCCAGTGGTTTAAAGAAAGACGCCATCAATATGTCCCCTGCAAGTAACGGTTTTGATACAGAGATAAGTACTGCTAGCGCCCTTAGCACAAGATGACCGTTAAATTCATGATTTATTCAGGTCTGCTGCGCTGCTATTCACCGCCGAGGATATAATCTCGATATTTTGCGGCGAGCGTTTCGAGAGACCGCGCCTTTTTCACCGCTCTTTGGTTTTCCAGCCAGACGGCTTGCGCATCCACATATTTGCCGTCAGCGAAGTCTTGTACCGCCTGCGCCAAATCGTCCAAGTCCGAGGCGGCGTATCCGATGGGGCCATGGGCGTCTTCAAGCGTATCCATCACATCGTTTTTCAAGCAAAAGAAGGGTTTTTCATAGGCGATGGCGTCCAGCAGTGTGCCGCTTGCATTGTTGGCATAGGCCGCGCTCATCGGTTGGACGATACAGTCCATCTCCAGCAGCTTTTGCACGAAAATATCTTGTGGGAGTTTGTCTCCCGTCGGCCGCGTGGTCAGCGGCGTCAAATCGAGATGGTCGACATTATTGCCCAAATGCCCAAGGCCGTGAAACTCCAGGTCTTCGCTAGCCAGTTTGCGGGCAATCTCAACGAAGCCAGAAAAGCCCTTAGGGGGCACCGCCATGCCCAGAAACGCGCATTTGACTGGCTTGCTCAGCGCCTCATGCCTTGGGGCTGCCGCGACGGTTGGCAAAGGGTGGTCAAGGGTGAAGACCGGATAGCGCGTGTTGCCCATGTAGGTGTGGAACGCGTTTTCCAGATGCTTTTCAAGCATGATAAACCGCACAGTCTTCATGGCGCCAAAGCGAATATCGTTTCGCAGAGTGAAGGTCTTCCAGATTGGGTTGCGCAAGGCGCGTTCTCGCGCGGCCTTAATCTGTCCGAAGAAAATGTGGTGAATGGGGACTGCTTTGGGCAGTTTTGCAAATCGCAGTGCGCCCATGACCAGTGGCGCTGGACAAACAATGACAATCAAATCCGCCTTTATGTCGGCTGCTGCCTGCTCAATGGTGTGCCGCGCTTTTTTTGCGCCGTCCAGTTGCGCTCTTAGGTGCTGAAGATTGGTCTTGAAGGCCGGCAGCAGTTTTTCGCCGTCATAAATCGGCGGGCGCGTTTCCCAGGCCAAGCCCTCCAAGTCGTTAGTTTCCTCTCGTAAGACGGCGTTATGGGCAGCCTGTGCATAGGTTGTGATGGTTGCATTTGGGAAGGCCAGCCGAATGATGCGCAAAAGTGCGCCATTAAACCCCGAGTGCATCGGTCCACGGCTTGGGAAATCCACCACAAGAACGCTTGTGGGTTCTTGCATGTTTGGCATTGGCAAAGCGTCTCTCCTGGCCGTCTCAACCAGTCTTTAGCGCGAAAAACCTTAAGGAGCTGTTTGGGCCTCGACCCAGCCGCGCATGCGTTTGTCGAGTGTTGTCAGCGGCAAAGCGCCTTCCGCTAAGAGCGCATCGTGGAAGGCCCTGAGGTCGAAGGCGTCGCCGAGGGTTTTCTCTGCAAAAGCCCGTAGGTCTCGGATTTTTATCTCGCCAAGCTTATAGGCCAGGGCTTGACCAGGCCAGGTGATATAGCGGTCCACTTCCGCTTCAATATTGGCAGCGCTTAAAGCGGTGTTATCGGCCATGAAATCGATGGCTTGCTGGCGTGTCCAGCCGAGGGCGTGAAGGCCGGTGTCAACGACGAGGCGGCAAGCGCGCCACATTTCGTAGCTAAGCCGGCCGAAGTTCGAATAAGGGTCTTTATAAAACCCCATCTCAAGGCCCAGCCTTTCGGCATAAAGGCCCCAGCCCTCAATGAAGGCTGTATAGCCGCCAAAGCGCCGAAAATTTGGCAGGTCCTTCAACTCCTGTTGCAACGCGATTTGAAGGTGATGGCCGGGAACAGCTTCATGCAGCGTCAGGGCTTCCAGCTCATAAAGCGGGCGCTGGTCTAAAGCAGTGAGATTGACACGGTAGACGCCAGCCCGTGTGCCATCGCCGGAGGGTTGTTCATAGTAGGCTGTTGTATTCCCCTCCGCGATAGCGTCGGGAATGGGTTTGACAGTGTAAGGCATCCGCGGCAAACGACCAAACAGAGTGGGCAAGGCGCCATCGGCTTGCTTGGCGATATAGGCGACCCTTTCTAACAGGGCTTCGGGTGTGGCCGCATAGAACTTCGGGTCAGTGCGTAAATAGGCTTGAAAGTCTTGGAACGAGCCGTTGAAGCGGGCGTCGTCAATCACCGCGCGCATTTCGCGGCGAATGCGACTCACTTCCGACAGGCCGGTCTGGTGGATTTGCCGGGCCAGCATATCCAAGGTCGTGTAGCGTTTAATACGTTCGGCATAATAGGTATCGCCGCCGGGAAGGTCATCAGCGCCAACGTTTTCAGCGCAGGCGGCCATGTATTCGCGGGTAAAGACATCCGCCCAGAGCTGCAGGGCCGGCATCACCCTATCTTCACTCGCCGTGCGGGCGCGGGCCTTCAAGCCTTTCCAGAGTTGTGGGTCAACGCTGGCCAGCGGCGTTTTGAACGGTTCCCAGAAGCGGCTTTGCTCTGGCTGTGTGGTGATTTGCGCTGAAATCGTCCGCCCATAGCCCTGCATCGCTTCGCAGGGCTGGACATATTTGTTTTTGATGGCCCAGCGGGTGGTTGCGATGCCTTCCGCGTTGTAGCGGGAGAAGTCATTTAACCGCGCGATATAACTTTCATAGTCGGCCAGCGCGAAAAATGGCACACGGTCGACCAGGTTGGCAAAGGAGATGTGCCAGCCTGCAAACCGATTGAACAAAATGGACCGCTGCGGCTGGCTGAGCGAGGCGATGTCGCGCTCAAGTTCCTGTTCAAACAGGTCGTAATTGAGTTGGTCGCTGCCATTGAGTTTCGACGGGTCAAGCTCTTTGAGCCCATTCAGCACATCCTCATAGCGCGCCTTGGCTTTGTCCATGGCGCTGAGCGACAAGCTGCCCAGTGTGTCGTCATAGCGGCGGTCACCTAGGCTTGTGGCCAAGACGGGGCTGCGCTTTAGTCGGATTTCCCAATGGTCTTCAATAAGGTTTGCCAGGTCCGAATTTGAGATTGCTTGCGCATGCAGTGCTTGGCTTCCCATCAAAAGCCAAACAGCAAAACCGCTTAACAAGGCGCGCATACTCTGTCTCCCAACTGGCCATGTTGAAGGCGTGCGACGCTCACAGTGCCCATACCTAGGATGAGTGCAAGAGCGTTCTATTGCGAAAGCGAAATTGTCTCTTCCAGAGGTCATGTTTTTCGTTTTAACACGTTGACTGATAAAGGGCTGCCATGCAGGGGCGGGGTATTGAAAGAGCGCCAAGCATTTTTAGTGTGCACCATTGCTGGGTTGCTCAGCTTCGGCATGGTGGGCGTCCTCCTGGTTATCTACCCCGTGCGCGTGCCAAGTGCCGAGACGGCTTTTTTGCCGCCTGCGCTTGCGTTGCAGTTTGCAACCTCAAGGCAGGATATCTTGGCCATTTTTGGGGCCTCAGGGAGCGCTGAGCGCCAGGCGATCACGCAGTCTATGCTGATGGGCAATCGTGTCGATTATGGCTTCATGGCCATATATGCGGTGTTTCTAGCACTGTTTTTTCATGGTCAGCGGCTTAAGACCGACTTGCGGGCTTGGTGGACTGTGATCCCCATGATTGCGCTTGTGCTGGTCTTCGATGCGCTCGAAAACCAGGTCCTTAGTCACATTTCTTTGTCACCGGACGGCCCGATGCTAGGACGCCAGCTGCTTGAAATGCAGCTTTTCAGCTGGGCGAAATGGAGCATGCTTGCGGTTATTTCTGCCGTTGCGGCGATGGCATTCCTTGCGCGCGGGGCTTTTGTTTTGGGCGCTTTGTGCCTGCCGCCCTTACTATTGGTTCTCCCCGCCTATCAATCGCCCGGCACCAGCGCTGTCTATCTTGTTCTGGGTGTTGGTCTCAGCTGGATTGTTATGTTGGCCCATGCCATCAAAAGGTCGCAGTTGTTGAATTGAAAATAGGCATGGTTGCCCTAAACTCCACTGCCATGCGATTGATTCTCTCATTTCTCTTCAGCGTCGTTTGCTGTGCCTCGGTTTTCGCCGCAGAGCCAGCGGCTATCCTGAGCTATGAAACGTTGGTTGAGCCAGCACCGGTTGCCCGCACCACGAAAGCGGAGGCCATCGCTGCCTACGAGGCTGAGCCAAATGACGAGACACTCGCCCGGAGCATTACTGGCCTCATCCGCATTGGCGAAGCCAAAGCCGCTTGGGCGCTTCTTGAAGACCATCCGGTTTCTAGCAGCGCTGCCTATTTCAAAGCCAAGCTTGATGCGGTTAACGCGAATTTGGCGAGTGCTGGCAGCCTCGGCAAACTCAAATGGGCAAAGCGTCTGCGCGTTCATTGTTCTGGACGTTTGGATGCTGTGCCAGAGGATGAAGATGCGCTGGAATGCGTCGCTAAGTTCCATTATCGCGCGCCATCCGTTGCTGGCGGGGATGCGGCGTTGGGAATTCAAGCGCTGGAGCGCTTGAAAACCCTCAATATGCCGCGGGCAGCGTTGGCAGAGGCGGAGTTGATTTTCAAAGAAGATCCAGAGCGGGCTCATGCGCTGGTCGACGAGGCCGTTAAACAAAGCGATATTCACGACCAAGGCCTTCTGCAAGCGGCCATGGTGTTTGGCTATTTCAAAGAATGGGACCGCACGGAGGAGACGCTGTCGCGCATTTCTGATTCGTCACCCATGTCCGGTATGCGGCATTATCAGATGGGCAAGCTCAGCGCCGAGCATGGCGAAAAACTTAAAGCTGGCGAGCAAGCGCTGCTCCGTTTCTTGTCTGGAGAGACCCAGCATTTTGGCGTTGATTTCCGCGGCCCGGCCCATTGGCGTATTGGGCAGATTTTCCAGCATCAGCAGCGTTTTGAGCTTGCGCGGCAGGCTTATGAGACTGCACTGGACTATAATCCGCGCCTGAAATCGGCTAAGGCTGACCTCAAGGCCCTTGATAAAATTATCAAAAATCAAGGCTAAGACGGTGTTGAGGCGCCTTGTCGCCCTGTGAAACGTCATAAATTGACTCGTAACGATGACATCGTAATAGTCCGCGCGAATTGACCAGGCGCTGAGAGGCATCATGACGAAGACTGTACAAGACTGGATGGAGCTGGCCGGCAAAGAGCTGCGCGGCAAGCCGCTCGATGGCCTTACTTGGGATACCCCCGAGGGCATTGCCGTCAAGCCGCTTTATACGTCCGAGGACGTGGCAGACCTGGATGAGACGTTGCCTGGCTTCTTCCCGTTCACGCGCGGCGTTAAGGCTACCATGTATGCCGGGCGCCCTTGGACTATCCGGCAATATGCGGGCTTCTCCACGGCTGAAGAATCAAACGCTTTTTACAAGCGGAACCTGGCCGCCGGCCAAAAGGGACTGTCTGTTGCCTTCGACCTGGCCACGCACCGCGGCTATGATTCTGACCATGAGCGTGTCTCCGGCGATGTGGGCAAGGCCGGCGTTGCCATCGATACCGTTGAGGATATGAAGATCCTCTTCTCAGACATTCCCCTCGATGAAATGTCGGTCTCCATGACCATGAATGGCGCGGTCATCCCGTGCCTTGCTTTCTACATCATTGCAGCCGAAGAGCAGGGCGTCTCGCCAGACAAGCTGTCCGGCACCATCCAGAACGACATTTTAAAAGAGTTCATGGTGCGCAATACCTATATCTACCCGCCCGCGCCCTCCATGCGGATCATTGCGGACATCATTGAATATACCGCGCAGAACATGCCGCGCTTTAATTCCATTTCCATCAGCGGCTATCACATGCAAGAAGCGGGCGCCACGCTGGCCCAGGAGCTCGCCTTCACGCTGGCCGACGGTATGGAATATGTCCGCGCAGCCAAGTCAAAAGGCCTGGACGTGGATGCCTTTGCCCCGCGCCTAAGCTTCTTTTTCTGCATTGGCATGAACTTCTTCATGGAAGTTGCCAAGCTGCGGGCGGCCCGCACCATGTGGGCCAGCATCATGAAGAACTTTGGTGCGAAAAGCCCCAAATCCATGATGCTGCGTACGCACTGCCAAACCTCTGGCGTCTCGCTGACAGAAAAGGACGCCTATAACAACGTTATTCGTACCACGCTGGAAGCGCTGGCGGCAGCGATGGGCGGCACCCAGTCGCTCCATACGAATGCGCTTGATGAAGCAATTGCTTTGCCGACCGATTTCTCCGCCCGTATTGCCCGTAACACCCAGCTCATCTTGCAAGAAGAAAGCGGCATCACCAATGTGGTTGACCCCATGGGCGGCTCTTATTTCGTGGAGAGCTTGACCCGGGACTTGATGGCCGAAGCCCAAAAGCTCATCGATGAAGTCGAAGAAATGGGCGGCATGACCAAGGCTGTGGAAGCCGGTCTGCCCAAGCTTAAAATCGAAGAAGCCGCTGCCGCCAAGCAAGCCCGTGTAGACCGCGGCGAAGAAGTGGTGGTGGGCGTTAACAAATACCCTAATCCCAATGAAGCCGATATCGAACTCCTGGAAGTCGATAACGAGAAAGTCCGCGCCAGCCAGATCAAACGTATCGAAGACGTCCGCGCGGCCCGCGATGAAGCGGCCTGCCAAGCCGCCCTTGCAGCCCTGACTGAGGTCGCTAAGTCCGGCGAAGGCAATATTCTCGCCGCTGCCGTTGATGCCGCCCGGGCCCGCGCCACGCTAGGGGAAATCTCCATGGCGATGGAGCAGGAGTTCGGTCGCCATAAAGCGGAAATCAAATCCGTCTCCGGGGTCTATGGCAGCGCCTATGATGGCGATGAGGACTTCGCCGCTCTGACCCGCGACATCGACGCCTTCCAAGCCACCGAAGGCCGCCGCCCACGGATGCTGGTTGTTAAAATGGGCCAGGATGGCCATGACCGCGGCGCCAAAGTCATCGCCACGGCCTTTGCCGACCTTGGCTTTGACGTGGACGTCGGCCCACTCTTCCAAACCCCGCAAGAGGCCGCCCGCCAAGCCATTGAGGCTGACGTCCATATCATTGGCGTCTCCTCCCTCGCGGCAGGTCACAAAACCCTCGTCCCGCAGCTCATCGACGCCTTGCGCGCCGAAGGCGCCGGGGACGTCAAAGTCATCTGCGGCGGTGTCATCCCGCCAGCCGATTATGACTTCCTGTACGATAAAGGCGTCGCTGCCGTGTTCGGTCCTGGCACCAATATCGTCAAAGCGGCAGGTGAAGTGCTTGGCCTCCTGGAGAGGCGGCCACAAGCGGCGGAATAGCTGCCAGTTCAAGCGTCAAAAGTCACAAAAGTCACACCTACGTTATCAAAGAGCGGCAGCATGTTTCTCTCATGCTTCCAAGACCTTAGTGCATTCGGCCCTGTCTAGGACATACCCCTGTTCGCGGGGAGCAAAAATGTGAACATCGCCGCGGCCGCTTTTGCGCTATACTAGCGCCTAGAGTATTGGGGGGGGGAGAGACGCTATGCGCGCGCTGGTTTTTCTATGTGTATCATCCATACTGATCGCTGGGAGCGCTTGTGCCCCTGTTGAGAGCGGCGAGCGCAATGCCGACGCCAAGCCCTTTATAGACCCGCTCACCTTGTCCCAAAGCCAATGCGGTGGCCAGCCGCCTGCATCCACGACAAGCGCTCTTCCCGCCCAGGCGGCCAAATTTGCTTTTGCAGACCCCTTTGTGCTGCCTGATACGGTCGTCGCACACTTTCACTTTCCCGTTTCATCGGGCGAGAAAGAGGCCCAGCTCTGGTTTGATACCGGCATGGCCCATATGGCGAATTTCAATCATGATGAAGCCATTGCCGCCTTTCGCAAGGCCCAGACCATCGACCCTGACTGCGCTCTGTGCTTTTGGGGCGAAGGCCTTGCCTTTGGCAGCAATATCAATGCGCCTTTTAACGCCAATCGCGGCGCTGCCGGGTTGGCCGCAGCGCTTGCCGCCCAAACC
>ERZ1740067.1982-NODE-1982-length-13077-cov-5.659115_pt1 | contig 13077 bp, 11 predicted proteins | sample MGYA00581736_ERZ1740067 | MGnify/ENA primary metagenome ERZ1740067 (study PRJEB43018, sample SAMN04849236) | marine metagenome | isolation source: floating plastic debris | place: Pacific Ocean | collected 2008-08-27 | study: EMG produced TPA metagenomics... | reverse complement strand
GCGAGGCACTTGGCCATTTTTCTGCCTATCCAACAGTCTTAAGTCAGCGCCATTCGTCTCAGAGTATGTTTGACAATCTGAGAAGTACCTGAAAGATTCCTAGCCGTGAAGACAATAGGGAGCCTATAACAGTATAAATTTATTGAACGCTTTGTTCCAGCTACCTTCAGCTAAGCCAACATCTAGTGAGAGAGGTAGTATTGAAATGCCTTGAGAATGAGCTTGCTAAAATTGTCAGCGTTCTATGAATAAAGCATAATTCGTTATACCGCTTTATTCACTCTCCTTCTGCTCATTTTGGTGTTGCATTCTGCTATTCCGATCATTCATCAACCCAAAGTCGAGCCAGATGTTTATTCTTCATGACAGTTCCTCTCTTGGATACGATATTCGAGACTTTGAGGTTGCCAAAGATTTCATCGACTCAAATGTAGGAAAGCACTTTTTGATCTATACAGACCGGAGAAATATTGAAATCTTTAGCAGGTCCCTAAAAAGTGGAAGTGTTATATTTGAAGGGTATTCAAAAGGAAAATTCTCTAAAAAGAGACTAGAAGATTTGGTAAAACAATATCAACTTCCAAGTGCTCATCTCCTTAGGTTTTCAGATCTATACTCAAAGAAATCAGAAAGATTAAAGCTTGATTCTGGACTGCTAAAACCCAGTCTTTTTCCATATCTTAGCCCGCCCAAAAGCTTAGTTACCTCATACCGCAGCTTCCTAAAAGACTTGGCTTCTGATTATGAAGGATTCAAAGTCATTTATGCAATTGTCTCAGGGGTTAAGTCAATAAGCGATATAGGAGAGACTCCCAGTAGGCAGAAACTTGAAGGGCTGAGACAAACTTATCCCTTTGAGGAAATCGCGAAGGTCCTCAGTAAACTAGAAAAGCCTTTAGAGAAAGAAAAAATCGTGCTGATAGCAATTAGCGCACAGTATGGAGATCCAGTAAAAATTGAAGATGTTGTTCGGAACGTTAATCAGGAGAACAATCTAAAATTCCCTATTCAGTTTTTAGATTTCGTTGACTGGTCTGATAAGCCTGAGCAGCAAGCTGCGATGTTTCGAGCAATTCATGAAAGGGCAAACGAGCTAGACTTGCCCAGTGTTGCATTTGGCAATGCATCAACGTATCAGCATCTAATTATCGCATCAACAGGCGGATTTAGTATAAACGCAATCGCAGTCGATAGTTACTATAAGTCGCCACACAAAGACGGTCGCATTTATTGGAAAGAACTCGGTGATGGAGCACTACCAGGATTGAGAGTTTTTCAGCAAGCAGTTGATTCCCCAAGAAACTGGGATTCTGTAACCAAACAGTTCAACGAACACTTGCTTCGGAAAATTCTCAGCTTCACTTTGAAAAAACGAATTTAAGTTTTTTCTCAGTTGTGTTGGTATTGATGAATCCAACTCTCAATCCAGCCTTACTCACTTATATATAGAATTAAGAGAAATTTTGACCACGGCTGGGATATAAAGGCTTCAGGACCTAATATTTTGATTCTCGTCTAACTCGAGCATAGGTACATATATTTTTCTTAGAGATCACAATCCTTGCTATGCCTTTGATGTAGCGTTTCTTCAGTCAGCGGTAGCATAACTAAAATTACAGTTGCAGAGAAATGCTTGTACTTCGAATCTCATATGAAATCCGGCTAATGAGTCACAATAAAGAATAAGTGGCATTCAGCGTTGCAAAATGCCTCGACGGATTCAGATAACAGCCCACTTATCTGTAGAAGCGTTAGGCGAGCGCTTCCGCCAATCGACCGATGTCATAGAACGCGCTCACTATCAAATTATCTGGCTACTGGCTCAGAGCCGTTTGACAGAAGACGTCGCCTCGGTAAGCGGATACAGCCGAGACTGGTTATATAAACTGGTGCGTCGCTACAACCAGAACGGCCCCTCCGGCATCGGTGACCAGCGCCACCAAAATCCGGGTGCCCCGACCATGCTGGATGATGTTCAACAAGCCCAACTGTTGCAAGCACTGGCAGAGAAGCCGGTGGACGGAGACTTATGGGACGGACCGAAAGTCGCTCAGTGGATGAGCGAACTCCTTGAGCATCAGGTGCATCCACAACGCGGATGGGAATACCTTCGCGCGATGGAGATGAGACTGCTCAAACCGCGTCCTGAACATGAAGAGAGTGACCCAGTGGTGCAACAGCAGTGAAAAAACTCAAAGAGACACTCGAAATTTTGAAAGCAGCGTATCCCGATGCCGACCTCAGTGTTTGGGCCGAAGACGAACATCGTATCGGTATGCATCCTGTCACACGTAGGGTCTGGGCGTTGCGTGGGACAACACCAACAACTTCGGTCAATTGGAAGTTTCAGTGGTCATGGTTAGCGGGCTTTGTTGAACCGATGAGTGACAAGACCTACTGGTGGATTGTCCCAAGAGTAACTGGCGAATCTTTGAGCGGATGCTAGCAAACTTTGCACAGCACTTTGAGTTAGGGCCAAACAAGGGGTATTGCTGGTCATCGACCAGGCCACCTTTCACACGACGCAGCAGCTGACCCTGCCAGAGGGCATTCACCTCCTGTTCTTACCGCCGAAGTCGCCTGAATTATAGCCTGCTGAACGATTGTGGCCAATTGCAAACGAAGCGATTGTCAATCGCAGCTTTGAGTCGCTCGACGATGTGGAAGAGAAGCTCGCTCATCGCTGTCGTGCCTTGATTGACAAACCCGAGTTTGTTCAGGGATTGACCAATTTCTACTGGTGGGCAGATGCCGTAGCTTGATCGATCGTACTCAACCGGATCTCATATCAGTATATTGGTCAGCGAATCCTTTCTTTATCCTTGCGCAGTTCTATCTATTGATTACGCTGACGGTGACACCGTTTCGGAGCAAGATACAGTTCCTACTGCCTTATTCTGTACCTTAACGAGTCGGTGACTTGTTCCTGGTGCTTTTCCCTCGATATGTTTGCGCTGCTGCGCCTCCAGCCTAGCTGTGAGCAACTTAACCTATCGCTTCACTTCTGCCTTAAGTTCCTGCTTTGTATGCGCGATCTTCCTACGGAAGGTCTATCTCCGAAAGAGAAGGCTACGCCCCTAGCTTTGCCATGCCAACAGGCTACGCTATTGCGCCCTTTATCCAATAGTCCCCTTGCTATTAAGTTGCTATGTAGCGTGTATCCGAAGGCATAGATTAACGCTCGGTTAAGCACCTTTTGCGTACTGAGGCTTTGCCAATGGACCCGAATCTACCTTTGAGCCCATAGCGACATACACAAATCGATGTACCGCGTGCAACCTCATAAAGGTAGGGGAAACTACGAAAATTTTATGTTCTATTAACCTTTTCTTTCTTTGGGGTTAATACCGATCCCTAATCATGCTCCTAAAAGCTGAAAGCTAATGGGGCCAATTTGTTTTGTCTTTGACTACATTTATTCAACCTGAGACACCTTCTAACCCTTCTCCGTATATTGATCATCTAGAGCAGCTGTACCAGGAGCGATCGCTCGTCAACTACGCCGCTGGTCTAACGATTCCGCTACAGCCAAATCATCTCTACATCATTTGTCGAGGCATGGTGCAGCTACACACTATCCATGCTGACGGCAACGAAACGATCGTTGGCTTATGTGGAACGACCATGGCCTTTGGTGCATCGCTCACCCATTTGCACCCCTACTGGGCAACTGCACTAAACGACACCGATCTGCTCCCCCTATCTTTGACCGAAATTGAGTCCTCTCCCGCGCTGGCGGCGGCCTTACTACCTCAGCTGGTAAGACGATTGCAGCAGTCAGAAGCATGGCTGGCATTTTCTGGCAAGCGGCTGGTGACCGATCGTCTGCGTAGCCTAATCATGCAGCTGGCCCAAGACTTTGGCCAAGTGGGGCCAAATGGTGTGCGCATCAACGTTCGCCTGACCCATCATCAGCTAGCAACCATCATTGGAACGACTCGGGTAACCGTGACCAGGCTGCTACGCGACTTTAAGAATGAAGGCTGGCTGAGCGTGTATCGTCGCCAGCTGATTGTGACCCCTCAGACGCTGGGAATGCCCGTATGCGGCGAGTCAATGGTGCACTCGGCATAGCCTGCTTTTTCAGGCTTATTTAATTGTGAAGATGCCTGCCGTCAGGCGTTCTAGCAGGGAACAAATATCGCTTAGGTTGTATCGAAATAAGCAACAGCCTTTAGCCCCATGGGTAAGCGCAGGTCGTTTCCCTTGGGGCTAACAAAGACTGGCTTGTGTTTATGAGAGCTATCGCGATGTCCCAAACTGCGCAGACGATCCATCCAGCTGTTGCGCAACCGACTAGCGCCTCGTTATCTGACGCGGTCGCGACTGGAAATCAATCAGCTCCGCTTTCTCCGCTGCTGCCCTGTGATGAGATGCCATTGCATGCGCTAGTAGAGCATCAAGCTGCCAAAACGCCAGATGCGATCGCAGTAGTCCACCAAGGCACCACGCTCACCTACCAAGCGCTGAACCAGCAAGCAAACCAGCTGGCCCATTACTTACTCTCCCTGGGTGTGAATCCACAGCAGCTAGTTGCCATTAGTTTGGTGCGATCGCCCAACATGATCGTGGCCTTCCTGGGTGTTCTCAAAGCGGGCGCAGCCTACGTGCCCATTGACCCAGACTATCCAGAAGTTCGACGGCAGTACATTTTGAATGATGCCAGCGTGGAGATTGTGCTGACCGAGACGTCTCTCGCTAGTGAGTTTGAGCATAGCGATGCGCAGGTGGTTTGCCTCGATGCTAGTGCCGACACCTTAGCGCAGCAGCCGAGTCATAATCCAGAATTGACCATCAGTCCGCAGCAGCTGGCCTACGTTATTTACACCTCAGGCTCCACGGGCAATCCCAAAGGCGTAATGGCCCATCACCGAGGATTGGTGAACTACAGCCTGGCACTGATAGAAGCGCTGTCGCTGACCGCTGCCGATCGAATGCTCCAGTTCTCTACGATGAGCTTCGACTTTATCGTTTCAGAGGTATATCCAACCCTCGCTTCTGGCGGTTCGCTGGCACTGCGCACAGATGAAATGATGCGCTCAACTCAGGCATTCGTCGACTTTATCGATCGGGAAAAGGTCACGGTCATTCAGTTTACAACGGCCTTTTGGCATGAGCTGGTGAATGGCATTGATCGCCTGGGCATCACGCTGCCGCCTAGCCTGAGGCTGCTGCTATTTGGGGGCGAGAAAGCCTCACTCACGCTCTGCAGGCAGTGGGTGGAAAAAATCGGTGACTATCCTCGCCTATTCAATGCCTACGGGCCCACAGAAGCCACGGTGATTACCACCCTGTACGATGCGGTGGCAGAGGGCTACGACGGCTCAGAAGATTTGCCCATTGGGCGAGCGGTTTTGAATGCTAAGACCTATGTGCTCGATGAGAATTTGCAGCCGGTGGCCGCGGGTGAAGCGGGTGAGCTGTGCATTGGCGGGCCGGGGGTGACCCACGGCTACATGAACTTGCCAGAGAAGACGGCCAAGGCATTTTGTGACGATCCGTTTATGCCTGGTGGCCGCCTGTATCGGACTGGTGACCTGGTGAAGATGGATGAGACAGGGCTGATTCAGTTTGTGGGCCGGGTGGACTTTCAGGTGAAAATTCGCGGCTATCGGATTGAGCTCGGTGAGATAGAGAGTTGCCTGGATCAGTATCCGCACTTTGAGTCTCGGATTGTGATTGCGAGGGAAGATACGCCCGGTGATAAGCGACTGGTTGCCTATGTGGCGATGAAGCCGGGTAAAGTGCTAGACCGGTCGGATTTACAGGCATTTATGGCGGAGCGGCTGCCGTCATTTATGGTGCCTGCGGCGGTGGTGGTGCTAGATGAACTGCCCAAAAATGCCAACGGCAAGATCGACCGTAAGGCACTGCCGTTGCCTCAGCGCCAGCCGGATGCGCAGGCCATTGTGGCACCGCGATCGCCGCTAGAAGCGCAGCTAGTAGACATCTGGCGCGCTATTCTCTCCATTGAAGAACTAGGTGTGACCGACAACTTCTTTGAGCTGGGCGGCAATTCTCTGCTGGTAATGCGGCTCTTTAGCCAGCTAGAGGCTGATTTTGGCTGTCAGCTCCCGATTACAGAAATTTTTGCAGCGCCAACGGTTGAGCAGCTCGCTGAGCGATTGTCCTCCGCTGTGGAGGAAAACGGCTCTGCCAAACAGTCGGAGGCTTTGCAAACGACTGATACTGCTGCGGGGCAATTGACTGTAGTGCCCTTGACGAAGGGCGATGCAGCGCCGCCGCTGTTTTTGGTGCACGATGCCGATGGCGATACGGGCCTGTACCTCCATTTGGCTCGGCGATTTGGGGAGGCTGATGGCCTTATCAATCGTTCTGTGTATGCGATCGGGCCCCGTGTAGCCGAGGATGCGCCACTTGCATATAGCCGTATGGAAACCCTGGCTGCGGACTATGTCGCGCAGATTCGGCAGGTGCAGCCCCATGGCCCTTATCTGCTTAGCGGGCTATGTGCTGGGGGCATCGTGGCGTTTGAAATGGCGTTGCAGTTAGAGCAGCTGGGCGAAATGGTCATTCTCTCGGCAATGGATGCACCGGCACCGGGCGCTAAACGGCGCATGGGCAGAGTCACCCAAAAACGCCTCTCTCGCTTGGGTGAGACGTTTGCTGATCAACAAACGCTGCTGGTGAGTGCCCAAAAAATATGGCGGAAGGGAACTAATGTGCTGCGCTATGAGGTCTTTGATAAGTGGAAGAAGGCGTTGGCAACTGGGCGGGCGCTCATGTTGATGTGGTCGCAGGACCGGGGCCAGTCAATGCCACTACTCACCAAGTGTCTCTCTATTCGCGATGAGCTGATATTTGCCTATGAGCAATATCATCCCAAGCAAAAGTTGGCAGGGCAGTTCCTGCTGTTGCGAGCGACTGAAGGAAACGGAACGCATCGCGATCGCCCCTACATAGAAGAGTACGCCGACCCACTGTTTGGCTGGTCCGCTTACTGCGAACAGGCAGTGTCTACTTGTGACCTGCCGGGTGGCCATTCCACCATGCTCAATGATGAGAATGTGGCTGCTCTAGCAAAGGCGATTGAAGAGGCTGTTGCTACCCATGAGCTTGTCGACAAGGTTGTTGCCGCTAACGCCTAGGGCGTTGCCAGTCAATAAACTCACGCGATTTATCGCTAGAGGCACCACCTTTGCAACAGTTATGCAGCTGGGCAATTTTCTCTCCTAATCTCTCTTTTTCATTCCCCCTCTTCTTTATTCTTTTTAGACTCAGGTTTTATCTTCAGGTTTTATTTCCATGATTGCTACCCCACAAGACATCCGCCGCGAGGACGGTATCGACTACACCATCCCCCGCATGAGCTGGAGCGAAGCAGACTTTGCTGCCTTTGGCCTCAAGAATCAGCTGTTTCACCACCGCTATCATGAGCTGCCTCTATTCCAGCGCGATATCCTCATCGACGTGCTAGATGACTATCCTCGTGAGTGGTTGCAGGCTTTTACCATGGGGCCGGACCCTACCATTCGCGCCGACTGGCAGAGTGTGGATATTCACCCTGATAGCAGCGGGCAGGACATTTGGGATGCGGTAGAAAAAGGGAGACTTTGGCTGAATCTCATCTTTTTGCAGAAGTACAGTCAAAAGTATGCCGATATTGTCGAAGGTATGTACGACTATGTAGGTGAACACTGCCCTCAGTTAGGCGGGCCCAAGGCAAGCTTTACGACGCTGCTGATTTCTTCACCAGGCGCGCAGGTGTATTACCATATGGACGAGTCACCCAATATGCTTTGGCACATGAGCGGCCAAAAGAAGCTGTGGGTGTATCCGGCGATGGACTTGAGTCTGGTGCCGCAAGACTTTTTAGAAGAGATTTATTCGGGAGAAGTCTCTGAGTTTTTACCGTACAAAAGAGAGTTTGACGATTGTGCAGAGCAGTTTTTGCTAACGCCGGGTACGGTCGTGTCTTGGCCGCACAATTCGCCGCACCGCATCGAAAATCTGTCGATGAATGTGTCCCTGACGACGAGCTATCAGGCCCCGCTACAGAAACGTCGTGAGCTAGTACAAAAAGCCAATCGGTATATTTTACGTAACTTAGGGGTGAAGAATCGCTCCATAGAAGAGGTCGGTATCCGACCTAGCCTGAAGCGCTTTAGCTACCGGGTAATTAACAAAATCAAGCCCTTTAAGCCGACCAAGCATCCCCATGATGACTATGTTACGGATCTGCAAATTGATCCAAGTGCGCCGGAGGGCGTTCGGCGATTAGAGAAAGCGGTGACAGCTTCATTTTCTAAGCACCGTTAGCTCTGTAGATTCTACCCTTTAGCATTTAGGTGATGGCTCAAGAGCATATGCTCCTATAAACCATCACCTAAACAGATGTTTAATACCAGATGTTCAATTACGTGCTGAGGTTTCTAGTTAAAGGAGACTTCACCAACGGTGTCGTAGAAAACCGTTGTTGCTGATGCCAAAAGCTGAGAGAACATGCTGTCCCCAGATTCGATGTGGCCTGGGACATCCGCCAACCACTGAGCGCGAACCTCGTCACTGTAGTTGAGATATAGCTTGTTGTCTTCGATTGACCAAGCTTCAGGATCAACCGAGACTAAGGAGCCTTTTGCCACCGCAAAAGCGCAATAGCCGCCATACTGAGGTGCAAACTCTTCAGGATTGTTGGCAAACAGCTGCTTATTTTCTTCGCTGGCAAACTGCCAGGTAGCACCTTTCCACTCCAGCTCATAGTCACCGCTGCCTTTAACCGGTGCGCCTTCAGTAAAGTAAGCAACTGGATCGAATCCTCGAATAGCCAGATTGTCTTGGGCGCCTGCATCCGTGTAGATGACTGGCACAGCGCCTACTGTCGTTGCCGCACAAGGATCAGCTGCTGCCGCACAAGGATCAGCTGCGCAAGGATCTGCTACTGCCGCGCAAGGATCAGCTGCGCAGGGGGCAGCTGCTGCCGCACAAGGGTTAGCCGCGCAAGGGTCTGCCGCTGCTGCGCAGGGGTCAGCTGCGCAGGGGTCAGCTGCTGCTGCACAAGGATCAGCTGCTGCTGCACAAGGATCAGCTGCTGCTGCACAAGGATCAGCTGCACAAGGGTCTGCCGCCGCGCAAGGATCAACTGTCGCTGCGCAAGGTTCTGCCTGTGCGGTGATATGGTTACCCAAAGGCACAGCAATGGAGCCCAGCCCAAGAGCTGCAGAAATTGCCAAGATTGTCAGGTGCTTAATTTTCATAGGAGGTAAAACTCTATAAGGTACTGACAGTTCAATAACCCTCGACTCTCCATATGTGAGATTCCCACCCTCTCAGACTCAATTCATCAATTCAATCAATTCCTGAGAGAAGGCAGTTTCAGATATAGATAGCTGCTGTCTTAAAACGCTAAAGCGAACACACCCGATGACGGCTATGTACCCTTCCGAAAACAACGATTGAGCAAGAGTATTGACCGCCCCATAGTGATTTAGTTAACTAGCCCTGCTCGACAGTTTTCTTGGAAAATCCTGAATATTACTAGAGTTGATAAACAGAAATTATGAGATTTTCCTGAGTTGATTGATCATAAACCTTGGCTATTTACAGAAGCTGGAGGGTACAGAACTGGCGTTGTTCGGCAGCAAGTCCTATAGGTTTCGAATGGGCCGTGGTTTATCTGTTGCTTCTCTCTCTGCTGCTTTTTTCTGTTTTGTTTGCTGGATGGAATATTCTTGCACTGAGAAGATGCTGACATCCAGGGAAGTAGGTCGCTTAAGTTCACGCTCTAAAAAATCATGCACCAGGTTGACCTGACGCTCTGAAATGCTGCCGACTGGTGCGGCACCTTCGAGGTTAACCTTGAGATTTTTTCCCTGAATGATGAGTATACCGACAGTTGAGCTTGGATCTCTTTCCCCATGTTTGGGAGGAACTGCCTGTCTGAGATGACGCCAAAGGCATACTTTTAATTTGTAAATAAATTGTTATGGTTCTCACTTAGCCAACGCTTTGACCAGAATTCTAGATGCCGACTGTAGTACGCTCTATTCGATAGGCGCGTTGAGAACAAATCCATGAGCGGTGTTAGCCACCCGACCTCTAAAAGCTTTAAGAAGCTACAAAGTCAGCTGCGGGGACAGGTCGGTAGGGCGATCTCAGACTACCGCATGATTGAAGATGGCGATCGGGTTATGGTGTGCCTTTCCGGGGGCAAAGACTCCTATACGATGCTGGATATTTTGCAGAATTTGCAGCGCAGTGCGCCGATTGACTTTGATATCTTGGCGGTAAATTTGGACCAGAAGCAGCCAGGGTTTCCAGCCCATGTGCTGCCAGAGCACTTTGAGTCGGTGGGGGGTCCCTATCGCATCGTTGAGCAGGATACCTACAGCACTGTGAAGCGAGTGATTCCTGAGGGCAAAACGATGTGTGGCCTGTGTTCTCGTCTGCGGCGCGGCGTGCTTTATCGGGTGGCCGCAGAAGAAGGCGCGACGAAAATCGCCCTAGGACACCATCGAGATGACATGGTGGAAACGCTATTTTTGAATATGTTTCACGCTGGCACGCTCAAGTCGATGCCACCTAAGCTGCTAACCGACGATCGGCGACACATTGTTATTCGGCCTTTGGCCTATTGCAGTGAAAAGGACATTGCTCGCTATGCTCGTCTGCGGGCGTTTCCTTTGATACCTTGTACGCTGTGTGGATCGCAGGAAAATTTGCAGCGATCGCAAATCAAACAAATGCTTCAAGACTGGGAAAAGCAGTCCCCAGGTCGCACTGCTTCTTTGTTTCGCAGCCTACAGAACGTTGCCCCCTCACAGCTGGCGGACACCGACCTATTCAATTTTGCTGAACTGGAGTCGTCGCGTACTGTTCCTGAAAATGGCATTCTTGAGAACGGTGCTCCTGAGAATGGCGCTCCTGAAAATGACGATGACTCAGCAGACGTGTCAGTGCCCGCAGATCACTACAAAGTGGAGCACTACAGCTTGTCGAGTTCCTCCGTTCCGTTTGGTAGTACAGTTTAGATTAGATTTGACGCTTTAGACCTACACGCTAAGTGCGCACTGCGATGGTTAATTTTCCGCCTTACAGGCCCAAGAATTTGTCGCTGGGGCCCCTCGAGACTGAGATTGTCGAAATTTTATGGCGATTGGGGGCGACATCGGCAACGGCTGTGCATCAGCAAATCTTGACCGACATCAATCGAGAACTCACCTATTCTTCGGTATCGACGGTGCTGAAGCGGCTAGAAAAGAAAGGATGGGTGAGCTGTAGTCGAGAAAGTCGCATTCATATTTGGCAGGTGACCGTTTCTCAGCAGCAGGCAGCTATTTTGAAAGCCCACGATCAGCTGCATCGCTTTTTGGCAGTGGGGAGCCCGGAAGTAGTCGCTGCCTTTGCCGATACGCTAGACGATAGCAGCCTTGCCCAACTCGATGAAATCGCGCAGAAAATTCAGGCCGTTCGGGATGCGAGAGGGTTGCAGTCATGATGCATTTGCACATGCTTGCGGTGGCGGTGGCCGTATCTGTTCTGGCTCGCTTGTTGTATCGCCGCATTGATTCGAGCCGTAGCTGGCAAATGCGCTGGCACTTGGCGCTTACTGCTTTTGTGGTACCCCCATTGTTGCTGCTGGCAACGACGGTAGCCATTTTGTTGATGGGCGTAGGGGGAACAGTGTATGCCTGGGACGGACTGCTCAGTTACGGGCTGTCGCTGGCGTTTGTGTTGCTTGCCTTGGCTCTGTGGCTACAGCTGAGCTGGCTCACCCATAAGACACTTCGTGAGATTCGGCGCAGTCCCAAAAGCCTGATTGAGGCAGGTGGGGTGCGTTCGGTGGGACGTGTGATGGACCTTTCTACCGTATTTAGTGCGCAGGTAGGTGTGTGGTCATCGGAGCTGGTGATGAGTCAGGCGCTTTTAACCCATTTGGATGAGCCGCATCTGGAGGCTGTTCTCGCCCATGAGATGGGGCATGCCCATTACCGCGATACCTTTTGGTTCTTTTGGTTGGGTGGCCTTAGGCGGCTGACGATATGGTTGCCGTTTACAGAAGTGCTGTGGCAGGAGCTGCTGCTGCTGCGGGAAGTCCGAGCAGACAGATGGGCGGCGCGCAGGGTTGATTCTTTGGTGCTGGCAGAGTCTTTGATGAGTGTGATTACTGCGCCGTTGATGACAGCTGAGTCTGTTTGCCCAGGGTTTAGCTGCGCGGCTCCCCGGAGTCGGCTAGCTCAGCGGATCGACGCGTTACTGCTCGATGAATCGGCAGGGTTGCTGGTGAACAGTGAGCTGATGCTTTGGCAAAAAGTTGCGATCGCACTAGCCCTGAGTCCCTTACTGACCATTCCTTTCCATCAGTAATCGTGATTGTCAGTAACCGCAATGCTTCTTTTTGTGTGGCTTAGCTGTGGTGGATTTCTGTGGTGACCAGTTTCTTTTGTGGCCAATGTCTACGGTTCTTGTGTTGATTCTTCTTGACTCATATCGTGTCCCTCATGCATCATCTCCATACTGGAGTGCCCCGAAGACATCAGCCCCATAGAAACAGCTCCTGCACTCAAAACACCCATCGAGACAAGCCCGGCAGAAAATACGCCCATCGAAATGACGCCAATAGAAACGATGCCGTGAGAGATAATTCCGATAGAGACAACGCCATGGGATGTAACCCCGATAGCGAATACCCCATGCGCGCCTAGCCCAAATGAAAATAGTTTCCGCTTAGCTGGTTTCCCAGTGGGTGGTTGCTCAGTAACTGGTGACTCGGAGATCTTAGGTGGCATAAATTGAGGTGCCGAGGACTTGGACACCTATAACGAAGTCTAAGGACAGTAGCGCGTTCTTCGGCTACGAGGCAAATGACAGATTGTCGTGCTCAGTTGAAAAGAGATATTTGAAAAGAGACATTTGATAAGACACATAAAAAGGCGTAGGTTCAATGCCTGCGAACCTACGCCTAGGTGTATCGATATCGGGTGTGTTGATATCAGATGCGGTGATATCAACAGCTAAAAAAGAGAGCTAAAAAGTAACTACTCAGGCTATCTACGCTTGAACATCGCCCCACGATTAAAATCGGGGCTATCGAAATCAAGCCCACTCAAGGGGCTAGGA
>ERZ1740067.1981-NODE-1981-length-13080-cov-5.655585_pt1 | contig 13080 bp, 14 predicted proteins | sample MGYA00581736_ERZ1740067 | MGnify/ENA primary metagenome ERZ1740067 (study PRJEB43018, sample SAMN04849236) | marine metagenome | isolation source: floating plastic debris | place: Pacific Ocean | collected 2008-08-27 | study: EMG produced TPA metagenomics... | reverse complement strand
AAAACAGGGAGAGGTCATCCATATTGTTGCGGATCATCTGGAAGATATGACTCACCTGCTTGGGACGTTGTCTGAGGCGCGTGAGGCCATCGCAGATTTTGGTGACGCGGCGATAGCAAACGCAGATGAAGTCCGCCGTCCCGGTGAGGACCCAAGGGAGATCACGGCCCGCCGGGCGGAGGGGCGAGCGGCGCGTGCGGAAGCCATCGAGCAGCACTTCTGTCAGCGTCCCAAGCAGATGCCGCGTGCTGTGCGGAAGATGCTGCCCAAGAGCCGGGACTTTCATTGATCGGGAAGGTGTCCGTCTTCAGGCGTAAGCGACCCAGCCGCGCCAGGTGAATGCAGCATAAAAGGGTGTCACATCCGTGAAACCAGCCTGGCGCAGGACGTCTTCGTCTTCCTCCGGCGACAGAATGTCCAAAGACGCTGCGACCGATGCGCGTGCATTCTCGGCCATTGTGGAGTCAACTCCGGAGGTGACAGCGAATTCAGCATAACGCGACAGCCAGACGACGCGCTCTTGCGAGCCTTGCGGAAAACTCGAATGGGCAACCACGAAGGGCGCGCCAGGCTTAAGCCGCTTGTGAATTTCCGCAGCTGTCTCAATGCGTTCCTCCCGCGGCAGGAAGTGAAGTGTCAGCAGGCATGCAGCCGCATCAAAAGGACCGTCGGGTGCGTCATGTGCATATCCCTCCACTAAGGATACCTGCTCGCCGGATGGTTCAAGTGTCTTTCGCGCAAGAGTCAACATTTCCGCAGCCGGGTCTACACCGGTAAACCGCCAGCCAGCCTTGGCCTGCGCAAACGCTTTCAGCTCCATGCCGCCGCCGGCGCCAAGAACCAATACCTCTGCGTTATCAGGTGCACGCTCCGCCAGCAAAATGGCGCTCATCCTGTGCAGGCTTTCGAGCCCCGGCACAAAGCGCGCCGGCCCATCCTGATACTGAGCAACAGCTTCTGGGTCTTCGAACATTTTCAGTAAGCTGTTCATGCGGCCTTTCCTTTTGCGCACAGATGAGGAACGCGCCCGGCCGCCTTGTGCACATCTTGCAGAAGGGCAGACAGCGTTACCTTGCTGAACTGATCAAGCAGCTTTGCTTCAGCTTCCTGGAATGCTTCGCCCAGGGATGCGTTGACGGCCTGCTCTACCAAGCAGTCCGGACTCTCCGTGCGGTGGGAGAGAGCAAGCAGCCCGGGGCTGCCCAATGCCTCATAGACATCCTTGAGCGAAACCTTGGACGGGTTACGCATCAGCACCCAGCCCCCATTGTGGCCTTTGCGTGACTCCACCAGGCCAAACTCACGCAGCCTGCCAATCATCCGGCGGATCACGACCGGATTTGTACTGAGTGCATCCGCAAGCAACTCGGAGGTCACGGGCGCTTCTTTGTCCGCCAGATGCAGAAGCACATGCAGGGTCACAGAAAGCTGGCTGTTGCGTTTCATGTAACTGTATTTGTTACATGAAGGAGCCTGTGTCAAGTGTGGTCATCCAACTGCCGCGCCAAGACGTATGTTTCGTCATGACCGCGTCAAACTCACCCATCCGTTTTTACTTTTTTCTCCGCAGTCCCTATGTCTGGCTGGCTGCAGAGCAGCTTACGCGTGATGCCATTGATGTTGATCCGATCCCGCTTACCGGATTTGCTCAGGGGACTGTGTTCGGCAATCCGACGGCAAATCCGCCACGGCTGGCCTATCTGATTGAAGATGTGGCGCGCCTGGCTGACCGCATGGAACTCACGCTTATGCCGCCTGTGGACGTGGACAACTGGGGGCCGGTGCACAATGTTGCCGAACATGCCAAGCAGCAGGGCAAGGGACTTGCATTTGCGCAGGCGGCAGGAAAGGCGAGATGGACGCAAAGTCGTTCCCTCGAAGATCCGGATGTCATTGCTGATATCGCCTCTGATATCGGCCTTGATGCCGCGTCGGTCAGAGCAGCCATGACAGATACGAAACTGCGTGCTGACATGGTGCAGGCCTACACGCCCTTGATCGAAAAGGATCAGGTCTTCGGCGTGCCTTTCTTTGCCTTTGATGTCGACGGCAAGACGCACCGTTACTGGGGGCAGGATCGCATTGGTATGATGCTGGACGATGCGCGAAGAATGGGCGTGCTTTAGACCGCCTTGCGCGGCCAGACGACATAGAGGGCACCGCCGATTTCGGTGACCACAAACAGTGTCAGCAGGGGCGTTGCACCCTGCCATATCCAAAATACGAGGACGGCCGCAACGGCGATGCGGGCATAGGCATCTGCGAGGGCCAGGTCGCGCAGCGGGTAGCGTATGCGAATGCTGGCCCACAAAATGGCCAGCACCCCGGTCGTGTTGATGAATACCCAATGCAGCGGCGCAAACCCGGGAAATCCACCCGCAAGCCCCAGCTGAAAGTGCGCGAATTTCAGAATGGTGATGTAGATCTCAGAGAAGAAGGGCAGGGCCAGCGGCGTGAAGAGCCAGAGGTCCAGCCAGGCCACACGGCGTCCTTCCACCGAGATCTGCATCTGTGCCCGTTCAGGTTCGGGACGGGCGGCCTCGTTCAACGCGAGAGTTCCCGCATCGCGCGGTCAAGGCCATCCAACGTCAGCGGGAACATGCGGTCCCCGATGATCTGGCGCATGATTTCAATCGATGGCGTGTATTCCCAATGGCGCTCGGCGACAGGGTTCAGCCACACAACGTTTTCATAAATCTGCTGGAGACGTTCCAGCCACACGCCGCCCGGCTCCTCGTTCCAGTGCTCCACTGACCCACCGGCATAGGTGATTTCATAGGGGCTCATGGAGGCGTCACCGACGATGATGACCTTGTAGTCAGACGGGTATTTGTGAAGGATGTCCCAGGTCGCCATCTTTTCGTTGTGGCGCCGGCGGTTGTCCTTCCAAAGGTCTTCATACAGACAGTTATGGAAGTAGAAATATTCCATGTTCTTGAACTCGGTGCGTGCGGCCGAGAACAGCTCCTCACACACCTTGATGTGCGGGTCCATGGAACCGCCGACGTCAAAGAACAGCAATGTCTTGATGGTGTTGCGCCGCTCGGGGATCAGCTTGATGTCAAGATAGCCGCGGTCAGCCGTCGATTTGATCGTGTGATCCAGGTCCAGTTCTTCGGCAGCGCCTTCGCGCGCCCATTTGCGCAGACGGCGCAGGGCGACCTTGATGTTGCGGGTGCCAAGCTCGATTGAATCATCGAGGTTCTTGTATTCACGCTTGTCCCAGACCTTCACGGCCTTGCCGTGGCGGCCTTCCTTCTGGCCGATGCGCACGCCTTCGGGGTTGTAGCCTTCTGCGCCGAAAGGTGAGGTGCCGGCCGTGCCGATCATCTTGTTGCCGCCCTCGTGGCGCTTTTCCTGTTCCTCGAGGCGCTTCTTCAGCTCCTCCATGATCTTTTCCCAGCCACCAAGAGCTTCGATCTCAGCTTTCTCTTCGTCGGTGAGGAATTTCTCAGTGAGGGCTTTCAGCCAGTCTTCTGGAATCTCGGAGACATCTCCTTCGCCGAGGCTTTCAAGGCCCTTGAAGACGGTGCCAAACACCTGGTCGAACTTGTCGAGGTTCTTTTCGTCTTTCACCAGAGCCGAGCGGGAGAGGTAATAGAAATCCTCAACCTCGCGGTCGATCACTTCGGCATCCATGGCTTCCAGCAGCGTCAGATATTCGCGCAGGGACACCGGCATGCCGGCATTTTTCAGCTCATGGAAGAAATTGACAAACATGGTGCGTGGCCTCGGGTCGGATGGTTGTCATAGCAACCACATATAGGGTTCGGAAAGGAAACTCCCATGCCGCGCTTTTGGATGCAAGAGCGCCCGGAATTTGGCGGTTTTCGAGGCCAAGCCTGGCGTGGAGCTGACGTTCAAACGTCCGGACAATCGCAAAACCATGAATGTGGCACTGTTTCAACCGGCCTGTAGGCTGGACGCTAGCGCGACATGCTTTTGCGGATCAGCTGGTCCAGCTGGTTCATAAAGCGTGACCGGTCACCCTTCGAGAACTGCGCGTTCCCACCGGTCATGACACCGGTCTCTCGTAGGTGGCGATTGAGTTCGCGCGACGCCAGAGCGGAGCCGATATTCTGCGGGGTGAACGCGCGACCGTCGGGACCCAGAACGCGTGCGTCTTTCTCCAGGCAGCGCGCGGCAAGAGGAATGTCCGCAGTGATGGCAATGTCGCCTGAGCCAATCTCTTCTGCAATCCAGTCGTCGGCTGCGTCTGCGCCATCAGACACGAGGATGTTCTTGACCAGCGGATGGTTGCCGGTGCGCATGCCGGAGTTCGAGACCAGAAAGACGGGCAGATTATGCCGCTCGGCGATATTGATTGTCTCGGTCTTCACCGGACAGGCGTCGCCGTCGATATAGATCGTGGTCATGCAGTCTTCCGTGCAAAGAGAATGAGCCAGTCTGTGGCGACACCGTCATACCCTTTGCGGTTGCTGGTTTCGAACAGAATTTCCTGCCAGCCGCCGGCCTGAGACAGAGCAGAGTCCACGTTCTCGCGGGATGGGTAGCAGTAGAAGCGGCCAAGCTTGTCACGTCCGGCCGGTCTGCCGGTTTTGACGGACATGTGGAACACGCCACCAAGCTTCAGGCTGCGATGTACGCGGGCGATGATGTCCGGGACGGCTTCAAGAGGCGCATGGTGGAGTGTGGCGTGCGCCCAGACGCCGTCATAGGTGGCGATGTCTTCCAGCTCATCAAACCGGGAGACGCGGACCGGACGCCTGAGGTTTTTGCTGGCAATGGCAGCAAGGCCGGCTGAGCCATCTGTCGCCGTTACTTCAAAGCCGCGCGATTCCAACTCCTGTGAGAAGTACCCATCGCCTGATCCCAGATCCAGGACGTGTCCGCCGGCAGGCAGTGCGGCCACAAACCTGTCAAAGGACATTGGCAACTCCGCACTGCGTTGCTTGCGGGCGTAGGTTTCTGCCTCTTTGTCGTAATAGGTGAGGGTTTGGGGATCGCTGTTTTTGTTCATGTTCATGACTGGACTTGTATTGCAGCGCATCCTAGCGGGACGCGCGGCCGTAGCCTACGCTTTCCCATAGAAGAATCATTACCAGGCGGGAGAGCGATTATGGGCATCATTATGTGGGTTATTGTCGGCGGATTGGCCGGCTGGATTGCTGAAAAGCTGATGAAGGCCGATCATGGTCTGCTGACGAATATTGCTTTGGGCATTGCGGGTGCGGTGGCCCTGAACTTTGTCCTCGGTCTTGTCGGCGTGGCCTTCGCGGGCCTCTTCGGCCAATTCGCTGTTGCAGTGGCCGGCGCGTGTGCGTTGATTTATCTCTACCGGATGATCCGCTCCTAGCGCGCCCCCAGCGACGTTTTCATCTCTTCAACGGCGGCGGCACGCAGAGTCGCCGCCGTTTGCATGTAGGCATCCCGCGGTAGAGCGGCCAGTTTATCGGCGGCCATTGCTGTGGCTGCGTCGATCCCTGATACGTCAACGAGATCATCAAGAAAGCCGGCGGCTTGCGCCTGAGGTGGGCGGAGCAGCTCGGCATGCGCAGTGGTGCGGGTGAGCCATCTTGGGCTGAGGCGGTGGCGGGCGAGTGCGATTGGTAGGCCGGGCAGGGGCATGCCGATGCCAACTTCGGAAAAACCGATGCGATAGTCGTCTTCAGTGCCTATCCGGATGTCCGACACCAGCAACAGCATTGCCCCGGCGGCAACAGCATGGCCCTCAACCTGAGCAACGATCCGCAAGTGAGATGTAAAGAGACGCATCAGAAGTTTACCCATGGCAGTGAGTAGGCCTGCTGCTGCTTCTTCTCCTTCGGCAAGGACCGCATTGTCCAGGCCAACGCTAAATGCGTCGGTCGATTTGCCCCTCAGAATGATGGCTTCGGTGGATTGGTCTTCTTCCGCAAGCGTCAATGCGGCATTGATCGCATTGACGGCATTCAAAGTCAGGGCGTTTGGCCCTTTGCCTTCAATCGTAATTGTCCTGATCGAGGACATATTCGACCTCCCCATTGCATGAACTTATTTTAAGTGGGCACGAGGGAGATTGGAAAACAAAAAGGCCGGAGCGGGTGCTCCGGCCTTTCTGCATCATTCACGACGCCAAGAGCTAGTTGCGCTCGCGGCGGGCGAGGAAGGCCAGACGCTCAAACAGGTGCACGTCCTGCTCGTTCTTCAGAAGCGCACCGTGCAGCGGCGGGATGAGCTTGGACGCGTCGCGCTCGCGTAGGGTTTCCGGCGATACGTCTTCGTTCATCAGCAGTTTCAGCCAATCCAGAAGCTCTGACGTGGATGGCTTCTTCTTGAGGCCGGGGACGTCGCGCATTTCGTAGAACACGTCGAGTGCTTCCTTGACCAGACGCTCTTTCAGATTGTCGAAATGTACATCAACGATCTGACCCATCGTGTCCGCATCCGGGAACTTGATGTAGTGAAAGAAGCAGCGACGCAGGAAAGCGTCCGGCAGCTCTTTTTCATTGTTGGACGTAATGATGACGATGGGACGCTCTTTCGCCTTGATGACCTCATCGGTCTCGTAGACATAGAACTCCATGCGATCGAGTTCCTGGAGCAGGTCATTTGGGAACTCGATGTCAGCCTTGTCGATTTCATCGATCAACAGCACAACTTTCTCGTTGGCGTCGAACGCCTCCCAGAGCTTGCCCTTGTTGATGTAGTTCTTGATGTCCTTGACGCGCTCGTCACCCAGCTGGCTGTCGCGCAGGCGGGTGATGGCATCATACTCATACAGGCCCTGATGGGCTTTCGTGGTGGATTTGATGTTCCACGTGATCATCGGCACGCCCAGTGACGTGGCAATCTGCTCAGCCAGCACGGTTTTACCGGTGCCTGGTTCACCCTTCACGAGGAGCGGGCGCTCGAGGGTAATGGCTGCATTCACGGCAACCCGAAGGTCTTCGGTTGCCACATAGTCTTTGGTGCCTTCAAAGCGCATCAACAAGTCCTGCCAATTTGGTCTGGTAATTAGTCGGTAAGATTTCTGAACGGGCGCAAACCTAGGGCCACGCGCCGCGTTGGGCAAGCGGCATGACGCAATGTCATTTGAGCACTATTGCCCGGCAAAACCTGCCGCATAGGGAAGAAAGTGCTGATATCACAGCCCTGACAAGACTTCCAACCCCTTGAATTAAAACAATAAACCGACTGGCCCGGTGCTTGCTCCTGTGTGTCTGAATTATTCCGCGTGCCGCGTTTGGTGCGCAGCCATCTGTTAGTCCTCTGGAGGGATCCGATGACAATCTTCGGTGCAATGACCACCGCCGTGACCGGTCTTAAAGCCAATTCAAAGGCGCTGGGTCATATCTCGGACAATATCGCCAACTCGCAGACCATCGGGTTCAAGCGGACCGAAACCAATTTCCGCGACCTGGTGACCTTTGCCACATCGCGCAACAGCGCACCGGGTACGGTGCTGCAGAAGCGCGCTTCACGAACACGGTCCAAGGCGCCCTTGAGGCCGCTCAGGTACCAACGCATATGGCCATCAATGGGGACGGGTATTTCATGGTGTCTGAGCGGGTTGCCACACTGGACAACAACCCAGTGTTTAACCAGATCGACTACTACACCCGTCGCGGTGACTTTGAAGTGGACCGGTTCGGCTATCTCCAGAATGGTGCCGGCTACTACCTTCAGGGTGTGGAGATCAATCCGCTGACCGGCAACAAGGTGGGAGACATTCCCAGCCGCATTCAGATTGCCAATGATTTTGTTGAGGCCAGGCAGTCCACAACCATGGACTATCGCGCCAACCTGCCATCCTTCCCCCAGACTGTTACTGCCGATGCGGCAACAGCCAACTCAGAATTGATGCTGGACGGCACATTCACCAACAACCCCACAACATTTGGTGGTGCCGGATTTGTTCAGGGTCAGGATGAACAGCTGTTCCTTGACCGCTCCCTCGCTGGCGGCGCGATCACGATGTACGACTCCATCGGCAACCCGGTGAATGTCGAGCTGCGCTGGGCCAAGGTCAACAATGTCGGCAATGGCGCTGCACAGGCGGGCGGCGCTGATACGTGGAACCTTTTCTACCAGACAAGCACGACCGCCACCGGCACGACAGCCAAATGGAACAATGTGGGCCAAGCCTATGTGTTCAACACGAGCGGTGTTGCCACGCCTGCGGTCAATTCCGCAACCATTACCAACCTGACCGTTGATGGCATCAATCTCGGCAACATCACAGTGAACCATGGATCCAACAAAGTGACCCAGTACGCTGACACAAATGGCTCCGTCAATGTGGGTGAGATTGAGCAGGATGGTTTTGCGTCCGGTGCGCTGGCGTCCATCGCTGTCTCTGATGCAGGTCGCGTTGTCGGCACCTATACCAACGGCAAGCAGCTGGATCTGGCCGAAGTTACGCTGGTCAAGTTCAATGCCGACAACAAGCTGCGTAAGCTGGATGGTGGCGCCTGGGCAGCTACTCAAGACTCAGGTGAGGCCATTCAGGGTGCGTCGGGTGAAATTGTGGCTGAAGCACGCGAGGCGTCCAATGTGGATATCGCGGATGAGTTCTCAAAGCTCATCGTTACGCAGCAGGCCTATTCTGCAACGACGCGTATCGTGACGACTGCTGACGAACTGGTTCAGCAGACACTCAACATGAAGCGTTAAGTCGCTGATCCTCGGCAGGTGGCCCCGGCTGCCTGCCAGTTTCCCCTTCGCAATCAAACACAGATACACCTATGTCCCTTTCAACCGCACTCAATGCAGCCGTCTCCGGGCTCAAGGCCAACCAGGCCGCGGTCGATCTTACCTCGCGCAACATCGCGAATGCGACCACCGAAGGGTACACGCGGAAAGTTGTTGGCCAATCCAATGCGCTGGCAGGCGGCGAGGGCATTGGTGTGTCGGTCCAGGCTGCCGTTCGTGAAGTGGACAACTTTCTGTTCGGCCAATTGCAGCGGTCGTCTGGTGTCTACTCCAAGCTGGAAGTGCGCTCTGAGTTCCTCACGCGGGTCGATCAGATGTTCGGAACGCCGGACAGTGAAACATCTGTGGCATCCTACATCACACGTTTGGGGACGGCGTTTCAGGACCTTGCCACAACGCCGGAATCAACAGTTACGCGTGAAGCCACACTTGCGGCTGCGGAAGAGCTGACAGTTGAGCTCAACCGTCTGTCTGACGAAATTCAGCAGATGCGTCGGGAGACTGAACGCCGGTTGAGCGATGCGGTAGCAGAAGCTAACAGCGCGCTGTCAAAAATTCATGATCTCAATCTGAAAATTGCGGCCAATCAGGCCGGCTCTGTTGCAGATCTGCAGGACGAGCGGGACAGTGCTGTCCAGCAGCTTGCAGAACTGATGGACATCAAGACCGTAGAACGTGAGGGCGGACGGATTTCCGTGTTTACAAATGGCGGTAACCTTCTGCTGGATACCGAGCCGACAACGCTGTCGTTCGATGAGCACCCAACACTAGGGGCGTCCTCTTTCTACAACTCTGACCCAAGCTTGCGCGAAGTGGGAACGGTCACTCTGCAAGTTGGTGGTTCTGCACCTATTGACCTCCTGCGTGATGGCACGATCCGCGAAGGTAAGATTGCGGGCCTTATTGATTTGCGTGATGAAACGCTTGTGGAAGCCCAGGCTCAGCTTGATGAGATCGCGCATAACCTTGCCAAGTCGATGTCTGAAACATCGGTCACCTCAACCGCCGTCGCCGGCCCACCAGCCGGGTTTGATTTGGATGTTGCGGCGCTTCAGAACGGCGACAGCATCAACTTGACATACACGGAAACTCCTGGCGGAACACAGCGACAGGTAACGATCATCCGCGTAGATGACGCAGCTTCGTTGCCGCTGGCGAACACGGTCACTGCGAATGCGAATGATACAGTCGTCGGTGTTGCGTGGGGTGGGAGTGCAGCCACCTTCGCAACAAATCTGGATGCCGCCCTCGCCGCGGCGAGCATCAATATCGACACCTCCAACCCTGCAGGTACGACCGTGCGCATCGTTGACGACGGTGTCGGTGCGACCACAGATGTGGATGCTGTGACCGCAACGGTTACGGCGACCGGCCTTGTTGACGGTGGAACTGGACTGCCGCTGTTTGTTGACGGGGCCAACTTGCAGGCCGCTTACACCAACTCGCAAGATGGTGCCGGACAGAAAGTGGGTTTCGCCAGCCGTATTGCTGTGAACGCTGCGGTCCAGGCCGACCCATCCTCACTGGTGGTGTATTCTACCTCTCCGGCGACAGATACGGGTGATCCAGCCCGCCCCACGGATTTGTTGGAGCGACTGACAGGCACACCGCGGGAGTTTGACCCGGCAACCGGCATTGGCGGGACGGCGCAGCCTTTTTCTGGAGGCGTGGACGAGTTCGCGCGCCGTGTCGTTTCGTTCCAGGCCAATGAGAAAGTATTGGCGAACCGGGCATTTGACAGCAAGCAGGTTGTGCAGCTTGGACTTCAGGAGAAAGTTCTGTCGACGACGGGTGTGTCTATTGATGATGAAATGGCGCAGCTTCTTTTGCTGCAGAATGCGTATGCCGCAAATGCGCGGGTGATGTCGGCGGTGCAGGAAATGATGTCCCTGCTCTCCAACATCCTGCGATAGCGGACAGGTAGGACGAGACCCATGCAGGTTCCCTCACTTCTTCAGTCGCTTACGCAACGCGATCAGGTCAAGACGATGCAGCTGCAGCTCACCGATCTGCAGACACAGCTCGCGACCGGCAAGAAATCGCAGACCTATTCCGGTCTTGGGGTTGATGCCTCGCTGGTGCTGAATCTGCGTGACGAGCTCAATGTGATGAACGGATACATCCGCACAATCGATCAGACGCAGCTGCGCCTGACGACGACACAGCAGGGTTTGTCGCGTATTGATGACATTGCTGCCGAGATGCGCACAGCGTCTCTGACATCCGGTTATGAGACACTGGACGGCAAGCAGACGCAGCTTCAGTTCACAGCTCAGGAACGCCTTGAAGAAACGTTGGCAGTCCTAAATACAGATATTGCTGGTCGTCATCTTTTTGGCGGCGCGGCCACACAGACCCAGCCGGTCGAAGTCTATGACACGGTCATCAATGGCGATGTCGGGCTTGCCGGCTTCAAGCAGATTGTATCCGAGCGCGCCCAGGCGGATCTTGGTGCTGACAATCGCGGCCGACTTTCCATCCCGGTTCCGGCTACCAATACGGTAACGGTTACTGAAGACAATGCGCCTCCGTTTGGCCTCAAGTTCAGCGCTGTGTCAACGGACCTAAACAATGCGACTGCGGGTATCGCAGGCTCGCCGCAGGCAATGACAGTGGCTTTCGGGGCACCCTTGCCGACGGCCGGTCAGAAGCTTGATGTGTCGTTTACGTTGCCGGACGGCACAACGGAAACACTTACGCTTACCGCGATCACATCAGGCACGCCTGAAGAGGGTGAGTTCCTTGTGGGTGCTGACGCAAATACGACCGCCGCCAATTTCCAGACAGCCCTGGCGCGGGATATTGAGATTCTGGCACAAACGGCGCTCAAGCCTGCGAGTGCACAGCGGGCAGCGACAGAGTTCTTTGAGTATGATTCCGCCAATCCGCCCAAGCGCGTTGATGGCCCTCCGTTTGCGACAGCCACAGGCGTTGTGGATGCGACGACAACCGACACGGTGTTCTGGTACAAGGGTGACACAGAGACCACGCCAATTCGCAATAGCGCGCTCGCCAAAATTGATGATGGCCGCACGATTGGATATGCGACGCGCGCCGATGAAGGGCCGACCCGCGATACGGTGAAGGCACTTGCAGTCCTGTCAGCGCTTGAGTTCGATGAAGCGGATACGCTTTCGCTACGTGCTTACAATAAGACAACGCAGCGGACCGGTTCCGACTTTGCCTTTAAAGACACAACGTCTCTGGCAGATGTGAGGACACAGCTCGGACTCAAGGAAAGCAGTCTTGCTACCACCAAGGACCGGCATGAGCAGACGATCAATGCCACCCAGGTCCTATTGGCTCAGTCTGAAAATGCGGACACGAATGAGGTTGGGACAATGATCCTGCAGCTTAACAACCAGCTGACGGCGAGTTTCCAGGCGACGTCAATTGTCTCCCGGTTGACCCTGACGAATTACCTCTAGATTGCCATAGGCGTTGGGGAACGCCGCTCGTGAAACAAAAAGGCGCTGCTCTCATTGCAGCGCTTTTTCTGATTGGATTGTCTTTTGGACGTTATCCTGCCGGCCGCTGGTACAGGCCAGCGGCAATCTCACGATTGATGTTGATCAGCACATCGAGCTTCTCAGGTGTCGGGCTCGCCTGCACGGAGACGGTGTGCTTGAGGATAAATATCCCCAGATTGGCGATGTTCTCTTTGATGTTGTCGGGTAGGGGGTTGTCTTCACCTGTCACGGAGCCGGCAAACACGCTCCAGAGCTTGCGGTTGTAAATCAGCGCATGGCGAAATTCGTCGCTGCGTGGATCGAATGGATCCTTTACAGACATTAACTGCTGAGCAGCTTTTGTGAGGAGGTTGGCTTCGTGTTCCCGCGGATTGGCGACAACCTTGGCAGTGTTACCGTACGCCTGAGCCGGATTTTGCATTCGACATAAGCTCCTGCTCATACTTGATGAGCTTCTTTGCTTCCTTCAGAGCTTTATAGAATGAGCCGGTTAAGATTTGATTGTTCATCCGCTCAATGTACTCAAGCATGCTGGGCGCGGCGTTTATGATTTCGTTGGTCAGCTGGAAGTAGACGCTGTGCTGTTCTGACGGATCATTGCTGAGATACATGAGTTGAACAGCCAGATAGAGGCGTTTGCAGGGGCTGTCCGCGTCTTCCGTGCGCATGATGTCCTTTTCGCGCAGGATCGGCGCTGAGCCCTCGACAAACAGCCGTGTGCGCTGGTCGTCATTGGTGATGACGGCGTTGCCGAGAATGAACCGCTCGCCAGGCTTGAGTTCGATCTTGAGTGCCATCGTGTTTCTCCGCTCGAGGTACCCGTTGCCTACTGACCGCTCTAAGCCGATGCGGTCTTTGTGCAGGCCACCTAGTGATTCGCTCAATACTACTACAGGCACGCCAGAACAGAGGCCTGGTCGCAACGAAAAACGGCGGCGCATAAGCGCCGCCGGTG
>ERZ1740067.1979-NODE-1979-length-13083-cov-5.777940_pt1 | contig 13083 bp, 15 predicted proteins | sample MGYA00581736_ERZ1740067 | MGnify/ENA primary metagenome ERZ1740067 (study PRJEB43018, sample SAMN04849236) | marine metagenome | isolation source: floating plastic debris | place: Pacific Ocean | collected 2008-08-27 | study: EMG produced TPA metagenomics... | reverse complement strand
CGCGGACCCGCGCCCAAACACCAACCCCCGCTACCACCCCAACTCATGCGAGCCCTCGGCGTAAGCCGAGGGACCAAGCGTCACCGCGCCGACCAACCCCAACGGGTGCCATGGCCGCCATGGGCGGCCCTGCTCTTCGAACGCCCCAACACCTCAACACGACCTCACCGCCCAACCCCCTATCGCCCAAACCACCGCAGCCGCCAATTCCCCTGCTCCATCACCATGTCCATAAACCGCCACCGAAGCCGCTCGGTCCCCGGCCCGCTCACCCCAAGCCGGTACGTCTTCTCCCCAACCTTGTCCATCAGCACGCCCGGCGTCATCTCGCCCTGAGGCATCTGCGCAAACAGCTTCGCCACATCCCGCTTCCGCTTCACCAACTCCGCAAACGCCTCGGCCGGGTCAAACCCACGCTCAACAAACTCAGCCTTCGTCCGCTCGCTGAGCACCTGCTCAACAAACAGCGACTCCTCATCATTCTCAATCGTCGTCCACACATGCACCATCAGGTGCCGCCCCGATCGGCTCACCAGCGTGACCGTGCCGTCCTCGTTCTCAATCGCAATCCCATCCGGCGCAGCCTCCGGGCTCGCAAACGCCGCCTGATCCCGCACGATCGGCTGCCCCGTCTGCGCACCCGGCAACCCCGCCATCGGCGGGTCCCACTTCACCACCCGCTCCTCAACCGCGCACCCACAAAGCGCCATCCCGCCCAACGCCGCCGCAACGCCCAACGCAACGCCCAAGATGAACCTGCGTAAACCCCTCACTCGCCGACTCGCTCACCCGCGAGCTCGCTCACCCGCACCACCGCAGGCTCGCCCCGCCCCCGATGCCACACATCGTGCGCCCGCATCGCATCGCTCGGCCCATCGGCATCATCCCGCGTGTGACACCCCCGGCTCTCGGTCCGCCACGCTGCGCTCCGCGCCACGAGCGCACCCGCCAAAAGCAAGTTCTGCGTCTCCCATCCCGCCGGATCATCAAACACCTTGTCCATCGTGTACTTCGCCCAGAAATCCAGCATCTCCACCGCGTCATCCAGCCGCGCCCCGAGCCGGCGCACGCCAACATTCCGCCACATCGCCGACCGCAGGCTCGAGCGCACATCCGTCAGATCAAGCTCCCCCTGATCGCTCGGCGGAATCGCGCTAACCACCCGCACCGGCTTGGGCCCATTGCCATTCCCAACCCCACGCCCCGCCCGCTCAGCCGCAACGTCCCCCGCGATCCGCCCCATGACCAAAGTCTCGAGCAATGAATTGCTCGCAAGCCGATTCGCCCCGTGCAACCCCATGCACGCCACCTCACCCGCCGCCAGCAACCCCGGCACACCCGTCCGCGTTTCCAAATCCGTCCGCACCCCACCGACCATGTAGTGCGCCGCCGGATGCACCGGAATCAGATCGCGCGACGCATCCAAATCAAACTGCGCTAGCACCCGCGTGATGCCCGGGAACCGATCGGCAAAGCCCGCCACCGGCCGGCAGTCGAGCCACACATGCGACCCACCCTGCTCGGCGATGCGATCGACGATCGCGCCGCTGACCACATCGCGCGGCGCAAGCTCAGCCAGCGGATGCACATCCGGCATGAACCGCCGCTCGTGCTCATCGAGCAGCAGCGCCCCCTCGCCGCGAACCGCCTCGCTGATCAGCGCGCGGGCGGCGCCCGGCAGATACAGCACGGTCGGATGGAACTGGACGAACGCCATGTCGGCCACGCCCGCCCCGGCCCGGTAGGCCATGGCGATGCCGTCGGCCGTGGCGACGCGCGGGTTGGTGGTCTCGCGATAGACCTGCCCGGCCCCGCCCGCAGCCAGGATGGTCGTGGTTGCCCAGATGACTTGGAGGCCGAACTGTTTATGCCAGGTAATCGCGCCGAGGACGGGTGCGCCGGGCTCGTCGCCGGCGGTGAGCAGGTCGAGGGCGAAGCACTCGTCGAAGACGCGGACCCCGGCGGTGCTCGCGATGCGTTCGAGCAGGACGCGCTGGACTTCCGCGCCGGTTGCGTCGCCGCCGGCGTGGAGGATTCGGTGGAAGGCGTGGCCGCCCTCTCGGCCGAGGGCGAGGGCGTCGCCGAGGCGGTCGAAGCTCGCGCCCCACTCGACGAGGGTGCGGAGTTCGGCGGGCCCTTGCTCGACGACGAGGCGGACGGCTTCTTCGTCGCAGAGGCCTGCGCCGGCGGTGAGTGTGTCTTGGATGTGGGCGTCGAAGGTGTCGCTTGGGTCGGCGCCCTCGGCTTCGTTCATAACGGCGGCGATGCCGCCTTGGGCCCAGGCGGTGTTGTTCTGGTCGAGAGTGCCCTTGGCGAGGACGATGACTTCACCGCCGGTTGCGGCAGAGGCTGCGGCGCGGAGTCCTGCGCCGCCCGCGCCGATGACGAGGGTGTCGGTGAAGATCTGTGGCAGGAGCGTCGACCGGAATGGGATGAGGTAGCGGCGCTCGTCGAAGATGCCGCGCATTAGCTGGTTGAGCTTTCGGCGGAGTTTGCTTGGGACGAGCAGCACGACCCTCCGGCATTGGCGCCGGTGCTTTCGGATTGGGCGCTGCTGCCGCCGCAGCATGAGCCGTCGGCGGGTCGGGCTTTGCCTTGTGCTTCGCAGCCGCAGGAGCCCCCGCTGGCGCAGCCTCCGGCTTGGGCGTGCGCGGCGGGGCCGGCGATGGGCGCGTAGCCCTCTTCGCCCATGAGCTTGGCGATTTTGGCTTGGAGGAAGCCGAGGTGGTGCTCGAAGTGCCAGATGGTGTAGACAAGCAGGTCGCGGGTGCTCATCGCGCCGTTCTCGGGGTGCATGATCTCGCGTTGCCACTCTTGGTCGGTGAGTGTGGCGAGCCATTCGCCCGCCCATTGGCGGGTGGTGTAGACCATGGCGCAGAAGCCGGCGATGGGCGAGCGGACCTGGCCCTCCTTGCCGTACATGTCGCAGTCGATGAATGCGTGTTCGTCCCAGAGGCCGAGGACGGCGCCGGGCTCGGCGACGGCGCGGCGCATGCGGTGGATCTGGACCATCTCGGCGTCTGCGAGGTGTCCCATGAGGACGCGGATGGGCCAGCGTCCGACGCCGGCGTCGGGGAGGAATGCTTGGTCGAGATCGTCGTCGGCCATTTCCATGAGTCGTCGGTCGATGAGGCCGACGGCGGCGCGGTAGCGGTTGACCAGCTCGGTGGTGGGTGACGCGGCGATGCCCTCGACGGTCATGGGCATGGCGGTGGCGGGGTCGAGGCCTGCGGATTGGTCGGTCGGGGTGGTCATGGTGGGCTCCTGTCGTGCTTCCGAATCGTATGCGTGCGGGTTGGTTGGTTCGGAGTGCGCGATGCTGCGGGAATACATGCGGGATTCGGGGCGTTTCGCGTGGGACGCGCGGCGTTGCTGCGCGTGCGACTTGCCTCTCTTCTCGGCACGGTCCGCTGGCGTCCCACTCCAAATAGCCGGCGGGCCGTGGCCGTGCGCTTGGTGTTGGTTGCGGGTGGTGTTGGTTGCGGGGGCGAAGAGGTGGGCAAGAGATAGGTGGGCGGGGGGTTGGGCATCCCTACGCTGATGGCATGCCCGACCAAACCCAACCCGACCAGACCGCTTCTGATGTGGATCGCCGGCTGACGCTTCGCGTGGTGACGATGCCGCGGGATACGAACCCGTATGGGACGATTTTCGGCGGTGTGGTGCTTTCGTACATCGACCAGGCGGCGTTTGTGGAGGCGCGGCGGCACGGGTGCCATCGGTGGGTGACGGCGGCGATCGAGCGGGTGGATTTCCATGCGCCCATCCATCTGGGGGACATCGTGAACCTGTACGCGACGACGACGCGGATGGGGACAAAGAGCGTGACGATCAAGGTGGATGTGGAGGCCGAGCGGCTCGAGGATGGGTCGACGGTGTCGGTAACGGCGGCGACGTTGGTGATGGTTGCGATCGGGCCGGATGGGACGCCGATTCCGTACGCGTCGCCGCCGACGATTCATATTGACGCGTGATTTGAGACATGCTGCCGAGGGGCGGGGTGCGTTCCCTATACTGGCGGCATGCCAGTTGTTGATTCCGTCTTTTTGCTTGCTGAGAACGTTTCGGGCGTGACGATCGCCTCGGTTCGGTGTGAGAAGATCACCGAGCGTGAGGCGTCGTTTTTGGGCCCTGAGCTGACGACCGCGGCGGAGGCATCGGGGCACAAGCTCGTGCTTGATATGGAGCAGGTTGTGTTTCTCGCGTCGGCGGGGAGCGGGACGCTGGTGAGTGCGCACCGGGATTGCAAGGCGGCGGGCGGGAAGCTCGCGGTGTGCAATGTGTCGCCGGACATTCTCGAGGTGTTGAAGCTGACGCGGCTGCACAAGCTGTTCACGATTTCGAAGAGCAAGGACGCGGCGATTAAGGCTGTTTCTTAAAGGCTGTTTCGTGAGGGGCCGTGTCCTGAGTTGTTGGCGGGTTGTGTAGACCGGGGGGCGGCTGGCGTGGAGAAGCAGTATCTGACGGCGAAGTTGGTCGGGCCGGTGGTGCAGATCACGGTGACGGCGGAGACGCTTGGCGAGAAGGAAGCGAAGCGGTTTGTCGCGGAGGCGTGCGAGGTGATCGAGGCGATGGGGCCGAGGGTGATCGTTGACTTCGGGCAGGTGCGGATGATCGCGTCGGCGGGGCTTGGCGCGCTTGTTGAGATCCATCGGACCTGCACGGCGAACAACGGCAAGGTCGCGATTTACAACGCTTCACCGAACATCGTTTCGGGATTGAAGCTCACGCGGCTGAATCGGCTTTTCAAGATCGCGAAGAGCGAGGCTGCTGCGGCGAAGGCTGTGGCGTGAGGTGTGCTGAATGACGGGTCAGTCGCCGCCGCCGCACCCAACCCCTTCGGGCGATTCGTCGCGGCGGCTTGCGCATCGGCCGAGGCTTGCGGTGATGCTTTCGGGTTCGGGGCGATCGCTTGAGAACCTGCTGGACCACACGGAGCGGGGTGCGCCGACGGCGCACGTGGCGCTGGTGATCGCGAGCAAGACGTGCCGGGGGGCGGAGATCGCGCGGGCGGCGAACATTCCGACTGTGGTCGAGCATGGACGCGTGCCAGCGGCGCGGCTTGGGGCGTTGCTTGATGAGCACCGGATTGATCTGGTGGTGCTCGCGGGGTACCTGCATTTGCTGGATGTTCCCGATGCGTATGCGGGTCGGGTGCTGAATATTCACCCGTCGCTTTTGCCGAAGTTTGGCGGGGCGGGGATGCATGGGCTGCATGTGCATCGGGCGGTGCTGGCGGCGGGCGGGCGTGAGACGGGGTGCACGGTGCACGTGTGCGACGCGACGTATGACACGGGGCCGACGGTGTTGCAGCGGCGGTGCCCGGTGCTGCCGGGCGACACGCCCGAGGCGCTGGCGGCGCGGGTGTTTGAGCAGGAGAAGCTTGCATATCCGGAGGCGATTGCGCGGGTGCTTGCGTCGCTGGAGCCGATGCGCTCGGGCGCGGCTTCGTGAGGTGCGCGGCGGCTGCGATTGTGCTTGCGGTGGCGCAGGCGCTTGTGTGCGCGCAGGACACGGCGGCGCTCGATGCCTTTCGCGATGGTGAGTACGCGCGGGCGGAGGCGCTGCTGCGGGCGACGCTCGAGGAGCGACCCGGCGATCGGACGGCGTGGTACAACCTCGCGTGTGCGCTGGCGCAGCAGGGCGAGGTGGATGGGGCGAGCGAGGCGCTGGTGAGGGCGATCGAGCACGGGTTTGATGATGTTGTGCAGATCGGGCGGGACCCGCATCTGGAGCCGATCCGTGATCACGCGCTGGTGGCGCAGATTCGGGCGGAATGGCCTCGGATTGTGATGGCGCGGGCGGATGCGCGGGAGGCGCAGCTTGCGGAGCGGTTTGGGCCGACGTATCGGTATGCGCGTGACGATGAGCGGCGGTTGCTGTTCGCGTCGGACCTTGCCGAGTCGTCGTTTGACGCGGCGCGGGCAGAGGTTGAGGTTGTGCACCGATGGTGTGTGGAGGAGCTTTTTGCCGATCTGCAGGAGGCGGATGAGACGGATGCGTATTCGGCGATTGTGCTGCCGAATCGGCGGGATTTCGTGCAGTGGATCGTTCGGCGGTACGGGCCCGAGGCTGCGGCGCCGGGGCAGTTTCATGCGATCGGCGGGGCGTATGACCACGACGCGAAGCAGCTCGTGGCGCAGGACATCGGGGCGACGCTTCGGCATGAGTATGCGCACGTGTTGCACTGGCGGTCGATGACGCGGCTTGGGCAGCGGCATCCGATTTACGTGCAGGAGGGGCTGTGCGCGCTGGTGGAGGATTTGGATCGGGATGGTGGCGTGGTGCGGCCGGCGCGGAGTTGGCGGACGAACATTGCGCAGCGTTTGGCGAAGGCGGGGCGGTTGCCGGGGATTGAGGAGTTTGCGCGGACGGACCACGAGCGGTTTCAGACGCGGCGGCCTTTGGCGAACTATGCGATTGCGCGGTCGCTATTTTTGTATGTTCACTCGCGGGGGGAGCTGAGCGCGTGGTATGCGCACTACACGGAGAACTATCGCGCGGACCCGCTTGGGATCGGGTCGTTTGAGCATGTACTTAGGAAGCCGATCGCGGAAGTTGATCGGGATTGGCGGGCGTGGCTTCGCGGGCTTGAGCCGGTGCCGGAGGAGGTTCGGCCGGGGAGCGCTTCGCTGGGTGTGGATGTTGCTCCGGGGCGGGGGGACGGGCCGAGGGTTGCGCGGGTGGTCGAGCGGGATGTTCGGCGCGCGGGGTTGAAGCGCGGGGATGTGATTACTGCGATCGATAACGCGCCGGTGCGGGATGTTGCGGAGCTTGTGCGGGTGCTTGGGAGTTATGCGCCGGGGGATAGGGCGACGGTTTCGTATCGGCGGGGGACGCTCACGGGCGAGGTGGTGGTGACGTTGGTGGCGCGGTGATCGGGCGGTGATCGCGCGGGGGCACTGACCTACAGAGCCAGGTCAGTGGCACGGCACGACGGCGTGGTCACTCGGGGGTTGGGCCGACCATGAGGAGGTAGTCGGCTCGGCCGATGTCTTCGGTGGTGGGCTCGTCGGCGGAGACCATTGAGATGGTGACGATGCGTTTGCTGGGGAGTGCGCGGTCGATCATGTCGACGGTGCCGCCGTTGTAGTCGGAGTGGAACTGGCCGATGACGAGGACGACTGGGCGGTGGCCTGCGCGGACGGCGCGGGCGACGGTGTCTGCCATGGTGGCGTCCCAGACTTGTTGGGATCGGTAGAAGGCTTCGATCTGGGCGTTGAGTGCTTCGGCGTCGGGGCCGGCTTGCGCTTGTTCGGCGGCGGCTTCCTTTGCGGACGCGCCTTGGCCTCCGCCCATCATTTCGCGGAAGAGGTCGAAGAAGCGGTCGCGGTATGGGCCGGTGGTCATGGGGTCGGGGATGACGAAGGTTTTGCGCTGGGCTGGGGTCATGGCGCGCAGGCGGCCGAAGCCCTCGGTGCGGGCCATGCGGACGTAGCGGCGTGGGGCGTTTGCGGCGTAGACGGGGAGGTTCGCGGCGCGCGCGGCTTCGACCATGTCGCGGTGGGCGGCGGGGTAGTTGGTTTCGGTGCGGTTGGTGCGGGAGCGGAAGGCTTCTCCGTCGATGAGGCCTGCGAGGTAGTCGTCGAGGGCGAGTTGGTGGTCGCGTTCGATGAACTCGAGGGCGAGGGCTGGGCGGTGGCCTGCGGCCTGGGCGTCGGCGAGGGTGTCGGCGAAGAGCTGGGCCATCATGGGGAGGCCGACGGGGTGGCTGTGCTGCTCGCCGATGATGACGACGTCGGCGGTTGCGGCGTCGGCGATCATGGTTTGCCAGGGAGTTGGGGAGATGGTGAGGGGGGCGGTGTCGGCGGAGTGTGTGGTGGCGCAGCCGACACCGAAAGTGGCGATTGTCGTGCAGACCATCGACGTGAGTGCTGTTCGCTTCATGGGGGAAGGGTAGTCTGGAGAGCATGTCGCTTGCGCGCGGTTGCGCAATCGTTGGGCCCCGAAAATGAGACGATTCGACTATGTCCGCAACACCAGATCAACGTGCTGAATCCCCCGCCACGCCTGCGAAGCCGGTCGAGGTGGCGGTGCCGAATCATGCGCAGGATGACGCTGCGGCGGCGCGGGATCACGGGTCTTCGGCTCGGTATGAGATTTCGGAGCTTGAGGTGACGGGCACGGCGCCTGAGACGGCGATGGTGGATGTGATGGGTGGGCAGGTTCGTCAGCAGATTGACGTGCACGATCACGGGTTTGTGGCGCTGGTGGACGCGATGCCGAGGTTGGTGCCGGAGGGGCACACGGCGGACGCGGCGATTGTGCAGGCGGCGCGGGTTTCGTATGGAGCTGGGACGAAGAAGGTGAATGAGGATCGGGGGTTGATCCGGTACTTGCTTCGGCACCGGCACACGACGCCGTTTGAGATGGTGGAGTTTAAGTTCCACATGGCGATGCCGATCTTCGTGGCGCGGCAGTGGATCCGGCATCGGACGGCGAACGTGAATGAGTACTCGGCGCGGTATTCGATTTTGCCGGACCGGTTTTACAGGCCGAGCGCGGACGCGGTGCGGAAGCAATCGACGAGCAATCGGCAGGGTGGGGATGCGAGGTTTGACGTTGGCGATGATGCGCAGGTGCGCACGGCGCAGGACTATCTGGGGTACCTGGACAAGGCCGAGGCGTTGTACGCGGAGTACACGGACTTGTCGGAGCGGGGCGTGTCGCGTGAGCTTGCGCGGGCTGCGCTGCCGACGAGCATTTATACGGAGTGGTATTGGAAGTGCGATCTGCACAACATTCTGCGGTTTTTGAGCCTGCGGATGGACCCGCACGCGCAGCAGGAGATCCGGGATTACGCGTTTGCGATGTACCGGCTGATCGAGCCGATCGTGCCGATGAGCGTGGAGGCGTTTGGCGATTACGAGATCGAGGCGATGCACCTGACGAAGCTGGAGATCGAGGCGATCAAGTCGCTTGGCGCGGGCGGGGATGGTTCGCTTGCGAGTTCGAACAAGCGGGAGCAGGCGGAGTGGGTTGAGAAGCGGGGGCGGCTGGGGCTTTAGTAGGGCTTTGGCTATTCCAGAATTATGCATTGCTTTGGGGAACCCGAGGACCGTCTGATAGTCTGATCTCGGGACAAGACCCTTGCCGCATCCGCCCGCGGCGCACTCTGGAGGAGAGACGACGTGTTCAAGCAGATGATCGTTGCCGCGCCACTTGTCGCGGGTGTGTCGCACGCCCAGACGGTTCGCTTTGTCGCTTCGACAATGGAGCCAGTCGACGGGGAGGTTGTTCGGATTGACGTCGTGCTCGACGCGACGTCCTACTCAGACCCGTTTGCGGCATGGCAGCAGATCGAGTTCAAGATTCCGATCACCGCGAGCGGCCTGGCGGTCGACGCGTCGCAAATTTCAAACATCGGCGAGTCCCTGCTCGAGACCGCGGGAAGTGATACTGATGGTGATGGCGTCATCGACCTCGAGGCGGCGGGCGAGCCTTGGGTGGGGGGAAGGCGTCCCGGTGCGTTCCCGTTCAATGGCGCGCGCGCGGGCGGAATCAGGTTGTTCGGCGATCTGTATGAGGCTGACGTGATCGAGCCGATTGCGGGTGGAGTCACGATCGGAAGCGACGCGACCGGGGGACGGATCGGCGGGTTCCAAGACCCACCTGGCAGTCCGACATTCAATGAGCTCCTGCATCGCGGGCGCGTCTTTGAAGTGTTTCGGTTCTCGTTCACGTACTTCGAAGCGAACGGCACGGTGACGTTTGACACGACTGACCTCATCGCGACGGTGTATGAGCGGTTTGAGCCTTCGGCGCAATCCGTCTTCATCCAGGATCAGACACAGCAACTCGCGATGGTCATACCCGCAACACCGGCGACGCTCGCGCTTGCTGGGGGTGCCCTGTTTGGTGCGTGTCGTCGGCGTTCGTGAGATCTGCATGCTGATCTTCGGGTGAGGCACCTGACGGCCGATGGCGCAGAGCTTGCGGTGATTTCGGCGGTGCTGATCGGCCAAAGGCAAGCGACGAGGCGTGACGCTGACCGCTGATTTTGTGTGCGAGGACGCGGCGACGAACGTGCTTGTGCACACCGCTCGCTCCTCGCGTTCAATGATGACGCGTCGGCGGCGCCCGCCCGGCGGCCCCCCGCATTACGCTGGGTGACGGCGTATTCGGATCGGCTGGCGTGTAACGTCGCGCGGTCGGGGGTGCGGTTCGGGACAGGGGATCCCTCGCGTCGCCGATAGACAACCCATGACGCTTCGAGATGTGATTGTTGTTGTGTGCCTGGGCGTGGTTGCGCGGGTTGCGCTGGCGCAGACGCCGCCGATTTATGTGTTTGCGTATGACGAGACGCCCGATGATCAGCAGGTGGCGACGATCGATGTGGTGCTCAATGCGCTGGATTCGGTGACGCGTCGGGGTGATCCGTTTGGAGCGTGGCAGTTCGCGGACTTTCGGATTCAGCTGAAATCGACCGGTGATGCGATTCCGGCGTCGGCGTTTTTGCCGATTGTTGATGACGCGGCGGAGGCTGCGCCTGGGTTTAGTCGGTCGTTCGGCGGGCGGTTTGGGCTTTCAACCTCGGGGAATGCGTGGGAGGCGGGAGTTCGGCCGGCGCCGCAGTTTTCGCTCGCGGGGCACAACGGCAACGCCGCGTCGTTCGGCGGCGCGCGTTTGCAGTCGCTGGATTATGCCGTGTCGCCGAGGCGGAACAACAAAGCGGTGATTCTCGCGACGAACACGGCGAACAAGAACATCGGTGGGTTTCAGAACACGGCTTCGTCGCCGAACAACAACGCGCTTATCAACACTCGAGCGGTGTATGAGATCTTCCGGTTTCAGCTGCGGTATGAGGATCGGTTTGGGGCGGTGCGGATTCGGTTCGATGGGACGCCGATCGCGGCGTACTACCCGGCGCTGGATAGTGCGGTTGCCAAGTTTGTCACGGTGGATCGAAACCGGCGGGCGTGGTTGAATCGCGGCGGGCCTGGGCCGACGGGGGCGATTGGGGAGCCGATTCCTGGGGCGTCGGGCGCTGCGCTGATCGGTGTCGGCCTGGCCGGCTACAGCAGGCGTCGGAACTTCCGATAATTTCTATGTTTTCGTCGCGAACGGGGGTGCGTTTCGTGCGTCGGAGTTTGGTCAAGGCCGCGGTTTGCGGCATGTACCGAACGCATCGACAACGAGACGGAGCACACCATGTCGGCGACACCTGCCACTTGCGTTATCGCTGCGCTCGCGCTTGGCGCGACCGCCCACCATGCTGCTGGTTCTTGGATCAGCATCGAGCCGAGCACGGCGACGCCCTCGCACAATGAGGTTGTGACGATCGATGTTGTGCTCGATCGTGGCGGGGTGCAGGGGCCTTTTTATGCGTGGCAGTTCGCAGATTTTCGGATAGCCATTGCGAGTACTGGGCAGGCGCTTACCCCGAGTGCGATTCTGCCGATCACGGAGTCTCTTTCGGAGACGACGGAGAACGTGACTCCGGCCGGGACTGTGGGTGCTTCGGGCGGCGCGTGGAGCGATGGGCGGCGGCCGCCGCAGCGGCTTGCGTCGAGCTCGTTCATCTCGCCGCTTTGGTACCACGGCGGCGCGCGGTTCATCGGCGGGGAGGCGGACGTGCTGCGGACGCCTCGGCGTGGGGCGGACTTGGTGCTTGCGTCGACACAGAACGGCGGGAAGATCGGCGGGATGCAGGCGCCGCCGGCGCTGCCGGATCCGAACCCGGCGATTCACGTGGGCGAGACGTACGAGATCTTTCGGTTCCGGTTTCGGTATGACGCGGCGTTTGGGGATGTGATGTTTCGCTTGCGGACGGTTTCCGGCGCGGTGTATACGGATGCGAGTAGTGCGTTCGCGACGTTTCAGACGACGCCGCAGCGGCGGTTGCCGCGGACGTGGATTGGCGGGTCGCCGGGGAGTGTGGTTGCGCCGTTGATGGGGCGAGCGATTCCTGGGCCGGGGACTTTGCTGGCGGCTGGGCCGATGGTTTTGCTTGCATCGCGCCGACGCCGTTGATGGTTTTCGGACGGATGGGGCGGTACTGTCGACCTCACCCGCCGGCTGTGTGGTGAAATGCCGCGGATTGGGAACGGCTGGATCAGTTTGGTGGCCGATGACGAGGGGGGATCGACCATGACGCTGATTCGTCTTATCTATACGAGTCGGGCCGCGGTGGCCTTGGATCGGCCGGCGCTCTCGGAACTCGCGCGTCGTGCGGACGCGGCGAATCGTGGCGTGGGGATCACGGGCGTGCTTGTGTACGCGTCGGGGTCGTTTGCGCAGGTGCTCGAGGGCGAGGGTGACGCGGTGCATCCTTTATATAGCTTGATCGAGCTCGATCCGCGGCACCGGGATGTGCAATTGCACTGGGATGAGCCGGTACAGTCCCGGCGGTTCGCGGCGTGGAACATGGGTTTGGCGAACCTGGACGATGCTCCGCTGGCGAAACTGGATGCCTTCCGGGGTTTTTTGGACCAGCTTCGGGCTGATGGGCGGTGGTCGGACGCGACGGGGGATGATCCGGCGCGGCTTTTGGCGAACTTTGCTCGGCTCGTCGCGGCGGCGTGAGGCACCCGAAACCAGTAAAAACACCGAACACGGGCCGACCCGGTGGTTATCGGTGCATTCGTTTTGCCCGTGTGGCGGGACAAATCCCCTGAAGGACCTGCAAATTGGCTTGCACGACTTCAGACCCTGGTCTACATTCCACGCGGGTCAGGAACGAGTCGTTCGTTCAACACCAGAATTTGTGTGGGTTCGCAATTCGCGAGTCCCGTGAGGAGAAGGAATAAAATGAAGACCACTTTCGCAATCGCCGCTGTCGCCGGCTTCGCCGCCGCCGCCTCCGCCCAGTCGATCTACATCACCGCGTCCAACGACCTCCCCGCCGATGGCGAGGTCGTGACGCTTGATGTCGTTCTCGACGCCACCGACCTCTCCAGCGCTTTCTACGCCTGGCACCAGTACAACTTCAACGTTGACATGGCTGCCGACGGCACGAACAGCGCCCTCGCTGGCGCAGTGAACACCACCGAGGACGTGTTCCAGCTCGCGGTCACCGAGTCGCCCCTCGGTACTTTCGAGCCCACGCTCACCGCTCCGGCCCGCGCGTGGGAGTCCGGCCGT
>ERZ1740067.1978-NODE-1978-length-13085-cov-6.461857_pt1 | contig 13085 bp, 13 predicted proteins | sample MGYA00581736_ERZ1740067 | MGnify/ENA primary metagenome ERZ1740067 (study PRJEB43018, sample SAMN04849236) | marine metagenome | isolation source: floating plastic debris | place: Pacific Ocean | collected 2008-08-27 | study: EMG produced TPA metagenomics... | reverse complement strand
AACAGTTCCGCCGCTATGCGGTGGAAAAGGTCGAACCCTTTGCCCATGACTGGCATCTCAAGGACGAACTGATCCCGATGGAGGTGATCGAGGAACTGGCCGAAATGGGCGTCTTCGGCCTGACCATCCCCGAGGAGTATGGCGGCTTTGGCCTGTCCAAGGCGTCCATGTGCGTCGTCTCCGAAGAGCTGTCGCGCGGCTACATTGGCGTCGGCTCGCTTGGCACCCGGTCCGAGATCGCCGCCGAGCTGATCATCGCCGGCGGTACCGAAGAGCAGAAACAGAAATGGCTGCCGCAACTGGCCTCCGCCGAAACCCTGCCCACAGCCGTCTTTACCGAGCCGAACACAGGCTCCGACCTCGGCGCGCTGCGCACCCGCGCGGTCAAGGACGAAAACGGCGACTATACCATCACCGGCAACAAGACGTGGATCACCCACGCCACCCGCACGCAAGTCATGACCCTGCTGGCCCGCACCGACCCCGACACGACCGACTACAAGGGCCTGTCGATGTTCCTGGCCGAAAAGACGCCCGGCACCGACGACAATCCCTTCCCCACCGACGGCATGACCGGCGGCGAGATCGAAGTGCTGGGCTATCGCGGCATGAAGGAATACGAGCTGGCCTTTGACGGCTTCGCGGTCAAAGGGGAAAACCTGCTGGGCGGCGAAGAGGGCAAAGGCTTCAAACAGCTGATGGAGACGTTCGAAAGCGCCCGCATCCAGACCGCCGCCCGCGCGATCGGCGTTGCGGCATCGGCGCTCGATAGCTCGATGCAATACGCGCAGGACCGCAAGCAGTTCGGCAAATCGCTGATCGAATTCCCCCGTGTCGCCAGCAAACTGGCGATGATGGCGGTCGAGATCATGGTGGCGCGCCAGCTGACCTATTTCAGCGCCTTCGAAAAGGACGAAGGCCGCCGCTGCGACGTGGAGGCCGGCATGGCCAAGCTGCTGGGCGCGCGCGTGGCGTGGGCGGCTGCCGACAACGGGCTGCAAATCCACGGCGGCAACGGCTTTGCGCTGGAATACAAGATTTCCCGCGTGCTGTGTGACGCCCGCATCCTCAACATCTTCGAAGGGGCGGCCGAGATCCAGGCCCAGGTCATCGCGCGCCGCATCCTGAGCTAGGCGCACCGTTTTCCGACACGGAAAACGGCCGGAAACCGTGTCGGTTTCCGCCGTGCTCCCGGATTGACCGGAGCCGCAAAATGCCCACTGTGGCGGCATGCTCACCTTTGCCGCCGCCGTCTTTTTCCTGATCGTGACCCCCGGGCCGGGCGTGCTGTCGGCGGCCGGTGTCGGCGCGGCCTACGGGATGCGCGCAGGCCTGCGCTATGTGCTGGGCCTCTTTATCGGCAACAACCTGGTGATCCTGGCCGTGGTCACCGGCCTCGCCGGGCTGGTGCTGGCCAATCCGCTGATCCGCACCGTGCTGTCGGTCCTGTCGCTGGCCTATCTGCTCTATCTGGCCGCGCGCATCGCCTTTGCCGGATCGAACCTCGCCTTTGCCCCTGCCACATCGCAACCCGGCGTGCGCGCGGGTATCCTGCTGCAACCGATCAATCCCAAGGCCTACGCGGTCAACACCGCCCTCTTTGCCGGGTTCTCCATCCTGCCCGACGCGCTCCTGACCGAAGCGATCTGGAAGGTGCTCATCGTCAACGCCATCTGGGTCCCGATCCATGTCATCTGGGTCTGGTTCGGCGGCGCGCTCAAGGCGCTCGACCTCGCCCCGCACAAACAGCGCGTGGTGAATGTCGCCATGGCAGGCTCCATGTTGCTGGTCGTCGCCCTTGCGCTGCTGGCGCAAATCCGCGGCTGATCCTGCGGCAACACGCCTCGCCATCCTGCATGCAATATAGGCAAGACTTGGCGCGCGTTGCGCAGCAAAGCGCCCATTCGCCGCACAGCCCACTGTTTCCCTTGAAACTGGAAATACGCAGTCGTATCGCGGAGCCATGGCCAAAACACCCCTCTCCCCCGCAGCATGGATCGACGCCGGCCTTGACCAGCTGGCCAAGTTGGGCCCCCAGGCCCTGCGCGCCGAACCGCTTTCGCGTCACCTGAAAACCTCCAAAGGGTCTTTCTACTGGCATTTCAAAGACGTACCTGCCTTTCAGGCCGCCCTCCTCGAGGAATGGAAATCCCGGACCATGGCTACACTGGCCGAGGATGAGGCCGCCGACGGCTCGTCTACCGACAAGCTCATCCGCTTTGGGCAAAGCGTGCAGTCCGATGTGGCCGGCCCCGCCTTGCGGGCATGGGCACAGGCGGATGCGTCTGTTGCAAAGGTGCTGGCCGAGGTCGACACCGCCCGCATGTCCCGGCTGCGCGACCTGATGCGCAGCATCGGCATCAAGAACGAGGATTTCAGCAAGGCCGCGTTCGGCACGCTGATCGGCCTGCAGCAAACCCATCTCGACGACGGCGACGGGCTTGTCGCCTTTGCCGCGCTGATCGACGTGGTGCTGGCCAACGCGTGAGGGCCCTCGCGGCCCTCTGCGCCACCCTCGCCCTCGCGGCCTGCCAAAGCGTTGCACAAAACGACGGCTTCGGCGGGCCCGACACCACATGGCGTCTCGTCACACTCGACGGGGCTGCCTTTGCCGCCACCGCCACGCTCACCTTCCCCGACGGCCGCCGCCTGACCGGGCAGGCCCCCTGCAACAGCTACTTTGGCGCGCTGACCGCACCCTATCCCGCCTTTGCCGCGCCGGTCATTGCCGCCAGCAAACGCGCCTGCCCCGACCTGCAGGCCGAACAGGCCTATTTCACCGCCCTCAGCGCGGTCACCGAGGCCCGCCGCGACGGCGATACGCTGATCCTCAGCGACGCCAGCGGCCCCCGGCTCGTCTTCACAATCGCCGCGTGAAGGCCGCCACAAACCGCGCCCGCGCCTCGGGCAAGGGGCGCGCGCCCATCGCGGGGGCCAGCCGATCCTCGAGGAAATACCCGGTGGTGCGCAGCGCCTGCGCCACCTCTGCGTCCGGCGCAGCACCCTCGCCGCGCAACACCGGCGGCAACGGCAACAGCCGGTCGGCCCAGTCCCCGGCACCTTCCGCACTGACCGCCCGGCCCGAGTTGGGCGACACGTAAATCAGCCCCTCTGTCGCCCCCGTCGCGGCACAGGATGTCAGATCAAGGCCAAAGCCCATCTCCTCCAGCAACGCCACCTCCCAGCGCAGATATGCCAGCGGCCAGACATCATCCTGCCCGAGCAGGTCCAAAAGCTGCTCCGTCCGCAGGTACAGCGCCGGATAGGTCGCCCGCTCCGGCAGGCAAAAGGCCAGCAGGCCGGTCACCGCGTTCAGCCCCGCCAGCGCCAGCCGGTTGCCCATCACCAGGGCCGCGCGGCTGCGCAACGGCTCGACCGCAAAGGTGCCGATATGATCCTCCAGCCGCGCGCGCCAGGCCAGGTCCAGCTGCGCACCCGGTTGCAGGCTGGGCGCCAGCTTGCGGCTGGTGCCGCCGCGCACGACCCCGGCGTGACGGCCATGATCGGGCGTGAACACGTCGATGATGGCGCTGCTTTCCCCGTGCCGCCGCACCGTCAGAAGAATGCCTGCGCCGCGCCACTCCATCTCAGGCCAACCCCTCCTGATCCAGCAGATGCCGCCCCGCGCGGTCCTCCACCTCGATCACCCAGAGGTCCGGATCAAAGCCGCGCTGGCGCGCCACCGCCGCATCCACCTCCGCCTCGTCCCCGGTGGCCAGTTCCGCCCAGATCCGCGTGTCCGACATCAGGTCAAAGCTGCGCTGAAACAGCACGGCGCGCCCGTCCAGCGTGTTCAGCTTGACCAGGATCGCACCGCCCGTGTCATCGCCATGGGCCACGACAAATCCGGGGATATCGGCAAATCGAAGCCGCGCAAGATACGCATCCACCCAAAACCGTGAGGTCAGTCGCGCCATGTCTTCTTCTGGCCCAAAATATCCCCCCCGGAGGGTCGGACAGCCACAAGCTCACGCATTGCCATCTTTGAAATCCAGCCCCATCTGGTCATAGCGCTCCGCCTCTTCCAGCCACTTTTCCCGCACCTTTACCTGCAAGAACAGGTGCACCTTGCGGCCCAGAAATTCCGTCAGTTCGGCCCGCGCCGCCTGGCTCACCGCCTTGATCGTCTCGCCCTTGTGGCCCAGTACGATCCCCTTGTGCCCGTCGCGGCTGACATAGATCAGCTGCTCGATCCGGGCCGACCCGTCCTTGCGCTCTTCCCAGGTCTCCGTCTCGACGGTCAGCTGATAGGGCAGTTCCTGATGCAGCCGCAGGGTCAGCTTTTCGCGGGTCATCTCGGCGGCGATCATGCGCATGGGCAGGTCCGCGATCTGGTCCTCGGGATAGAGCCACGGGCCCTCCGGCACCTCGCCCGCCAGCCACTGGCGCAGCGTGTCCACGCCGTGTCCCTTCTCCGCCGAAATCATGAACGTCTCGGCAAAATCGAACCGGTCGTTCAGGTCCTTCGTCAGACCCAGCAGCACGGGTGCCTCGACCCGGTCGATCTTGTTGATGGCCAGCGCCACCCGCCGTCCCTGCCCGATACCGGCAAGCCCGTCGAGAATGCGTTGCACCCCGTCGGTCACGCCCCGGTGCGCCTCGACCATCAGCACCACGACATCCGCATCCGCCGCCCCGCCCCAGGCGGCGGCCACCATCGCCCGGTCCAGACGGCGGCGTGGCTGGAACAGGCCCGGCGTGTCGACAAACACGATCTGGCTGTCGCCCTCCATCGCCACGCCGCGAATGCGGGCGCGGGTGGTCTGCACCTTGTGCGTCACGATGCTGACCTTGGCCCCCACCATGCGGTTCAGCAGGGTGGATTTGCCCGCGTTTGGTTCACCAATCAGGGCGACAAAGCCCGCGCGCGTGGTCATTGTGCATGTTCCATCTGATCCAGAAGCGCCTTGGCCGCGGCCTGCTGCGCTTCGCGTTTCGATCCGGCGGTGGCCTCGGCCCGTGCGCCGTTTTGCAATGAGGCGGCAATGACAAAAACCGGCGCGTGATCCGGGCCGGAGCGTGCCACCTCCGCATAGCTGGGCGGGGGCATGCCGCGGGCCTGTGCCCATTCCTGCAATGCCGTCTTGGCGTCCCGCGCGTCGCCCTCGACCGCACCGATGCGCGTGCCCCACAGCCGCAGGAGCAGCGCGCGCGCCGCCCCGAACCCGGCATCCAGATAGACCGCCGCAATCACCGCCTCGACCGCATCACCCAAGAGCGCCTGCTTGCGCCGCCCGCCCGACACCATCTCGGACCGGCCCAGCCGCAACACGTCCCCCAGGCCGATATCGCGCGCCACGTCCGCGCAAATCTCCTTGCGCACCAATGCGTTGTAGCGCGGCGCCAGCAGCCCCTCGGCGGCAGCCGGGTCGGCTTCCAGCAGCGCTTCGGCCATCACAAGGCCCAGCACCCGGTCGCCCAGAAACTCCATCCGCTGGTTGTCCGACCGCGTGGGCGAGGACATCGACGCATGGGTCACCGCCTCTACCAACAAGCCCGGATCGGCAAAGCGATGCCCGATCCGCGCCTCAAAAGCCTGCAAATCCGCGCTCAGCTTCATGGCAAGGCCTTCAACAACCGGGTCATGTCGCCCGACACCGAAAACGCGACCCGGCTGACGCGCCCCTTGACGTTTTCAAGCGGCACAAGGCCCGGCCCGCCAACCGCCTGCGCCACACGGCTGTCGGCGGAGTTGTCGCGATTGTCCCCCAGCACGAACATATGCCCCTCCGGCACTGTGAATTCGGCCGTATTGTCCATCTGCCCGGCGTTCAGGTCCAGCACTGTGTAGCCGCGCCCTGTGGGCAGGGTTTCGACCGCGCTGCGCTTGACGCACGCCTCCCCCATCGCGACCGGCCCGTTGGCGCAGCGCGGGATATGACCGTGCGGCCCCTGCCGCGCCATGACCTCAACATAGTCCGCCGCACCGGAATGTGGCAGCAGCGCGCCGTTCAGGACAACCTGCCCGTCCACCATCTGCACCGTGTCACCACCCAGCCCGATCACCCGTTTGACGAAATCCTGCCCCGTCACCGGATGCCGGAACACGACCACATCGCCCCGCGCCACATCGACAAACCGGCTGCCCGCAATGACATAGTCGCCGGACATCAGCGTGGGCTCCATGCTGCCCGAGGCGATCCAGAACGGCGCATAGAACGCCCCCCGCCCCGCCACCAGCAGGCACAGCAGCAGGGCCAGCCCCCAGCCCGTCTTGCGCAGCCACGCCGCCTCCCCGGTGCGCGGCGCGGCGGCCGGACGCCGGAACAGCAAAACCAGCTGCGGGATCGCCCCCAGATAGGGCACCATGGCCACCCACATCCAGCCCCCGCGCCAGCCGACATCGCGTATCCGGCGGCGCAACTGCCCGAAAAAGACAAAGCTGACAATGGCCATGGCAACCCAGATCGCTGCAGGCGCGGTGGGCATGGACACACCAACCACCACCACGACCAACTGCACCACAAAGGCTATGGCATAAGGCCGCCGCCCCGACACACCCGTCCAGTCAAGGGACTGGCGCAACGCGTGGACGGCAGTGCTCACTCGATCCCCTTAAAGAACCGATCCCCGCGCCACGTCCAGAAGAACAGCATCGACCGGCCCGCGGACGAGAACATGATGCGGTCCGCCCGGCCAATGAGGTTTTCGTAAGGCACAAATCCCACGCCGCCCACCACCTGCGACAGACGGCTGTCGGCAGAGTTGTCGCGGTTGTCGCCCATGAAGAAATAGTGCCCCTCCGGCACCCGGTAGATCGAGGTGTTGTCCGACCCCTGCTCGACCACGTTCAGCACGGTATATTCGGCCCCACCGGGCAGCGTCTCGACATAACGTTCCTTGAGGCAGTCGGCCCCGATGCCCACCGTCCCGTTGGCGCAGCGCGGCACCTGACCCTGCGGGCCCTGACGCGCGAATTCCTCGACAAAGTTGCCGCTGGCCTCCTGCGGCACGGGCGTGCCATTCAGCAGCACCACGCCGTTCTGCACCTGCACCGTGTCGCCGGGCACGCCGATCAGCCGCTTGATAAAGTCGGTGCCGGTGACCGGGTGGCGAAACACCACCACATCGCCCCGCTCCGGCTCACCGGCCAGAATGCGCGTGTTGTCCCCGTCGATGACCCCGCACAGGCGCTGCGCATCCAGCCCGATGAACCGCAGCGACGGGCAGGACGCGTAGGAATAACCATAGGCCATCTTGTTCACGAACAGGAAATCCCCGATCAGCAGCGTCTCCTTCATCGAGCCGGACGGAATCCAGAACGGCTGAAAGAACAGCGTGCGGAACACGCCCGCAATCAGCAGCGCATAGACGATGGTCTTGATCGTCTCCAGAACCTGGTTCTGGGACTTTTCCTTGGCCGCCATGACGCGCTCCTTGCTTGCGGTTTGAGGCTACATGCGGGCGCGTCCCGGGGGTGTCAAGCCACAGGGGTCAATTGTGCGTCAGCCCTGCGCCAAAGGCCGCGCCTCGATCACGACAAAGGCCTGCGCCCAGGGGTGATCGTCGGTGAGGGTGACGTGAATGATCGCCTCGTGACCTTCGGGCGTCATGCTGGCCAGACGGTCGGCGGCCCAGCCGGTGACATGCATAACGGGCTGGCCGGTGCGCAGGTTGCTCACCGCCATGTCCTTCCACGCGATGCCCATGCGCAGGCCGGTGCCAAGCGCCTTGGAACAGGCCTCTTTGGCGGCCCAGCGTTTGGCATAGGTGCCGGCGGTGTCGGCGCGGCGTTCGGCCTTGGCCTGTTCGATGTCGGTGAACACGCGGTTGCGGAACCGGTCGCCAAACCGGTCGAGCGTGCCCTGGATGCGCTCGATATTCGCAAGGTCCGTGCCGATACCCAGGATCATCGCCGCCTCATGCCGAAAACAGGGGAAACGATACGCCGAGCGCCCAGGCCAGCACAATGCCCAAGGCCAGCCCCGAGGTGACCGGCCCGCAGCGCGCCGCAAACCCGCGCCCCATCGCGCCAAAGGTCAGCAGGAACAGCACGATCACCGGCGCGATCATGATCAGGAAAAACAGCCCCTCGAAATCCAGCGCCACTGCAGCGGCGAGCGAGGCAAGAAACGCCACCCGCAGCCCGACCCGCTGCCAGAGCGGCGCGCGGAACGTGGCCTGCGCATCGCCCAGCATGAACGGCAGCGCCCCCGCCAGCAGCGCGGCAATGATCGGCAGGCGCGCAGGGGTGGGCCAGAAATTCGCCCCGTACCGGTCCACCGCCAGCCCGAACGCCCCAAGCCCCCAGGCCAGCAACACCGCAGCGGCCAGCAGGTCCGGACGCGCCCATGTCGGCCGCAGCCAGCTCAGCAGCGCCAGTTGCACCACGCCAAAGACAAAGAGATGCACAGCCAGGTAATCCGCCACCAGCACCGGCAGCATGTGCAGGTCGATCAGCGACGCCACAAGCGGGGCAAGCATCGCCGGCACCAGCGTGACGGTCGCCCAGTGCCGGGCCGACAGCGGCGCGACGTCGACATTGCGCGCCGCAAAAAGCCGCGCCAGCGTGGCGGCCAGCATCGTGATCGCGGTCAGCAGCGCCACCAGCGCCCAGCCCGTGGGCGGCACCGCCGCACTGCGCGCAACACCGTAGTGATCGTTGAGCCATTCCAGCGCCGCCGCCCGCCCGGCGCGCGATTGCAGGATCGCCACATGTTCGACCATCGGGGCCAGCAGCGCACGGCGCTCCACCTCACCTGCGCGCACTGTCTCCCCCGCGGCTGCGGTCGGCTCCACCATCCGCGCCGCCTCCAGCGCGAAATCGGTCAGCCCCGGCTCCCACGCGCCGGTGATCAGCAAGAGCGACGGCGGGTGCGTCGCCGTGATCGCCCGGGAAAAGGCCGAGAGCAGCACCACCGGCCCCACCCGCGGATCATCCGCCGCCGCGCGCACCAGCACGTCCGTCGCCATCGAATGCCCCAGCAGCGCCACCGGCGCGTCGCCCGCCACCCGGTCGATCACCGCGCGGGTCTGCGCCACCAGCCGCTGCGTGGTCCCGTCCAGCGCGGAGACATCGCCGCCCATGGGCCGCGCATGCATCCCGTGCCCTTCAAAGTCGAACGCGTGCACGGTGTAGCCCGCCTGCGCCAGCACCAGCGCATAGCCCTGCATCATCTGGCGCGAGCCCGCGAAGCCGTGGGCAATCACCACATCCGGCCCGTCCACCCCAGTGTAATATAGCGTGACAGGCGTCTCGCCATAGCGCAGCTCTTCGATCTTGAGGCCCGCGCGCGCCCCTTCCAGCACCCAAAGCGCCCAGCCCGCCAGCACCAGCGCCACCAGCGTGAGCAGCCTGCCCCGCATCGCTACGTGCCATCCCTTTCGATGTCGTAAACCGTGATCACCGCCGCACCGCCTGCGCACAGCGCCACCAGCCGCGCGCCCAGCGCCTTGTGCGTCGGATGCGCGGCATAGGTGGCAAGCGTGTCCGCATCCGCCGCGTCAAAGACAAACCCATAGGGATAGCCCGGCGACTTGCCCTCGAAATCCCGGTTCGGCCCGGCGGCAAAGTTCGCGCAGCCGTTCAGCGCCCCCACCAGCGCCCCAAGGCCGTGCATCACAGCAGCCAACTCATCGCGGTCCGCATCCTCCGCCAGCGCCAGAAAGACGCAGTGCCGGATCACGCCCGCGCCTCGTCCATCAGACGGCGCATCTCGCGAATGGCCGGATCGAGGCCGCGAAAAATGGCCTCCCCGATCAGGAAATGGCCAATGTTCAGCTCCATCGCCTCGGGAAAGGCGGCCACCGGCCCGACGGTCTCGTAGGTCAGGCCGTGGCCCACATGCACCTCAAGCCCCAGTTCATGGGCAAAGGTCGACATCTGCCGCATCGCCTCCAACTCGCGGTCGCGGTCGTCAAAGCGGCCCTCGTGGTGGGCATCGCAATAGGCGCCCGAGTGCAGCTCGATCACCTGCGCGCCAATGCGGTGCGCCGCCTCGATCTGCCGCTCGTCGGCGGCGATAAAGATCGACACCCGGCACCCGGCATCGCGCAAGGGGGCGATGAAATGCGCCAGCCGGTTTTCCTCGCGCGCGACCTCCAGGCCGCCTTCGGTTGTGCGTTCCTCCCGCTTTTCCGGGACGATGCATACGGCGTGCGGCTTGTGGCGCAGGGCAATGGCCTGCATCTCGTCCGTGGCGGCCATCTCGAAATTCAGCGGCACCTCCAGCACATCCATCAGCCCTTCGATATCGGCGTCGGAGATGTGGCGCCGGTCCTCGCGCAGATGCGCGGTGATCCCGTCGGCGCCCGCCTCTTCGGCGATCTTGGCGGCGCGCAACGGGTCGGGCGTGTCACCGCCGCGCGCATTGCGCACCGTGGCCACGTGGTCGATGTTGACGCCAAGCCGAAGTTTCCCAAGCGGTTCCATGTGGCCTCTCCCTTGTGCCGAATACGCCGGAACCTAGCGCGGCGACCGCCCCGAGAAAATGCTGACATTGCAAGGAAATTGTACCAAGGGGCGCAGGCGCTCAGTCCGATTTCTGCGTGATATCCGCGGCCTTCGCCGCCGCCTTGGCCTTGAGGGCGTCGAACTTGGCCTTGATCGCGCCCTTGCGGCGGTGCTGGTAGGCGCGGATCAGCGGGACGGACAGGTAATACGCGATGGTGCCCGCCACGATGCCGGGCAGAATGCCCCCGATCATGAACGGAAAGAACACCTCGTCGTAAAACACCCGCAGGCTCGACCAGTCGGCGCGGTCGGGCGTGAACAGCGCCTTGAAATTGTGCCACAAGGCCGAGGCCGCATCGGCAAAGCGTTCGCCCACCGTCGGCTCGTCATCGCCCTGATGCGGGCGGAACCGCAGGCGCGACGGATCAAGGCCCAGCATCCAGTAGCCCGTGAACATCGACGTGGCGATGATCGGGATATAGGTCAGCGGGTTACCAAAGAAGGTCGACAGCAGGGCGGCAAAGATGTTGCCGCGCATGACCACGGCCAGAATGCCTGCAATGACAAAGTGAATGCCGTAGAATGGGGTGAAGGTGGTGAACACCCCCGCCCAGATGCCCCGCGCGATGCGTTCGGGGCTGTCGGGCAGCCGCCGCAGCCGGTGGCGCACATAGTGGAACGCGCGCGCCCATCCGCCCCGCGGCCAGAGAAACTCCAGCGCGGCCCGGAAGATCGGCTTGCGGTCGCGGCGTTTGAACACCAACTCGTCAGACCTCCCTGACCGTCATTCCGCCGCCCGCGGGCCCGCGGCACCGGGTGCGGTGACAGGCTGGCGATGGCGGACAATGGCGGCCACATCACTTTCGGCTTCGAGCGCACCCATGAGCGTATGCAGATGGGTCGCGTCCCGGAGTTCCACATAGATCAACAAGCGGTAAAAGTCAGGTTTCCGGTCGAGGAATTCGAGGTTGGAGATATTGGCCTCGGATTCGCCGATCAGCGTGCAGATGCGGCCCAGCACGCCCGCGTCGTTGCCGATGGTCAGATCCAGCGTCACACCATACACCGCCGCATGCTCACCGTCGTGCCAGTGCAGGTCCAGCCAGCGCTCGGGCTGGTGCTCGTATTCGACCATGCGCGCGCAATCGATGGCGTGCACCACGACCCCCTCGCCGCGAAAGGTGATGCCCACGATGCGCTCGCCCGGCAGGGGCTCGCAGCAGGTCGCGCGCCGGAACGACTGGTTGGGCGACAGGCCGATCACGGCCTTGGTGCTGTCGACGGTCTTGCCCGCCTTGGGCGTGAGGTCCGGGTAGATCGCCTGCACCACCTCGCGGCCCGTCAGTTCCGCCGATCCCAGCCGGGCCAGCACCTCGTCCCCGCTGCTCAGGCGCAACTGCTTGGCGGCAGTGTCCAGCGCCTTGTCCGTCGCTTTCTTGCGCACATGACCAAAGGCGGAGCGCGCCAGCTCGCGGCCCAGCGTGATGAACCGCTCGCGGTCGGCCTCGCGCAGGGACCGGCGGATGGCGGCCTTGGCCTTGCCCGTCGTCGCAATCTCGAGCCATGTGGCCTGCGGCGTCTGCGCTTCGGCGGTGATGATCTCGACCGACTGGCCGTTCTTGACCCGGGTCCAGAGCGGCACGCGCATGCCGTCCACCTTGGCCCCGACACAGGCGTTGCCGATCCGCGTGTGGATCGCATAGGCAAAGTCGATGGGCGTGGCACCGCGGGGCAGCTTGACCACCTCGCCCTTGGGGGTAAAGCAGAACACCTGGTCCGAATACATCTCCAGCTTGACCGCCTCGAGGAAATCCTCGTGATCGTCCTCGCTGTCGAACTGTTCGGTCAGCTGGCTGATCCACTTGGCCGGGTCCACCGCAAACGGGTTCTGCGAGCGCACACCGTCGCGATAGGACCAGTGCGCGGCCACGCCCGTTTCGGCCACGTCGTGCATCTGCCGCGTCCTGATCTGCACCTCGACCCGCTTGCCGTCGCGGCCCGACACGGTGGTGTGGATCGACCGGTAACCGTTGGATTTGGGCTGGCTGATATAGTCCTTGAACCGGCCCGGCACCGCGCGCCAGCGCTGGTGGATGGCCCCCAGCGTGCGGTAGCAATCCTCCTCGGTGCCGGTGATGATCCGGAAGCCGTAGATGTCGGACAGACGGGAAAAGCTCTGGTCCTTTTCCTGCATCTTGCGCCAGATCGAATAGGGTTTCTTGGCCCGTCCGAACACCTCTGCCTCGACGCCGGTGCTGTCCAGCTCGTGGCGCATGTCGCCGGTGATCTTCTGGATCACGTCGCCGGTTTCGCGCTGCATCGTGATAAAGCGCCGGATGATCGACGACCGCGCGTCGGGGTTCAGCACCTTGAAGGCCAGATCCTCCAGCTCTTCGCGCATCCACTGCATCCCCATGCGTCCCGCGAGCGGGGCAAAGATGTCCATCGTCTCGCGCGCCTTCTGGGTCTGCTTGTCGGGGCGCATCGACCGGATGGTGCGCATGTTGTGCAGCCGGTCCGACAGCTTGACCAGGATCACGCGCATGTCCTTGGACATCGCCATGAACAGCTTGCGAAAGTTCTCCGCCTGCTTGGTCTCGATATTGCTGAGTTGCAGATTGGTCAGCTTGGTGGCCACGTCGACAAGTCGGGCGCTCTCGTCACCGAGCTGCTCGGCCACCATGGCGTCGTG
>ERZ1740067.1977-NODE-1977-length-13089-cov-7.324306_pt1 | contig 13089 bp, 8 predicted proteins | sample MGYA00581736_ERZ1740067 | MGnify/ENA primary metagenome ERZ1740067 (study PRJEB43018, sample SAMN04849236) | marine metagenome | isolation source: floating plastic debris | place: Pacific Ocean | collected 2008-08-27 | study: EMG produced TPA metagenomics... | reverse complement strand
TGGAGCTGAGCAACGGCTGCATTTGTTGCACCATCAACAACGATTTGCTCGAAGCAGTTGATAAAGTGCTGGCACGCTCCGAAAAAATTGACTATATGGTAGTAGAAACGACTGGTCTCGCTGATCCTCTGCCAGTAGCATTGACTTTCCTAGGTACAGAGCTCCGAGACCTGACCCGACTGGATTCTATTGTGACTGTCGTAGACGCCGAGAACTACAGCCTGGATCTTTTCAACTCACAGGCCGCCTACAACCAAATTGCCTATGGCGACATCATTTTGCTCAACAAAGTGGACCTCATCGACGAGGCCGACGCCGATAATCTTGAAGTTAAGCTACGGGAAATTAAGGAAGACGCCCGTATCTTGCGTACCGACCATTCCAACGTTCCACTCCCGCTGATTTTGAGTGTGGGCTTGTTTGAATCGGATAAGTACTTCGACAACAAGGAAAGCGCTGAGGGTCACGACCATCATCACTCAGATCACGACCATCACGACCACTCAGCTCACGACCACTCAGCTCATGAGCACTCGACACACGGTCACGACGAACATGGCCATGACAAACACGACCATGGCAAACATGACCATAGCGCCCACAAGCATGACGAACACGACCATTCCAACTGCGATCACGAGCATGGCCACTGCGATCATGACCATCATGATCACGATCACGACCATCACGATCACTCACATCTAGACGTAGATGGATTCACGTCCATCTCGTTTGACCGTGACCAGCCGCTGGCTATTCGTAAGTTTCAGTACTTTTTAGATAATCAGCTACCCGCATCTGTGTTCAGAGCGAAAGGCATTCTGTGGTTTGATGAAAGCCCAAAGCGCCACATCTTTCACCTGAGCGGGAAGCGGTTTTCATTGGAAGATGAAGAATGGAATGACCGGAAGAAGAAGAATCAACTGGTGCTTATTGGCCAAAACTTGGACGAAGAAAGCCTGAAAGCGCAGATTGAACAATGTTTTCGCCTTGAAACAGCAGACAAAGGGTAGGGACTCAGTAGATAGGTTAACCCAGCAGATAGATTAGGCTTTGTCGGTGAAATCGTTAGCTTAAACCAGTAGTCTAGAGCACTGGTTCAATTAATCATGTTCAACTGTTGAAGTTTGATGGTTGAATACTAAATCGATTAGCTAATTTTTATTTTGGATGTAATGAGGGTACTTATTCAGCGGGTAAGTTCGTCGCAGGTGACGGTGGATGGAGAGGTTGTCGGATCCATAGGGAAGGGTTTGAATTTACTGGTTGCGATCGCGTCTACAGATACCAAAGCCGAGCTTGCCTGGATGGCAGACAAATGCCTCAAGTTGAGGCTCTTTCCCGAAGGAGAAAACGGGCGATTTGATCGCTCAGTCACCGATATTGACGGAGAACTCATCGTCGTCAGCCAATTCACGCTGTACGGCGGCACAAATCGAGGGCGAAGACCTTCTTTTGGTATGGCAGCCCCACCAGACGTTGCTGAGCAACGCTACCAGGAATTTATCGAAATCCTGAAAGAGAGTGGACTCAAAGTAGAAACCGGACAGTTCGGCGCGGATATGCAGGTCTCAATCGAGAACGATGGCCCAGTCACATTCTGGCTCACTCGCGAAAACTGCTAAGGCCAGACCGCCACTGAGCGCCCATACAAAAAGCACTTACAGAGCAAACATAAAAGCACTTAAAGCAAAACTAAGCACTTAAAAGAGGTGGCAGCATATAAAGCTAACCACGATCTATGTATTAGCTGTTCACATCAAAATGGTGGTATACCCCACTGTTTATTTTTGAATGGCACTGCTAGAGTTAAAAAAAGTTAAGTTCTTGTTAAAAAGTGCAATATGACCGTATGCGATTCTTCGCTCAGAACTGTCTCTGCCGCACAGCGTATGGGAAACGCTCAGCAAGTCGTTTTTTGTGACTTCGACGGGCCAATTGTAGATGTATCGGAGCGCTATTATCGCACCTACAGGCGAGGGCTCACTGAAATCGCCCTAGTATACCGACAGGAGAGCTGCCGAGAGCTCGCGATTACGCCTCTCTCTAAGCAGGACTTTTGGCGTCATAAGCAAGCTCGCATGCCAGATTTGACCATTGCGCTGCACTCGGGAGTACCCGAAGATTGGTTTGAGCGCTACATGCACCAGATCGAAAACTTAGTAAACCACACCAGCCTGCTGCGCTGGGATAGAATTCAGCCCACTGCAAAAGCGGCCCTTACGCGCCTGCGGCAGGCCAATATTCGCTTGATTTTAGTGACATTGCGTCATCCTCGGCAAGTCAACGCCTTCTTAAAGGCGAAAGGATTGGATTGCCTGATTGACGGGGTTTATGGGGCATCGTCAAACGTCGCAGCCTATCGCAATCGAGTGGAACAAAAGCGTGAGCTACTGAGAGAGGCGATCACACAGCAAATCAGCCAAGGCCACTGCACTCAGCACAGCTGGATGATTGGCGATACAGAAGCAGATATTCTAGCCGCGCAAGCTGCCGGACTATCATCAGCCGCCCTTTCCTGCGGCGTCAGAAGCCGAGACTACCTCCAAACCCTAGAGCCCACAGAAATTTACGACGAGTTACTGACCGCTGTACAGAACGTCGTAACGAGCAAGCATTGGTGGGCAGCCTAGATCAACGACAACACTTTATTTGCGGGCATATTTGCAAACATTTTCGTTATCTACGGACTCATTATCTGGAGACAGCCTAATCTCTTACCCTGTACTTATCCCACCAGCGCTTGAGCGGATAGTACAGAACCGGTGCCCACAAGCTGCTTAGAATTGCTGAGCTCAGCGCTACCCGCTGGTGGTACAGCCAGATCGAGCCTAAACTTACGTGCAATGGGTCTTCGCTAAACATTTGCTGAGCCGTGAGCTGAAGCGCCATGGCCGTTTCCACGATAATGGCAAGCCCAAAGACAAGTAGCGCGACCGAAATCAAATCTTCTTGCAGAACGCGACGCTGGTGTAACCGGGCGGTGAGAATACCTGCAATGGTAAGCCCCAGAATATGACTGGGGAACGGCGCAGTAAGGCTATCTTGCAGCAAACCAAGGGTAATACCTGCGATCACCCCTTCCCAAGACGTACGCCCAATACTCCACGCCACCACCCAAATCAGTAGCCAGTTGGGACCTACGCCCACAATATCCATTCCCGGCAGTCGCACAGGCAAAATCAGCAAACAAAGCAAGACAGAACCAATGGTTACCACCCAATTCCAAATTGGCAAAGTATTGCTAGAGCGCCGTGATCGGTAAGAAGCCATAGGGAACCCAATTGTCTAAGGATTATCGTCTGTGACAATTTGGGCTGGCGCAGCATCGACATCACGCTTAGGCGTGTAGGGATGGATATCGACCCACTCTAAATTGCTAACAGGCACAGACAGCTGAATCGTTGCTTCTGGAGCAGGACTTTTATCTGAATCGATTTCCGCAATCCGACCAATCGGGACACCTTGCGGAAATAGGCGACTAAAAGAAGACGTCACAATGACGTCGCCAACCTTAGCATCGGGAAATTTTTCAAAAAACTGCATCGTTGCTTGGCTTCCTGCTTCCCCACGGATGTAGCCCATCGAACGAGTGCGACTAATTTTCGCACCAACTTGGCTGCTGGGGTCGCTCAGTAAAAGCACCCGTGCACTATTGGGTGTGACCGACGTAATCCGTCCCACTAGACCTCCAGGGCCAGTCACAAAGTCACCCTCCTTCACGCCGTCATTACTGCCTTTGTTTACAGTCAGTTGCTGCCACCAGTTATCGGCACTGCGACCAATCACCGCAGCAGGCGTAGTGACGTCCAAACCACTATTTTTCTCATAATCGATTAGCTCTCGGAGTCTCTGATTCTGATTCTCTAGCTCCACAACTCGCTGCTGTAAATCGAGGATATAGGCATTTTCAAGCTGCTCGGGTGGACTACCCAAATGAAAAGGCTTCGCCAAAAACTGAAATGCCTCGTTAATGGGCGCACCATTGGTTTGATACACACCAATCGCTGTCCCGACTGCCAGCAAAGCCAGTCCTGATTTCAGCTCATTCTTATCCCTCCATCGTCTCAAGTCTAACATCTAAGCCACTGCGTACAAAATACTCTTCGTGTTTTCGTGACCAGCATTATCCGATGCCCAGCATTGGATAAAGACTATCTTTAGAAACGACTAACCAATACAAAGATAGACAGAAACAGGCTATAGATCGCGAGATCTTGCACTAAAGACTCTCTCCATCTGGCTGAAGTTCTCTAGCACGCGTCCAGTACCAAGCACAACACAGCTCAAAGGATCTGCCGCAACGTGAACCACAATTCCTGTTTCATGAGAGATCAGGGTATCTAACCCTTTTAGCAAGGCGCCGCCACCTGCAAGCATAATACCGCGATCAATAATATCAGCCGCTAGCTCGGGCGGCGTATCCTCCAAGGTACGCTTTACCGCCTCTACAATCACTGACAGCGGTTCGGCCATACTTTCGCGAACTTCGGGTGTTTTAACAGTCACCGTTCTCGGTAAACCCGAAAGCATATGCACCCCACGCACCTCGAGCGCATCCTCATCATCTTCATCACTCGGATAGGCGGAGCCAATCTTTACCTTAATCTCTTCAGCAGTGCGCTCACCAATCTCCAGGTTATTCACCTTTTTCATGTACTGCTTAATCGAGTCAGTCAGCTCATCGCCAGCTACCCGCACAGACTCGCTGCGGACTGTGCCCTGCAAGCTCAATACGGCAACTTCTGTCGTGCCACCACCAATATCAACAATCATGTTACCGGTAGGCTCATCCACCGGCAGACCAGCCCCAATCGCAGCAGCTACGGGCTCGTCAATAAGGTATACCATTCGTGCCCCTGCTTGTAGTGCTGCATCCATCACCGCTCTGCGCTCCACACCTGTTACACCGCTAGGGATACCAATGACCACGCGAGGCGAGACCAATGCCTTATTTTCATGCACCCGACGAATGAAGTGTTTGAGCATCACTTCAGCAATATCAAAATCAGCGATCACACCATCTCTCAAGGGACGAATAGCACGAATGTTGCCTGGGGTACGGCCCAGCATTTGCTTTGCTTCTTCGCCTACGGCAAGGGGTTTGCCATCTGTTTCGTCTATGGCAACTACTGAAGGTTCTTGCAGAACAACCCCTCGCCCCGACACGTAAACGAGGGTATTTGCTGTTCCGAGGTCGATACCCATGTCACGGGAGAGGGATAAGCGATTGAATAAAGCCACAAGCTAGAGGTCCGTAATAGCGTTGATACTAGTATTTCTGACGAGTCGAATGGATTCTATTACGTTTCATATCGAACCGTCTAGTCAAGAAGAAAGGGAATACATTGTGCCGAAGGTCAAATCACAGCAAAAATGTAGTTATTTATCAGCGATTTGTCAGTAATTCCCTTTGGAGAAGCGCCAACTAGATTACATGTCGAAGCAAAAATAATAGAGCTAACGTACTAGAATATATGTACTTCTTTTCTTGACTTCTCTAAGTGTACAGACGTAAGAGCAGTTCATATGGCCAGTGTGACGACTATTTCCCTGTCTGTATTAACAGTCGTTAAGGCTATTTCCCTATTTGTATCGACAGTCTTAATCTGAGGCGTTGCTTGCATTGTTTTTAACGCCTATCGGTTTTACGCTGTAGGGAATCTTGGAAACTTTATAGATTTTAGGTTTAGGAACTAATTCGCTATGAGTGTGAACATCGTTACATTAGTGGGCCGTGTAGGCCGTGATCCTGAGGTTCGTTATTTTGAATCGGGCAATGTGTTAGCTAAATGTGGGCTTGCAGTTAATCGCCGGTCAAAGAACAGCGACCAGCCTGACTGGTTTAATATCGAAATTTGGGGCAAGACCGCTGAGATTGCGGCGAACTACGTGCGTAAGGGCAGCTTAATCGGGGTAACCGGTCAGCTGAAGTTAGACAGCTGGCAGGACCGCAGTACAGGTGCAATGCGCACAAGTCCTGTGATTCGGGTGACTCAGCTAGATTTGCTGGGCTCCAAGCGCGATAATGAAGCACCGATGGCTTACAGCAGCAACGATGAGTTTTAGTCGAGGCGTGATTAGTCAGTGCTGACTTAGTAGGAATGCTACTCAAGACAGTCATTATCAATGGCAGCCACTAGCAGCCACTAAAAGTTGTAGATAGCTTGTAGAGGTAATCTTCTGCAAGCTTTTTCTATAGTCAAGTCGCAGAGTATGCCCGACAAGACTTTGATTAACCGAAAGGATAGGCGTTGTCTGCCCTCTTATTTCTCTAACTAGGGCGTGTTTGCAAACTTGGCAAAAGCCTTGAATTTTCGTTCTATAAATTAATAATCTTCACGATGGATCAGTACTTTGAAGTACTTTGCAAACACGCCCTAGTGCAGCGTCAAGGCTAAAAAGTGGGGTAGACGATTTCTAGAAGCCTTGTGAGCAAGTACGTCTAAGAAAGCCTTACCCTAAAATTAAGCTTTGACGCTGCACTAGTTACGTTGGTAAAAGCGCACTCGGTCCATGCGGGCAACTCGTCTTTTACTTTTAATGGACTAGCACTTCGTTGTATTGGGGAGGAGCACTTACGCTCCACTCGTTGCTAAGGCAGGTTTTTGAAGCGCTGTCTGCATGTAGCCAAGCCATTCGATTAGATTTTCGACTTGTTTGTCTGGCTTAAGGACGCCGAGGCCCCTGACGGTGACTTTGCCAGGGGCGTAGACGAAGCGCGATCGCAAGTGCCCTGGCAATTTCTCTTGCAGCAGACTCCAAGCCGGTTTCTCCATCGGCGTTTCCATCAGCACATTTTGCTTCCCTTCCAGCTTGATTCGAGAAAAGCCCAAAGGCTTAGCAATTTGTTTGAGTTCCAATACTTTCACGAGCTGGCCCACTGCAGGCGGCAAAGCGCCATAGCGATCGTTCAAGTCGGCCACGATTTCCATCATTTCCCGCTTAGTCTCAGAAGCAACCAGAGATCGATATGCACTCATCTTTTGATCGAGATCCGGAATGTAATCAGCTGGGATAAAGGCCGTCACCTTCAAATCAACCTGCGTTTCGTCCACCTGTGGGATTTCTTGGCCGCGAATCTCAGCAATAGACTCCTCTAGCATGTCCATATACAAATCGAATCCAATCACTTCCATTTGACCAGATTGCTGGGCACCCAACAGGTTACCGATCCCACGAATTTCCATATCGCGCATGGCGAGCTGATAGCCCGATCCCAGCTGAGTAAATTCTTGAATAGCCCGTAGTCGCTTGCGAGCTTTGTCTGAAAGCTTATTTTGCTTTGGAAAGAGCAACCATGCGTGCGCCTGAATACCAGATCGCCCCACCCGGCCTCGCAGCTGATATAGCTGCGAAAGCCCAAACTTCTGCGAGTCCTCAATAATAATGGTGTTTACTCGAGGAATATCCAAACCGGACTCAATAATGGTGGTACACACCATCAGGTCCGCATCGCCATTACTGAAAGTAAGCATGGCAGCTTCTAATTCACCTTCAGGCATCTGACCGTGGGCGATCCCTAAACGAATCCCTGGAATTGCTTCGCGGATTCGTCCGGCAACCTCTTCAATCCCCTCAACCCGAGGCACCACGTAGAAAATCTGGCCGCCGCGATCAAGCTCTTGGCGAATTGCTGTGCGCACCTTCTCAGGATCATAGGGAGAAAGGTGCGTTTTAATCGGTCGCCTAGACGGGGGGGGGGTTGTGATTAGGCTCATCTCTCGGACACCTGAGAGAGCCATATAAAGCGTGCGCGGAATCGGTGTTGCACTCAGTGTTAGAACATCGACTTGAGCCTTCATTGCCTTGATTTTTTCTTTTTGATTCACACCGAAGCGTTGTTCCTCGTCTACTACGAGAAATCCCAAATCGTTGAATTTTACAGTTTTACTCAGAAGCTGATGGGTACCGACGACCACGTCTAGCTCGCCTGTCACTAGGCGTTGCAAGATGGCTTTGCGTTCGCTGGCTGTTCTAAATCGATTGAGTAGACCTAGCTGAATAGGGTACGGGGCAAAGCGTTCTTTGAGCGTGTGATAGTGCTGCTGCGTCAAAATTGTCGTCGGTGCAAGCAGAGCGACTTGCTTGCCTGACGTCACAGCTTTGAAGATCGCTCTTAGGGCAACTTCTGTTTTACCGAAGCCAACATCGCCGCAAACAAGACGATCCATAGGGCGATCGCTTTCCATATCCCGTTTCACATCCTGCGTTGCCTTCAGCTGGTCTGGTGTTGGCTGATAGGGAAATGAATCTTCTAACTCTTGCTGCCAGGGCATATCTGGCGGATAGGTGAAGCCCTGCATCTGCGCTCGCTTAGCATAGAGCTTGAGCAGATCCACAGCTACTTTCTTGATAGCTTTGCGAGCCTTACCCTTGGTTTTCTCCCAAGTCTTGCCCGTCATTTTGTTGAGCTGGGGCCGCTGCTCAACCGATGTGCGATAGCGCGACAGTGATCCCATCTGATCTACAGCAACCCTTAGCAGCCCATCGGCATATTGGATAACCAGATACTCGCGGGTCTCGCGATCAACCGTGAGACTATCAAGCCGGAGAAACTGTCCTATGCCATGATTGCGATGTACGACGTAATCTTTTGGTCGCAGTTTATTGGGATCAACCTGCTTAGACGCCGCCCGGCGACGCTTGCGAACATAGCTAGGCGTTGCCAGCGTATGCTGCCCGAAAAATTCACGATCGGTGACCAGCACAATGCGGAAAGTTGGCAGGATGAAGCCTTCTAGCTCAGCGAGCCCTGAGTATTTCACTGCGACAGGAATGCGTTGATTCTGGAGCTTGTCAATCGCAGGATAATCTCTGGGGTTAGGAATAAACTGCGCGGGGCAGTCATGCTCTTGGAGTAAGGCAACAGAGCGAGAAGGCTGGGCAGAGACAAGCCAAGGAGAGAATTTGCGATCGCGCTCAGCCTGAATAATCTCAGCCAACTTACCAAACTGATGGGGCAGCGTCGGCACCGGACGACTCGCCAAATTCAGCCCTTCCCCTTCCTCAGCGATCTCCGAAAGATCCATCCGCTGAAACAAGTCGATTTCTTCGAGCCCATCGTTCAAAGATCGATGTATCTTAGGGAATCCGCCTGCCGGCGGCTCAGCGTCAAATGATTCCTCGGCTTCCGCCCACCGCTCCTCTATCGACTCCAACCAGCGCTCGGCATGTGCTCGGCACTGCTCAGGTTCATCGACAGCAATGACAGTATTTTCGGGCAAGTAGTCCAAAATGGAAGCGGGCTGCTCGAAGGCAAACCCTAGAAACCGACGCACCCCTTCTATTTGACTCGTGGTGGCAAATGCTTCTTGCGATTCTGCAGAGAGTAAGTCTTTGAGTAACCCTTTAGATTCCAGCGCCTCTGAGATAATCGGACCGTAGTCTGTGGTCGTCAGCAACAACGTTTCAATTTTGTCGAGCGATCGCTGATTAGCCGGATCAAATTCTCTCAGCCGTTCCAGCTCGTCACCAAATAGCTCCAGACGCACCGGCAACTCGGCCGCCACCGGAAAAACATCAATAATGTCCCCCCGCTGGCTCCATTGACCTTCTGTTTCTACTGTCGCAACCTTTTCGTATCCGAGCTTCGCCAGCTTAAGCCCAAGTTCTTTCAGATTGAGTTCCATCCCCAGCGTAATCTCTAGGCAATAGGGCCGAAACGCTTCTATGGGTGGCAGGTGAGGCTGCAAGGCTCGCTCAGTCGATACAATCGCCATCGCACCTAAATGCTTTGAGCCTGGCGGCAAGTTTTCGGTGTCCGCTTTGCCATTGATCAAGTCAGAAAGCACTTGCAGTTGACCCCAAATCAATTCAGATTCAGGGTCGAACGTGTCATAGGGGGAGGATTCTGAGGTGGGATAAAACGCGACTGTTCCCCAGCCCATGGCTTCTAGCTGTGCGGCCCAGCGGCCCGCTTCTTCCAAAGTTGCTGTCACAACTAGCAGAGGACGCTTTTGAGCTTGAGCGAGCGCTGAAGCCACCAGACCTTTTGGCAACCTGGGTGCGCCGCTGAGCTGAAGGGGCTGTTGTTCTAGCTTAGTGACCAGTTCTTGGCCGAGACCTGAGCGTGCGATCGCACGAGTAATTGAAGAGAACGCCATGGAACTTTTGTCGCGACTTGAGCCGAGTGAGTAGGTCACTATTCTAAGTGCGATCGCTCATCCTGTGCGTCTTCTGTTAGCACCAAATCAAAAAGGGTTCCCCTTCGTAAGGAGGGGTCCTCAATGAGTACAATACACACCGAAAACCCCTCTGCCTGCGGCATCTCACCGTCGAAAGGGGAGAAGTTTTTGGTATGTATCAGGGGTTACGGAGAGAATTCTCGGAGAGAAAACAATCAGGAATCGATATCCGTAACTGAGATTTTCAATAGGCAAAGGGATACCGTCAAACGGAAGCGTTTGCGCCAGGCTTCGCCAAGAGCAGAGCGAATTCTATGGAGACGACTTCGACGAAGACAAATCTCAGGCATTAAATTTCGTAGATAGTATGGCGTCGAACGCTATGTCCTCGATTTCTACTGCCCAGAACTGAAACTCGCTATCGAAGTTGATGGGCCTTCTCATGACAGCCCAGAAGCTCATGCTTACGATTGGCAACGACAGCAGTTTGTAGAAAGTTTTGGTGTTCAGTTTCTAAGATTCACTAATTGAGATGTCTACAACCAGCTGGGGTTTGTTGTCGCAAAGATTCATGAAAAGGCGATCGCACTCAGTAACAGCTAATCCAACCATCACAACGTCTCTTTCTCTGAGAACAGACCCATCCCCCAGGTATTGTGGCCAACATCACAACGACATCAGCAACTAGACATACCTAGAGAATGACCATAAAAAACGCTCGGATGACTCCTGTAATAACAGAACGAAACTCTCTAACTTGCCACTACCTTCAGCTTATCTGGCTCGTTCACGTTCCCTTCAATCTTTAGGCCCCGATTGTTTGCATTCAAATGCCGAACAATCTTATAGATATTCTCAACCTTATCCACCGCGTCCATTTTGTCCGCAATTTCTTGAATCGAAAGCGCGACCCCCGCTTCACTCAAAACCTTTCTCACCCGATTTTGAACATCTAGAACATCGGCCGCCGCTTTCTTGCCAGCCTCAACACCCGGCTGATGATATGCATTGATGTTCACCAAAGACGCATATAAGCTCACTGCCCGCTCGTACAGCGCAATCAAAGCCCCGACCATCTTCGGCGTCACATCCGGCACCGTAATCGTAATTGAATCGCGATTATTCTCCGATAGCGCTCGCCTTGTGCCTTGCAACAATCCAGACAAATAATCTCCCGACGTCACCCCTGGCTCCACCTCCACAGAATCACCCTCGCGATCTTTGAGTACCTCAATTAGCGTCGCAAAAAAGTTCGGCACGCCCTCGCGCAACTGCTGAACATAGGCATGCTGATCCGTCGATCCTTTGTTGCCATAAACCGCAATACCCTGATAAACCGTATTGCCATCCAGGTCGTTCTCCTTGCCCAAAGACTCCATCACTAGCTGCTGCAAATATCGACTAAATAGCAACAGGCTGTCCTTATAGGGCAGCACCACCATATCCTTCTCGCCCTGACCATTGCCCGCAAAATACCAGGCTAAAGACAGTAGCGCCGCTGGGTTCTTTCGCACATCATGAACGCGAGTCGCCTCATCCATCTCCTTCGCACCGGCCAGCATTGCGCGAATATCCACGCCCTGTAACGCCGCAGGCAACAGCCCCACCGCCGACAGCTCAGACGTCCGCCCGCCAATCCAGTCATACATTGGGAAAGTAGATACCCAGCCCTCAGACTTAGCAGCTTTGTCCAGCTTGCTGCCTTCTCCGGTCACTGCAACCGCATACTTTGCAAAGTCCAAGCCCGCTGCTTCAAAAGCGGCCTTCGCTTCCACCATGCCGTTGCGCGTCTCGGGCGTGCCGCCTGATTTGGAGATGACTAGAACAAGGGTGCTTTTGATGCGATCACCAATTTCCTCAAATGTATGATCAATTCCCGTCGGATCCGTATTGTCAATAAAGTGAATGTCAATGTCCGGTGTCGCCGAAGCCAACGCCTTAGATACAAACTGCGGTCCCAAAGCAGACCCGCCAATCCCCACAGAAAGCACATCCGTGAAGCGATCCTCTCCTGGTGGCTTTACTTCACCACTGCGGACCTTCTGTGCAAAGCTTTCAACTGCCTTTAGCGTCTCAGTAACATTTTTCTTCAGCTCTTCAGACGGTGCTAGCTCAGGGGCTCGCAGCCAATAGTGGCCTACCATGCGGCCTTCATCAGGGTTTGCGATCGCGCCCCCCTCCAGCTCATCTAAATCTTTAAATGCCTTCTCAAACTTAGGCGCTAGCTGCTGTGCAAACTCATCATCAAAACTCATCCGGCTGATATCGACGTATATCCCTAGCCCCTCATGGTAGTAAAGCCAGTCTTGATAGCGTTTCCAGAGTGCAGCCGTATCCATACTATTCTCTCACTAAAATATATGTAAATTTTTACTAGACTTTGGCACCACTAACCGTGACTTGTGCAACAGCAAATTCGAAGCGATTACCCTCAAGACAATGTATCGAACGCTGTGTACTTCATCACTGAAGCCCGAAGGAATTTAACATTTTTGGGAGCCCATAAGCTACATCGCAAAGGAGCTACATCGCAAAGGCCGTATTCCAGCGCTCAGCACAGATAGCATCACATGACAAACCGTCATAGCACGACGTATCGCCTATCGGTAGAATAATAGATGCGAAGTTATATCCGTTAAGACGTTGTCAGCTATCAAATCAATTTATAGAGCAGCCCCATGTTCCTAGCGACTCCATCGGCTCATCTTTTGAGTCTACAAAGTACTGGCCTGACCCTTGCGGGTCTAGAAGGTTGGCTCGACAATGCTGCCTTTGCCGTTTTGTTTCTGGCAATGCTGACGTATTGGAGCGGACTAGCCTTCCCAAAGGTAAAAGTAATGCCCATGATTGGCGGCGCGTGCATGGCCACAGGCAATCTTTGTATGGCGGCCTTGCTAACCGCCAGGTGGATTGAAGGCGGCTACTTTCCGCTCAGTAATCAGTATGAGTCCTTGTTCTTTAT
>ERZ1740067.1976-NODE-1976-length-13096-cov-7.070087_pt1 | contig 13096 bp, 11 predicted proteins | sample MGYA00581736_ERZ1740067 | MGnify/ENA primary metagenome ERZ1740067 (study PRJEB43018, sample SAMN04849236) | marine metagenome | isolation source: floating plastic debris | place: Pacific Ocean | collected 2008-08-27 | study: EMG produced TPA metagenomics... | reverse complement strand
TTGGTGGTTGTTTGTGTGGTAGGTTTTGGTGGTGTTGGGGTTGGTGTTGCGTCTGGCGTTGCGTTCGGCTTTGCGTTCGGCGTTGCCGTTTTGCGGCCAGATGTGTGGCTTACTACGACAATCTTCAGATCATTCACAAACAATCGCTCTACATCCTTCAGCCGAATCACAGCGCTGCCAGTGATTGGACTAAGCCGAAAGATTAATCAGTGGCTGAGCCACGACTGGACAGTGGCTATTCGTAATCTCAACGAGCTTTTGGCCTACACTGAGCAATTTATCCCCGTTGTTCGCGCAGTTAATCAAGGCTTGGCGAGGCTACCAGATGACGTTCTTATTTTAAGAACGGCTCAGCTAGCCGAAAATCCATTTGATTGGGATCTGATAAAGTACGCGTCGGCTTCTCTTTCAGATGCTCTCACCACAAGATTCATTGAAAGTCTATTTATTTTTCCAAAGCCCATTAAGCGTCGTCTCGCTGCTCGATTCAATCAGCAGATTCGAGTAAACACCGCATCTCGTGCAGTGGCCGCAGGCTTTTGGTACCTGCACCAAGAAAATCCTCACCGAGCAGCTAGGGCATTCTCACATGTTCAACATCTGCCGCATGGCACCGAAATGCGGCAGCTCGCGCACTGCCTTTCACTTGCGCTCCAGCCAGCTCAGCTCAACGACTCAGCTCTCATTGACGGGCTCGTCATTCCCGAGTCTCCTCTACTGCGGTCCAACACTTGGAGCGCTATTTCTAATCTGCGCAGCATTGTGAGCGATGCACAAATTATTGCCCAAAGCTATTCACGATCTGCCAGGTCACTGGCACTGAATCGAGCCCTTGGCAAACTCACAGAAATCCTCAACCATGCCGAACAGATTCCCCAAGCCGAACGAGCGTTAATCATCAAAATCGCACAGTCTTGGCGAGACAAGCTGCTTGCCATCTCCAGCGATGTTGGCGAGGTCAGCCACACCAAACCCGTTCAGAATCCATACGTTGCTGGAGATCCGGTAGAAGGCAATTTATTTGTAGGGCGCGGCGAGGTCATCAAACAGCTCGAAGAGCTTTGGCTGATGGGCAGTCAGCTCCAATCTGTCGTGCTCTACGGCCATCGCCGTATGGGCAAAACCTCCATCCTGAAAAATCTACCCACTTATTTAGGCAGCAACCTCCAAGTCGTTTACATCAATTTGCTCAACCTAGGCGCTATTTCCGAAGGCGCGGGCGAAGTCTTACTCACCATTTGCGATGCCATCAGCCAACAGCTTGCCATCCCCGCCCCAGACGACGACACGCTTCTACATTTGCCCTACCCCACCTTCCGCCGCTTCATTACCAGCATCAGCACCCAGCTCAAAAAAGGTGAGGGCCTAGTCATCGCCCTAGATGAATTTGAAAAAATCGAAGACCTCATACTCGCAGGCCAGCTCAGCAAAGACTTCCTCAGCTTTTTGCGTGGCATCCTCCAAGAACACACCAACATCGCCTTCGCCTTCGCGGGCCTCCACACCCTCGAAGAAATGACCGCCGACTACTTCAACCCCCTCTTCGCCAGCGTCCTCCCCATACCCATCGGCTTCTTCACCCTCCCTGAAACCCGCGAACTCCTCGCCAACCCTGCCGAAGACTTCACTCTCGACTACACCCCCGACACCCTCGACGAAATCTATCGCCTCACTGCCGGGCAACCCTACCTCACACAGCTGTTGGGCTTTCAGCTCGTCCGCTACTACAACCATCAGGTCTTTGAAAAGGGACGAGAGCGATCGCCTATCTTCACGCTCGAAGACCTCACCGCCGTCGCCACATCGTCCGACTTCTTTACTAAAGGCCGCTACTACTTCACAGGCGTTTGGAATCAGGCCAATCAAGATGCACTGGGCCAGCAAGAAATTCTCAAGATCTTGGCAAGGGAAACTAAAGGGCGATCTCTTGCCGAGATCCAACGCGAGAGTGCACTATCAGGAGATGAGGTAGAAAATGCTCTCAAGACACTGAAGCGCCACGATGTCATATCATCCGTCGAAGGCACGTGGAGAATTATCGTACCTCTGTTTCAGCAGTGGGTTTTAGAAAATCAGTAGCAAATATATCTGTTTGGTATGAGTAGAGGTATCGGCTAGCTATTGTATTTTCGATAAACTGTAAGACCGCTATCGAACATCATAATTGTGCTGTTCTCACGCAGTTCTTCCATTTTGACTAAGCAGACATGGCTAACGATATTGGCAACCAGCTTTTTTAATCAATGTAGTCGCTAGTCTACAGACACGTGCCAGTGTTTTTAGTCTGAGCATTTGCAACTTTGTAATGCAAGAACACCTCATCTCCTTCGGCTCGGACCGACTTTAGTTTTAATTTCGGTGTTCTCGGTAGCGTGAATCCAAGGCCGCTGACAGGTGTAGGCGCGGTTTTTCCACCAATGAGTAAAGGACATACCGTTAAGTACAGTTCGTCTACCAAGTTGTCAGATAGTATGGACGCGACGAGTTCTCCACCGCCCATGACAACGAGTTTTTTGATAGGCGATCGCATCGTTGCTGCAGACAGTCCTGCTTTCCCTGTGCGCAAATCCTGCATCACCGCCTGCCAATTAAAAGGTCGTTCCGTAATCAGCACCTGTGAAAAGGGCCGACTGCCATTGGCATCAGCCCGCCATCGTTGAATGCCTTCTGCCGTAGTAATGAGCCAGCGCGGAACAGGTTGCTGAAAAAAACGCCAGTTTCGATCGAGCTTGCACATGGCAGAGCAAACGATTTGAACGGGTTGGTCGGGTTGGCAGCGTGCTCTTCTCTGGTCAATTAAAGCCGCATCCAAAACCGGTAGCGTTGTTCCGTAGGCCCGCAGTGTCCCTGCACCAAACAAAGTCGCATCAGCCAGCGCCACTTGAGCTTCTAAATGGGCTTTGTCCACCTTGGACGGAAACCGGGCAGCCCCGCGCGTGGCATCAGCGATTTTGCCATCTGCACTCATTGCGAGCACAACGGTAATATGGGGTCGATTTGGCGAAAGCGTAGGTCGTTTTTCATCCATCATTGTGTTATTCATGGGCCATAGACGGCCGTGGGAATTGATACCCTCGCATGGTCCGTTCGCATCAAATGCGTCCACAGCGGTTGAGGAACCCTCATCCTTTAACCATCAATTATGTTCGTAATCTACGGGCGATTCTTCATCTTTGTTAAACCCCGTCGTAACTTTAAGACTGACTTAGGCAATGGTACGGACTTGACCGATAGACTGAGTAAGGAGAATTGCACAGCGTTATCGTTCGCTGTGTCTGCTGAGCTGCCATAGTTTTGCGTATTTATGCAGATTTATCCGGATCTCAAAAGTACACGCATCTTTAGAATGCTTGTTATCCTCAATTATTGGAGCTGCCTCAGAACTGGCTTTACGTCTTCATGACCAACCATCCGCGCTCCTTCCGGCGCAACCTATTAGTAAGAATTCTGGCTTTTAGCCTGCCTATTTTGTTTATTGGGCAGGCCATTGTCCTACGCAAAGCCCGCACAAGCTTACTGACAACTGCCCGGCAAAACCTCACCAGCAGTGCTACCCGTAAAGCAGAAGAACTCGAAACCGGTATCCAGTCTGTTGAAGCGACGCTTGATGTATTGGCACAAACTGAAGATTTCCAAACTGGGGATGTCGATGCGATTCGTGTTCTTCTCAACCGCTTCACTCAAGATGTAACCCCCTACACCATTAGCTGTTTTGAGCTAAAAGCACCTAAGTCGCAGACGTCAGCTATCAATACTTGCGTCAACGACTTTGCTGATATCTCAACGCCACTACCGACGAATGCGCCTTTAGAGCCTGCCAAGGCGGATGTCCCTGGGGATGGTGCTAATGTCTCAACGCCCGATGCGTCAACACCAGCCCCGACCGAAGCTACGCTCATTCGCTCAATTGTACCTAGTGCAAAGCAAGTGCCCTGGCTGCAGGATGGCGGTGTAAAAGATGCTGACTTTTATGTTTTTTCGCTCGGTCTTGGCAGATCGCTGACTGCGGCTGAGCTAGCAACCGTGCCAGAAAATCGGGCCTTGATTAAGTTCATTGTTGCGAGCCCTATCTATAGTGAGGCAGGTGAGCTGATTTATACACTGGCGATGGAGGTGCATCTATTTCAGCTGCAAGATGCTGCACCGCAATCGCTGGTGGGTGAAACGGTTGTCATTGACCAAAATCAAGTCATCGTTACCCACCCTGACATCAGCCTAATCGGTAAAAACATTTCTGAACTCGGCGATGCCGATAAGCTTTCCAATGCTATTGGTAGTGTTAAGGCGGGAAAAAGTGAGTTTGTTCACCTCTTTCGCTTTTTAAGCGGTGAGGATGGAGAATGGCTTGCTGGCTACAGTGGATTTGAAGTGCCGGTTAGCCCTAAGCAAAATAAAGTATGGACTGTTCTGGCAGTCACGCCTCTAGACAGGGCGCTTCACGGCCTGACAGAAATTCGACAAATCTTATTCGCTCTAAATAGTGGCCTCCTAATTGCCAGTGTTGGCCTAGCGTTATATGTTTCTCGGAGCCTCTCTTTACCGATTGAGCGCCTGATTCGTTATACGCAGGATGTAGATGACCTTTCCTCACTCAAAGCAGCCCCTAAAGGGTCAAAGATTTGGGAGCTAAACTACCTTGGTACTGTTATCGAAAGAATGCTGCGACGACTGGAAGAAAACGCAGCTGAATTGCGCAGGGCCTGGCAAGATGCTCAAGCGGCTAACCAGCTCAAAAATGAATTTTTGGCCAATACCTCTCACGAATTACGCACACCGCTCAATGGAATTATTGGCTCTATCCACCTCGTACGAGATGAGCTGTGTGACTCTAGGGAAGAGGAGATGGACTTTCTAGAGCAAGCGAATAAAGCCGCGCTGCATCTTCTCTCCGTAATTGAAGATATTTTGAATATCGCCAAAATCGAGGCTGGCAAGCTAGACGTTGATATCAACCCAGTTGATCTGCGGCATGTTCTGCAAGATGTTCTAGAAATTGAGGGCTCTCAGTTTCAGAAAAAGGGCCTGCGACTGATTGGTCCGGAGCTCACTGAGCCACTCATCATTCCGGTGGACCATTCTCGGTTTAAGCAGGTGTTGCTGAATGTGCTCTCTAACGCGATTAAGTTTACAGATGAGGGCGCGATGGCAGGGCCCTCCCAAGGGGAGATCGCAATCACTGTTACAACAGATGAAAGCCCAGAAGAGCCAATTCAACTCCCTGGCGAGCTATACCTACCCTCGGAGCCCTGGGTGAAAATCACGATTCAAGACTCTGGCATCGGTATCGATCCTCAGCACCTCTCCAAGCTATTTAAGCCATTTGTCATGATCGATGGCTCGCATACGCGTCCCTACGAAGGCACGGGTCTGGGGTTGGCGCTCTCACAAAACTTCATGCGGCTGATGCAGGGAGATATCAGCATTTACAGTCAGGGTGTTGGTCAAGGCACTACAGTCACCATCGTATTGCCCAGAGTTGTGAAGAATAGAACTGATGACGATACTGAGACTGACGAAACTGATGCTGGCAAATCGAACGCAGATGATGTGGCGATGGCAGAGAACAGTCAAACTGCTGCGATGACGCTGAGACAGTAGTGCTCACTGCGCTAACAAGTGATAGGGAATTATCAGTGATGGGTAGCAAATAGTGATAGCAACAGTCTGTGAGATATAGGCTATGAGACTAGGTGGAGAGTAGCTGCGCGATCGCGTTGACTTTTTGTTGGTAGTCAGTGGATGTGATCGCAGCCAATTCATCACTCTCCTCACACGCCACATCATCACAGAGCGTTATCCAAGACCGACAGCCACCGTAGGCGTCCTCCCACAATACTGTCACTGGCTCCGGTAAGCGATAGGTCCGCAATGCCAACACATACAGTGGTTGCTTCGCCTTCCATTTCAGCCTTGCTTGGGCCAGATTCGGCCGCCAGATATGAAAATCAGCGAGAGCCGCAACCTTTTCAGCATCATGGGTTAAAAAGATATTGGTGATGTCAGCCCAAGCCTTGAGCGTTATCGTCTCTGGATGCCACCCCGTTGCCACAGGTTCTACGGATTCCTGATACTGAAGTTTTAGCAGTTCAGGCTGTTGGTGTTCAAAGGTGGGAAACAAGACCACCTGATGAGCCTGCGCAGAGAACGCGCCGCCAGATTCTTTGATGCCACCTTTGCGCAACAGCAGCATCGTGTTGCCATTGGCTAGAGCATCTACTGCGACTGACCACTCTTTCAAAGCTGCCTTCGTTTGCATGACTATCTTGTTGATGGCTATCTTGTGGCTGACTATCCCGGTCTACTCGCCATAGCTGACTTTCGGGCTTCAACTCTAGCACGCACACCACATTGTTTCCGTAGCCAGCTTAAGCTGAGCCCCCCTATCAAACAGCCTACTGCGTAATAGAGAAAATCTAGCCAAGAAAAGTGTGTGCCCAGCAGTAAGCGCCACCAAAGCTGCGAAATCCATGCCTCAGGAAAAGGAATCAGCTGAGAGACTTCGATCAAAGATGTGAGGAGAAACGTTGCGATCTCAATCCATTTCACCGGCCAGCTTACCTGCCAAGCCCCCACAAACCAAATCCATGCCATCTCGTAGAGCACATCACCACTAATTCCCAGCACCATCGGATATCCCCAGCCGTGGTACACCGTTTTAGCGACTCCAAATGCAACCATCACGCCTAATCCCGTAAAACAAAGCCAGCGGTAGCGGGTTAGAGCCGTCATTATATAGCCGTAGTAAACAAAGTGATAAAAGCTACAGCTTAGCCGAGTGTCTTTACTGAAAACGTTGTTCCTGAAAAACTAAAAGGCGCTCACATGTTCAGTGAGCGCCTATCCAGTAAGCGTCTAAGACTCAGTCAGCCTTTAGGGTGTGAGCGACTAGACAACTTGCTTAAACGCTGACAGCTACTCGTTCAGGCAGTGCAGCTTTTAGCAGCTTAGCTTTGTCTGTTCTTTCCCAGGGAAGATCTAAATCATCTCGACCAAAGTGGCCGTATGCTGCGATCTCTTGGTAGAAACGGCCTCCGCGCTCAGCGGGTAGGCCCCGTAGGTTGAACGTTTCAATGATGCCGGCAGGACGCAATTCAAAATTCTCTTCTACCAGCTTCAGCAATACGTCATCTTCAACTTTTCCGGTGCCAAAGGTCTCGATAAAGACACTGGTGGGTCGGGCAACGCCAATTGCATAGCTCAGCTGCACTTCGCACTTGTCAGCCAGCCCAGCAGCCACAATGTTCTTAGCAACATATCGACAGGCATAAGCTGCACTGCGGTCTACCTTTGTGGGATCCTTGCCGGAGAATGCGCCGCCGCCGTGACGGGAGTAGCCACCGTAGGTATCCACGATGATTTTGCGACCTGTTAGCCCAGAGTCACCCTGGGGACCACCAATCACAAACTTACCCGTGGGGTTAACCAGGAAACGAGTGCTTGCATTCGGCTGTACGGCTAGGTCAGCAAAGACAGGTTTGACGACTGCTTGCCAAAGATCTTCCTTGATTTTTGCCTGAACATCTTCGTTATTGCTTAAATCGCCAATGGTTTCAGCATGCTGCGTGGAGACCAAGATAGTGTCGATCCCTATCGGTCTACCATCTTCGTATTTCACAGTGACCTGAGTTTTACCATCTGGTCCTAGATAAGCCAGTTTGCCGCTCTTGCGCACAGCCGCTAGCTCTCGTGAAATACGATGGGCCAAGCTAATCGGTAAAGGCATCAGCTCAGGTGTTTCGTTGCAGGCAAACCCAAACATAATGCCCTGGTCACCTGCACCGATAGCATCCCAGCGTTCATCACTCGTTTGTTCGCGGGTCTCTTGGGCTTGGTCGACTCCTTGAGCAATATCCGCAGACTGTTCATCTAACGCGATTAGCACAGAGCAGCTGTCTGCTGAAAAGCCGTTGTTCTTGGGATTGGTGTAGCCGATTTCAGCGATCTTTTGGCGCACTACTTTTACAAAGTTAGCCGTCGCAGTAGACGAAATTTCACCCGTGACGACTACAAGTCCAGTATTCACTACGACTTCGGCAGCGACACGACTGGCTGGATCAAGCGCCAGCACAGTATCTAAAATAGTGTCCGAGATTTGATCACAAATTTTATCGGGATGGCCCTCTGTAACCGACTCTGACGTAAACAGATAGCGACGAGACAATAGCCAATTCTCCTTAATCTGAACTTTTAACAATTGGTTCCATAGCTTCTTTCGAGTTGCTCGTAATATCTTGACTGTCTAAAGTCGTCGTATAACGACAGGCAACTCGACTCACTGCACAAGAATGTATCTTTACTTCGCTATAACAATACTTTCCAAGCCCTCAGGTTAATCATCTAGAACAAGCTTTGTATAACTAACCGCACGCTCTAGATACCTGCTGCCTCAATACCAAAATACTTCATACCAAACTACATTGTTACGAGTATCTAGCAAGATGACCCCAGATAGCCATCTAAGGCGCTAATGGCTTTCTAGTTGAAAACTTCAACTTGCCGCAGGTAGGAAAATGTTCTCGCGGAGGGATCAATGCTTGGCGGGTGATGCCAGCCACCTGTCATGCCTAAAAATCCCATCGCGCCTTGGCAAGAGAGCATATAGTCAGCGGCAGAGTCGCCGATAACTAATGTCTTTTGAGGATCTACGGCCAGTGACTGACAGGCATATGCCAAAAAATCTGGGTGAGTTTTTGGCAGTGATCCTGGCGCTGCGCCGCAGTACCAGTTAACTTCGTGCAGCTGATAATACTTTATAAATGCGCTGACTTCTGAGTGTAAATCAGAAGAGACAATGCCTATTTTGAGCCCTGATAAGGACAGCCGCGTCAGCAGCGTATCTGCGCCCGCGATTAGAGGTGTTTTCTGTACCTTGGGTGCCAACGATGTTTCGGCTTGCACAAATGCCGCCTTTGCCTGTTCCACTGCTGTTACCCAACCCGTGCCCATGGCAGCTAGACATGCCGCTGCTGCAATTTCGTTGTCGTAGCGACTGCCAACGGCTAGTAGCCCAGCTGGATCAAGCCGGTTAGGGAACAGCCCAAACGTGGCAAGCATGGCCGAGCGTAGTTGAGCCGATTTGGGTTTGGGTAAAAGGTCCGCAATGAATTGCGATCGCATCTCACCTAATTTTCGTAGATATCCCTCCACCGCAGCCAGCGTCCCATCCTTGTCGAACAGCACAGCCTGGACAGCCTCAAACGTATGATCTAAACAGCGAATCGTCGCCATAGCACTTCTTCGAAACGGCACGGCTAAAAAGCAAAGAGGAAAGGTACTAAAAAGACCTTTCCTCTTTGCTTTTTAGCCTCTCAGCTACTTAGTCTAGAGATGATATCAAGCTAATCCTTCCGAGTCGCTATCTCTGCTACGCCATGTGCTACATCGCATCAGTCATTGCTTAGCTTGAAGGCTCAGGCACAAAGACTCATTTCCAAAGAAGAAAACTATTCTTCAGTGTCGTCGCTAGCCGTGCTGTCTTCAACATAGTCACCAGCGGACTCCAGCTCACCAGCAGCTTCGCCCAGAGCCTTTTGCCTCAGCTGTTCACGATAACGCTCAGCCATTTCTTCGGCTTTTTCGTAGACCAGCTCAGGGTTTTTCACCATATCACCAGGCTCAGGCTCTAGCTGTTTGGTCGATAGGGAAATTCGACCGCGCTCAGCATCAAGATCGATAATCATTACCTTGATTTCGTCATTCACATTGAGCACAGAGTTTGGCGTATCAATGTGATCGTGAGAAATCTCAGAGATGTGCAGTAGACCGCTGACGCCACCAATGTCAATAAAGGCACCGTAAGGCTTCAGGCCACGTACCGTACCAATGACGACTTCGCTGACCTGCAAGCCGTTCATCTTGCGCTCAACCAGCGCACGACGATGGCTCAAGACAAGGCGATTACGCTCTTCGTCTACTTCTAAAAACTTCAGGGGTAGCTCTTCGCCAACCAGATCTTCTTTCGGCTTGCGAGTGCTGATGTGAGAGCCGGGAATAAAGCCTCGTAGGCCTTCAATTCTTACCAGTGCACCACCACGGTTTGTCGCAAAGACAATGGAACGTACCGTTGCATCTTCTTGCTGGAGCTGACGAACGCGCTCCCATGCCCGCATATACTCAATTCTGCGGATGGAAAGCGTTAACTGACCATCTTCGTTGTCGTCAGTCAGGATAAAGAACTCGCGGGTCTCGTTCGACTGCAAGACTTCTTCAGCACCCTCTACCCGGTTGATAGACATCTCCTGAATAGGGAGATAGGCAGCTGTCTTAGCACCAATATCAATTAGAGCGCCCCGAGGCTCAATGCTAAATACTGTTCCTGGAACAATATCACCGGGGTTGAAGTTGTAATCGTACTGGTCTAAAAGTGCCGCAAAATCGTCGTGTGTAAAACCAATGTCAGTGGTTTGGTTGTCCGGGTTGGCCATACTAGATGTTTCCTACAGTTATTCTCCGATTACGAGTGAACCACCTCGTGGCTGTTGAAGCTCCCAAAAAGCAATAGCAGCAACTACTATCAGCTCCAAGAAAGTGAACAAACCACTATAAATCTTACTAAGGTTTTCAGTGAGAAAAGGTCTCAAAAGGGGTATGAGAACCTTTGAGGTTGCTGTCACAAGAATAATTATCATACGACAAAAAGCGCCCGATCAGCTCGGTGATCTGATCGATTTTCTTGACACTTTGGTTTCCTTACACTTTGCTCTTTACACCTACCTTGGGTTTTACACCTTGGCGGAAGATGCTATGCGGTTCTCAATAGTGTCGCGGGAAGCTGACGTCGTATTCTGACTGTCTTCTGTATGTGTTGCACTGGTCTCGGGTGCTGATGACGGTAGAGTTCTGGGTGATTCACTTTTTGGTGATTCATTGCCGTCTTCTAGATGGCTTAGTGCCTCAGCGAAGTCTCGAATTCCCTGAAACTGTCGATACACGGAGGCAAAGCGAACGTAGGCGACTTCACTAATTTGCTGTAGGCAGCGCAGAACGCGCTCACCAATTTCTTCGCTTGTGACTTCTCTAACGGCCTGTTGCTGCAAGCGCGCTTCAAGTTCGTCAACCATCATTTCAATAGTTCGGGCGCTTACACCCGTTTTTTCACAAGCAGTCACAATGCCGCGCAGCAGCTTAGAGCGATCAAATGACTCGCGATCGCCCCCTCGCTTGATCACCGTTACGGGGACGTATTCAATGCGTTCATACGTTGTAAAGCGACGCTCACACTCCAAGCACTCTCGCCGTCGCCGAATGCTGCGATCACCCTCTGCGGCTCTCGATTCTAGAACGCGATTATTCGGATGCTGACAAAACGGACATTGCATCAGGCTAGGCCTCCGATGGGCCACAATTAAGGGCCAAAGTAAGTTCTAACAAAACGACAAACAAGGACTCCTATGGAAACGTTACGTCAAAATGCGACCAACGAAACCGATTTGTATCAAAAACAGCTCAGAAATTCTATCTGTCAGCATCATTACTGTATTTGATGCTGCGCTCCTTCTCCCTTAGTATTCGCCCAAATAAAAAGCTAGGCAGAAGGTCCTCCGAACAGGTCCCTACTCCTAGCTTTTCACAAATCTCTGGTATCAGCCTAATCGTCTTAATACCTGCTAATCGTCTTAATACCTGTGGCTCTGTAGCCCAGCAATATAGGCAGACAGCTTTAGAGGGCTTCTCGCCCGACAACAGGCATCTAGTCCTTAGTAATTTTGGGCGGCTCGCGAAATGCGATCGCAAAGAACAAAGTGCCAATAATCAGTGCAAAAATCAAAATGTAAGCAACAGCTTCCATGGGTTGGCTCCAATGAAGAGTATATGACTTGAGTCTATCAAACTCATTGACTTCTTAACGGGGGTGTCGGGAACAAGCTACAAAACGTAAGTCTTGAACTTGTTTCCGACCAAGAACCAGAAACTGCCTGGCTCCTAAAAAAGCCCTAATTGAACCTGAACTAGCCCTTGTTCGCAGCTTTAGTGGAGAAGTCACCCACTTTCTGGAAGTAACCCCATTCCACCTGCTCGGGAGAAAGATCGGGGTCAACACCTGCAAATACGTCTCTGAACAGGGTGCGAGCACCGTGCCAGATGTGACCAAAGAAGAACAGAAGTGCAAAGACCGCATGCCCGTAAGTAAACCAGCCGCGAGGACTAGAGCGGAATACACCGTCAGAGTCCAACGTCTTTCGATCAAACTCGAAGGGCTCACCTAGCTGAGCTTTGCGTGCATAGCGCTTCACAGCCGCAGGGTCTGTAATCGTCTGTCCGTCTAGCTCACCACCGTAAAAGTCAACGGTTACGCCAGTCTGCTCAAAGCTGTACTTAGACTCAGCACGACGGAACGGAATGTCTGCTCGCAGAACATTGTCTCTATCATCCAACACAACCGGGAAGGTTTCAAAGAAGTTAGGCTAACGACGAACATTCAGCTCGCGGCCATCGCCATCATGAAATACGGGGTGACCCAACCAAGCAGTTGCAATCCCATCACCAGAAACCATCGGACCAACGCGGAACAGACCGCCTTTAGCGGGGCTATTACCGACATAGTCATAGAAAGCAAGCTTCTCAGGAATAGCTGCATAAGCCTCTTCCTCAGAGGCGCCTCGTGCGATCGCACTCTGTGCACGACGATCAATCTCATCGGCAAAGTAGGTGCTATCCCACTGATAGCGAGTGGGGCCAAACAGCTCAATCGGCGTAGTCGCAGAGCCGTACCACATCGTGCCTGCAACGATGAATGCTGCAAAAAATACAGCTGCAATCGAGCTAGAGAGCACGGTTTCGATGTTACCCATACGCAGGGCTTTGTACAGTCGCTGTGGCGGTCTCACCGTGAGGTGGAATAGTCCAGCCACAATGCCGACAATGCCTGCCGCAATATGGTGAGCCACAACGCCACCCGCATTGAACGGGTTAAAGCCTGCCGGTCCCCATTCGGGTGCAACCGCCTCAATATGGCCGGTCAAGCCATAGGGATCGGAAACCCACATACCAGGGCCCCAAAGACCTGTGAGGTGAAAGGCTCCAAAGCCAAAACAGAGCAACCCAGATAGAAATAGATGAATGCCGAACATTTTAGGCAAGTCCAGAGCGGGCTCAC
>ERZ1740067.1975-NODE-1975-length-13098-cov-7.133635_pt1 | contig 13098 bp, 10 predicted proteins | sample MGYA00581736_ERZ1740067 | MGnify/ENA primary metagenome ERZ1740067 (study PRJEB43018, sample SAMN04849236) | marine metagenome | isolation source: floating plastic debris | place: Pacific Ocean | collected 2008-08-27 | study: EMG produced TPA metagenomics... | reverse complement strand
CGACGCGGATGGTGTCACCGGCTTTGAAGTCGGGGATGTCTTTCCCCAGGGCGGCGATTTGCTCCGCCTCAAGCTGTGCGATCAGGTCCATTGACCGTCTCCTATGATGCTCGCGGTTGTGGCCCGCGAAGGTGTTGTCGCGCCTCAGAGCTCTGTGTCTTCACCGGGTCCGCGTGTGCGCCCGCCAGAGGTCAGGTCATCGTTCCTTGTTGTGTCACCGCTTGGTGCTGCCGGAGTGCGCCGAAGAAGGCACCACAGCACAAAGGGCCGGTACGGGCGGGGCCCGAGTCGGAATGGGCGGTGTATAGGGGGAGGCGCCGGGGCGATCAAGGGGGGTGTGCATCACCCGATGCTGAGCACGTCACCCAGCGTATAGATCAGCGCGCAGACCACAATGACGCCCAAGATGATCATCAGCGCGCTGGTGAGGAACTGGACCGTGATGGCCGCGATGCCCAGGCCCGTGGCCCACGCGGCGATGCTGCGCGGTTCGCGGCGGGCAAAGGCGGCACCGCCGCACAGGATACTTGCGATGCCCAAGGTGATGCCCAGCACCCAGAGGACGCGGTCGATGGTCCAGGGCGCGGCCTGTGGCGCGGGCTGTTCGACGCCGATCCAGTTGCGCAGGGTCGCTTTGCCCGCCTCCGCCGCGATCTCGCCCAGGCTGACGCCGACGGAGTGTTGCGGCGCAAACGGGCCCGCGACAAAAGTCACCAGGACCACGAGCAGGGCGGCGCCGCCCAGGGCGAAGCCGAGTGTGCCCGCGCGCGCGGGGGCGGCGGGGAGGGTGTCATCGGGCATGGCAGTGCTCCTTCGATGTGGTCGAAGTAGCGTACCAATGTGGCGGATCTGGGGAGGTTCTGTGCCGCGTTTGGGGAAGCCTAGCGGCTGGCTTTGTGCTTGTCCCACAGGTCGGGGCGGCGGTCTTGTGTCAACGCCTCTGATTGTGCGCGGCGCCATTTTTCGACGTTCCCGTGGTGGCCGGACATGAGGACTTCGGGGATGTCGCGGCCTTCCCAGGTGGCGGGGCGCGTGTATTGCGGGTGTTCGAGCAGACCGTTGGAATGGCTTTCCTCGACAGCGCTTTCGGCGTTGCCGAGCACACCGGGCAGCAGGCGGACGGTGGCATCCAGCATGGCTTGTGCCGCGATCTCGCCGCCGGTCATGACGAAGTCGCCCAAGCTGATTTCGGTGATGTTCCAGTGCTCCAGCACTCGCTCGTCCACGCCCTCGAACCGACCGCACAGCATCGTGACGCCGTCGCAGCGCGCGAGATCGCGGGCCATCGCCTGATCAAAGCGGCGGCCGCGCGGGGACATGTAGAGGATGGGCCAGCTGCCGCGGGCGTGACCTTGCGCCTCGGTCAGGGCGGCGTGCACAACGTCCGGGCGCAGGACCATGCCCGCGCCACCGCCCGCAGGCGTGTCATCGACGTTGCGATGCCGACCCACGCCGTGGGCGCGCAGGTCATGGGTGTGGAGCTGCCATGTGCCGTCCTGCAGGGCCTTGCCGGTGAGCGAGGCGCCGAGGACGCCGGGAAACGTCTCGGGAAAAAGCGTGATGATACGGGCCTGCCAGACGCCCACCAGATCGGGCGCCTCGTCCATGAGCGAGGCTGGTTTCAGCGTCGGGCGGATGGCCTTGCGGCCATGGGACTTGGGGCTGTTCATCGCGGCCCGGTTACCTTGGTCTATGGACATGCGCGCTTTGCGTCAGGCCAAAGGCGAGCATGAGGACCAGCATGGCCGACCCGCCATAGCTGACCAGCGGCAGGGGCACGCCCACCACAGGAGCAAGGCCCATGACCATCGACATGTTCACCGCAAAGAAGAGAAAGAAGTTGAGCGCGATACCAAGCGTCAGCAGCGACGAAAACCGGTCCTTGTTGGTCAGCGCCGAGACCACGCAAAAGACGATGATCAGCGTGTAGAGGAACAGGAGCGAAAAGGCCCCGATAAAGCCGAATTCTTCGGCGAGCGTGGTAAAGATGAAATCGGTGTGCTTTTCCGGCAAAAAGTTCAGGCGGCTTTGCGTGCCCTGCATAAAGCCGCGCCCGGTCCAGCCGCCGGAGCCCAGGGCGATCTGCGACTGGGTGATGTGATAGCCTGCGCCCAACGGATCCTGCGAGGGGTCGAGGAAGGTATCGATGCGTCGGTATTGATAGTCTTCGAGCAGTTGCCACGTTGTGCCGCGCGACTGGAACACGGTCGTGATCAACCCGCCCACGGCGGCGAAAACGGCAGCAAAATAGGCCCAGTGTACACCGGCGAGGAACATCAGACCGCCACCGGCGGCCATCAGCAGGATCGAGGTGCCGAGATCGGGCTGGCGCAGCACCAAAAAGGTCGGCAACAGGATCAGCACGACGGGGATCAGCACCCAGATGGGGCGCGACTTCTTGGTTGTTGGCAGCCAGTCGTAATAGGCGGCGAGGATCATCACCAGCGTGACCTTGGTCAGCTCGGACGGTTGCAGGCGCATAAAGCCCAGATCAATCCAGCGCTGCGCGCCCATGCCGACGGAGCCAAAGAATTCGACCCCCACAAGCAGCAGGAGCGAGCCACCGTAGGCCACGCCCGCAAGGTTGCGCCAGAACCAGATCGGTACCATCGCCACCATCAGCATGAGGACAAACCCCATGGCAAAGCGTTTCATCTGTGGCTCGGCCCAGGGGGTGATTGAGCCACCGGCGACCGAATAGAGCATCAGAAAGCCGATGCCCGCCACCGCCGTGAGCAACAGCGCGAGCGGCCAGTTCAGATACAGGATCTTGCGCGGTCCCGCAGGGACGTATTTGGCGTTGTACTCAAGATAACTCATGCCTGATCGCTGCCTGCGATGTTGGCGATGGGGCGCATTTCGCGCAGTTTGCGCTGTTGTTCGGTAATGCGGTCGCGGTCTTTGGTCGGGTAGGCCTCGATCGGGGGTTCGCCACCGTAGAGCGCCTGCAAGGTGATGTCGCGGGCGATGGGGGCTGCGGCCTTGGATCCGCCACCGCCATGTTCGACGATCACGGCCACCGCGTATTTCGGGTTGTCGTAGGGCGCAAAGTTCACAAACAACGCGTGGTCACGGCGTTCCCATGGCAGGTCCTCGTTGCGGGTCACACCGCGGGCGCGCTCGGCGGCGGTGATGTTGCGCACCTGGCTGGTGCCGGTTTTACCGGCCATGCGCATCGCATCCTCGATGATGCGGCTGCCATAGGCGGTGCCGCGGCGGTCGTTGACGACAGCGTACATGGCGCGGCGCATCTTGCGCAGGTTGTTTTCGTTCATCCCCATATCGGTGCCGCGCCCCGAGGGCTGTTCCACCCCGTCGATGGATTTGACCAGCCGCGGTGTCACACTGCGCCCCGAGGCCAGCCGCGCGGTCATCACGCAAAGCTGCAGGGGCGAGGCCAGCATAAAGCCCTGCCCGATAGAGGCGTTGACGGTGTCGCCCACGACCCAGTTCTGCCCGTGCACACGCGCCTTCCAATCCATGGTGGGGGTAAGACCCCGTGCGACGGCGGACATTGGCACGTCGTGCCGTTCCCCCAGACCAAAGCGATTGGCCATGGCGCTGATCTTTTCGATCCCCACCTTGACCGCAAGGTCGTAGTAATAGACGTCACACGACCGTTTGAGCGATGTCTCGAGGTCGACCCAGCCGTGGCCCGCGCGTTTCCAGCAGTGAAAGCGACGCCCGCTGACGCTGAGGTGGCCGGGGCAATAGACCGTTTCGTCGGGGCCGATCAGCCCGGCCTCAAGTGCTGCCATGGCCGTGATCATCTTGAAGGTCGAGCCGGGCGGGTAGGTGCCCTGCACCGTTTTCGAGGCCAGCGGGCGGTACTTGTTGCCGGTGAGCGCGTTGTAGTCCCGGCTGGAGATGCCGCGGACAAAAAGGTTGGGGTCGTAGGTGGGCGACGAGGCAACGGCGACCAAATCGCCGGTCTGTACGTCCATGACGACGGCGCTGGCGCTTTCGTCGGCCATCCGCGCCTGCACGTAGCTTTGCAGGTCGGCGTCGACGGTCAGCTGCACATCTGCACCGGGAATGCCCTCGCGCCTATCAAGCTCGCGCATGATGCGACCTGCGGCGTTGACCTCGACCTGGCGGGCACCGGCTTTGCCGCGCAGCCGCTCTTCGATCTTGGCCTCGACGCCGACCTTGCCGATCTGAAAGCGCGGGATGCGCAGCACTTGGTCGGGGTCCTCGATCCGTTCGAGATCATAATCGCTGACCGGGCCCACATAGCCCAACACGTGCGCAAAATCCGACCCGCGCGGATAGACGCGGCTCAGGCCCACCTCGGGCGTTATGCCGGGCAGGGCGGGGGCATTGACGCTGACACGGCTGAGGTCATCCCAACTGACCTCCTCGGCGACGGTCACGGGCAGAAAGGGGGGAGAGCGTTTGATCTCGGCCTTCACGCGCTCCAGCTCTTCGGGGTCAAGGGCGATGACCTTGCTGAGCCGGTCGAGCACGGCGTCGACGTCGCCGGCATCCTCTTGTACGATGACGATCCGGTAGCTGGGCGCGTTGCGCGCCAGCGGCATGCCGTTGCGGTCAAAGACCTCGCCCCGTGCCGGAGGGATCAGGCGGATGTTGATCCGGTTTTCTTCGGCCAGCAGGCGGAACTGGTCGGCCTGATCCACCTGCAGGTACTGCATCCGCACGCCAAGCGCGCCGATAAAGGCGAGCTGCACACCGCCCAGCAGGGCGGCACGGCGGCTGATCAGGCGGTGGCTGGCTTCGGTATCGACGCGGGGGCGTTTCATGTGCGCACTCCGGTGCTGCCCATATCGTGCGGGGTGGTCTTGCGGATGCCCATCAGGGCATGGGTGACGGCGACGACGGCAGGGTATGCGATGACGGTGACGATGATCTGCAGCGCGGCGGGGCCGAGCGATGGTGTTTCCACCAGCAGGATCGCGAGGATGATGCGGTAGCCGACGCCCACGCCGACTATCCAGGCGGCGGCGGACATGAACTCGGTCGCGAGGCTGGCGTCGCGCAGGTTGCGCGCCTGGTTTTGCATCTGCGAGCAGGCGATCAGCGCGAGCACGGCCCAGAGGCCGGGGGGGCGTTGCAAGAGCAGGTCGGCCAGCAGGAACAGCCCGGCGAGCAGCACTGCGGGCACATAGTCGGGGCGGCGCACAGACCAGGCGAGGGCAAAGGCAAAGATCAGGTCAGGCCAGATCCAGCCGCCCGTGGCCGTTTGCAGCGGCAGCATGTGGAAAAAGAGGATTACCATCACAAGGGCGCTGAAGGCGATGCGCATGGTCCACTGGCGGGCGGGAGGGGCCTCGGTCATTCGGTGACCTCCTCTTGCAGCAGGGCGGCCTCATCCGCGCTGAGCACGTCGGTGGTGTCGGACACCGGCTCGGTCCCGTAGTGGCGCAGGACGCGCAGGAATTCGAGCCGTTCGTAATCGGCGGCAAGGCGGACGCGCAGGCGGCCACCGGGGTCCTTGGCCACCTGACCGATGAGCAGGCCCGCCGGAAATACGCCACCGTCGCCGGAGGTGATCACACGGTCGCCGGGGCGCACAAGGTCGGGGTTTTCCAGAAAGTCGATGGGCGGGGCGGCAGAGTTGTCACCCGCGACAATGGCCTTCTGGCCCGAGGGCTGGATGATGGCAGGCACGCGGCTGGAGGCATCGGTGACCATGATCACGCGGGCGGTGTTTTGTGCCACGCCCGAGACGCGGCCCACGAGGCCGATGCCGTCCATGGTGGCCCAACCTTCGACGATGCCGTCGCGCGCGCCCACGTTCAGCAGCACGGACTGCCGAAAGGGGGAGCCGCTGTCGGCCAGAACCACGCCGGTGATGTAGGTCAGGCGGGGATCAAGCCGTACGTTGTTGAGATCGAGAAGCCGCGCATTTTCCTGCTCGAGCTGGAGTGCCGCCTCTTTCCATGCTTCCATCTGGCGCAGCTCGCGGCGCAGTTCCGCGTTTTGCTGGGCAATCCGGCGGTAGCTTTGGAAATCGCGGAAAAGGTTGATGGTGCCGGTGACCGGCGCCATCGCCCAGTCCATGTTCGGTACGATGCGGTCCGTCACCTGCGCGCGAAAGCGTTCGACCCGCGGGCTGTCGATGCGCCACAGCAGGAACGTGCCGGTCAGCGCCAGGATCAGCACAGCCATCACCAGCCGCCGCAGCGGGCCGCCATAGTCGATGCTGTTGCGGTCCTTTGCCAAGGTGGCCTCACCTCACGTTGGTCGCGTGGCGCGATGGTGGTGGATTTGGCCCGCCAGAGCAAGCCTTGGGCCTGCGCCTAACTGTCGTAGTCGATGGCGTGGCGCAGCTGCTTTTCGTATTCCAGCGCCTTGCCGGTGCCAAGGGCCACGCAGTTCAAGCTTTCGTCAGCGATGGACACGGCGAGGCCGGTCTGTTCGCGCAGCGCAAGGTCCAGATCGCCCAGCAACGCGCCACCGCCTGTGAGCATCACGCCCCGGTCCACGATGTCGGCGGCCAGATCGGGTGGCGTGGTTTCAAGCGCGGTCATGACCGCTTCGCAGATTTGCTGGACGGGTTCGGCCAGCGCCTCGGCGATTTGCGCTTGCGTCACCTCGATCTCCTTGGGCACGCCATTGAGCAGGTCGCGTCCCCGGATCTGCATCGAGGTGCCGCGCCCGTCATCGGGCATGCGGGCGGTGCCAATGCTGGTCTTGATCCGTTCGGCGGTGGTTTCACCCACCAGCAGGTTCTGCTGGCGGCGCAGGTAGCTGATGATCGCCTCGTCCATGCGGTCGCCGCCCACGCGGACCGACCGGGCATAGACAATGTCGCCCAGTGACAGCACCGCCACCTCGGTCGTGCCGCCGCCGATATCGACAACCATGTTGCCTGTGGGGTCTGTGATGGGCATGCCCGCGCCGATGGCCGCCGCGATGGGTTCGGCGATGAGGCCCGCGCGGCGGGCACCTGCGGAGAGAACCGATTGGCGGATCGCGCGTTTTTCAACGGGTGTTGCGCCGTGCGGAACACACACGATGATCTTGGGTTTGGAAAAGGTCGAGCGTTTGTGCACCTTGCGAATAAAGTGCTTGATCATCTCTTCGGCGGTGTCGAAGTCGGCGATCACACCTTCGCGCATGGGCCGGATGGCCTCAATGCTACCGGGTGTGCGGCCCAGCATCAGCTTGGCGTCTTCGCCCACGGCCAGCACCTTTTTCACGCCATCCTTGACGTGATAAGCCACGACCGAGGGTTCCGACAGGATCACGCCGCGTCCCTTGACGTAGACCAGCGTGTTGGCGGTGCCGAGGTCAATCGCCATGTCCGACGAAAACAGCCCACCGAGATTACCGAAAACCGACATTTGCCCCACGCCCCAATCGCTCGTGGCCCCTTGGTGTAATGCTGAGTCGGGGCCGTTTGATTGCCGTCTTATAAGGGTCGCCATGGGCGGGTGAAAGGCCGGATTGTGCGCGGCTGCGGCACCATCATGCCGACGTGGCAGCAAAAATCGGGGCAAAAAAGCGGGCGCGTTCCGTGTGCGCATCAAGCGGCAGCACGTGCGCCACATACTGATCCGGACGCAACAGAACGAGCGCGCCCTGCTGGCGGTCGATCCCGCGGGTGTCGTAAATGTCGTCACTCGGGTCGGCGCAGAACACGGTGTCATAGTTGCGCAAGCCCAGCGTGCCGCGGGTCCGGAACAGCGTCGGCGGGACATGCGTGTCGCGGTGCGGGGTCTGCAGGATCAGGCGGGTGTCGCAGCGCGGTTCGGCAAATGTGTGCATCAGGTCGATGGCCTGTTCCGGGTCGTCGCCTGCAAAGAGGAAGGCGCGCCAGAGCCCGTCCACCTCGACCACATGACCCAGATGGACCTGCTTGGCATCGGCCCATCGGATCACGCGGGCGGAATGCAAGCGCGTGCCGATCCGAAACCCCTGTGCCAAATATCGCCATGTGTCGGGGCCGCGCAGGATCGACGGGGCGTACCGCGTGGCGACCCCGGCGGTGTAGCGCCCGTGCTGCTGGAAGTAGCGTTGAAACGCCTCCGGTGCGGCGGCGCTGGCGAAGAGACCCGCGAATGCCTTGTCGAAGTCGATGAGTTCCTGCGCGATGGCCTGCCGTTCGTCTGAGTAGGTGCGCAGCAGTTCAGGCGGGCTGTGCCCGTCGATGACAGCCTGCAGCTTCCAGCCGAGGTTGAACGCGTCGGCCATGGAGACGTTCATGCCCTGACCCGCCTTCGGGCTGTGGGTGTGGCAGGCGTCCCCGGCGATGAACACGCGGGGGGCGTCGGCGTCATCGGTGAAGTGGTCGGTGAGGCGTTGGCCAATCTCATAGACGGACCACCACGCAATCTCGCGCACATCGAGGGTGTAGGGCGCAAGGATGCGGCCGGCGGCGGCGATGAGGTCGTCGGCCGTAATCTCGCGGTCGGCGACGCGTTCGTCGGGGTTCAGCTTGTCGAGCTCGATATAGAGCCGGACCATATAGCCGCCCTCGCGCGGGATGATGAGCAGGCTGCCTTCGGTCGCGGACTGGATCGCGCATTTCAGGCGGATGTCGGGAAAGTCGGTGACGGCCAGCACGTCCATCACACCCCAGGCGGCGTTGGCAGCCTCGCCTTGCAACTCGAGGCCCAAGCTGCGGCGCACGGTGCTGCGCGCGCCGTCACAGCCAACGACATGGCGGGCGGTCACGATCTCTTGCCGGTCGTGATGGTCCAGCGTGACGGTCACGGGGGCTGTGGGATCCTCGGGAATGTCGAGGGCGGTGACACGGGTGCTGTAATCCGGCTCCAGCCGTGTCGCGCTTTTGCGCATGGTTTCGAGGTAGAAGTCCTGCACGCGCGCCTGACTGAGGATCACATGCGGGAATTCCGACAGCCCGTCCTCGACATCCTGAATGCGGCCGCTGCGGGCGATGCGCTGGTGCGCGTCGGGTTTCCAGAAGGTGGTTTCGTTGACCCAGTAGGCCTCGCGCATGATCTGGTGGGCAAAGCCGAAAACCTCAAACATCTCCATCGACCGGCAGGCGATCCCGTCCGCTTGCCCCACGATCAGCGGACCGTCGCGGCGTTCGATCAGGCGCGTGCGGATCGTTGGGAATTGGGCGAGATAGGCGGCGAGGGTGAGACCCGCAGGCCCGCTGCCCACGATGAGAACGTCGCAGTCGGACTTGGCATGCGCAGAGGCAGTGTGCAGGGTCGGATCGCCGGGGCGAAAGCCGTCGTAATGATATTGCACGCTGCCCTCCGGTCTGGGCGTGGGATGGGCAAGACTGCCCATCCCTGCATTGGATCAGGTGGCATCCTTGTAGCTGATCTCACGCTGATCGGTGCCGCCTTTTTCGCGGCGCACGAGCAGGCGGTTGAGGGCGTGGACATAGGCCTTGGCTGACGCCACCACGGTGTCGGTGTCCGCCGACTGACCGGTGACGATGCGGCCGTCTTCCTCCATCCGGACGGACACGGTTGCCTGAGCATCGGTCCCTTCGGTCACGGCGTGCACCTGATACAGCTGCAGGCGTGCGTTGTGGGGGAACAGCGCCTTGACCGCATTGAAGGTCGCATCGACCGGGCCGTCGCCTGTTTGCGTGGTCATGTGGCGCGTCCCGTCGACCTCCATCACCAGATCGGCCACTTGCGGGCCTTCGGTGCCGCAGCGCACGGCGAGTTTTTCGATCTTGAGCCGCTCGTCCTCGGGATCTGTCGAGGTGCGCATGAGGGCGATCAGATCGTCGTCAAAGACTTCCTTCTTGCGGTCGGCCAGATCCTTGAACCGGACAAAGATGTCCTTGAGCTGGTTGTCGCCGACCTCGAACCCCAACTCTTCGAGTTTGGCGCGCAAGGCAGCCCGGCCCGAGTGCTTGCCCAAGGGCAGTGAGGTGCCGGCGAGGCCCACATCCTCGGGGCGCATGATCTCGAACGTCTCGGCGTTCTTGAGCATGCCGTCCTGGTGGATGCCGCTTTCGTGGGCAAAGGCGTTCTTGCCCACGATGGCCTTGTTGAACTGGACGGGAAAACCCGAGACGGTGGCGACGCGGCGCGAGATGTTCATGATCTTGCGGGTATCGATGCCTGTTTCGAACGGCATGATGTCGCCGCGCACCTTGAGGGCCATCACCACCTCTTCGAGGGCGGTGTTGCCCGCGCGTTCGCCCAGACCGTTGATCGTGCATTCGATCTGGCGCGCGCCCGCCTCGACCGCGGCGAGGCTGTTGGCGGTCGCCATGCCCAGATCGTTGTGGCAGTGCGTGGCGAAGATCACCTCATCCGCGCCAGGCACCCGGTCGATCAGGTCGCGGATCAGGTCCGCGCTTTCGCGCGGGGCGGTGTAGCCCACGGTATCGGGGATGTTGATGGTGGTGGCACCGCACTTGATCGCGATTTCGACAACGCGGCAGAGGTAATCCATTTCGGTCCGTGTCGCATCCATGGGCGACCACTGTACATTGTCGCAGAGGTTGCGAGCGTGGGTGACCGTCTGTTCGATGCGCTCGGCCATCTCGTCCTGCGTGAGGTTCGGGATGGCGCGGTGCAGGGGCGACGTGCCGATGAATGTGTGAATACGGGGTTGTTTGGCGTGTTTCACCGCTTCCCAACAGCGGTCTATGTCGCCGATCTGGGCGCGGGCGAGGCCGCAGATCACCGCGGTTTCGGCCTGTTCGGCGATTGCGCTAACGGCGGCGAAATCCCCTTCGGAGGCGATGGGAAAGCCCGCCTCGATGATGTCGACGCCCATCTCGTCCAGCAGCGGTGCAATCTCGAGCTTTTCGGCATGGGTCATGGTCGCGCCCGGGCTTTGTTCCCCGTCGCGCAGGGTTGTGTCAAAAATGACAACTCTGTCCTTGGTCATTTTGGTATCTCTTTGTGTTTGCGTCCTATGGCCTTGGCGCGGCAGGCATCCTCTGAGCGGTCGCGCCGACGGGCACGCTCAGAGGCGCAATAGGAGCAGGGCGCACGGCAGCGCAAGGGCTGCAAAGGGGATATGTGCGCGTGTGTCCATGGTGCGTACTATGGCAGCGGCTTGCGCGTTTGGAAAGGCCGGGAGCCTCCGGCGGGGATTTTTTTGGGACAAAGACATGCATGGTCACGCTTGACGGGTGTGCCGCGCGCGATAGCTGGCGCTGATGATTGATGCATTGGTAATCGGCGCCTCAGGCGGGATCGGTGCGGCTGTGGCGGAGGCGATGGCAACCCGTGGGGGCCGGGTGACGCGTGTGTCGCGGTCCGAAGATGGTTTGGACGTCACGGATGCGGCATCGGTCGACCGCGTGATGGGCGCGTTACAGGGGCCGTTTCAGACGGTCTTTGTGTCGGTGGGGGTGCTGGCGCCGGATGGCGGGCAGCCGGAAAAGCAGTTGCGTGATCTCGATCCGGCGGCAATGGCCGATGTCTTGGCCGTCAACACCGTGGGTGTTGCGCATGTCCTGACGCATTTGCCACGGCTGTTGCCCCGTCAGGGGCGGTCGGTCACCGGCGTCTTGACGGCGCGGGTGGGGTCGATCGGCGACAACAGGATTGGCGGTTGGTACGCCTATCGGGCGTCCAAGGCCGCGCTCAATCAGGTGGTGCGTGGCGTGGCAGTGGAGTTGGGGCGTACCCATGGCGACGCGGTCATTGCTGCGCTGCACCCGGGCACGGTCGACACACCCTTTACCGCCAACTACCCGGGGCACAAGAAGGTGGCCGCCGATGAGGCCGCGCACAACCTGCTGGATGTGATGGAGCGTCTGGACCCCGGGCAGACGGGTGGATTTTACGATTACAGTGGGGCGGAGGTGCCGTGGTGACCAGACTTATCCTCGTCCTGGGGGACCAGTTGACGGACAGCATTGCGGCACTGGACGCCGCCGACAAGGCGCGCGACGTGGTGGTCATGGCGGAAGTGGCCGAAGAGGGATCGTACGTACCGCACCACCCCAAGAAGATCGCGCTGATCCTGGCGGCCATGCGCAAGTTTGCCGCAAGGCTGCGGGACGCAGGCTGGCAGGTGGCTTACTCCGAGCTGGACGACAGCGACAACACCCAATCGATCCCCGGTGAGCTGATCCGGCGGGCCGCGCAATACGACGCCTCGGAGGTGATTGCCACGGAGCCGGGGGAGTTCCGGTTGATCACGGCGCTGCAGGATTGTCCGCTCAAGGTGCAGATGCTGGAGGATACGCGGTTCATTGCGTCACATGCCGCGTTCGAAGGCTGGGCGGAGGGGCGCAAGGCGCTGCGGATGGAGTATTTTTACCGCGAGATGCGGCGCAAGACGGGCCTGATGATGGAGGGCGATGATCCGGCGGGTGGGCAGTGGAACTTCGACCACGACAACCGCAAACCCGCGAAGGACGGGGTGGATTATTCGGGCCCGATGCAGTTCACCCCCGATGAGACGGTGGAGGCGGTGCTGGACATGGTCGAGCGTCGCTTTGGCAACCACTTCGGCGATTTGCGCCCCTTCTGGTTTGCCACGGACCAGGGGCAGGCGCGGCAGGCGCTGGCTTACTTCGTTCGCGAGGCGTTACCCAAATTCGGGGACTACCAGGATGCGATGCTGGCGGATCACCGGTTCCTTTATCACGCGCTGGTGTCGCCTTATGTGAACATCGGGTTGCTGGACCCGCTGGAGGTGTGTCAGGCGGCCGAGGCGGCCTGGCGCGCAGGCGATGTGCCGATCAACGCGGCCGAAGGGTTTATCCGTCAGATCATCGGCTGGCGCGAGTACATGCGCGGGATCTATTACCATGAGGGGCCGGATTATCCGGCGCGCAACGGGTTGGGGCATGACCGCAAGCTGCCGGAGTTTTTCTGGGGGGCTGAGACGCGCATGCGCTGTGTGTCGAAGGCCGTGATGCAAACGGGTGAGGAGGCCTATGCCCACCACATCCAGCGCCTGATGGTCACGGGGAACTTTGCCCTGTTGGCGGGGCTGGATCCGGCTGAGGTGTCCGAGTGGTATCTGGCCGTCTATGCCGATGCGTTCGAGTGGGTGGAGGCACCCAATGTCGTGGGCATGTCGCAGTTCGCCGATGGCGGTGTCATCGCGGCAAAGCCATACGTGTCGTCGGGGGCTTACATCAATCGGATGTCGGATTACTGCAAGGGCTGTCACTACAAGGTGAGCGTAAAAACGGGCGAGGGCGCCTGCCCGTTCAACCTGCTTTAC
>ERZ1740067.1974-NODE-1974-length-13100-cov-6.950249_pt1 | contig 13100 bp, 11 predicted proteins | sample MGYA00581736_ERZ1740067 | MGnify/ENA primary metagenome ERZ1740067 (study PRJEB43018, sample SAMN04849236) | marine metagenome | isolation source: floating plastic debris | place: Pacific Ocean | collected 2008-08-27 | study: EMG produced TPA metagenomics... | reverse complement strand
TCCGAGAAGATGGCCATGGGCCATTGGTGCGACGGGCGGTCGAGCCTGATGGTGGGCACGCACACCCATGTGCCCACGGCCGATGCGATGATCCTGCCCAAGGGCTGTGCGTATCTGACCGATGCGGGCATGTGCGGCGACTACCACTCGGTGATCGGGATGCAGCGGGACGAGCCCTTGCGCCGGTTCATCACCGGCATGCCCAAGGAGCGGTTTGCGCCCGCCCTGGGCGAGGTCACCCTGTCGGGGGTGTATGTCGAGGTCGGTGACGGCGGGGCAGCCACCCGGATCGAGATGGTGCGCCATGGCGGACATCTGACACAGGTGGGGCCATGACGGACCACAAGCGGCTCTCGCTGGTCTTTGTGCTCCTGCTGCTGGGGGCGGGCTGGGGGCTGACCATGCCGCTGACCAAGATTGCGGTCAGCACCGGCTACAAGCACTTTGGCCTGCTCTTTTGGCAATTGGCCATTGGCGTCGCGGTGATGAGTGCGATGGCCATCCCATTGGGCCTGCGCCTGCCGTTCGGGGCGGCACAGATGCGCGTCTACCTCGTGATCGCCCTGATCGGATCGGTCCTGCCCAATACGGCCAGCTATCAGGCGGCGGTGCATTTGCCGTCGGGCGTGATGTCGATCCTGCTGAGCATGATCCCCATCTGGGCCTTTCCCATTGCGCTGATGCTGGCGCTGGACCGGTTCGAGCTGCGCCGCTTTGCCGGGCTGATCGCGGGGCTTGCGGCGGTGCTGCTGATCGTGCTGCCCGGCTCGCAGATGGCGGGGGCCATTCCAGTGTTCTGGGTGGTCGTTGGCCTGATCTCGGGGCTGTTTTACGCGTTCGAGGGGAATTACGTGGCGCGCTGGGGCACGGCGGGGCTTGGGCCCATCCAGGTGCTTTGGGGTGCATCGCTGGTCGGTATGGTCATCGCGCTGCCGCTTGCGCTGCTCTCGGGCCAGTGGATCGATCCCCGCCCGCCCTATGGCGCGCCGGAGATTGCACAGGTTTTGGGCTCTGTCACCCATGTGCTGGTCTATGCCGGGTATGTGTGGCTGGTGGGGCAGGCGGGGCCTGTCTTTGCCGTGCAGGTCAGCTTTCTCGTCACGCTCTTTGGCGTGTTCTGGGCGCGCATCATTCTGGCAGAGGCCTATCCGCCCGCGGTCTGGATCGCGCTGGGGCTAATGCTGGTGGGCATGTATCTGGTGCAGCCGCGCAAAGCGCAGGTTGATACGCCCGACACAATCGGTGACACTGCGCGCTGACCTTTCGCAAGACCAAGGGCAGAGCATGGGGCTGATCGAGCTATCGCAGACGGGCAATGCAGTGCTGACCCTGACGGTCGTCGCGATCATGTTCATCCTGTTTCTGCGGGAAAGCCTGCCGACCGAGGTGGTGGCGATTGGTGGCGTCGCGGTGCTGCTGATGTCGGGCACGTTGCCCTACGAGGCGGGGCTTGCGGTGCTGTCGAACCCGGCGCCGTGGACCATCGCGGCGATGTTCATCATCATGGGAGCCTTGGTGCGCACAGGCGCGCTCGAGGCGTTCACCGGCATCGCCGACAGGCAGGCGCGCAGCAATCCGGTGATCGCCATCGCCCTTTTGATGGCATTTGTCATCGTAAGCTCGGCGATTGTATCGAACACACCTGTCGTGGTGGTGATGATCCCCGTGTTCATCCAACTGGCCAAGACCATGGGCCTGGCACCCTCGCGCCTGCTGATCCCGCTCAGCTATGCGGCGATCCTGGGCGGGACGCTGACGCTGATCGGCACGTCGACCAACCTGCTGGTGGACGGGGTCGCACGGACGCAAGGGCTGGCGCCCTTCACCATCTTCGAGGTGACGCCGCTGGGTGTGATCCTGGTGATCTGGGGGATGATCTATCTGCGCTTTGTCGGGCCGCTGTTGCTGCCGGATCGGGACAGTCTGGCCGGGCTCTTGAGTGACCGCAGCAAGATGAAATTCTTTACCGAGGCGGTAATCCCGCCGGACTCCAACCTCGTGGGCCGCGAGGTGCTGGGCGTGCAGCTCTTCAAGCGCGACGGTGTGCGGCTCATCGACGTGATCCGGGGTGACGCGTCGCTGCGGCGCGACCTGCAGGGGGTGGCGCTGCAGGTGGGCGACCGGGTCGTGCTGCGCACCCAGATGACCGAATTGCTGAGCCTGCAGAGCAACAAGGAACTCAAGCGCCTCGATCAGGTCGGCGCGGTGGAGACGACCACGGTCGAGGTGCTGATCACCCCGGGCTGCAAGATGGTCGGCCGCTCGCTGGGCGCGATGCGGCTGCGGCGGCGCTACGGCGTCTATCCGCTGGCGGTGCACCGTCGCAACCAGAACATCGGGCGGCAGCTCGACGATCTGGTGGTCAAGGTGGGCGATACGCTGCTGCTGGAAGGCGCGCCCGAGGACATACAGCGGCTTGCCGCGGACATGGAGATGGTGGATGTGGCCCAGCCCACCAGCCGCGCGTTCCGGCGCGGGCGTGCGCCGATCGTGCTGCTGGCGCTGCTGGGGATCGTGGTGCTTGCCGCCTTTGGGCTGGCGCCGATCCTGCTGCTGTCGATCCTGGCGGTGGCCCTGGTCCTCGTGACGCGCTGCATCGATGCGGATGAGGCGTTTTCCTTTGTGGATGGCCGCCTGCTGGCGCTGATCTTTGCGATGCTGGGGATCGGCGCGGCCCTCGAGGCGTCAGGTGCCGTCGGCCTGATCGTGGAGGCGGTCGCCCCCGGCCTCGCGATGCTGCCGCCGTTCCTTGTCGTGTGGGCGGTCTATCTGCTCACCTCTGTCCTGACGGAGCTGGTGAGCAACAATGCGGTCGCGGTTGTCGTGACGCCCATCGCGATTGGGCTGGCGGGGGCGCTTGGGGTTGATCCGCGGCCCCTTGTCGTTGCGGTGATGGTTGCCGCCTCGGCCTCGTTTGCGACGCCGATCGGGTATCAGACGAATATGCTTGTCTATGGCCCCGGCGGGTACAAGTTCACGGATTTTATGCGGGTGGGGATCCCTCTGAATCTCAGCGTCGGGCTGCTCGCTTCGGCGGTGATTCCGTTTATCTGGCCCTTGTGAGGATTCTGGGGCTCCGGTCGTCAGAGCGATACTTCTTCATTGTAAATCAATGTATTACGTGCGTATGTTAACCTTTTGCATGCGCTTCTGCCGCTCCAGAGCGCACCATTGACGCGCCCGCGCGGAAAGCGTCCACTCCATCCATGGCACTGATCGCAACCAACCGAAATTTCCGCATGCTCATCGGGGCCTCCGGGGCTACGAACCTGGCCGATGGCATCGCCATCGTCGCCTTTCCGTGGCTCGCCACGCTGCTGACGCGGGATCCGTTTCTGATCGGGCTCGTGGCCTTTGCCGGGCGATTGCCGTGGCTGTTGCTGGCGGTGCCCGCAGGCGTGATGACCGACCGGGCGGACCGGCGCAGGCTCATCGTGCAGGCTGACTGTTTTCGGGTGTTGCTGGCGCTGGGCGTCATTGGCCTGATCTTTGCGCTGCCCGACATGCCCGCGCCGGAGGCCGCCGCCCCCTACATCTTCGCCCTCGCCACGCTCGCCTTTTTGCTGGGCGCGGCGGAGGTGGTGCGGGACAATGCCGCGCAAACCCTCATGCCCTCGGTCGTCGACAAGGCGGATCTGGAGCGGGCCAATGGCCAGCTCTGGAGCGTCGAGACCGTTGTAGGTCAGTTCATCGGCCCGCCGCTCGCCGGGCTGCTGATCGCGCTGGCGCTGCCTGCGCCCTTCCTCGTGGATGCGGTCGCCTTTGCGCTCGCAGCTTTGATGGTTTGGTGCATCGTGCTGCCGCCCCGGATTGCCCCGCCGCGCCGGTCTTGGCGCGTCGAGATGGCGGAGGGCCTGCGCTGGCTCTGGAGCCGCCCGGTGCTGCGCCGCCTCGCGCTGTCGCTCGGGGTGATCAACGGGCTGTCGACCCTCGCGATGGTCGTGCTCGTGCTCGTCGCGCAAGAGATCCTGGGCCTAAGCGCCTCGGGCTTTGGCTTGCTGCTGGCGGCAGGTGCGGCGGGCGGTGTGCTGGGCGGTTTTGTCTGTCCGGTCATTGCAGCGCGCATCGGGGCGCAACGCAGCCTGACCCTATCGCTGGCCGCCTTTCCGCTGCCGCTGTTTGTGGTCGCTTTTGCCGGGGACGCGGTGATCGTGGGGCTTGCCCTGTTTTTCGAGAGTTTTGTCGCCGTCCTGTGGAACGTGGTCACCGTGTCCTATCGCCAGCGGGCGATCCCCGACGCCCTGCTGGGCCGTGTCAACAGCGTGTACCGGTTTTTCGGCTGGGGCACGATGTCGGTGGGCGCGCTGCTGGGCGGTGTGGTCGTGTCGCTGGCCGCGCCGTGGATGGGGCGCGAATGGGCGCTGGTGCTGCCATTCCTGCTGGCCGGAACGGGCACCACACTGCTGTTTGTCTGGGGCGTGACCCGGCTAAGGATCGACTGAGGCGCGCACCGCCGCCACGACGTCGACGAAATGCCGGGCGGTGTCCTGCCAGCTGGGCAGGCTGTCTGCCTTTTGGTGAGACAGGCGGCTGAGCCGCTGCGCCTCCGTTCCATCCGTCAGAATGCGCCGCAAGGTGGCGGCCAGCGCGTCCGCATCATCCGGCGGGACCAGAGCGGCCGCATCGCCCACCGTCGCGGGCACGGCACCCACGGCGCAGGAAACAACCGGTAGGCCAAAGATCATCGCCTCGCTCAGCACCATACCGTAGCCTTCGTAGCGGGTGGCGAGCGCAAAGACGCTCGCGGCGTTAAAGCGGGCGTTCAACTGTGCCGCCGACAACTCGCCCGCAAACGTGACCCGGGGGCTGGCATGCGCGCGGAGGCGCGCGGCATAGGCGGCGTCATAGGTCTTGCCCACAATCTCGGCCTGCCACGGCAGGTCGGTCAGCTGCGCGAGCGCATTCAGCAACACGTCGTGCCCCTTGCGCGGGGCAAGCAGGCCAACGGACAGGATCAGGGGCGGATCGGCGGGCTGGCGGTCAACCTCGGGCCGGTCAAAGCCGGGCGGCGCGATGGTGATACGCGCCGGATCGGCGGCGAAGTCATCGCGCAACACGCGCGCCGTTTCGGGGCTGGGCACTATGACGTGCGCGGTGTGCCGCAGCGCCGCCCGTTCATTGGCCATGAGATAGGCGGCGCGGTCGGGCGGCAGCCCCGTCTCGAGCCCGAGCGGGTGATGCACCATCGCGATCACAGGGGCCTGCACCTGCGCGAGACCCGCGGGGTCGATGGCGCCAAAGACAAGACCGTCGAGGATGATGGGCCGGTCACGCGGCACGGCGCACAGGGCGCGCACCGTCGCGGCCATGTCGGCAGGCGTGGGATCCGGAAAGCTGGCGGGCAGTTGCAGATGCTGCGTCGCGCAGCCCATCCCGTTCAGCTCATCCAGCACGCGCGCCTCGTAGATGAAACCGCCGGTGCGGCGGTCCTTGTCCCCCGGGATGGCAAAGACGGCGTGGGTCATGTGAGTTGCTCGCTTGCATAGACGCGCAGCACGGCCCGTTCGACCGCTGCAACGGCGGCGTAGGCGGTCACAGCCACCAGTGCAAGCACGGCAACGCAGGACCACAGCATGTTGTAGTCGGACGTGCTCGCGGTCATCGCCATCAGCACGCCGATCCCCTTGCCGGTGGCAAGCCATTCGACCGTGGTGACCGCAAGCAGGGCGGCGGGCACGGCCATGCGGGCCGAGGCAAAGAAGGCAGGCAGCATCGCGGGCAGTTGGGCTGCGCGCAACAGGCGCCAGCGGCTCGCGCTGTAGCTGTGGAAAAGGTCGGTGATCTGGCCCGGCGTCTGTTTCAACCCCTGCTGGCAGGCGACCAGCGTGGGGAAAAAGATCATGACCGCGACGACGACCATGGTGCCGATGAGCCCCCGCCCGAACGCGAGCACCAGCAGCGGGGCGGTGGTGATGATTGGCACGGCGCGCAGGGCGATGGCGGCGGGGAGTGTCGCGTTCGTGAGTGCGGGCGACAGCGTGAGCAGCGCGGCAAGCCCCGCGCCAAGCGCGAGACCGGCGAGGTAGCCCGGCAGGGCAAAGGCCAACGTCTCCCCAAGCGCTGCCATGACAGTCGCGCGGTTGCCCGCATCGCTGAGAAAGGCCAGCACATCGCCGGGCCGTTTGGCGAAAAATCGGTTGAGCTCGAACGCGTCCATGCTCAGCTGCCAGAGGATGAGGACGAGCGCGACGATGGCGATGGTCTCCGCAGCACGCATTGCGGGCGGTCGCCGCGTGCCGGTGCTGGCCGACAGCAGGATCACCGGCGGGTGGCCCGTGGCGCGGCGGCCCAGCCAGCCTATGGCGCCGTAGGCGAGCATGGCAATCGTGGCCGACAGCAGCGCAAGCGTCCACGTGGCGTCTGTGTCGAGCCCGCGCATGGCGCGTAAGGTCAGCACGCCCAGCCCCCGCTCGGCCCCGGTGAACTCGCCGATCATCGCGCCGAGAAAGGCGGCGGGGGCGCTGATCTGCAGGCCGACGAACATGTAGGGCAGGCTGGCGCGGGCCCGGATCTTGGTGAGCGTGGTCAGGCGTCCGCGGCCGTAGACGACCATGATGTCGGTCCAGGTCTGCGACACGGCCCGCAGCCCGACCAGAAGCGCGAGGAGGGTGGTGTAGTAGACCGCCAGCGCGGCGAGGGTCACTTGCGGCCCCGTGCCGGGGCCAAAGAGGACGCGCAGGATCGGCCCGCTGGCGATGAGCGGCACGCAGAAGATCAAAAGCGCGAGGGCCGAGAGGGCGCGTTCGCTGCGCGGGGCCACCATGATGGTGGCGCCCAGGGCGATGGCCGCGAGGTTGCCCCAGGCAAAGCCTTGGGCCGCGTTGAGCGTCGTCTCGGTCGTGGCGCGGGCCAGCAGGGGCGCGTTGGCGTAGGCATAGGCTGCGATGGCGCCGGGAGAGCTGATGAGGACACTTGCAGGCAGCGCCTGCCACAGGCCGAGCGCGAGGACAGCCCAAAGGACGGGGCGGAGCGTGCTCATTGCGCCTCGAGCGCCGCAAGCACGGCGCGGGAAAGATCGCGGAACGCGTCCGTTTCGGTGAGCGCGGTGTCGCGGGGGGCGGGCAGGTCCACGGGGATGTCGGCGGTGACCCGCGCCGGGCGGTGTGACAGGACCAGGATACGGTCAGACAGCAGCACCGCCTCTTGCACCGAATGGGTGACGAGCACAACGGTCGTGCCGTGCCAGAGCGGCGGCAGATCCACGTTCAAGCGCCGGCGCGTCATCGCATCCACTGCGCCGAAGGGTTCATCCAGCAGCAGCACCTGCGGCGACGAGATCAGGCTGCGCGCGATTGCGGCGCGCTGGCGCATGCCGCCCGACAGCTCCGCCGGACGGTGATCGGCGAACCCGGACAGCCCCACGAGGTCAATCAGCGCATCGACCCCGTCCGCCGATGTGCGCGCCAGTTCCGCCCCGAGGGCGATGTTGGCGCGGACCGACCGCCAGGGCAGCAGCGACGGGTCCTGAAACGCCATCGACAGGGCACCGCGGCGGGCAACGTCCCGGGGGGCGGTGTCCCCCAACAGCAGCGAGCCGCTGTCGGGCGCCTCGAGCCACGCGCTCATGCGCAGGATCATGGACTTGCCGCAGCCCGACGGGCCGACCAGCGCGGTGGTCTGGCCCGCGGCAAGCGTGACGGAGAAGGGCGCGACCGCCTCCGTCGTGCCGAACCGCTTGGTGATGTCGGTGCAGTGGATGTCCACGCGGGATGTGCCGCCGCTTTAGCCGTGCACCTCTTCAAGGAGCGAGCGATCCCAGAGGTCGGCGGACACATCACGACCCAGCAGGGCCAAAGTCTCGATATTCGCGGCGACGGTCTCGTCGGTGAACCAGCCAAAGCCGTTCTCGGCCGTCAGGTCGGTGAACATCAGCGGCACTTGCCGCGCGGCCTGCAGCTTTTGCGCCTCGAGGTCGAGGCCCGCATCGGGGAACATCTGGACCGCCAGCGCCGCGGCGGCATCCGTGTCGGCCAGGTAGTCCTTCCAGCCCATCGCCTCGCCTTTGAGCAGGGCCACCAGGTCGGCGCGGCGGTTGGCCAGCGCATCCTCGGTCGCGATGTAGGTCTGCGAATGCAGCGCGTAGCCATAATCAGCCATCAGCAGCGTGGTGTTGTCGACGCCCTGCACCGTCATCGCCACCGGCAGATCGGTTTCCCAGCACAGCAGGCAATCGACCTGTCCGCTGACCAGCGGCGCGGGATCGTATTGCGTCGGCACAATCTCGATCGCGTTGATGTCGACATTGTTCAGGGTGCACAGCGCCTGCAGCACGGGCGTGTTGGCGACGGCCATGCCGATGCGCTTGCCCACAAGATCGGCAGGCGTGTTCACGGGGTTGCCCGCGAGCGAGGCGATGGCAAAGGGGTTTTTCTGCATCGCCACGGCGATTATCTTGAAGGGTGCGCCCTGGGCGACCGCTGCGGCGGTATAGTCGGCCGCCGAAATCCCGACAAGCGCGGTGCCCGAGACCACGGGCGGCTCGACCGGTGCGTTTGGGCCACCTTGGGACAGGGACACGTCAAGGCCCTGATCCGCCCAATATCCTCTTTGCGCCGCGATATAGCTGCCGCCGAACTGCACCGAGTGCAGCCAGGACAGTTGAAAGTTCACGGACGTGGCGGCGCGCGCAGGCAGGCCAGAGGCCGCGGCGGCGACACCGGCGGCAGAGGTCTGGAGGAAGAAACGGCGGGTCAGATGTGCAGGTTGTGTCATGGTAGGTCAGGTTTCCCTTTGGATGTCAGAGTGTTGGTGAAGTTTGGGGTGATCAGCAGCGCTGCCGCAGGCAGGGCCGCGACAAACAGCACCACGCCGTAGGTGATGCCGGTGGCGACGCCCGCGCTGGCCGGCGCGCCGATCAGCGGAAAAAGGGCGGCTGCCGCCCCCTCGCGCCAGCCCCACCCGCCGACCGACAGCGGGATGAGCATCGCGCAGAGGATCAGCGGGATCAGCGTCGCCCAGCCCGCAGCGGGGATCGCAGCGCCCGTGGCCCGCGCGCAGGCATAAAAGCCGAGGATGAGGCAAACGGTCGTGATGACGCCGTGCAGTTGCATCGCAGGCCAACGGCAAAGCGTCAATGTGCGGTGGACGAAACGGCCCGTGGCACTGCGGCTGCGCGCCAGGAGCAGCGCGGCCACGGCGCAGCCTGCAAGCGTGGCGAGCACGATCCAGCCCAGGGTGGCCCAGGGCAGGCCGCCGGGGATGACAAGGGCGGTGGCAAAGCCTGCGAACATGAGGCTGAGCATGGCGATCTGGCCCAGCAAGCGCTCGGCCATCACGGACTGGGCGGCCTGGGTCAGCCCGGCATCCGCCCGGGCGCGCACGGCGCGGGTGATGTCGCCCGCGACCCCGCCGGGCAGGACGGTGTTGACCAGTTGCGCGAGGTAGTATTCGCGCAATGCGCGCGGATAGCTTAGCGGCAGGTCAAAGGCGGCAGCCGCCAGTTGCCAGCGCCGCGCCATGGACAGGGTGGCGGTGGTGACGGCGGCAAGGGCCACGGCGACCCATGCGAGGTTTGCGCCCTGCAGGCGGGCCAGCACCTGGGCCGCGTCCGTCCACCACAGCAGCGCCGCAAGGCAGCTGCAGGACACGGCCAGTTTGATCCAGCGGGTTGTCATTGCGACACCATTTCCGACACTGCGTTGGCCGAGAATGCGGCCAGAAAATCGTTTCGGAAACTGTCCATACGTCGGACAGGGCCGTTGGCGGCGGGGATCAGCCCATCGGTCCAGCCCCAGTGGTCTATCATGGCCAGCACGTGGGCGGGGCCGATCATGTGCACCGCCACGTCCTTGTTGTCGCTGCCCGCGACAAAGCCTGCGGCCTGGTGATCGCCTGCGACGATGATCAGGGGGGCGTCCGCGCCCAACCGCGCCACGTGGCCAAAGGCCGCTTGCAGCGCATAATCGACCGACCGGCGATAGGCATCGCGGACCTGATCGCGGTCGCGCCAGAGCGCCTTTGGTGTGGGGCCGCGTGCGGCCATGGCGTTGAACTCGGTCCCGTCGCCGATGTCGTCCCAGGGGATCATGTCGGGGATCGGTGTCCAGGGCGCGTGGGACGAGATGAGCGCGACCTGGACGAAATCGGGGCGCGGATCGGTTGGCAGCAAATCGCGGTAGGTGGCGAGCGTGAACTGGTCGGGCACCGTCACCCAGCGGAACCGTGCGCCCTGATACGGGATATCGGCAGCAGGGATCACATGATCAAACCCCATCATCAGGCTTTCGGGCCAGCCCACGGTGATCGCCGGCATGATGGCCGAGGTGCGGTAGCCGGCACCTTGGGCGAAATGGAAGAGCCATTTGTGCCCGCTGGTGAGCATCGCGTTGTAGCGCCCGTTGTCCGAGGTCCAAAGACCGCTGGCCAGCGCGCCGTGGGCCAGCCAGCTTTGCCCACCAGCGGTGGGCGAGGTAAGCCAGCCGCTTTTCATCGCCATGCCGGTCCGCGCGATGTCGGCTTGGGCCTCAAGCAGCGTGCTCAAATGCGTCGGCGCATAAAGCGGATTGTCAAAGCTGGCGCGCCCGTAGCTTTCAACCCAGATGAGGATGACATCCCGCCCCTCGAGCCGGTCGAGGAGGCCTGTGGCGTCGGCATAGATATCCGTCTGCGCCTCTTGGGCGAAGCGGGCCAGTTCCGTGGCGGTCTGTGCAACCTCGGTGCCGCGTTTGACAGTCAGGCGCGTGGTCCAGGCGGTGCCCGGGGGGCTCGCCTCGAACCGCCAGGCCTTGAGGTGGTGGCCCGCGTCGGCGGCGGCCCACGTGGCGCAAAGAAGCGCTGCGATGGCGGTGGGGACGCGGACCGGGTTTGGCGTGTCGGCCCAGACGCGCAGGCAGCGTTCGAGCATGAGGAATAGGGCGGCGAGGCCCAGAACCGCGCCGATGACGGTGACCGCAGTCAGGGTCAGGCCGATGCTGCCCTCCAGCAATGTAAGCCCGGCACCGATCAGGAATGTATCGAGGATCGGGTTGAACGTGCGGTTGAAGGCGCTGAACATCGCGTAATCGGCGAGCTTGATCACCACGGCGACACTCAGCAGGGCGGCAGCGGCATAGGTCAGGCCCCAGCGTCGGCCCACGGCGAGCATCGTCAGGAGCAGCACAGGCAGTTCGAGCGGCCAGCGGTTCAGCGCGCTCCACTTCATCGTGCCGGGATGGTTGGGCAGGACGAGGACGGCAAAGATCACTGCCGCGGCAAAGGCCAGCGCGAGGGCACGCCTCATGCAGCGCGCCTTGCAAGCCAGAGGATGTCGACCGCGAAGGACCAGCTGAGCAGGATGGCCGCGGTGACACCGATGGGCCAGGTGAGGCCCGCGGGTGTGAGGGGGAAGATCAGAATGATCAGGGCGGCGATCTGCAGGACGCAGATGGCCTTGCGCCGGAACATCTCCGGCAGGGGGGGCTGCAAGGCGGGCCAGAGGACCGCAGCGGCGACAAAGGCGTAGCGCATGAAGCCGAGCACCAGGATTTCGGGGCCCGTCGTGCCGCTGGCCAGCAGCCAGAGCGAGATGACGGCCGCAAGTCCCGCGTCGGTCTCCATGTCAAAGCGTGCGCCAAACTCCGAACACAGGCCCGCGCGGCGGGCCAGCCACCCGTCGACCCCGTCGAGGGCAAAGGCGGTGACAGCCACGGCGAAGACGATCCAGGGCGAGGCAGCACCCAGCACGGCGCCAGCCAGATAGGCGACCATCGCCGCACGTGTCAGCGTGACCGCGTTGCAAAGGCCCAGCACCGGGTGCGGATAGCGGTGCGCCATACCGTACCCAACCAGCATCACCACAGCGCCAAAGACAAGCAGCGGCACGGTCGCTGTGCCAAAGCTGTAGGCTGCCGCCACGCCCAGCAGCAGCGCCAGCGCGGCTGCAACCACCAGCAGCCCGCTCAGCGGCGGGCGGACGGCGATGGGGTGTGTGACAGCCTGTGGGTCGCTTCGAAACATCTGTGATTCCATTACGTTCGCCGGTTAACTTAGGTCTGTGCCGCGGATCGGACACCTTGGATAACACGCGTGCCGCGCGTTTATTCTCCCTTGTCACGGAACTGTGATAATCGCCGTGAGCGGGAGGTGGTCCGACGCAAGCGCCACCTGCGGGCTGCGGATCACCTGCATCTGCGCGACTGTGCCCGGCGCATCCGTCATGATCCGATCCAGCGGCAAGAGCGGTCGTGTGCTGGGAAACGTGCGCCGCGCAGGCCCGCGCAGGGCGGTGCCCACAAGTCGTCGGTGGAACATGAGACCACCCCAGGGCCGCCATTCGTTCAGATCGCCCAGCAAGAGCGTCTGCATCGCGGGACGGCGGCGGATATACTGCCCGAGGATGCGCATTTGCAGCACCCGCAGGGGCTGGGATAGCGACAGATGCGTGCTGATGATCCGCAAGGGTCGCGCGCCCGAGGTGACCTCGACCGACACCGCGCCGCGATGACAATGACCGGGCAGGTCGATCACATCCGCGTGGGTGCGCTCCAGCGCCGGGGACAGGAACAGGATGGTGCCCAGGAACCCGTCGCTGTGCGGCCCCCAGCGCAGCTCGGGCCCATGCACATATGCCAGCCCCGTCCGGGCCGCGATGTCGGATACGTCGAATATACGCGCATGCGGGCGGCATTCGCCGTCCGCCTCTTGCAGCGCGAGGATATCGAGCCCCAGTGGCACCAGCGCCGCCTCGATGGCGCCCACGACGCGGCCCGGATCGACCACACCATCGGTGCCGCGGGCGCGGTGCACGTTCCAGGTTGCACATCGAAGCTGCAGTTCACTCACCCCGCCGCACCTGACCTTTGCCGGTGACCGCCCTATATCTGGTGTTATCACACGTAGAACGTGCCCGGTGCGGGACCATCCCGGACCTGCCGCGCAGATGAGGACACAAGACATGATGCGAACGTTTCTGGCCACCACCGCCCTGTTCACCGCGGTTGGTGCAGCGGCCCAGGCGGATATGGCGCGCTATGACCTCGACCCCGAACACACGGTCGTCTACTTTACCGTGGACCATATCGGCTACGCCAAGACGCTTGGGATATTCACCGAGCTTGACGGCACATTCATGTACGACGCCGACAGCCGGGAGCTCGGCGAGGTATCGGTCGCCATCGACGCGG
>ERZ1740067.1973-NODE-1973-length-13103-cov-5.812078_pt1 | contig 13103 bp, 15 predicted proteins | sample MGYA00581736_ERZ1740067 | MGnify/ENA primary metagenome ERZ1740067 (study PRJEB43018, sample SAMN04849236) | marine metagenome | isolation source: floating plastic debris | place: Pacific Ocean | collected 2008-08-27 | study: EMG produced TPA metagenomics... | reverse complement strand
TACCGCAAGTTCCGCATCAGCCGCATCATGCTCCGCAAGCTCGCGCTTGAGGGCAAGATCCCCGGCATGCGGAAGGCGAGCTGGTAAGCACCGGTCGATCCCGACAACAGACATCGACGTTTGAGCAAGTACATCACGCCCTCCCAGTGGGCATTTACGAAGAATCATCTCGGCCTACACACGGCCGAGACGAGGTTGGAGAAGCCATGTCACTGAGCGACCCGATCGCGGACATGTTGACCCGGATCCGCAACGCGGCCCGGAACCGAGCCAAGACGGTGATCGTGCTGAACAGCAAGGTCTGCCGCGGCATCGCCGACGTGCTGAAGAGCGAGGGCTACATCAAGGGCTACGACGTGATCGAGGACGGCCGACAGGGCCAGATCAAGATCGAGCTCAAGTACGGCCCGCGTGGCGAGCAGGTGCTCAACGAGCTGAAGCGCGTGAGCAAGCCCGGTCGGCGTGTGTACAGCCGCACCGATGACTTGCCGCGTCCGCTGCAGGGCCTCGGCATCGCGATCGTCTCGACGAGCCAGGGTGTGAAGAGCGACCGCGTCTGCCGCACCGAGCGTGTCGGCGGCGAGCTGCTCGCTGAGATCTCGTAACCCACATCGTGCCCCGGCGCGATGCGTGTGGGCCCAGCATCACGTTGGGTCCAAAGACAGAACAACGTGCCAGGCTGGCACAGGTAGAGCACAGGTGCTGGAATCCCCGCTTCGGCTTGGCGAGAGCCCGATCGAAGCGGACGACTCGAGGACAGACCTTTTCGAGGAACGACCATGTCGCGTGTAGGTAAGAAGCCCGTTTCGATCCCGTCGAAGGTCAAGGTGACCGTCAACGACGCCGGTGTGTCGATGGAGGGCCCGAAGGGTTCCCTCTCGCTCGCGGCCCATCCCCGTGTGAAGGTCGGCTTCGGCGAGGACGAGAAGTCCCTCGCGGTGACCGTTGACGAGACCAGCGCGACCGAGCGCGAGACCAAGGCGATGTGGGGCACCACGCGTGCGCTTCTTTCGAACATGGTCGAGGGTGTGCTCAACGGCTACGAGCGGAAGCTCGAGATCGTCGGCGTTGGTTGGGGTGGCGAGCTCCAGGGCCAGAAGCTCAAGCTCAACGTGGGCTACGCCAACCCGGTGTTCCTCGATGTGCCTCAGGGCGTGAACGTTGATGTGCAGAAGACAATCGTGACGGTGACCGGTCCCGACAAGCAGTCGGTGGGCCAGTTCGCTGCTGAGGTGCGTGGTGTGCGCCCGCCCGAGCCGTACAACGGCAAGGGCGTCAAGTACGCCAACGAGGTTATCCGTCGCAAGGAAGGCAAGAAGTTCGGCGCGTGATCGCGTTCGAATCTGGAGTGATCTGATGAACAGCCAGAAGGCCAAGGCAAAGCGGCTCAGCCGCCGCAAGACGGGCATCCGCAAGCGTGTGATCGGCTCCCCCGAGCGTCCGCGTCTGGCGGTGTTCAAGTCGCTGCACCACATCTACGCCCAGGTCATCGATGACATGGACGGCAAGACGCTCGCGTCGGCTTCGACGCGGGACAAGGGTGTCTCGGTCGAGTCGCCCGGCAACGCCACGGCGGCGGGCGAGGTGGGCAAGCTGCTCGCCGAGCGTGCCAAGGCCGCGGGCGTCGAGAAGGTCGTGTTTGACCGTGGCGGGTTCCGGTATCACGGGCGTGTCAAGGCGCTCGCGGACGCAGCCCGCGAGGGCGGGCTTTCCTTCTAGTTGGCGTTCTAGTATTGATTGGGTTCGGTGGTCGTCTTTGGGCGATCTAGCGAGCCGCGAATGAAGACATGCACGCCGGGCGGGTTGCCCGGTGGAGAGTGGGGCGGCCGAGAGCCGACCTCGCGTGAACTGGGCCGATCCGGCCCAAGGGAAGAGTGACCGAATGGCAGAGATGCTCGACGAGTCGTCGCACCTTGAAAGCACGACGATCAACGTGTACCGCACAGCGGCAACGGTCAAGGGTGGCCGGCGCTTTAGCTTCGGTGCGCTCGTGGTCATCGGCGATCGGCGCGGCAAGGTGGGCTACGGCTACGGCAAGTCCAACGAGGTGCCGGCCGCTATCGAGAAGGCACAGAAGGCTGCCAAGCGCAGCCTGATCGAGATCCCTCGCGCCGGCGACACGCTGAACCACGAGGTGCAGGGCAAGTTCCTCACCACGCAGGTCCGCCTGCTGCCGGCCTCGCCCGGTACGGGCGTGATCGCGGGCAACACCGTTCGCGCGGTGCTCGAACTCGCGGGTTTCCGCGACGTGCTGACCAAGTGCTACGGCTCGACCAACTCGATGAACGTGGTCAAGGCGGTGTTCGACGGCCTCGCCCAAGTCCGCACACGCGAGGACATCGCGGCACTCCGCGGCGTTGAGATCGAGACCACCGACATCGAGGAGCGCGTCGCCAAGGGCAAGCGCTTCATGCCCGAGTCGTCCGAGGCGACCGAGAAGGCAAAGGGCCCCGTCAACACCATGGGCCAGCGCAATCAGCGCGGCGGCCGGGGTGGACGCGGCGGCGGCGGTCGCGGCGGTCCTGGTGGTGGTCGCGGCGGCCCCGGTGGTGGCGGCCAAGACCGTGGTGCTTCGGCACCGGCTCCCGCACCGGCTGGCGACACCCCCGCAGCAAGTCCGCCCGCAGAGGGTGGCGCACCGGCGAGCTGATCGGCTCGAAGGTTCTCCGCTTGGTCGTCGCATTTGGTCGACTGGGCATGATTTGGAATGGACACAACCGGCACGCGCTCGGCATCGAAGCAGAGCACGCGGGTCGACGAATCACGATGGACAGGAAGCCCGCGGGCTCGGGCGTACCAGGCGATGATGATCCACGACATCACGGCCATGGCTGGAAAGCACAAGGCACGCAAGCGCATCGGTCGGGGCCAGGGCTCCGGTCGCGGCAAGACCTCGGGCCGCGGTTTCAAGGGTGCGGGCAGCCGTACCGGCAGCTCGACGCGTCACGCGTTCGAGGGTGGCCAGATGCCGTACTTCCGACGCATGCCGAAGTTTGGCTTCACGAACGCGAAGTTCAAGGTCCAGTTCTGGATCGTGAACCTCCGCGACATCGTGGCCCATCCCGAGTTTGCCAAGGGCGGCGAGGTTAACGCCCAGAAGCTCATCGCGGCCGGCCTGGTGCGTGATGACAGCCGCGACCTGAAGGTCCTCGGCGCGATTGGCGAGGGCGGCCTGGGCGTGAAGCTCGACGTGACCGCCAGCCGCGTGACCGACTCGACCCGCAAGCTCATCACCGACGCGGGTGGCAGCGTGACCGAGACCGGCACCCGCCGTGACCGTGTCCGCGGCATCGACCGCAACTCCGACGATCGAAGCCCCAAGAACCTCACCAAGAAGCTCAAGCGCGGCGGTGCGAAGAACAAGTCCAAGGGCTAAAACGCCCGGAAGACTGACGCGGGCCACAGGCCCGGTTCGCAACGACGACGCACAGGCAGCACTGCCCATATGGGCTGGAGCGGCGAAGCACGATGCTCAAGACACTCCTGAATGTGTTCAGCATCTCCGAGTTGCGGAACAAGATTCTGTTCACGCTCGGGATGCTTGTGGTGTACCGGATCGGCTTCTGGATCCCGCTTCCGGGCGTGAACCAGAGCGCACTGGCGGACTACTTCCAGCAGGCCAGCGAGCAGGGCAACGCCCTCGCGAAGGCCGGTCAGTTTGTCGCGGTGTTCACGGGCGGCACGTTTGGCCAATCGACCGTGTTCGGCTTGGGCATCATGCCGTACATCTCGGCGGCGATCATCTTCCAGATCCTGTCGAGCGTCTCGCCCAAGCTCAAGGCGCTCCAGCAAGAGGGCCCGACCGGCCGGCAGAAGATCCAGGAGTGGACGCGGTACACAACAGTGGGCCTGTGTCTGATCCAGGGCTTTGCGTGGCTGCAGTTCATCTCGAGCCAGGGGCTTGTCTACCCCATGTGGGCGAACAATCCGTTCTGGTGGGCGATGGCGATCATGGCCCTCACGGCCGGCGCGATCTTCCTCATGTGGCTGGCCGAGCAGATCGATCGCTTCGGTATCGGCAACGGCGCCTCGATGATCATCATGGCGGGCATCCTTGCGCAGATGCCAGGCGCGGTGCAGTGGGTGCTCGGCAACTTCGAGCCCGGCGGCGACTCGGACAAGATGGGCTGGATGGGCCTGCTCATGATCCTCGGCGGCTTCGTGCTCGTCTGTGCCGGCTCGGTCGTGTTGACCGGTGCCCAGCGGCGCTTCCCCGTGCAGCAAGCCAAGCACACCCGCGGGCGCAAAGTTTTCGGCGGTCAGCGAAGCTATCTGCCGCTCCGCGTGAACCACGGCGGCGTCATGCCGATCATCTTTGCAAGCTCGCTTATGGTCTTCCCGATGGTCGGCCTGCAATACCTCTCGGACGCGGCGCGTGTTTCGGGCGGCAGCGATGGCGTGATGTTCGGCCTCACAACGTGGCTTGCTGACAACTTGACGATGGGCGAGTACCTCTACGTGCTGCTCTTTGTCGTGATGGTCTTCTTCTTCAGCTACTTCTGGATCACCGTGCAGTTCAATCCCGAGGAGATGTCCAAGCAGCTCCGGGACCACGGCTCGTTCATTCCGGGCCTTCGCCCGGGGCCTCGCACAGCCGAGTACCTCGAGACTGTCATGGAGCGCATCACGTATGTCGGTGCGGCGATGCTCGCGGTGATTGCGGTGCTGCCGATGGTCGTCAACAAGAGTCTGGGTGTCGACTATGCCGTCACGCAGTTCTTGGGCGGCACGGGGTTGCTCATCACGGTGTCGGTGACGCTGGACTTCCTCCAACGTGTCGAGGCAAACCTGATGATGCGCAACTACGCGGGCTTCCTGGGCGGTGCCGACGACGGCAAGGCCAAGCGTCTCCGCGGCCCTCGCTGATTCTGCTTCCCGTGAACGTGCGTCGGTAAACCGTGGCTGTTCGGCTGCAATCTCCGGATGAGATCGAGGCGATGGCGGTGTCAGGTGCGGCTGCGCGGTCCGCGCTGGATGCTGCACTCCACGCCTGCCGCATCGGTGCAAGCACGCGAGACGTCGCGGACGCGGCTCGGCGGGCGATCGAAGCGGGCGAGGGCATCGCGCTCTTCGAGGGCTATCCGGCCGATGCCGAGCGCCCGTTTCCCGATGTTGCGTGCGTGTGCGTGAACGACGAGGTCGTGCACGGCGTGCCGGGCGGGTACCAGCTCGTCAGGGGTGACTTGGTGACGGTCGATGTCGGCGTTCGCGTCGGCGCGTGGTGCGGCGACGTGGCCGACTCGGTTGTTGTCGGGCTTAACGCGGCAGCCGGTCTCGGCGATCTGGCCCAGCGGCTTGTTGATGCGACGCGGGCGGCAACCGAGGCGGCGATCGCTCAGATCAAGCCGGGCATCTGGTGGTCCGAAGCGGTTGGGGCGGCCGTTGACGCGGCTGGGCCGTTTGCATTTGTGCCGGGTTACGTCGGGCATGCGATCGGCCGAGAACTGCATGGGCCGTTGCGGGTGCTCTTTGTGACGGATAATGGCGAGCCGATCAAGCGGGGTGGGCGGCACGATTTCCGGCTATGGCCCGGCATGTGCTTCACGGTCGAGCCGATCTTGGCGGCCGAGTTTGGGGCGTCGCGGCCGCCGAAGGCCGTCGCTGCGGCGGACGGCTGGACCGTTCGGCTCGCGGAAGGGGGCCTGGCGGCACAGGTCGAAGAGACGGTCGCGGTGACCGCGGAGGGGGTTCGGGTGCTGACAGCCCGGCGAAAAGAAGCGAGTCGCAGCGTAAATGCTTGAGAAAGTAACACTCCGCGGATGCGTGCGGATGGTCTTTGATTTCTTCAGGGCCTAACATCTTCCCGCGTCCGTGGGCCCGCTGGGTCTGCGGCGTGGCTGTCTACGGGCGGTGGCGCGTTGATCCAGAGTGGGTCACGAACGCTGCTCTGGGAATGGGCATCGAAGTTAGAGTTGAATCCGGGCCGATCGAGGCCCGCTGCGAGGTGGATGATGAAGGTGAGATCGAGCGTTAAGCGGATCTGCAATCAGTGCCAGATCATCCGTCGTCGTGGCAAGGTTCGCGTGATCTGCAAGGCCGATCCCAAGCACAAGCAAGTGCAGGGCTGATCGGTCGGTTGATCGTGTGATGTCCACAGCCCGCGAGCGTCGCGGCGTGTTGGGCGTTGAGTTGGTTCGAGACTTATGCCGTCCCGGTCAGAGTGGGACGGAGTCAGGAGCGGATTGTGCCGCGTATCGCTGGTGTTGATATTCCGGATCGCAAGAAGGTCTACTTCTCGCTTCAATACGTCCACGGCATTGGCCCCAAGTTCTCGGCGGACATCCTCGCCGAGGCGGGCATCAACCCGGACACCAAGGCGAGCGAGCTCACCGAGCAAGAGGTTGCCTCGATCAACACGATCCTGGACAACAGCTACCTCGTCGAGGGCGCGCTCCGCCGGCAGGTCGGCCAGAACATCCAGCGCATGCGCGACATCCGCTGCTACCGCGGTGACCGCCACCGTCGCGGGCTGCCCGCGCACGGCCAGCGCACACGTTGCAACGCCCGCACCCGCAAGGGCCGTGCGAAGACCGTGGCAGGAAAGAAGGGCGTGAAGGGCTAAGGCTTTTCTCGCGTGAGTCGGGTGTGCTGGCAGCGTGCCGGCCGCCCCGTGTGAATAGACATCCGCCGAGGTTCCCGCTGGCGTACCGCGCCCGAGAGTGGAACCGATTGAAGCGAGATATAGACCGATGGCAAAGAAGCAAAAGAAGATGCGCAAGAACGTGGTGCGAGGACTCGCCCACGTAAAGGCAACGCAGAACAACACGCTGATCACGATCACCGATACCAACGGCGAAACGCTCGCCTGGGATTCGGCCGGCACGATCGGCTTCAAGGGCGCCCGCAAGGCGACGCCCTTCGCGGCGACCCGCGCCGGCGAAAACGTCGGCCAGAAGGTCCGCAAGATGGGCCTGAGCGAGGTCGAGGTTCGCGTGAAGGGCACCGGCCCGGGGCGTGAGGCCGCGGTCAACGGCTTGGTCAGCACGGGCGTCCGCGTGACGGCTGTGGAAGACCACACGCCCGTTCCGCACAACGGCTGCCGCCCCCGCAAGAAGCGCCGCGTGTAGTTGAAGATGTTTTTTCTCGATGCCGCGAGCGAAGGCCCGCGGCATCGCTTCTGGATCCGCCCATCGGACAGCAGGCGACCCGGCCGTTTCAGCGGGGCCGGGTCTGTCGAGAGCCGATGTTGGCGAACGCGACCCGAGCGACCGCTGCGATGACGAGGTATTGGCAATGCGCATTCTTTGGCGTGGTATCGAGCTCCCCACCCGTGTGATCGGTGACGAGAAGCTCAACACTCAGACGTTTGGCAAGTTCACGGTGGAGCCTTTCGAGCGCGGCTTCGGCACGACGATCGGCAACAGCCTCCGTCGCATCCTGCTCTCGTCGCTCGAGGGTGCCGCGGTGACGGCGATCAAGATCAAGGGCGCCGAGCACGAGTTCACCAGCCTCCCCGGCGTGATGGAAGATGTCACCGACATCATCCTGAACATCAAGAATCTTGTTGTTCGCTTGGACGTCGATGAGGCTAAGACCATGCGTCTCGCGGCCCGTGGTCCTGGTGAGGTGACGGCCGATCTCATCGAGGCCGACGGCTCGGTCACCATCCTCAACCCCGACCTGGTCATCTGCACGCTGACCGAAGAGGTCGACTTCGAGATGGAACTCCGCGTTGGCACCGGCCGCGGCTATGTGCCCGCCAGCGAGCAGTACGCCGCCAACGCAGACGAGATCGAGGTCGGTCTCATTCCGATCGACGCGATCTACTCGCCCGTGCAGCGCGTTCGCTACAAGGTCGAGGACACCCGCGTCGGCCAGCGCACCAACTACGACAAGCTCGCCCTCGAGATCTGGACCAACGGCACGGTCACGCCCGAGATGGCGCTCGTCGAGTCGGCCAAGATCATGCGCAAGCACCTCAACCCGTTCGTGCAGTACTTCGAGCTGGGCCAGGAGCGTGTGAGCGAAGAGGCAGCCGCGGCTGCGGGTGTCGACGAGGATCTGATCCGCAAGCTCAACATGCCCGTCGCCGAGCTGGACCTCTCGGTCCGCGCGAGCAACTGCCTCGAGTCGGCCCGCATCGATCTGGTTGCCCAGCTCGTTTCGTACGCCGAGGGCGACCTGCTCAAGCTCCGTTCGTTCGGCCGGACCTCGCTCCGCGAGGTCAAGCGCAAGCTGCTGGACATCGGCCTGGACCTCGGCATGCAGTTGCCCGAGGGCTACCAGATCCCGACCGACGCCCCGGCGACGCTCGGCTAACGCCGGGTTGCCAAAGGCAATCTGCCCGTCGTGGGCATCCCCGAGCGTTTGGCTCGGGCTACGATCATCGGCTCGGCACTTCGGCCGGGCTCAGAGCACCTGGGACCGCCGTGATGGCGGGCCCAAAGCAGAGCGTCGGGGACACCCCCGACTGGGAGCAACGCCATGCGTCACCGCAAGGCCGGCTACAAGCTGAACCGCACCACGGCCCACCGCCAGGCGATGCTGCGCAACCTCGCAGCGAGCCTCTTCGAGCACGGGCAGATCACCACGACGATCCCCAAGGCGAAGGCTGTTCAGCCGCTCGTCGAAAAGATCGTGACCAAGGCAAAGAAGGGCGACCTTCACAGCCGGCGTCAGGTCATCTCGATGCTCGGCGCTGATCGTCGCGGCTTCGACTGGCTGTACCTTCCCAAGGACGCCTCAGAGCAGGAGCGGGACCACGTGAACGAGCTGCGCGACCGCGCTGCCCAGTTCTTCGAGGTGCCCGAGTCCAGCGAGGTCGAGCGCAACCGCTACGGTGAGTTGCGTAAGGCGCCCCGCGTTGTCCGCCACATCTTCGAGCACGTCGCGCCGCGTTACGCCGACCGCTCCGGCGGCTACACCCGCATCGTCAAGCTCGGCTACCGCCGACTCGGCGACGCGGCCGAGCTCTGCGTGCTGCAGTTTGTCGGTGCCGAAGAGGGCGCCGAGATCGGCGGCCGTCCGAGCACTCGTCGTCGCCAAGCGGACCGTCGCACAGCGTATTGGGCTGCCAAGCGCAAGACGCTCGAGTCGTCCGCTGCTCCGGCAGCGGCGGCGGAGCCCGCCAGCGACGACTCGTCTTCCAGCGACGAGTAATCCCAGGCTTCAAAGTGAGATCCTGTCAACCGCCCGCGTGCTCCCGCGGGCGTTTTTTTTGTTTCCCTCTGTCTTGCCTGTTAGCCTGCGCTGATGACGACTTTCATGCTCGCCGCGCTCGGTCTTGCGTTGGCGCCAAGGAACGGCGACGCTGTCGGCCAGGCCGAACCGGAGATCGCCTCTGTTTGCTACCGCTGCCTCACAGTCGAAGTCGAGGCCCCAAACACCGGTAGCTTCGACATCGTCGTTGGTGCCCGCGACGACTCCTTCACGCAGTCTCAGCCGTTTGTAAATCAAGAGTCAGATCGCCCTCTGACTGCTGCGTTGTGCGGTGATTGCGAGACCACGACCAGCACGACTGGCACTCACGTGCCCGCGTTACCACGGCCGGTGATCCGCCAGTACATCTGTGATGCATCGGGCGTGGTTGGGTATCGAAATACAGCCGCTGGAGACGGTGGCAACAAGTGAGCTCGACTCGACCGCCAAAGAGAACTGACGGCAACGCACCCTAGAATGAACGCTATGACAACCGACCTCGAACAGCTTGAAGCGCAGGCCCTCGCGGATCTCAGCTCGGCCGATGATGCCGCGTCCCTCGAGACGTGGCGCGTTAAGTACATCGGCAGCAAGGGCCTCGTGAAGGGCGCGATGGCCGGCATGAAAGATGTGCCCAAGGAGCAGAAGCCAGCGTTCGGCAAGCGGGCCAATGAGATCAAGAAGTCGGTCGAGGCTGCCTTTGAAGCGAGGCAGGGTGCGCTTGCCGACGTTGGCCCGGCCGGGCCGAAGCTCGACGTGACCGAGCCCGGCGTTGCCGAGTCCTTCGGCGTGGGCCGACGCCACATCCTCACGCGGGTGCGCGACGAGCTTGTCGGCGTGTTCGGCCGGATGGGCTTCGAGGTTGCCGAGGGTCCGGAGCTCGAGGACGACGAGCACAACTTCATCAAGCTCAACATCCCGCCCGAGCACCCGGCGCGCGATCCGATCGACAACTTCTACGTTGACGACCCCGCGACGACGACCACGCCGAGGATGCTGCGGAGTCAGACGAGCACCGTGCAGATCCGCGTCATGGAGGACGCCGTCGCGAAGGGGTGGGGGCCTCCGATCAAGGTCATCGCGCCCGGACGCGTCTATCGGCCCGACACGGTCGACGCGACGCACTCGTTCATGTTCCACCAGATCGAAGGGCTCTGCATCGATCGCGGCGTGACCATGGTCGATCTCAAGACAACCCTCTTGCAGTTCGCGCGTGCCTACTTCGGAGCCGATGCCGAGATTCGCTTGCGCCCAAGTTTCTTCCCGTTCACCGAGCCCTCGGCCGAGCTGGATATGAAGATCAGCCTGCGCCCCGACGAGCCGCCCAAGTGGATCGAGATCGGCGGTTGCGGCATGGTCGATCCTGCCGTGCTCGAGGCGTGCAAGCTCGATCCCGAAGAGTGGGGCGGCTTCGCGTTCGGCTTCGGTATCGAGCGCATCGCGATGGGCCGCTACGGCATCCCCGACATCCGCTGGCTCTTCGAGAACGACCTGCGTTTCCTCGAGCAGCTCTGATCACGAGGAAAGCCGGTCATTCTGCAGCAGGCGGCTCGAGCTCCGTAAACCAACGCGCAAGCTCCTGGGCCACGAGTGCGTGCCCCGCGCGGTTCGGGTGATTCGATTGCGACATCAACGGTCCGATCGTGCCGTGCTCGGCGCGATACTGCTCGAATATCGCAAAGCTGTCCACGAGCGCGATGTCGTACTCTTCAGCAAGCTCGCGGATCTGCCCGGCATGCAGCACGAGAGGATCGCTCGCGTCGTCCGGATTCGCCGACGTATCGCCGGTCGGCGTGAGCAAAATCACTTCGACGCCTGCAGCCTGCGCGGCTTCGATCATGGATGACCACGCGGTACGAGCGCGATCCAGCCCGATCCATCGGTCATTCAGCCCATAGTCGATGGTGACTACGTCGGGCTTCTTTGCGAGCACGTCTTCGGCAAAGCGGGCAGCACCCTGCTCGGCATTCTCGCCGCCGATCGCCGTGCGCACGACCTCGAACATCGCCGTCGGATACCTGTCTTGAACGATCCGCCCGGTCAGATGCGGGTACGAATCGAACGGCCGGATGGTTGGCGTGCGAAAGTAGCCGGCCGGCACGCTGTGGCCGTGGCAGACAAGGTAAACAAGGCGGTTGTCCGGCCACTTTGCCGTGAGCGGAGCGTGAATCGAGCCAAGATACGTCGAGTGTGTTGCTGCGGTCGTGACCGATGGCGCGGGTGCAGCACCCGACACCGTTCCTGCGACGATCACTGCAACGACCAAAACGAAGATCAGGGGCGTTGAAAATGGGGACGGCATTGACGATCTCCGATCTGCGGTAGAAGGCCGTCGAGACTAGCACCCTGTCCTAGAGGCCGTATGGGCGTGATGTCAATCAGCAACGGGAGCGTGCTATCTGGAACAAGGTGCCAGTCCGTGTGTACGATGGTGTGCCACGCGGGTGTAGTTCAGTGGTAGAACGTCAGCTTCCCAAGCTGAATGTCGTCGGTTCGATCCCGATCACCCGCTTTCCGAAGTCTCGAATAATAAGACACTTACGAGACTTCGCCGAATCGAACACTACATCGTCGGGACCACGAAACGCCCTTTGTAGTGCAGATTCGACCCAAATGTAGTGCAGGCCTTCGGCGTGCCGAACGCTGAAAACCGGCCGGTTGCTGCGTCGCGGTCATGCTCGGCGTCTATGGCTCGAGCAGTTTCAGTGCTTCCTTCACTGAGTTGGTGATCACCGCCTTCGGGAGCCCGCCGCGACCGACGACCGCGGCGCCGTACGAGGCCGACAGCAGCGAGTCGGCGATCAGGTCTGGGTCACCTGTGAGCCGGCCGTCCTCCGACGCCTCGCGAGCGCGCTCCTTCAAAGCCTTACGGATGCGGTTCGCGTAGCCACGCGCGATGGCGCCGTCGCACGGCCCGCCTTCGACCGCCGAGGCGAGCGACTGAGTGAACAGACACCCCTGGCCTTCGGGCAAGGTATTGAAGTACTCGAAGCCCTTGACGAAGTTCCGGAGTGCCTCAATCGGATCGGCGGTGTTGCGCAGCCCCTGAATCAGCGGATCGCTCGCGGTCTCGCCGTAGCGAGTAAGTGCTCTGCGGTAGAGCTCAGCCTTGTCGCCGAATGTGCTGTAGAGGCTCTGCAGAGAGACTCCAGTCTCCTTGCACACAGCCGAGATGCTCACGCCCTCGAACCCGTCGCGCACGAACATCCTGATCAGCGTGTCGAGAACCTCGTTCTCATCAAAGCTGCGTGGTCGTCCTCGGGGCATGCCCCATTCTAGAGCGAACGCTTCCAAAATGTCGAATCCGCCTTGACTTCCAGAGCGAACGCTCTAGAACTAGCCCGACGACCCTTGCTAGGGCGTCAATGAACCAAAGGTCACGCGAGGAGGACCTCATGGCTGCACTCGATGGAAAGACCGCACTCGTCACGGGTGCATCTCGAGGAATCGGAGCCGCGATCGCCCGCCAGCTCGCCGCCGACGGCGCCGAAGTCGTGATGACCTACGCCGGAAGTGTTGCGAAAGCAGAGCAAGTGGCGAACGACATTACCTCGGAGGGTGGCACCGCCAGCGTCGTGCAGGCAGATGTCAGTTCGCCAGACTCGGTCTCCGCCCTCTTCGAGTCAGTCGATCGCGCGTTTGGTGATGGGCTCGACATTCTTGTGAACAACGCGGGGGTGGCCGAGCACTCAGCGATTCAACAAGGCGAGCTTGACGAGTATGACAGGATCTTCCGCGTCAACGTACGCGGCACATTCGATGTCACTCGGCACGCAGTCCAACGGCTCCGTGATCAGGGGCGGATCATCACGATCGGTTCGTGTCTCGCCCTTCGGGCGGTGTTCCCGACCATGGGCGTCTACTCGGCCAGCAAGGCGGCACTCGCCGGCTTCACGCGTGGTTGGGCTCAGGACCTCGGACCGCGGGGCATCACGGTCACCTGTGTTCAGCCCGGAAGCATCGAC
>ERZ1740067.1972-NODE-1972-length-13103-cov-8.897839_pt1 | contig 13103 bp, 11 predicted proteins | sample MGYA00581736_ERZ1740067 | MGnify/ENA primary metagenome ERZ1740067 (study PRJEB43018, sample SAMN04849236) | marine metagenome | isolation source: floating plastic debris | place: Pacific Ocean | collected 2008-08-27 | study: EMG produced TPA metagenomics... | reverse complement strand
GTCCGCACAGTATAGTTCACAGCGATCTGATAGTCGGGGTCATCATCACTGTCGACCATGAGCTGCCCGGCCTTGCTCAGTAACTGATGGCAATCCCGGCTGAGATGTCGTAGCTGCAATTGTTTGCCTGCGGCCTCATACTTCGCCGCCACCATCTCAATGGCGTTCAAGGCCGATTGGTCCACCACCCGGCTGTCCGCGAAATCCACGATCACCGAATGCGGGTCTTCGCTTGGATTGAAAAGCTCCACAAATCCTTCAGAGGATCCAAAGAAGAGGGGACCCTGCACTTGATAGACCCGCGCTCCTTCCGGCGTGTCATGACGCTTGGCCGAGATGCGAGAGGCGTTGTTCCACGCGTAAGCAAGCGCCGACACGATCACGCCCACGACGACGGCTGTAGCGAGGTCGAAAAATACGGTTACCACTGTCACCAGCACGATCACGATGGCGTCTGTGAGAGGCACCTTCCGCATGATCTTGAAGCTGTTCCACGCAAAGGTCCCGATCACGACCATGAACATCACACCTACAAGCGCAGCGAGCGGGATTTGCTCGATCAGCGGCGCGGCCACCAAAATAAACAGCAGCAAAAACACCGCGGCAGAAACCCCGGAAAGCCGCGTGCGACCGCCGGATTTCACATTGATCATGGATTGCCCGATCATCGCACAGCCGCCCATTCCGCCGAAAAAGCCTGTGACAGTGTTGGCTGTCCCTTGCGCGATGCATTCTTGAGAAGAGCCGCCCCGCTGGCCGGTGATGTCGCCCACGAGGTTCAGGGTCAACAAGCTTTCAATCAATCCGATCGCCGCGAGGATCAGCGCATAGGGAAGGATGATTTCAAGCGTTTCCAGATTGAGCGGCACCATTGGCACATGGAAGGACGGCAGACCGCCATCAATCGAGGCCATATCGCCGACGCGCGGCACATCAATCCCGAACGCGATGACGGCCAACGCGACAATCCCGATCCCGGCGAGAGGCGCCGGAATGGCTGTCGTGATGCGCGGCATGACCCAGATAATCGCCATAGTCGCGGCCACCAGCCCCAGCATCATGTAAAGCGACCCGCCAGAGAGCCACTCTCCATTGGCCATGCCGTGGCCTGCATGTTCCGCCGTGCCAGGCACCTGGAATTGGCTAAGTTGGGCAAGAAAGATGACGATCGCCAAACCATTCACAAACCCAAGCATGACAGGGTGCGGTACAAGCCGGATAAACTTGCCCAGACGGAAAATACCTGAAGCGATTTGAATGAGGCCCATCAAAACGACTGTGGCAAAGAGGTACTCAACACCGTGCGTCGCCACCAAAGACACCATCACCACGGCCAAAGCGCCGGTCGCGCCGGAAATCATTCCCGGGCGCCCACCCAACACCGCGGTGATCAGGCCCACGATGAAGGCCGCATAAAGCCCAACAAGCGGGTGCACACCGGCCACAAAGGCAAAAGCAACGGCCTCTGGCACCAAGGCCAAGGCAACTGTCAAACCAGCCAAAAGCTCAATCCGGATCCTGCCCAGATCAAGCCCGCTATCGTTGCGAAGGGATGAAAAATCTTGGCCGGCGGCCAGTGCCGCCATCATAAATTTCGTCATATATGGTGTCTCTTGCCTGTTCCCAGCGCCATGACTTAGGCCGGTTAGCGCTAAAGGCACGATATTCTTAGGTATACAACGCCATCTCAGCCTATTCGGCTGCAACTTTGGCTGTATTTGGCTGTCTCGAAGCAACTGCCGGTTTGGAGCCGCTTTTTTCAGCGGTTTGAGGCTCGGTTGTGCGCCCCAAGACACGCTCTGCCATGCCGGTTATCCGAGCCTGGAAGATAAAGACCGCAGGCACACTTAGCACCACGATGACCGTGCCAAAGAGCACACCGAACCCAATGGACACTGCCAGGGGTATAAGGAACTGCGCCTGCAGCGAGGTCTCCATGATCAGCGGGAACACACCCAGGAACGTGGTCAAAGCCGTCAGCAACACCGGGCGGAACCGCTCTTTCGTGCCGCGGATCACGGCCTCTCGCAGCTCCATGCCATTTTTGAGATGCTCATTATAGAGATCCACCATCACCAGCGAGTTGTTGATGATCACGCCCGAGAGCCCGATGATCCCGAAGATGGATAAGAGCGTCACCGGTATTCCGATGATCAGATGCCCAATCACCGCGCCGATCAGGCCGAGGGGGATGGCGATCATCACGACAACGGGCTGCACGTAGGATCTGAACACCAGGGCAAGCAGAGCAAAGATTGCAAAGAGCGCGATGCCAACGGCCTGACCAAGGGCGGAGGAGGCATCGCCTTGCTCGCGCTGCTCACCGCCGAAATCGACGATCAGGCCCGGGTACGCCTCACGCAGCGGCGGCAGGATATCCTGTTCGATGATGGCATTGGCTTCTTGCGGTGTGATGGCCGCAACATCCACATCGGCCGTTACAGTGGTGATCTTGCGCCCGTTGCGGCGCTCAATCGTCGTGGGTGCCAAGCCTTCTTCGATCTGCGCCACAACCGAGAGCGGGATTGTCTCACCATTGGGAGCTGTGATCACGAAGTCCAAAAGATCATAGAGGCTGTCCCGCTGATCTTGCGGGAAGCGCACCCAGACCTCGATATTGTCAGCACCGCGCTGAAACGACGTGGCCTCAAGCCCAAAGAAAGCCGCGCGGGTTTGTGTCGCCAGATCGTCGATGGACACACCGTAGACCCGAGCCTCATCCTTCAGGGCCAGCCGGTATTCGGTCCGCCCCGATGAATTGTCATCGCGGATCGAAAAGACGCCCGGGATGCCGCGCAGCCCTTCGCGCAGTTCATCCACGGCAGGGGTGATGTCTTGCCCGTCCGGCAGGGACAGCTCGACGGCAATTGGATCGCCCGCGCCGACAATCTCAGCCGACACGGTGAGGCTCTTCACGCCGGGGATATCCCCGATAGCCTCGAGCCACGCGGCCTCAAACTCGCGTGTGGGCCAATCGCGCAGCTCCGCCTGGATGACTTCGACTTCGACATTGGCGATGGTCGCGCTGAAGACGTCCCGATCCATGCCTGGGCCCGCATCCACCGATCCGCGCCCGACAATCACATTGGTGCCCTGGATCACAGTCCCCGCACCCTCGGAAAGCCGTGCCTCAATCTGCGCAGCCGCGCGTTCGGAAGCCAGCCGCACCATCTCGGCCACATCGCGGGTCATCTCAAACGTGGTGCCGTCATTCATCTCAATGCTGGCGGTGACAAAGTTGCCATCAATGGAGGGGAAGAAGTTGAATTTGACGTAGCCATGCGCCAGCAGACCCACGGTCACGATCATCGCGCCAATCATGGCCCCGATGGGCACCAGCACCCGGCTTGTCGTGAACCGCAGAACCGCATCCAAGGGTACCGCGATGAACCATTGAAGCCCCGCGTCAATCACCCCGCGCACAACCCGGATCGACCGCAGCACCAAGTTTGGTTTGTACGTGTCCGAAACATCAAGCTTCGAGAGGTTGCGCGGCAGAATGAACAGAGCCTGCAAAAGCGAAAGCGACAGCACGATCATCACGACGAGCGGGATGTCCGAGAGGAACTTGCCCAAGACGCCGGGCAATTGCAGCAAGGGCCAGAATGCGACCAGTGTCGTGATGGTCGAAAACACAACCGGAACCGCAATCCGCTGCGTGCCCTTTACGGCGGCCTCAAGGGGCGACAGGCCCTTTTCGTTGTTGGTGTAGATGTTCTCAGACACCACAATGGCGTTATCGACGATGATCCCGATGGCTAGAATAAAACCAAATAGCGAGATCATGTTGATCGACATGCCTACGGCACCCATGACGACCAGCGCCCCGGCAAAGGACACGCCAATCCCCGCAGCCGACCATGCCGCCAGCCGGAAATCCAAAAACAGGGCAAGGCAGATGATCACCAGAGTAAGGCCCAAAACGGCGTTCTTGGTCAGAAGATCAATCCGGCTCTGCAACTCGCGCGCATCGTTTTGCCAAACCGTTACAGAGATCCCATCCTGCAAGCTCGGTCGGAAGTCGTCCTGCAAGTAACCCTGGACCTCTTCGACGATGTCGAGAGCTTGCTCACTGCCAACGCGGAACACGTTCACCGATACGGCCGGCTCTCCGTTGAAGGTCGCTGTAAAATCAGAGTCTTCAAATCCATCTGTGACAGTCGCCACATCGCGCAGATAAACACGCCCGCCTTCGGGACTGGATCGCACGATGATCCGCTCAAAATCCGAACGATTGAAATTGCGGCCGACCGTGCGGATCGGGATCGAGACCGTGTCGGTTTCGATCGCACCGCCCGGCAGCTCTAGGGAGTTTGCACGGATCGCGCCTGCAATCTCGGCAATGGTCATGTCGTAGGCCCGCAACGTGTCGCGATCGACCTCGACCGTCACTTCATAATCGCGCCGGTTGCCGACCTCGACGAAGGACACAGAGTTCAGCACGGCAATCTCATCGCGCAGCCGCTCGGCCTCTTCGGTCAGAACCCTCTCATCGGTGTTGCCATGCACGGCGATCTGCAAGACACGCGAGGTGTTCGATGCCTCCACCACGATCGGGTCATCTGCATCTTCGGGAAAAATCGTGATTCCATCGATCTCTGTCTGGATCTCGTTGAGCTTTTCCTGAACATCTTCGCCGCGCAGAAAGGTGACCGAAACACCTCCGCGCCCCTCGGAGATCGACGCCGTCAGATCATCGATCCCTTCTACATCAGAAAGAGCATCCTCAATGGGTTGCACAACGCTCTCTTCAATCTCCTCAGGCGATGCGCCCGGAAAAGAAACTGAGATTGAAACCGTATCCAGCGTAAATTCCGGGAAGGTCTTTTGCGGGATGCTCGCCAGAGTGATGACACCCAACGTGACCACCAAGACCATGGTCAGCATCGCGGCGACAGCGTGCTCTGTCACCCATCTGATCGCCCCGTTCATGGCTTACTCCGCCGCGTCGCTAGACTTCAGATCCGCCTGCCTGCGGTCGGTCACATTGCGCACGGGCATTCCGTCCAAAGGGGCCAGCAACTGAGACGTGATGATACGGCTGCCCACCGGCAGATTCGCTGCAGCAATGTAGGTATTCTCGCCATCCACGTGGATTGCATCGGCCGGTGTCATCTGCAGACTGCCCGAATTGTAGAGCCAAACCGTATCGCCACCACGCAAAGCCGTCGACGGGATCCGATAGGCGTTGTTGGTATCCGCGCCCCGGATCACGACCTGCGCATAAGCGTTGATGAGGGCCGGCGGCGCGCCCGAGGCGATTGTTTGCCCGGTCACACTACGCCCTTCCACATTTTCCAGATCGCCCAGCCTCACGGTCACCGTCAATGTGCGCGTCAGAGCGTTCACTTCTGGCTGCACCCGCGTCACGTAGCCCTGCCAGCGGAAGACGTAATCCGCAAAAGGCACGTCAACCGTCGCGTTCGCTTGCGCGCCTTCGAAAAGCCCAGGGATCAAGGCCGCATCTGCTTGCCGCACGGGCACGTCGATCTCAAGATCGCCTTCTGTGTAGACCTCTGCAAGCGCTTGGCCCACGGCCACAACATCGCCCACCTCAACACTTTCATTCAGCACAGCACCGTCGAACGGAGCCACAATCGTACGATCGGCTTGCGCGATTTCTGCCGCCAACCGAGCCGCATTAAAACCGCTCAAATTCGCGGCCATCTCGTCACCGGTGCTTCTCAGCTCATCGAGCTGGGTGCGCGTGCTTGCCCCGCGGTCGACCAACTGGCTGACGCGATCTAAATCTTTCTGGTTCTGAGCGATACGCGCCATCGTGGCCGCAATGTTGGCTTCTGCCTGCTCCAGCGCCGCTGCCGCCGCGCGATCGTCCAGTCGCACCAGAACTTCACCCTGCTCAAACCGGGTTCGGTCATGGATCGCGGGGTGCACATAGGTCACGCGCCCGCCTACCTGAGAGGATAGTGACAACTGGCGCAGAGGCCGCACGAAGCCCTCGCCGCGAATGGGCAGAGCGCCATCCAGAGGATCAAGAGAGACCGTCTCAACCAGGGCCACTGGCCGCTCAACCGGCGCGGCCTCTGTGACCACGCGGTTTTCGCCCAGATATTGAAACCCATACCAGCCGCCAAAGATCAGACCGCCCGCCACGGCAAGCCAGAACGCTTCTTTCACGACCCATTGCGTTATCGCCAGGAGTTTTCTCATGTCACCGATGTAGATTAGTTTTCGCCTTGCACGTCACATAACGCGCAAACACGCAGTTCCAAGGGCAATGAGAGGAAACATGTGTGCGTCCATGCGCTTAGATTGCGCGGAAATGCGCGTATTGCTGGTCAGACAGGATCGCGAATGAGGCTCTGACACATGCAATGCACACCGCCACCGCCTTGCGTGATCATCGAAAGATCCGGATCATAGATGGTGAACCCAAGCGCCTTCAGCTTTTCCTTGAGCACTTTGGAGCCTTCTGGCAGCAGCACGCGATCTTCGCCCAAAGCGACCACATTGCACCCAAGCGCAATCGTGTCTTGGAACGGCACTTCGACAATCTCGATGTTCTTAGCCTTGAGCCAGTTGACGATCTCAGGATCGGTACAATCCGTACACACCGCGGCCAGCTTGGGTGCCAGCATCACGACCATAAGGTCAATATGAACGTAGAATGGATCAATATCGGCCAGCTTCACTTCCCAGCCTTCGGCCTCCATCCAGCCTGCAATCTGCCTGGCGCCTTCTTCCTGAGAGCGCCCCTCATAGCCTTCCCAGCCAATCAGGACACAGCCGGGCTCAATGACATTGAAATCGCCGCCCTCAAAGGTGCCTGCGGTCACAAAATCGTAAATCGGGATACCCAGGGATTGATACGTCTCAATCGCGCGGAAGTTCTCCCCGCGCCGCCACCACTGGGCCATATGGGTGATGATCGCGCCAAAGGGTGTCATGACCGAACTGTCACGGGCATAGACCTGATAAGGCAGATGCGGATCAGGGATATGCGTATGAACCTCAACGCCCGCGCTTTGATAGGCGGTGACCATTTCTGCATGCTGCTTGCGTGCAACGTCTGCGTCAAACGGGACGCCTCGGCGAAGCGTCTTTTTTGACACCGATGAGGTCTGCAGCCACCGGTAATTCTCAATCGGCCCGAGCAGCACCGAGCGAAGCGTGCCGTAATCGGAATTCGCGCCCCAGGTATTCAGGGTCGGCGTGCCACCACTCTCACGCCGGGCATGCAGGGTGAAGCTGTCGGCAGAAAAATCGTCCATATCGGCCTCCTGAGTGTCGTTGAGGGCAGGGTCGATGGGTTCATAGAACTAGTCAAGCGAATGTTGGAGAGGCCACAACTCCGGCAATTGCTTTATGCGTTTTGGATATAGAGGGCTAAACTAGCAGCGTGAGTAAGTCACTGCGGCGGCATCAAATGGAACAGCATCCAATCTATGGTTCAACGCCCGATTTTGAGGCAGAGATCCACATTCTAAGTAAGGAAGAAAGTGGCCGCACTCGAACGCCTTTGAACGGGATCCGGTGGGACTTCCGATATCCAGAGGATGATTTGTCCGCTGGTTTGCACATGATCTGGCCGTTTTTTCTAGGCGAGGATGGAACGCAGACCCCGATGCTCGAACCCCTCAGTGGAATGCGATTGGCCCAAATGTTCATCATATCTCGGGAACGCGTCTACTATCACAAACGAAGGTTGTTTGTCGGATATGAGTTTCATTGCCACGAAGCGTCGATGAAAGTTGCCGTTGGTCGTGTCACCGCACTGATTGGTCTTGCACAGAGTTGAATACCCTTAGAGGATCCTTCCTGCTTGCGAGGCATTTTCTAGCACGATTGGTTTCTATCAAGGGTAGCTCGGCGCGAGTCCCATCACCTCATCCAGCTGCCGCGCGATCCAGCCTCTGGGGATGAAATGGCCGCCCGGATGGATGTCGAAGATGATATGACCTTCGGAGCAGTCAGCCCAAACCGTTCGCGTGAAAAGATCCAACTCGGTGATCCGCCAGTCGCCCTGCGCCTCACCGACCCCACACTCAAACCGATCTCGCCAAAGCCGCACAGCATGCCCGGTTTCTCCATTCGGTCCATAGGGGAAAGACAGCACGGTGTCGGCAAGACCGTAGACTTGACGCACTTCATCCGGCGCGGTCCAACAGTCTTGGCCTGGTCGCAGCGTGCCGGATATCCCCAAAAGGGCGGCGACATCCTCGCCATCGTGGCAGACAAACCGCCAAGCCATGTTCGAACCCCAACTGTAACCAGAGACGTAGATACGCGTCTCGTCCACCGGGTAACGCGCTTTCACGTCCTCGAGCACAGCACGGGCAAACCCCACATCTGGCGAGTCTTCGCGCCAGAAATCCCAGGTCCTGTTGTTGCCGTTGGGCGCCACCAAGAGCACACCACGCTTCTGCGTCGCGCTGACAATCCGGTCATGGCGGACGATCAGCGTCCCCTGCCGTTTCCAGCCGTGAAAATGCATGAGCACCGGAAGGGGAGATTGTCCATCCCAGCCCTCAGGCTCGGCAATGTGGTATGACCTCTTGTCCACGAAACAGGGATCCTGCCCATGGCAGTGCTTTGATTGCTCCGACGCCGCAGACATAAGAGGCATCAGACATAAAATCAGGAAAATCCGAAACATTTTGGGCTTTCGACAAGGTGAGCTTTGCCGAAAACCTAATCAGGACCACCAACAAGTCACCTCACGACAGCGCGAGCCTTAATGGGGCAAACTTCTGCGTTGAAACGCCGCCACATCTTTGGCGGCAAGTCGGGTGAAGAACCCAAGTGCCTCATCCTCCGTCGCCCGCTCTACTGCGCCGTCCCGAACGTCGTCGATCGACCAGACCCAGCTTTGCGCGGGATCATCTTTCATGGCCCAGTCGGGGAAAAGCCGCGTCTTGATCGAGCGTTTCATGAGGGTTCTTGGATTTGCGTGCCGGTCATCCTGGCGGATACGGGTGTAGCAGGCCTCGACCTTCTTTTTGGGCCCTTCCAAAAGCTGAATGTAGATATCGCCCCGCACGATCAGGGCACCGGTGATGCCGTCGCGCGTGTTGCAGCGTCGAGCGTCGAGCAGGATCCCGGCCAACATGGCGTTATCAAAGCCAAACGGCTGAGAGGCGTAGATCAGTTGGTGAAGAGCCATTGGTCACGGTCCTTTACAGCATTAAGGGCGGGTCAAAACCCACGCCATTTGTTGCGTCCCGTGCTTCGTTGTCGCGCTTTGGCACAGTCTTGTCAATTAAAGGCAGGTCCGGCACGACATTGATGCAGCCTTTGCGATCCTTCGAATGCACAATTTAAGGGATTTTTCTCGGAACCCCTTGGAGCGACCTCGCAGGCTGCCTTTACCGCGACAAGCCACCGTGAAGCGTGGGAACGTCCAGCGCGGCAAAGCCATAGTGCTTGAGCCACCGCAGATCACTTTCAAAGAATGCGCGAAGATCCGGAATGCCGTATTTCAGCATCGCCAACCGGTCGATGCCGAGCCCGAAGGCAAAGCCCTGCCATTCATTCGGATCCACGCCCGCAGCTTCCAGCACTTTCGGATGCACCATGCCGGACCCGCCGGCCTCTAGCCAATCATCGCCTTCGCCCAGCTTCAGCGTGCCGCCTTCCCAAGAGCAGCGGAAATCAATCTCTGCCGATGGCTCCGTGAAAGGGAAGTGCGAAGCGCGGAAGCGAACCTCGATGTGATCAACCTCAAAAAACGCGGCGGCGAACTCTTCCAGGCACCATTTGAGGTTCGCCATGGAGATATCGCGATCAATCGCCAAACCTTCGATTTGGTGGAACATGGGCGTGTGGGTCTGGTCATAGTCAGCCCGGTACACGCGGCCCGGCGCAATCACGCGAATGGGGGCGCCTTGGGCTTGCATGGATCGGATCTGTACTGGGCTCGTATGCGTGCGCAGCACATGAGGCGGGCGGTTATCCCCCTCATCGCGATGGGTGTAAAAGGTATCCATTTCCGCCCGCGCAGGGTGATGGCTGGGGATGTTGAGCGCGTCGAAATTGTACCAATCGCTTTCGATCTGAGGGCCTTCGGCGACCGAAAACCCCATGTCCGCAAAGATCGCGCTCACTTCTTCGGTCACCTGCGAAATCGGGTGAATGGAGCCCTGACGTTGGGGCCGGGCTGGCAACGTGACGTCCAGCCATTCCGTCTTGAGCCGGGCATCGAGTGCGGCATCCGACAAAGCCGCCTTCTTAGCAGAAAGGGCTGCGTTGATCTCATCCTTGAGCGCGTTGAGCTTCGGCCCGGCGACCTGGCGCTCTTCAGGGGTCATCTTGCCCAACTCGCGCATTTGAAGGCTGATCTGACCCTTTTTGCCGACGGCTTGCACGCGCAGGTCTTCCAGCGCGGCCTCATCCTCGGCGCGCGCAATCAGGTCAATGTACTTATCGCGAAGATCGTCCATCTCAGACTTCCTTGATCACCTCCGCACGCGGTTAGCGTGCTGGCCGGAAACGTGCAAGCCCTTGACGGTCGTTGGCCGGGCCTCAGACCTTGCAATGGAAATCCCCACTAACCTTTCGCGGAGATCTCGCCAGGAAAATTCAAACTTCCTTGGTCGTTGGCAGGTTGCCAACATATCCTGCAGTAAACTCTGCATACCCGTTGGACGTGACCCTGTGATGCCCGACCATGCGCCCATGCAGCTCTGGCAATTTGTGGAAGGGCACTTGGGGCAGAGAATGATGCTCTACATGATAGGGCATATTCCACGCCAAGAACCGAATGATCCGATTTGTGTAGGTCGTGCGGGTGTTTTCAAACATATTCGCAACGAAGGCGCAGCGCCCATGCTCTGCAAGCAGATAAAGCCTCAGGAACGGCTGACCCACGAAACAGGGCACCACCCAAACCCAAAAAAGCACCGGCGTGAAAATCAAACTGCTGAGGGCAAGCGCATAGACGACCAACATCCACCGGGCCTCAACCACCACACGGGCTTTTGCATGGCTCGGAATGTAGCGGCCCGGATCACGGCCAAGGGCATTTCCCAAGGTCTGTTGCGCCATGCCCCACCAATAGGGCAGCCCGCTGACAAACCGCAGATACTCTGCCCAGGTTTCCGGCTTTGCTCCTGCCTCCAGTTCCGGGTCTTTGCCGGGAATGTTGGTGTAGCGGTGATGCGCCAGATGGAAATAACGGAACCATGTGAATGGCAACAGGATCATGAGCCCGCAAAACCGGCCCACCCATTCATTCAAACAAAGCGTCCTGAACGGCGTTTTGTGCGTGGCTTCATGCTCTAGCGTGAAGAGAAAGCAAATTGTTATGCCTTGCGCGACCAAGACGACATGCCACAAGGGCCACCCGAAAGCGATCCACACCCCAAAGCCACAGATCAACGCCAAATGACCCGCCAGATGCACCAGGCCCGGCGCATCTGCGGTTTCATTCAGAGCATCAAGCTCTTCTTTGGCGATCGTTGCTGCGAACTCTCTGTGATCCATGCCCACACGCTAGCCCAGCTGCGTGATCCCGGCAATCATCCACATTTCAAAAGCAGGCGATCCTTTTAGGTTTGTCGACCGTGCGGCTGGGCGATTCAGTCGTTTTTCGCCAGGTTTGCCCGATGCAAACGCACTTGCCTGTCATGCGCAGCCAGCATGCGAATTGCTTTTTCACTCAAGTGAGGTTGGTTTTCCGCGGCCATTTTGCCTTGTCCTGTTTTTTGTTGCTCGAATTGCTAGTGTGACTCGGGAAAGGTTGAGAATTCGGAAAAACCGGTGACCATTCCAAGGCATTTTCTGAACGACCTGTGGGCACCCAAAGCCGTGCACAACGACAAACGCCGTCGCTTGACACGACGGCGTCTCAAAAAATTTCTTAGAGGATCGGCTTACTGCGCGAGAGCGCTCTTTGCCTGATCCACGATCGCACCGAAGGCTGCCGGTTCATGAACCGCCAGATCAGCCAGTACTTTGCGGTCCACTTCAATCCCGGCCAGGTTGAGGCCATTGACGAAACGCGAGTATGTCAGGCTCTCATCATGGCTGCGCACGGCTGCGTTGATCCGCTGGATCCAAAGCGCGCGGAAGTTACGCTTGCGGGCCTTACGGTCGCGGGTTGCATACTGATTGGCTTTGTCGACCGCCTGGGCAGCCACCTTGAAGGTGTTCTTGCGACGGCCATAATAGCCCTTCGCGGCGTTGACGACTTTCTTGTGACGGGCGTGGGTAACTGTCCCACCTTTAACGCGTGGCATCTCTCAGTTCTCCTTAGCGCGAATAGGGCATCATGGACTTGACGATCTTGGCATCAGCCTCGCTCATCACAGTCGTTCCACGTGCGTTACGGATAAACTTGTTGGTGCGTTTGATCATGCCATGGCGCTTGCCCGCTTGCGCGGTTTTAACCTTACCAGTGGCCGTCACTTTGAACCGCTTCTTGCAGCTCGACTTGGTCTTCATCTTGGGCATTTCCGGCTCCTTCGTCTCAAAGGCGGTAGAACGCGCGACTCGGCATGCCACTTTGGCCGGCCACGCGGGTGAAAGCGCCGTATAGGCGGGCACGTGCCCTATGGCAAGGGGAAATCCCGTCTCAAACTGACCGTGTCAGCCCGCCGTCAATGCGGAAGTTCTGGCCTGTTACATAGGCCGCATTGTCTGACGCAAGCCAAGAGACCATGGCCGACACTTCTTCCATACGCCCATAGCGTCCCATCGGAATGCGCGCGACGCGATCCTCGGCACCCGGCAGGCTGTCGATGAAGCCGGGCAGGACATTGTTCATTCGAATGGCCTCGGCGGCGTACTTGTCGGCATAGAGCTTTGCAAACGCCGTGAGACTTGCACGAAACATACCAGAAAGAGGGAACAACGGATCGGGCTCAAACACTGCAAAGGTTGAGATGTTGATCGTCGTGCCCCCACCCTGGGCCTGCATCAGCGGCGTCACCAAACGTGCCATGCGCACCACGTTCATCAAGTAGACATCCATGCCTTTGTGATACTCTTCATCTGACATCTCAAGGATCCCGCCCTTGGGCCCGTGCCCTGCCGAATTGATCACGACATCGACGCGGCCGTAGAGATCTTTTGCACCGTCGACGAGCTTTGTGAGATCCGCGACGTCCAGGTTTGATCCAGTGACCCCAAATCCGCCGAGCTCT
>ERZ1740067.1971-NODE-1971-length-13104-cov-8.408844_pt1 | contig 13104 bp, 11 predicted proteins | sample MGYA00581736_ERZ1740067 | MGnify/ENA primary metagenome ERZ1740067 (study PRJEB43018, sample SAMN04849236) | marine metagenome | isolation source: floating plastic debris | place: Pacific Ocean | collected 2008-08-27 | study: EMG produced TPA metagenomics... | reverse complement strand
TGAAGGATCGAAGGCCTGCCGTGATATCGGTCACGCCATTCTCGAAGATACAATTCCTTAGGTTGTATTATGACTTGAGTAGCTGGGCGATCTCTTGAAGTTATCTTTTCCCGCAATGGTTGCTTTGCAGCAATTGATTTTCTGTTTATAAGTGTAAAAGTCGTTCATCTTGTATGGCACCACACCGGCACTGACGCGGTGCAAACGTGCCTTAGGCTTGGTTGGCCCAAGGCGTGCCTTACCCAAAAGGACCATGAGACGGAGGGACAGGCACATGCTGAAGTACTTAGGCCCGATCGCGCTTTTCGTTGCGATGACTTTGCCCGCATTGGCAGAGCCCTACCGTTTGACCATCGGTGACCGCGTGACCGTGACGTCAGGATTTCTAGAGGTACCCAAGACCATTGGCGTCGATCTCGACGGGAACCTCAGACTGCCCGAGATCGGCAGCCTGTCCGCTGACGGCAAAACGCTCGATCAATTGGAAGAAGACGTCGTTGATCAGATGAAGATGGGGGGCTTCAGTGGACCGTCTTCGGTCCTCGTAGAAATCGAGGCCTACGCGCCTGTGGTGGTGTCAGGTTTTGTTGAGCGCAGCGGAAAATTTGATTTCTTGCCCGGCATGGATGTGGGCGCCGCACTCGCTCTGGCCGGCGGTTTGGGTGCGGGCGACATATACGGGCCCAATGCCGATGTCCTGGCTGTAAACGCGCGGCGGCGCGCAGCGGCGGCGGCCGAGCAAATCGCTGCGGCAATCTCTGACTTAGCAAAGTATGAGGCCGCGCTGGCCGGGCCTCAGGTTGCGATTGCGCTGTCCGAGACGCTCCGCGCTGTCGTTCCGATTGAAGTGCGCACCACCATGGATGCCCGCATCAAGGCGGAACGCATACAGTTGGACCAGATCCGCGATACAACGAAACTGCTGGTTACGTCGTGGAACAGCGACATTGCTGATTTTCAGGATCAGACGGTCCTATTGGACGAGCGCATCGTCATTAAAAAAGAGATCATCGCGACCTTGTCAGCCGATTTGGCGGATCTCGAAACCCTCCGCACCCAAGGCCTGACCACGTCATCGCGATTTTCAAACCTGCAACAGCAGCTCTCCGATGACCGCGAAGAATTGCTCAACCTTGAGACAGCCAAGATTACGGCCCGGCGTCAGGCCACGCTTGCCGCTCGAAATCGCAACCAGTACTTGGCAGAGCAGCGCAAGAACATCCTCACCGCGCTGGAAGCTGCGCGCGCGTCCCTGGCCTTGGGCCTGAGCGACCATCGCTTCGCCGTTGATGAACTGACTGTGCTGAAGGGCGGTTCGGCGACGCTGGAAGACGCGATCGCCTTGCTTGACGTTTCCCTGACAATTCGCGGCCCTCGCGCGGATCGGTTCGATGGAGACGTCGTGGATTTTGAAACAAAACTCCTGCCGGGAGACATCGTGGTTGTCGAAGTGAAAGACCCTGTCGTCAGTTCAAACTAAATCGCGCGCCGCCTCAAAAAGCGCTAGATCGGGTGCGCATAGCGCCTCAATCTCAGAGCGGTGCGATACCTCAAGAACCGGCTCATCCCCTTTGGCAGCATTGAGCCTTGCCAATCTCAGCTTGACCCCGAACATGTCGTGATAGGCGCGTATGAACGCGTCTGTCTGATCCAGAAATCCGACCAGCGCAAAATGCCCGAGCCGCGACTTCGCCAGCGCCAAAGCGTCGGGCACCTCGTCTTGCGGGATGTCATTGCGCCCGCAAAGATAGCGCAGATAGACTTGCGCGTGTTTTCTGGCGATCGGCGTCGAGAGATAGCTTCCAAGGTCTTGCGTCACGACGCCGTTGCGCTGCGCCATCCGAAAATTTGAGATCATCCGCGCCACCGGGTCGCGCATGATCGTCACGTATTTGTAGCGGTTGCCAAAGTGGCTCCATGCTGTCTCTGACCACAGGACATGCCCATGGATCAGCATCGTGTCCCAGGCCATGTGCTGCAGCAAAAGCGCCTCGCGGGTGTCAAAGGTGAGATGGCCGTTTTCCCCGTCTTCGTGGCATTTGAGAACGTCATCGGCGTCAAAATGCAACATGGCCGCAGCGCGGCGCGTGGCCAAAGCGTCAATCACGCCGATCCTGTGGCTCAACGGAATCGTGGCATACATGGCCTCAGACAGAGACGTGCCGCCGCATTTGGGAAGGTGGAAGAAAAGACTGGGATGCTTTGGCCCGCGTCCAGGCAGGGAGCGGGCTATGCGTCCGCTGGCAATCGCCGCGCGCCGAGACATTCGTTCGCGAAACGGAGCTCTCCGCGCCATTACTTTGAGTCCTTATGCTGCAGGATCAGGACCATGGAATGCACCTTCCAACTTTCGCCTCTCCCACATCAGCGACAGGGCGGTCGTGTCCACGCCGGTGTGCCAGCGGCACATGGCAAAGAGCAACGTCTGATAGGATGCAACGGCCACAGCGGCGCCGATGATCACGCCGGCCGTCTCCGCCAGAGCCTCGCCGACGAAGACACCCAGCAGAATGGCCCCCGCCCCTGCCAGCGCGCACCAGAACAGCACCTGTTTATGACCCGTCACATTCAGCACCAGATTGGCCGGGCCAAAAACCGCCCTCGATGCCGGGATGAGCACGAGCACAAGAAACATCGTTTCGATCCCGGCATAGTCGGCACCCATCACATCCAGTGCCAACGGAATAAACACCCACGCCAGCGGGACGCCCAGCATGAGAACGCCGAGCTTGCCTATGCCGCAGAGTGTCAACAGACGCGCGCAGCCTTTGGAATTGCCCTGCACAATGGCGCGGGAAATCTTGGGGCTGAAGGCCATGTCAAACGCATTCAAAGCAAAGTTCAAAATGCCGATCATCGACAACGATATGCCAAGCTTGGCCACATCGCCGGGCAGTAGGACAAACCCCGCGGTCATGATGATCACATCACGCAGATATTCATGCATCACCAGCGTCGGGCTGAGCATCAGCCCAAATGGCACCCACGCCCGCGCCTGATCGAAACGCGCCGGAACAGCACGACGGAAGGCCAGCGCGTGCCGGATAAACGCCCATTGCAAACCGGTCTCAAGGGCCGCCGCGACGCACAACGCCGCCATGATGTGCGTGGCCGTCAGTGTCCAGCCCATCACCGTGGCGGTGCCCAAAAACGCCACCATGACCAGCGGACGCACCAGAATACGGGGCAATGACGCGCGCAGCACAAGGCCCAGCGCCACGCCCTGGCGGCTGTTGATCCTCGCATTGGCCATGATGGGCGCTGCGGCAAAGCTAAGCACGAAAGGCCCCATGGCATCGAGGCCATAGATCCAGATCATTATGGCCGAGACGGGCACCATAACAGTTGCGCAGATCACCAAAACTGTCCGCCGGCACCAAAAAACGAATCCCGCCGCGTCTTCCGGGCGATCCGTCTCCAGGTAAAGCGGCAGGAAGCGAATAGAGCCTGCCTCAACGTTGAGCGAGGCCACAACGGACAGCAAAAATCCCGTTGAAAGAGCGGCAAAGGCACGGCCCACCTCATCAGGAGGCGCGACCGCGACCATCAAGAGCGTGTATGTCAGTGTCAGCAATGTTCCTACGACACGCACGCTCAGCATGATCGAAGCCGTGCCGAACAGGCGGACATCTTCGGATTTCTGCACCAAGGAGATCATTGGCCGGTCGCGTCTTTCTCGGCCTGACGCCGGATGCGATACAGATCCTCTCCGGCACTGACCGCAAACGCCACGACCAGGATGATCATGATCTCATGCGCGCGATAAAGCGTGGTGCCCGTCAACGAAGACAAAACGCAACCCAAGATCAGGGTGATCGCACCCGCAACCGCGGGCGACTGCGTGGAGCGCAACAAAGCAAACAACCGTGCGACCGTGACCCACAGCAGCACGAGCATTGCCAAAAGCGCAGCCCACCCCGCAGACACAAGGATTTCAAGCGGGAAATTGTGAAAAGACCTGCTGGTCACAGCACCGGCATCCTGCGTCAAAAGCTGTTCGTTCAAAAACTGGGGGGATTGCCAAAAGGCCTGGTACCCGACGCCGAGGATTGGATGCTCGCGGTAGACATCGACGGCCACCTGCCATATGTACACGCGCCCCGTCAGCGAAGTGCTTTTGCCGATGGCGTCCAAAACAGCCTCGATCGGATTTATGCCCGCAATCACAAAAATCACCGGCCCGAGCGCTATCGCCGCGATCACGGTCAGCAGGCCGGCGCTGAAGATGGTCGACGGAACGCGGTGCCAGCACAGGATCAAGAGCGCCATGACCAGCACCGGCGTCAGCAGCACCGACGTCATCGACAGCGACACTGCCAACGCGAAGATGTTTCCTAAAAGGGCGATCATGGCAAACGTCCGCAGGGTCGGTCCGACCTCATGGCGCTGCATCATCAGGAGTGCGACAATCGCCGTAACAGCGAAAAGCGCCCGTATCCCCAACATCCCTTTGGACGAAAACAGGCCGGCAAGCCCGCCCGTTCTCGTATAGACCGGCCAGGGGAATATCCCGGTGGCCCAGTGCAGGATCGACAACCAAACGCCGATTGAAAAAACCACGATGAGCACCTTGATCAAGACGCTCAGCGTGTACCGCCAGCCCAGATACATGGCCATTATCATGGTCATGGTGAGCTGCAGGCCTGAGGTCAGTGTCGCGGCTTTGTTGACGGACCAGAGGATCGACGCCAGGCAAATCGCGGGAAAAAGAAGGACGAACCAGTTTCGCAAAAGCATCTGGAAAAACGCGGACCACACCGTGGCTATGCGCAAGATCATCGCCGCATAACACAAAAGCCACATGGGCGACTGCACAAATCGAAGCTGCACCAGCATGTCCGAGCTGAGCATGAAAATCAAAGTGAGGAGGGTTGCGTCAAAAATGGCCCAAAAGATCTCGTTTGGGTGCGATGAGCGCGATCCGTAGGTGCCTTGATCAACCGCAGAGATCATATCACGCCCTATTCGCCAACACGCGTCACATCGGGGGATGAAAGCCAACCTGCATCGGCCGCGCGCGCGCCGAACAGGGCCGCGCCCTCCAACGTCCAGTGAAGGTCATCATACATTGTCTTGAACCCTTCATCAGTCACCAGCGTGCAGGTCGCATGATCCGGACAGACCAGTGCTCGACGGGACAGATAGGTCGCGCCCGCCATTTCTGCGATGTGCCTTATCTCGGCATTGTAGACCTGCGACCGGGCATCTTCGTACTTTGGCGCAAGGGCATTGAGGTCTTGCAGCAGCGCGGGATCACCCGACTTGATCAGATACCAATCAAAGAGCGGATGCGCCCCACCTGGATTGAATTTCGCTGTGTTGCCGAGGACGATGATCTCTTTACCCTGGCCCCCAACGGCCTCCAGCATCTGATAAAGCGCATTGCGATATGCGCGATAGTGGTTGGGTGCGATCACAACCACGTCGGCGGCGGCAAAGTTGGGTGTCCCTCGCAACGTTTCAAGATCGTTTTCCAGGGATTTCAGATTCACATTGAAGCGCGCAAATTCATGATCGAGAAAGCGGTCGGCGTTGAGCGTCAGCGCATTGTAGACATCCTTCGATAGGCTGTCTCCGATCAGCAGAACCTTGCGTGTGTCTGCGCCTTTGAACCATAGCTTTGTGACCCCCGACACCGACGGGCGCAGCGCGTTCCAAGTGCCGATGTCTTCCTCCGGAAACCGCTCATTTAAGGGGTCCCATGTGGCGTCACGCAGCACAGAATTGTCAATTTCGTTCTCTCCATAGAGCACCGTCAGCGCCTGTGTCCGCGCGGATTGAGCGCTGCCCCCCGAAAGGATCAAACTCATCACAAGACCGATCGGCGCGAGAGCCGCGACCGTCGCGATCGCAAAAGCTCGGGGTTTCAAGCGGAAGCGAAACGGCCTTTCAATGAGGGTGTATCCCAGCGCAGACAACGCGACCGTCAGCACCACCCATATCGCCATTTCAAATGGGCTCGGTGTGCCGACAGACAGGATCCTGCCAAACGCAAAGATTGGAAAATGCCAAAGGTAGAGAGAATACGATACTTTACCGATCCACACCATCGGGCCTGTCGACAAGATCCGCGTGACAGGCTCTCGCGGATCCGCGCACCAGATCAGGCCGCAGGTGGCCGCGATCACGGGCAGGGTCCCGACACCTGGATGCCGCATCTCCACCAGATCCTGTGTCACGAACGCCCATCCCAGTACGAGCAAAGACAGACCGGGCACATAGAAAAACCCGCGCCCATTCAGGCGCCCTGCCCCGTATCGCGATGCAACAGCCAGCAAAGCACCCGCCAGCAATTCCCATGCACGGCTGGTCGGCGCGTAAAACGAAAACGCGGGATGCAGAGCGGTTGTCACCGCTGCCAGTAAAAACCCAAGCGCGGTCAGTCCGGCGATGGCGGCCATCACGTGTCGCAAGGTCAGGTATCGCATCAAAACGATCATGAGCGGCGGAAAGATCAGGTAGAACTGCTCTTCGATCGCCAGGCTCCATGTGTGCAAGAATGGCTGCAGCAGCCCCGATTGCGCGCCGTAGTCGCTCAGCTCAAAAAACCAGAAGAAATTGCTGACAAAAGCAAGGGCTGCGGCAAGCGACAGGGTATAACGCTCAAGCTCGCTGGGCAGCAGCACCGCCCACGCAACCGGCAACGACACCAACATGACAAGAATAAGCGGTGGCAGAATGCGACGCGCACGACGCCAATAGAATTCGTTAAGGCGGATGCGTCCGGTTTTGTGAAACTCATCGACCAGAAGACCGGTGATCAGAAAACCTGAAAGGACGAAGAAGACATCAACGCCGAGAAAGCCACCCGTCAGCAGTGTGTTGCCTGACAAAGTTATCTTTAGATGATAAATGATCACCGCAATAACGGCGATAGCGCGCATCCCGTCAATTTCGGGGCGATATGAGCCGGGTGACTGTCTCACGATTTGAATACACCACAAACGCACTTTTGCAGGTCCTGTGGCCCTGCCGGGGTCTTTAGATCATATGACGCGAAAATGTAATTGTTTGCAATCGTTAAGGTTGTAAAATCACAGATCAGCCATTTCTGAAAAGCGCGTCACCGATCTGTCCGGTCTTAGCACCCGGGCCGTTATGCGAGGCGCTATCGCGTTGCAACGCCCGGCCGCGTCGCTTTGACGGCGGCCCGGCGCAAGAACCAACGCTGCAATGGGCGTTCAACATAAGCAAAGAGAACGAGCCCTAGACCAGATGCCAGAACACAGCACCCTGCGATAAAGACTGCCGAACTCCACCCGCTGGTCCCAATTGAAAGGGCCGTCCAGATGTTCTGGAGGATCACGACGATGAACATGTGAAAGAGGTAGATCGCATAGCTGGCATCGCCGAGCTTTTCTAACCAGACGAGATCCGGCAAAAACCGCTCAAGCGCGACACTGCCAGCTACAATCAACGCCCCGGCGAGCCCAAAGGTCAAAGGCCTCCCCCATGATGTTTCGTCAGGCACCGCCAACGGCGACAAGAATATCAAAACCAAAAAACCCACGCCGCAAAGAGCGATGCCCAGCCAAAACCCAGCCAACCCACGGCGCCAAAGCTCCGCGATCCAGCATCCCGCCAAAAACTCAAGAAGAAGCGGGCTCGTGTAGGCCTGAACTGCGGCCACGTTCGACGGTACAGCAGCGCCAAATGCAACCATGACGAGCAACAGGGATGTCAGAGCCATGAGCCGCCACTGCGGCGCAAAAAGCAATGTCAGCGCAAAAAGGGCGTAAAAATACATCTCAAAAAGCAACGTCCAGCCTGGCACCAGCACCGGCCAGAAGGTGTTTGAAAACGTCGGGCTCCAATGCGGGACAAGAAACAGAGACATCACCACATGCGCAGGTGTCATCACAATCCAACTCGCACCGGCCACGAGCATGATCGCCACCCAGCCCAGGGTCGCAATCCAATAAGGCGGCACGACACGAATGGCGCGGCGCAGGAGAAAATCGCCTGGACGTCTGGGCGCATTGCACCCGATGCTCCACATGATGAAGCCTGAGATCACAAAGAAGAGATCAACGCCACCATGCCCAAGATGAAACAGCGCCTCAGCTGTCTCTGAAAGCTCGCCTTCGACCCGTTTGCTGGCATGGTAGGCCACGACAGACAAGGCGGCGATAGCCCGAAGGTACTGAATGGAACGTACGCGATTGCCCGTTGAAGTTGAATCGCTCGAGACATGGGTCATAAGGTTCTGGCTGTCATTTGGTCTGGTCGCCACCCTGCCACATCTCGTGGTGATCGGCAAAACCTGACCTCGCGCGGGGCAAATATCGACCTCCACTGGGCTATTTTGTTGAAAGTTAGCGCCTCTGGTATTGCAGCATGATCGGCATGACGCCTGTGGTGCGATTCCGTGTTCCCGGCGGTCAGATTGCAATTTTCGGCAAGACGCGCACCATCCGCGATCAGTCGCCCGCGGATTGCTGCAAACGGGTCGCCGATACCGTTAGATATGCCTCCAACCGCATGACAACGCCAAAACGTCACCGCAAAGCTTCGGCTGACGTGAGATCAAGGGCTGGAAACCGAGTGGCACGTTCTTGGACACACCAAGACTGCTTTCGTAGAACTAAGCCTAGCCCAGCATACCCCGCAGCGCGTCGCCCATGTGCCGCCCATTGGCCTGCATGCCCGCCGCACTGTAATGCGGGTCGCTCAGATCGCTTGGATTGACTGGATGACTTTCCACAGGCTGGACCACTTTGAAATTGGAGATGGCATTGGCGTGACCGCTGTCTTGGTCAAAGCGATTGATCCATGTCTGTCGATGAGATCCAAACCCCGGACCAAGGTTGGCATCAGCATAGGCTGCAAAATGCGGGGCGATGTTGGTCATGACCATCGGGATACTGCCAAAGAGGTCACGCACTTCTTCAAAGAAAGCGGCATATTCTGGCGTAATGTTGATGTCATAGGCCTCCGCGCTGGCAGCATCAAACCCGTCATTCTGACCAAGAGACCAGACCGCCCCGATCACCTCATGCGCGGGTCCAAGCGCGTCCATGGCCAGTTTCATCGCGACCATTTCGTCCCACATCCGGCCAACGGTTGGACCTGATCCAACACGCCGATCCGGATGCCGCCAATCCTCTGTGGTCATCAGGCCAGAGCCTGCATCCCCCAGGGCCATAACCAAAAGCGGCCGATTGCGCGCAGCCGAGTAGCTGACAAGACGGGATGCTGCCGCATGTACCGGCGACATGCGCCTGCCCGAGCCTGCGCCCACCACGGGTTCGATCATCGGAAATGGAACATGGCGCTCACAGCCGACATTGGCATATGTCGGGGATGCCCTGAGACAGGGCATGTACCAAAGTCTTGGATCGAACGCCGTTTCCCTATTCGTGCCATCCACAAATTCCGAGGTGGTGTTCGTGGAGTTGCTGTCACCACCGATGATCACAACGTCACACGCCACGACATGTGGATCAAACTCAGACAGATCGTAGACGGCAACATTGTCTATGGAGCCGGAGAATGTTCCAGACGGATTTGCATGCACGCGCGGATAGTTGCCCGCCACTTCTGAGCTTGGGTAGTGCTGAAACCCTTGCCAGTCCGCAGTGACAGCACGGGCGTTGAGCAATCCGTCACCGCTAAGCTGCAATTTCAGGCTCCCTGCAGTGAGGGACAGATCGTACACCGCCATGTATGGGGTGCCAGACACAAGCGGTTCGTCCAGCGAAAGGCGTGCTTCGTTTGCACTCAGCTCAAGGCATGTCAGACGCCCGTCGGAGATGGCCCAATTGCTTCGAAAATCGATATGGTTGGATGTCTCAAACGCCGATTGCGCCTCGGTGAACAAGTTTTTGGACGGGGCAAGGCCCGTCCCAGAGGCCTCGGCCGAGGAGACCTGCCCGTTGTTGATACCAAGACTGATCAACACTATGCGAGGCCCACAATCCCAGTGGCAGCTGTGCCGGTCGCATGGATGCGCTTAGCGCGCACAGGAAAAGCAATACCGGCGGCGAGATATACCGTGGCCGTGGTGCCTGAAACTGTTGTGACCCGAACAGTGCCAGACACGGCAACATTCAGAGCGCGCGTGGCCAGGGCGAGATCGGCGCCATCGTCGGGTATGATGTCGAACACATCGGAGGCGGGCGCTTCCAGACCCGCCACGTAAGAGTCAAAACGGTCAGTCATATCAGATCCTATCAGAGCCAAATCAATCGACCCGTGCATCCCGCTCTCTTCTGGACCATCACGAGCAACGCAATGCCGCTCCGCGTCGCGCATCCCGAAACAATTGCCATGAGCCGTGAACAAAACCTCATGGCGCAGCCCACGCCGTTAATCCATTGCCAAGCATTTCGCCCCAGCCCATACAGAGCTGCGGCAACCGAAGTACAATAACCGAAGATTGGATCCGTCAGAGCGATAGGCGGATCCCGGGGTCGAAAGTCCGTTCAGCTGGCATTCGCAACAGGATAGGGGCCGGCCATATCCGGATCGGCGCCCAAGAAGCCAAGCAACCGACCAGTATCCTCTTCCTCGCGAGGATCCACGACCAACAGATCGTCTGGCCGTTGCGCAAAATACGCCTTAATCGCGGCGTTGCGGGACTGATAGCGCTCAATCAAGAAATCCTTATCGAACGCAAGGTCCCAGCGCACACGAATTTCCCCCGCCACACGCTCTTGCAAAAGCCGTCTCATGACGCGATGCATATAGCCCGGCTTTAGATAAAGAGACTTACCAAGAAAGGTCGCCTCATCCGTCTTTTCCACATTTTCCAGGTCAAGGCTTTGTCGATAGTACCGGACAAAGCTGTCTGCCCAGGCATCGGGCTCGCGCTCTGTCAAAATGAAGCGCGCGCCGGGAAACAATGCATCGCAGGCAATATAGACCTCGTTTTGAGAGAACGGTAAGTCTTGGAACGCATCATAATTGCTGCAGAAATCGCGCAGTTTGCCCCACTCGCCCAGATCGATTACGTCATCAAGGAACAGCTCCTGATCAAGCTGTTTTGGCATGCGCAGGCCTGCATCGCGCATGACCTGTGCCAGGGTCGTGGTCGCAGTCTTGTTGAAACCAATCCCAAACACTTTGCTGTCAAAACCCGCTGGCCGCGCGGCCTTACCCTCTCGCCGCTGATAGGCCGCTATTTGCACGATTTTGTAGCCAAGCGGTTTCAGCGCGGCTTGGATAGCGCGTTTTGGCAAGCCGTCGCCGGCAACTCGCTTCATGCTATCCCTCCGTCAAAATCGGCCAATTTCGAATGGTAGCGGGAAAGTCAGTTCTTTGAGCCCAGAAATTAGACTTACATGCACTGCTCGGCCCACGACCTATCAATCCGCAGATCACCCATCACAATCCTGTTCGACGAAGAACAACGCCAGTTGTCCTCACAAGTATGCTCATATCAAAGGCCAAGGACATGTCGCGAAAATACTGGTTATCCATCGCGACACGCTCCGAATAGCTCACGTTGTTGCGCCCAGACACCTGCCAGAGGCCGGTCACACCGGGGCGCATGGCCAGATACGTGATCTTATGCACACCGTATTTTTCCAGCTCGTCGGCCGTTACGGGGCGCGGTCCGACAAGGCTCATATCGCCTTTGAGAACGTTGAAAATCTGTGGCAATTCATCAAGGCTTGTCCTTCGAAGAAAATCGCCAAACCGCGTGATACGCGGATCGTCCCGCAACTTACGATCTCGTTCCCATGCCTCTCGCAATCGCGGATCTGTATCAAGCATGGCGTGCAAACGGTCCTCGGCGTCCGGAACCATTGTGCGCAATTTCCAACACCGAAACTTGCGCCCGTCTTTGCCCATTCGGACATGGCCAAAAAAACCGGGCCCACCGGAGGCTCTGACAAAAAAGTAAAGCACGACGATGACCGGCAGCAAGATGGGTAATAAAAGGAGCGACAATACAACGTCTAACGATCGCTTGGCCGATTGCCGATAGGTCGTATCGACGTGACCAGAGCCGTATTCTGCATCCGCGGAGGTGGCGTTCGGAAGTGCGTGATCGTCCAAGACGTGGCTCCTAATCCAAACAAAACGCGTCACAAGCGCATGCTTGGATGGCGTCTCATGGACTTGTTGCCCACTCCATTCTTCCCTAGGTTGAGTAGTAGCGTATTTAATTTTCGCGACAACACCAAAAGCGCCTGAAAGAGCGCTAAATTTGGTTTCACAGCGACAGCATCTGGCGCACACAGCACACCAGAAGAAATAAAAATGTTTAATTTCAATGTTTTAAATTACGCCTCAAAAAATCCATCCACGATCATGCTCCTGCGAAAACTCGCATTCACCTATATTAATGTTTAAAAACAGTCGCTTAACTCTCAATTTTCTACCCAAAGTTGTATTTTTGATCGCTTTCGCGTGACTCAATGGTCCGCCAGACCTGCACTTTAAGCTTCGATTTCGCGCCAATCGCCCCGCTGAGTCGGACGATCGCTTGCAAGATCTTGGGCGAACGATTGCGATCACCTCGACAGTCTAACCATGAGGAACACAATAGAGCAAAGCATTGTCTCTGGCCTGCAGCTCTGCCGCCTTGACGCCGTTGTGAACAGCACGCAATCGGCCATAAAGCAGGCAAAGCTAGAAATGACAGTAAGTTTTTTCGGCATTCACGATCATGCGTGCTAGACTACGCGCGTTGAAGGAACGGTGCGAGCATGACCAAGCATCGTCAAAAAACCAACTCAGGATCTCGATGACGATGCGATCGCCGTATGACGCAGCAGACCACTCCAAAGATCCGGCAACACCTGATGCTGCGGATCAAAGGGGGGCTCCTTCGCCAAGAGACAGAGGGTTTGGTGCTTTTGGCGCAATTCTAATATCGTTTGTCGCTGCCTTGCTCGGCACAACGGCAGTTGCGGTTCTGTTCAACGTCTCCTGGATTTGGTGGCTTCCTATTTTCATCATTTTTGGCGTCACCACTGCGGCAGCCACGATTGGCATGGTTTATTGGAAAGAAAGCTAAACCTGCGAAAACGCCTCACTGGATCGTGCCGATTACGACGACCCTAGATCTTTCAAAGTAAATCCGATCAAGCGGTGCAGGAGCGATTGAAGATACCTGCATCCAGTCGTCACGCGTCCGAACGTATCGGTGCGCAA
>ERZ1740067.1969-NODE-1969-length-13105-cov-6.900077_pt1 | contig 13105 bp, 13 predicted proteins | sample MGYA00581736_ERZ1740067 | MGnify/ENA primary metagenome ERZ1740067 (study PRJEB43018, sample SAMN04849236) | marine metagenome | isolation source: floating plastic debris | place: Pacific Ocean | collected 2008-08-27 | study: EMG produced TPA metagenomics... | reverse complement strand
TGATCTATGTGGGCACGCAGTCGAACGGGCAGGGGCACGAGACGGTCTATGCCCAATTCCTGAGCGACCAGACCGGTGTGCCTGTGGACATGATCGACGTGATCCAGGGCGACAGCGACAAGATCAAGCAGGGCGGCGGCACCGGCGGGTCCCGGTCTGTTACCGTTCAGAACAACGCGACGCTGGCGACGGTCGGCGCGATGATCCAGGGGTTTGCGGCCTTTCTGAGTGATGAAACGGGCGTGCCCGCATCGGAGATCAGCTTTGACGACGAACGTTTCCGCGTCGAGGGCACAAACCTGACACCGACGATGATCGAGGTGGCGGAGATGGCGCGCGAGGCGGGCCGCGACGACCTGATGGTGCATGAACGTCGCGCCAAGCTGGAGGCGCGCAGTTTCCCCAATGGCTGCCATGTTACAGAGGTCGTGATTGACCCGGACACAGGCGTATGTTCCGTGGACCGCTACACAGTCGTTGACGATTTCGGTAACCTTATCAACCCGATGCTGGCCGAAGGTCAGGTACATGGCGGTGTCGTACAGGGCATCGGTCAGGCACTGACCGAGCATGTGCAATTCGACGAGGACGGCCAATTGCTCACGGCAACGTTCATGGATTATGCCTTGCCGCGCGCGGGTGACGTTCCCATGATTGGGTTCACGTCCGAACCGGTGCCGTCCACGGCCAACATCATGGGGATGAAAGGCTGCGGCGAGGCGGGTACGGTCGGAGCGTTGGCTGCGGTGTCCAACGCGGTGCAGGACGCGCTATGGGAGCGCGGCGTGCGCCAGGCGGATATGCCCTTTACGCCGCGACGCGTTTGGGAATTGCTGTCGCATGGTGCTATCGCGGCTGAATAGACGCATTGCCCACTGGTTGCAGGGGCGCTTTGGCAAGGGTCTGCCGGAGACGGACCCGCCTGTGCGCGGCCAGACTATCCATGTGATCATCATCGACGGGACGATGTCCACGCTCGAGCCCGGCGAGGAAACCAATGCCGGCCTGACCGCCAAGCTGTTGCACGAGATGGGTTCGCAGGTGTCGGTCTATTATGAGCCGGGACTGCAATGGTCGCATTGGCGACGGGCAGGTGATGTCATTTTCGGTCGTGGGATCAACCGCCAGATCAGGCGCGCCTACGGCTATCTTGCATCCCGCTATCGGCCTGGTGACCAGATCTACTTGATGGGGTATTCGCGCGGCGCCTACGCGATCCGGTCCCTGGCGGGCGTGATCGACCGGGTGGGGCTCTTGCGGGCCGAACATGCGACCGAGCGCAACATTCGCAATATCTACCGGCATTACGAGTGCACGCCGGACAGCGCTGCGGCGCGAACTCTTGCCGGGATGACCTGTCATGACGCGGTGGAAATCGAGATGATCGGCGTCTGGGACACGGTCAAGTCGCTGGGCCTGAACATGCCTGTCCTGTGGCGGCTGAGCGCGCCGCGTCATGCGTTTCACAACCACCATCTGGGCAGGTCGGTCAAACGCGGCTTTCACGCGCTGGCGCGGAACGAGACGCGCGTGGCCTATGCGCCGGTGATGTGGGACACGGCCGACGACTGGGACGGCCATCTGGTGCAGATGTGGTTCCGGGGCACCCATGGGGATATCGGGGGGCAGTTGGCGCATCGCGACTGGGCGCGACCGCTGTCGAATATTCCGCTCGTCTGGATGCTGGAACAGGCGGAATCCTGCGGATTGCCCCTGCCCGAAGGATGGTCGAAGCGATATCTGCAGGACCCGAGCGCGCCGTCCATCGGGACATTTGCCGGATTCGGCCGCTGGTTCATAACCCGCCGCGCCCGCAAGATCGGGCTCGATCCGTCAGAGCGTGTGCACCCGAGTGTCGCGCAGGCGCCGCCACCGATGACGTGGGGCGACCGGCTGTCGCGGTTGCGGCGCGGTGCGGATGCCGCGTGATCAGTAGATATAGCGGATCTGGTCGGTCCAGTAGCGCTCGACCCGTTTGAGCGAGCCGGTGATGTCCGTAATCCCTTCGGGACCCAGCACGCCCTTGGCCTGCAACCCTTCGGCATGACGCTCGAACAGTTCTGACACAACAGAGCGGATGTGCCGCCCTTTTTCCGTCAGGCGTACGCGGACAGACCGGCGGTCAATCTCGCAGCGCTGATGGTGCATGTACCCCATCTCGACCAGCTTCTTGAGGTTGTAGCTGACATTGGAACCTTGGTAGTAGCCGCGGCTTTTCAACTCGCCCGCCGTCACCTCATTGTCGCCGATGTTGAACAGCAGCAGCGCCTGTACGGCGTTGATCTCCAGCACGCCGACGCGTTCGAATTCATCCTTGATCACATCCAGCAGCAACCGGTGCAGCCGCTCGACCAGCGACAGCGCCTCGAGATAGGCGACCATAAAGCTGCGGTCGCCACCCCCGTCCGGGGTGCCGAGGGACTTCTGTATCGGGTCTTGAATGCTCATCCGATGGCTCCGACTCATTCTGCTCAGGCTTCAAAATGAGGGGGATTCGGAAATTTTCGGTTAAAGGCTCAAGGCGTTGATTTTACTTCTGAAACACCATGGAAATGTCGGAGATCATATCCGCGAAAGGTTCCGGAGCGGCCGTCTGGCCCGTGACCCACTGATACAAGTCCTGATCATTCTCGCTCAGCAGCGAATCGTACAATGCCAGACGCGCGTCCGACATGTCCGCCAGTTCCGCCTGCGCGTAGGCCGACAGGATCAGGTCCATTTCCTTGATCCCGCGCCGCATCGACCGCATGTGCAGCCGCTTGATCGTGTGTTCGCGCGGCTCCTCAGGCATCGGACGCCTCATTCATCGCCGCGCGCAGGCGCTTTTCCAGTCGCCCCACCTGTTCGGCGCGTTTGAGCAGGTCGGCGCGCAGGTCGCGCATCTCGACCATCAGGTCGCGCACGGTGTCGTTCACGGGCGTCGCGTCCACTGGCGCATCCACGCCCTCGCCCTCACCGGTGATCAGCCACATCATCGACACGTTGAGGATACCGGCCATCATCGAAAGCCGGTTGGCCCGCGGCTCGCTCAGGTCATTTTCCCATGCACGGACGGTGGACAGGCGCACGCCCAAGCGCTTGGCCAGCTGTTTCTGGGTCATGCCCGCCTGCTCGCGCGCGCCTGCAACCCGGTCACCGAACGTGGCGGCGTCCTCGCTGTACCAGTCCTGCAAATCTTCCATGGGGCTCTCCTTGGCGGAATGTGCGGTTGATCGGCTGCCGTCACCTGCGTATCACGCGTTCGAGTATACCTCTAACCCGCCGAGGCCCACCATGACATTCCTTTCCGCGACACTCGACCGCGTCAAACCGTCCCCGACCGTCGCCCTGACCGGCAAGGTGGCCGCTCTGAAGGCCGAAGGGCGCGACATCATCGGGCTGGGCGCAGGCGAACCGGATTTCGACACGCCACAGAACATCAAGGATGCCGCGGTGGCGGCCATCGCGGCGGGCAGGACGAAATACACTCCCGTTGACGGTATCGCCGAGCTGAAAGAGGCCATCGTGGCCAAGTTCAAGCGCGACAATGACCTCGACTACACCACCGCCCAGGTCAGCGTGGGCACGGGCGGCAAACAGATCCTCTACAACGCGCTCATGGCGACCCTGAACGAGGGCGACGAGGTCGTGATCCCCGCGCCTTACTGGGTGAGCTATCCGGACATGGTGCTGCTGGCCGGCGGCACGCCGGTGATCGCGGAGGCGTCCTTGCAGACCGGTTTCAAGCTGACCGCCGCGCAACTGGAGGAATGCATCACCGACCGCACCAAATGGCTGATCTTCAACTCGCCGTCGAACCCGACTGGGGCCGGGTACACGCGCGACGAGTTGAAAGAGATCACCGACGTCCTGATGCGCCATCCGCAGGTTTGGGTGATGAGCGATGACATGTACGAACATCTGGTCTACGGCGATTTTGAATTCTGCACGCCGGCGCAGGTTGAACCGCGCCTCTATGACCGCACGCTGACGGTCAACGGGGTGTCCAAGGCCTATGCGATGACCGGCTGGCGGATTGGCTATGCGGCAGGGCCCGAGGCGCTGATCAGGGCGATGCGCAAGGTGCAGTCGCAATCCACCTCCAACCCCTGTTCGATCAGCCAGTGGGCCGCGGTGGAGGCGCTGAACGGCACGCAGGACTACATCGCGCCCAACAACGCCACCTTCAAACGTCGGCGCGACCTGGTGGTCGACATGCTGAATGCGGCACCCGGCATCCGCGGCTCGGTGCCGGACGGCGCGTTCTACGTGTACCCGTCGATTGCGGGCTGCATCGGCAAAACCTCGGCAGGTGGCGCGCTGATCACGGATGACGAGGCGTTCTGCTCGGCCCTGCTGGAGGAGACGGGCGTTGCCGTGGTGTTTGGCGCGGCCTTCGGGGTCTCGCCCAACTTTCGCGTCAGTTACGCGACATCGGACGCAGCGCTGACAGAGGCGTGCACCCGCATCCAGACCTTCTGCGCCGGGCTGACCTGACCCCCCCCTTTTGAACGGGTCCCCAATGCATTGCACGCGCACTAGGCTGGCGGCGCAAGCTGTTTTGAAAGGGGATTTTGATGACGCAGGTCAAGGGGATGGTCTATGAGCGGGCCTTTCTGTCCGGGGAGTGGAAGAACGTCTTTATTCCAAACGCAAAGGTTTCGTTTTCACCGGCCAGGGGGTTTGGGCCAACGCTGACCTTCGATACGGCGTTGACCGGCGAATATGCTTTGAACCTGCAATCCGGTGACTACCACGTCGAGGTCAAGCGTGACGGCTATGTAACCTTCAGCACGCGCGACACGCCGGATACCGTGTTTTCGGTGCGAGACGCCTCGCCGCAGGTGCATGATTTTTTCCTCACACCCGGCGAAGAGCACATTGTGACAAAGCCAGCGGAGGTGTCGCTGCGCGCCCATGTCGAAGACCTGGAAAACCCGCTGCGGGTTCCAGACATGCCCTCAACGTGGACGTTCAACCTGACCCGCTCGACGTTTCAGATGGAGCCTTACAAGGGCTATGAATACGAGCCGGAAAACGGTCCCAAGGTGACGGCGTCCGCGGCGATCCGGCAGGGGCGGTTCGATCCGGCGACAGGGCAGGCGTCGGGCGTGTTCGACATGACGGCCGAGGTGATATTGTTGCGCGCTCTGCGGGTCGAGAACGTGCAGATGAGCACGCAGTCCAGCTATGATCACCCGGACGGCAGTCAGACCGAGCGGGGGGTGCGCCTGAACACCGCGCGCGACGATGCAGGCAAGTATTTTTCGCTGATCGGCCGCACACGGGTCATTCACCAGCACACCAATGCGCGCGGCAAAGTCAAAGACCAGCAGTATCACAACAAGATGGCGGTCTTGCGGATGACGGTTCTCTTTCCGGACCCAAGTCACCTTTTCTGACACGGAAAAGCGTGTTTTCGTCACCGGGCCTCCTATGGTAGCGTCGGGAAAAGAGAATAGGGTCGGACCCACCCAACAGATGTCGAGCACACTTCCAGACTATTACTTTCGCGTGCGCGAAAACGGCGCGGCGGTGTTTCGCGTCGACACCGAAAACCGGCAGCGCCGGATCGAGATGGACCAGATCGCGGTGATCAACATCCGCAATGGCGAGGTCAAACCGCATGGAGACCGCACCCTGTCCGACGCGGACATGGCGCGGATCGAGGCGTGGATGCAGGAGCGCGCCGAGGTTCTGGCACATCGCGACATCGACGACATTCACCGGGCCGTGGACTACCTCAACCTCACCACCCACTGGGCGCAGTCGCGCGCAACGGATGAGCAATTGGAGGCGGTGACGGACGCGCTGCTCCTGGCCATGCATGATCTGCGGTCGGTCCTGGTGCGCAAGAAGGCCGACAGGTTGATCAAGTCCGACTGAATTGCACGTCGGGCCATCGCGTCCATGGGCGTTTTGGCTCGGCAGTGTTTTTCCTATTTTTTGACAATCGTACCGGCGAATTGCGAGGAACTCCGCCGAGCGTCCGGGGCTGCGCGCACAACGCTTGGGCGCGCCCGCATCCCGTGTCATCGGGCAGAGGTAACGCGAGCCAGGAGACAGTCGCATGCCAGAACCCCGGACCACTGACATCAGCCTCGACACGATTGCGCAAATCACGGGTGACGACCCCGGCCTGATTGCCAATACGTCCGCCGAAGACATTCTGGGCGGGGTGGATGCTGCGCGGCAGATGAACGAGGTGATCGAAACCGCAATCGACGCAACAGGTGTCAATGACGATGGCAAGCTGTCGGTCGCGGACCTGCGAACGCTGTCGAACTACATCCGGGCGGACGCAGAGCTTTATGATACATTTCTGATCGGGCACGGCGACGATGAAGGGAACGAGGAAACCGGCTTTCATCTCGTGCAGGGTGACGGCGGGACCTACCAGTTTCAGGGGCGGGCCTTCATCGACACAGTGGCCGACGCGATCTACCACGTGGGGTTCAAGATCGTGGATGGCCGCTTTCAGAACGAAGACGGTGACCAGAACGAGACCGTGGAAGATGTGGCCGGGTGGATGAACTACTTCGTCAACGGTCAAAACCGGGTGTACGGTTCCGGCAAGGACGAAACCTTGTTCTCGGGCGACTACAGCAGTCCGCTGTGCGACGCGGCCAACGAGATTTTCGAAGCCGGTGGCGGCTACGACAGGGTCTGGGCGGGGATCGGTGGCGATTGGGTCTACGCGGGTTTTGGCGACGATGTCGCCGGCGGCGGCGAAGGTGACGACGACCTGATGGGCGAAGGCGGCACTGACAAATTGTGGGGTCAGGAGGGCGCAGATACGCTCGATGGGGGCGGCGGCAACGACACGCTGGGGGGCGGGGAAGGTGACGACAGCGGCTCTGGCGGCAATGGGGACGACAAGCTCTGGGGGCAGGCTGGCAACGACATGCTCTGGGGGGGTGAGCAGCACGATACACTTGGCGGCGGTACCGGGAATGCCAGCCTCTGGGGAGGGTGGGGCCGCGACAAGATCTGGGGTCAGGACGGCGACGATGTGATCGACGCCGGCTCGGGCGATGACAAGGTGGGCGGCGGCGACGGTGATGACGAAATTGCCCTCGGCGATGGCAATGACACCGGTTTCGGAAACGCAGGTGACGACGAGATTGACGCCGGGGCCGGACGCGACACGGTCTGGGCCCAGGACGGCGACGACACGGTCATGGGCGGTGACGGCAGTGACAAGCTCGGCGGTGGCGACGGCGCCGACAGCCTCTTGGGCGGCGCCGGGAACGACACGCTTTACGGTCAGGACGGCGACGACACGATTGACGGTGGTGCCGGGTGCGACGACCTGGTTGGTGGCGAAGGGATGGACATTTTCATCGGTGGCACCGGCGCGGATGTCATGAAGGACTGGGAAAGCAGCGACAGCACGGACATATTCGTGTTCGCGCAGGGTGACAGCGGATCCGGGCCTGCCTCAGCGGATGTGATCCTGGGCTTTGATTCCGGTGTGGATGTCATCGATCTCAGCGCTTTTGGCGGCTTGGATTTCGTCGGCGAGGCCGAATTCGGCGGCACAGCGGCAGAGGTGCGATTTGACGACGGCTATGTCCGGATCGACCATGACGGTGATGGCGCTGTGGACGAGCTGATCGAGTTGCGCTGGGTCAACGAAGTGGTCGAGAGCGACTTTATCCTCTGACGTGGGAACCGCGCGCCGGTTCTATCCGGCGCGTGCGGCCTCGGGCCCGTCTTCGGTGCGCACCAGCCGCGGCATCGACGTGCCCCAGAACCGCATCATCAGCGCGACCCCGGCAAAAGCGAGGCCAACAACAAGGCCCAGCCAAACACCCACGCCACCCCAGCCCAGCACAAAGCCAAAGAGGTACGAGCAGGGAATGCCGATCGCCCAGTATGACACGCCCGCCAGCACCATCGGAACGGCCGTGTCCTGCACCCCGCGCAGCAGACCGAGCGCGATGACCTGCGCCCCGTCCACCAGCTGAAAGATCGCCGCCATGGCCAGCAGGACGATCCCGATGGCCATGATCTCGTCCCGGCCTGTCACATCGCGGCCGAGAAACAGGCTGATCAACGGTTCGGGCAGGGCGACAAACAGGACGATGGTTGCCAGCGCCATGGCGACGCTCAGCGCGGTCACCGTATAGGCCCCGCGCCGCATATGCGGCAGGTCATGCCGCCCCAACGCGTTGCCCGCCCGGATCGTGGCCACGTTCGACAACCCCAGATGCACCATGAAGGTGATGGAGGCCAGTTGCAGCGCGATGCCATGCGCCGCCTGCGGGATCTCACCCAGCCATCCCATCATAAAGGCCGACGCGGCAAAGAGACCAACCTCGCTGAGATTGGTCAGCCCGATGGGCCAGCCCAGGCGGTAGACACGGCCCAACATCTCCCAATCGGGCCGCCACAGCCGGGCAAAGATCGTATGTTCCGGCACCCGCCACAGCACATAAAGCAGCACACCGGCGAGCATGACAAATTGCGTGGCGAGCGAGGCAATGGCGGCCCCCTTGATGCCAAGCTCGGGCGCGCCCCATTTGCCGAAGATAAAGGCGTAGTTGGCCAGCGCGTTGATCACCGCGGCGGCTGCGGAAATCCAGAACACGATCTGTGTGCGCTCGAGTGCGGCGAGGTAGCTCTTGAGCGTCATGACAATCAGGGCGGGGATAATGCCCCAACCTGCGATCGCCAGGTACTCCGACCCGAGGCGCGCCACATCATCGGTCTGGCCAAGGGCCAGCAGGATCGGTTCCGACCAGATCATCAGCGGCATGGCGAGTGCGGCAAATCCCATGCTCAACCACAGACCCATGCGCGTGGCCCGGCGAATGGCCGTGTCGTCCTCTTCGGCATGGGATGCGGCGACCATGGGCATCACCGCCCAGGCAAAGCCGGACCCCATCAGGAACAGCACGAAAAACCACGACCCTGCCGCCGTCAGCGCGGCCAGTTCGGTCACCCCGTACCAGCCCAGCATCATCGTGTCGGTCACCCCGATGGCGACCTGACCCAGATGCCCGCCGATCAGGGGCAATCCCAGCGCCAGAATGGCGCGTGTGTGGCCGCGGTAGGTCATGTGTTGCATATCCCGGCCTTACGCCTGTCCGCGCCACCCCGCAAGCCTGTCTCTGATCGCGTGTTTGTGCCGCGGTCAGTCGGCGGCAAACGGCACGGCTTTGGGCCAGCCGTCATCCCAGGTCAGGCCGACCTCGCCGAGCCAGGGCAAACCGCCACGGTCCGCATGGTAATAGTGAAACGACAGGATGTCGTCATCCGCACCCGCGCGCACGGATGCATGACCCGGCCCGCGCATGATCCCGGCGCTGTCCAGCACCAGCGTGCCATGACCGTCCAGCATCGCCTTGCCGTCGCGGTCCGTGAAAGGGCCCAGCGGGCTGTCGGACCGGCCCACCCGGATCTCGTAGGTGGAGCGGACCCCGGCGCAGCAGCTGCCCCAGTTGACGAACAGATAATAGGCCCCCTCATGTTCATGCAGAAAGGACGCCTCGACCCAGCCATGTGCGTCATCGTCGACCACCGGGCCGCGGGCGAGCGGCGTCCAGCCCGGCCCGGGGAACATGTCGGGCAGATCAAGGTCCCGGTACGCCATGTTTATCGGTGCGGCGTGTATGGTGCCGCCACCGGTCACAAGGAATGTCTCGCCCCGGGATGTCTCGAAAAACGCGGGGTCGATGATGCTGACCTCTGGCATGCTCTCGTTGTTTGCACCGCCGCAGGACAACGGCACGCCGATGTCACGCCAGACGCCGTCCCCGCCTTCGGTCAGCAGTCCCAGGCAGGCGTGTCCTCCGTCGTCAAAATCCGATGCGACGCTGTAGATGATCCTGTCGGACCCGACAAACTCCGGTGCCCAATACGCCCCGTCGTTCGTGGGCACAGCCGCGGCCACCCAGGCGGGCTTGTCGCGCAACAGGCAGTCGGACAGGCGCCAGGGGCCCGCGGCGCCCGCCGGACGCTCCCACAGCTCCAGCCCGCATGCGTAGTCGTCGCTCTGTTCCTTGCCCGTGACGGCGATGACCTCGACCGCGCCACGCTGCATCACGCGGGACGGATCGTGGATGTGCAGGTCAAGCGCCTCGTCGCCGGTGTCCGGCACCGGATCGCGCAGCATATCGTCGGCATTCGCGTACGTCGCGACGGACAGGGCGACGGTTGCTGCGGCGAACAGGGGGCGCATGTTTTTCAAGCTCCGGTCTCAAAAGCACGTTGAGGCAGAGGTAAGGTCTCGCCTCAGCGCGGCAACGGCCCGCAGCGTCAGTCTGCCATTTTCATGATGATGCAGGTGGTGGAGCCTGTGGCATAGAGCTTGCCATCCTCCACGCCCCGCAACGTGCCATTGGCGACCCCGGTCGAGCGGCCGGAATGCTCCACCGTGCCGATGCACTCGATCAGCATGCCCGGGGGGATCGCGCGGGTGATGTTGATCTTGTATTCCAGCGTTGTGTAAACGCTGCCACGCGGTACCTTGGTCATCACCGCGCAGGCCATCGCGCTGTCGAGGAGCGTGCCATACCAGCCGCCATGCACCGTGCCCATCGGGTTGCACACCTTGAATTCCGGTGTGCCGCGAAAGGTCACCGTGCCATCACCGACGCTGTGCAGCACATAGCCCATTGTCTCCGCGATCGGCGGGCCGGGCAGGGTCCCGTCCAGCATCCCCTGCATGAAGGCGAGGCCCGACATCGACAGCAGTTCCGCCGGGGCGGGCAGGTCTTCGAGGGAGGTGGCGATACGGGTCATGGGCCGGTCCGGGCTGTTGCATCCTCGGTGGACGCTAGGCCGGTTGGACCGATCAGTCTAGCCCCTTTGCTCAGGCGACATGCAGCGCGCTTGTCGGGGTGGCGAGGCCCAGTGCACGACATGTCTTGAGCGTCAGGTCAGGCCGGTTCAGCGTGTAAAAGTGCAGCGCCTCCACCCCTTCGCAGATCAGCGTGTCACACAGGTCCGCGCAATGGGTCAACGCGAACAGCTCCGCCCGATCTTCCCGCTCGGCCCGATCAAAGTTCGTCGCGATGTAGGTGGGGACAGGCGTGCCGCAGCGCTGCGCAAAACGGCGTGTGCGGGTCCAGTCGGCCACGGGCAGGATGCCCGGCGTGATCGGGGCCGCGATGCCCGCATCCGCACACGCGTCGCGGAACCGCAAGAAGCTGTCGGGCTCAAAGAAGAACTGGGTGATCGCCTCGCACGCGCCCGCGTCGACCTTGGCCTTGAGCCAGTCGATGTTCTGACGGGTCGATGCGGCGTCTGGATGGCCGTCCGGATAGGCCCCCACGCGGATCTTGAAATCACCCGTTGCGGCAAGCGCGGCTACCAGTTCGACTGAGTTTGCGAACCCTTCCGGCTCCGCCGCGAACGTGCCGCCCTGCACGCCGTCGCCGCGCAGCGCCACGATGTCGGTGATGCCTGCCGCGCGATACCTCTGGGCGGTGTCCAGCACTTCCTCCCGGCTTTGACCGGTGCAGGTCAGATGTGCCGCCACCCGCAGGCCGGAAGATTTGCGCAGCGTCTGCGCCGCCTCCTGCGTCAACCGCTGGGTGGAGCCACCCGCGCCATAGGTGACCGACACGAACCGGGGCGCCAGCGGGGTAAGCGCCCGCACCGTGTCCCACAAATGAAACGACGCATCGAGCGACTTCGGCGGGAAGGTTTCGAACGATACGGCGGTCATGGCGATCTCCTGATGGGTTGCATCCCTTATCGCCCGCCCCCTATCATGAAGCAAATTCATAACTCTCAAGATGAACATGAGGTGCGTATGCATATCGAATTTCGGCACCTGCGGTCGATCAAGGCGATCCACGAGGCCGGTGGGCTGGCCAAGGCGGCGGACCAGTTGCACATCACGCAATCCGCGCTGAGCCACCAGATCAAGGGGCTCGAGGATCAGGCGGGGGTGGAGCTGTTTGTCCGCCGCTCCAAGCCGCTGCGCCTGTCGGCGGCGGGGTTCCGCCTGCTCAGGCTGGCCGAACAGGTGCTGCCGCAGATCGAGGCGCTGCAGGCGGAATTCAGTGCCCTGCGCGATGGCTCCACGGGCCGTTTGCACATCGCGATCGAATGCCACGCCTGTTTCGAATGGCTGTTCCCGGTGCTCGAGGTGTTCCGCCGGACCTGGCCGGATGTGGATGTGGACATCCGCCCCGGCCTTGCCTTTGATGCGTTGCCCGCACTGATGAAGGAAGACGTGGATCTGGTCGTGTCGTCGGACCCGGAGGACCTGCCGGGGATCGAGTTCGTCGAGCTGTTCGACTACGCGCCGGTCTTTGTCGCCGCCAGCACGCATCCGCTGGCGCAAAAGCCGTATATCGAGGCGCGTGACTTTCGCGATCAGACGCTGATCACCTACCCGGTGGAACGCACCCGGCTCGATGTGTTCAGCCAGTTGCTGATCCCGGCCAAGGTCGAGCCCGCATCGGTCCGCCAGGCCGAACTGACCGCTGTGATCCTGCTGTTGGTGGCGTCCAATCGGGGCGTGTCGGTCCTGCCGGACTGGGTGGTGCGCGAGGTGAAGTATTCAAGCGACTATGTCACGCGTCCCCTGACCGAACACGGCCTGACCCGGCGCCTCTATGCGGCGGTCCGAAGTGACGACCGGGATAAGCCTTATATGGCCAAGCTGATAAAGCTTGCCCGCGTCGAGGCGCGCAAGCTGCAGGCGGCGTGACGGACAGGACTGTTGGACTATAACGCTTCCTTCGAATTTCGATGTCGGCCCCCGTATGGCCGGTGCACCTATGGGGACCACGTTATCTGCGCTGTCCGTCGCACCGGATGCCTTTTTGGCAGGGTTTTGGGACAGGATCGCAGCGAGCTTGGTTGGCCCTTCGGTTCCGAAGCTGTCCTCGATCTGCGCGCCGGTTGTTCCGAGACCGGTGGCAGATCGGCCGGGCAATCAGGCTCTTGTCGCCGGTACATGTGAATCTGTCGTCATACCTGTCGCGCCAAGGAGCTTGTCCAGGCGGACGGTACGCCAAGTGCTTTGATCATGTCGTGACGATACCATGAGAGTCCGTTATCTTCACAGTTACACACATAAGTTTCTACCGCGGGGTGGTTGCATCTGGCCTGCGATTATAGCCGGGTGAGATGACGCCAATTGTTGCCGGCCCCAATCTGTTCG
>ERZ1740067.1968-NODE-1968-length-13110-cov-5.778629_pt1 | contig 13110 bp, 10 predicted proteins | sample MGYA00581736_ERZ1740067 | MGnify/ENA primary metagenome ERZ1740067 (study PRJEB43018, sample SAMN04849236) | marine metagenome | isolation source: floating plastic debris | place: Pacific Ocean | collected 2008-08-27 | study: EMG produced TPA metagenomics... | reverse complement strand
AAAAGGCTGCAGTGTACCATATTTCCCAAGCGTGTTTTTACCAGTCAGATAGCCTACCTGAGCATAGACTGTAGTACCAGTGCCCACCATTGGAAAACCATTCCCTGCACCTCCCAGAGTTCCGTTGGTGTTTACTCCAGTGGCCGGGTTCATGACTCCTACATTTCGGAAGTAATTGGGGCCCAACTGGGTACTGAAAAAACCACTATAAGCGGTAATGGCATTCCCTTTTTCGCTTAAAGGATGATCAAAAAAGGCATCAATTGCCCACAAAACCATATCGGTACGGATGGTATCAGCATTGCCGGTTTCCTGGTGCCACATGGCGTTGGGTTGGTAGGTAATGCCTGCGCCAATATTGAATACTTTCTTTTTGCCAAGATAACTCCCGGTGTGATAAGGAGTACGGTTAGATTCATGCTCTAGAAACTGATACTTGACATAAGCTTGACTTTGCACACTAGGAGGGCTGGTACTGAAGGTAGCGTTAGTTCCCAAGGTAGCCGGATTCTGGATCAACAAAGGTTTGGTAAGGGCTACTCGATAATCTAATTTACCAGTTTGCCCTTTGGCGTAAACACTGAGTTTACGAATGAATTGATCGCTTTGGTCGTTGGTGGTTTGCAAGAAGAGAGGGGCATCCAAGGCCAATAAAGAACCAATACTGGGTGAAGCATGACGGGCAAAACCAGTGTAGGCAGTAAGTCCAGTACCTACTTGAAATGCGCGATTGACGTGATATTCTACCAGTGCATCGTGAAAAAATGCCCCAAATTTGCGCGTAGCATTGTAACCAAAATTGTTTTGACCAAATTGCATATAAAAAAACACTTGATCGGAGACTTGTCCAAATAGTTGAATACGGGTACGGCGTAAACCAATGTCAAATGCGTTGTTTTCAACTTCTCCATAGACAGTAGAGCCTGGGTTGTTTTGATTGTATCGCACCCATACTTGGTTCAAAAAGGTAAGTCTTACGTAGTGCGAACCATCTTCATTAAGCCTAAAACGAATTTTTCCATCTTCTAATAAGGGGTTTTGGGCAAAAACCGTAGATGATAAAAAGATAATACAGACAAAATGAAAGTAATGAAGATTTAAAGTCTTTTTTAGTAGCAATTTCATATATTTTGATGAGATTTAAATGGATACAATTCTAAAAAAAAAAATGATATGCTGATGGTTATTCGATAAGTTTTGTATGAAAGCGCAGTGGTGGTTTATACAATAGAGTAGAACTACTTATATACAATGTGATTGATAAGTAATAGCTTGGAATATTATTTTGAACGCATAGTTTTAATAAGTATAGTATTTGCTGGAAGTTACATTCATACCAATTCAACCTACCACTAACACAAGCTGGATTTCTCTTAAATCATTACTAGCAAAGCAAGGACGAAAATAAATTCACCTATGAAGAGAATACTGAGTTTTTGGTTGGCATTTATGGTGCTTAGTTTTGGTGCTTGGAGCCAAAATGATAAACCATCTGTCAAAAAATCAATCGAAAAACAAAAAGATAAACTGAGGGAGCAAAAAAATCATACCTATGAATCGGTAAGAGCGTTGGCCACGGAAGTCGCCAAGCTGGATTCAAGTGAGATTTTTGTGGAGGCAGATCAATGTATCAAATTGTTTCGTAAGCAGGGTACCGCATTTTTTAAGGTGATGGAGAAGGCTTTTTATGGCCATGTGTACGATCAACTAGGCCAACATTCTGAAGCACTTGAATATTTAGACCAAGCTACAGCATTGGCTGAAAAACAAAAGCTTCGGGCACTTACTGCTGAAGTTTGTTTTGAATCGGCCTATATTCGGGGACGGATTCAGGATGAAAGAGCCATTGAGATGTATTTCAAAGCACATGATTTGTTCAAATCTCTCAATCGAAAAGCCAAGTCGGCCCAAGCCCTTTACCAAGTGGCCATCCTACAATACAATAGTGAAATACCTTTTAGTAAAAAGAGAGAGGGGTTCCAGAATTTTTTACGTATTGCTGACCTGGATTCTATATTCCATCGTGACATTATCAATGCGCGCACCGCACTGGCAATGTTAGATATTGGCACTAAAAACTATAAAAGCGCAGAGCAAGAGTTGATGGCGGCCATGAAGATTTCAGTCGCCAAAAAAGATTCGGCTTGGATAGGGATTTTGAGTGGTAATTTTTCGCAGTTGTATCAGATAAATAAAGAGTACGACAAAGCGCTGAAATACTTAGAAATAGACAAGAAACTGAGCATCAAAAGTGGGGAGAGAATGAGTCTGGCTTATGTGTACTCAAGTTTTGGTGAAATTTATTATGAACAAAAAAAATATTTGTTAGCCAAATCATATTTCGATAGTAGTGCTGTTGATAGTAAAATGGATCGTTTTGATAACCATAAACTCAAAATTATATATCGGCCCTTGAGAAGAGCTTATGCAGGATTGGCCAGAACCTATGGAGCGCTGAATGATTATAAAAATGCCTATTTATACAAGGATTCTACCTTGACTGCGACCGACACACTCTATTTGCGGCAGTTACGTAATAAAATTGCGAAGATGCAAGCCTCATATGATGTAGGTAAAAAACAAAAAGAGGTGGAGTTGCTCACCAAAGAAAAGGCCTTGAATAAAGCAACCATTCAGCGGCAAAACTTGATTAACCTTGCGATAGGAGGAGGATTGGTTTTGATGTTGTTGTTGGCAGTAGTGCTACTTCGTAGCAATCGAGAACGTAAAAAGAAAAATGTACTGCTGAATAAACAACAGCAGGAAATTTTGACTCAAAACGAAGAGTTGTATCAGCAACAAGAGGAAATCAAGGCACAACAAGAGTTTGTAGAGGGGCAAAACCGAGAACTAACTCGTTCAAATCTCAAAGTAAGTCAAAGCCTGAAAGCAGCTCAATTGATTCAAAATGCAATTTGGCCTTATGAAGCCAAGTTGAACAATTTGTTGAAAGACTATTTTGTGATTTATCGTCCTAAGGATGTGGTTTCAGGGGACTTTTATTGGTTGAATAAACTGGGAAATCAAACTTTTGTGATTGCGGCTGATTGTACTGGCCATGGTATTCCAGGAGCTTTTATGTCGGTAGTATGCAATACTTTATTTGACAAAATCATCCGAGTTTGGAAGTTAACCAATACAGGTGAAATTTTGGACAAAGCCCAGGAGGAAATCAGGATTTTGCTTAGACAAAAAGAACTGGGGTATGCCAATGGAATGGATGTGGCTGTGATGAGGATAGAAGAGGCCGAAGAAGGCGAAAATAGAAAGGTGCAATTTTCAGGGGCCAAACGTCCAATATACTATATAAAACAAGGGAATAAGGAATTGGAAGAAATCAGAGGAGATCGGGTGTCTATTGGTGGACGGCCTCGAAGTGAAGCATTCAAATTTACAGTTCATGACATTACGCTTGCTAAAGGTAGTCTGTTTTATCTTGGTTCTGATGGCTTTGCTGACCAAAACAATGAACAGCGTCGTCCTATTAGTGTCAAAAGATTGAAAGATAAATTGGTAGCCTGTGCCGACAAACCCTTGGGAGCGCAAAAAGAAATGTTGGAAACATACCTGGACAAACATATGGAGGGAACCGAGCAACGCGACGATATTTTACTGATTGGAGCCAGAATTACCTAAGTAATTGGATAAGAGAGACTCAAATGATTCAAATTATGCGCTTTTTTTAATATCATTGTAAACAAACCCAAATTGCCTCAGACTTATGGAAGAATTGCGCAAACATATTAGAGAATTAAGAATTATTGACGGAAGATGGCTTAGAATTGGTGTAAATCGAAGAGGGGCATTTACCTCTACAATGATTGTGGACATTGGTAAGATATACAATTTGGCAATTGAAGAGCACCACGATGGCTCTGGTTTATGTAAACTATCGATTTACTTTGGCAAACGCTCAGTGAATATTGTTTATAACACATCTAACAGTGATAATCCGGAAGACGATGACAACGATGATGCTTCGGACTGGTGGGGAGACGAGGCCCAACTAGAAGCCGAAAAAGATATGCAAAAGATTTTTGGAGCGATGCGAAATCTGAACGAATAGCACAATACACTCACCTACCATTAGGTGATATCATCTTTATAAACCAACATAGCAGTGGCCACATATTGCTCTTTTCCATCAGAGTTTACTGGGGTAACCTGGTGACTAATGGCCACTACCTGTACCCCATTGGTGATAATGAAATCATCCATCAAGCCTTCTAGTTTACCCGTTGCTCTTTCTGGGGAGGTACCTTTTGCAGAAAAAGATTCTATTTTATCCAAAATGAAATTTATCCTTTTGATAGCCGTAAATTTTTAAACAGAATTAAACAAAACGCCCTTATATCACCATATCAAGTTTTAATCTATCTGCATCGAATCACTATTGTATACAAAGGGTTTTTAAAATATTGATCTAAAAATAGTAATTATCTGTAAGGTGGTAAAGCCTTTTGATTAAAATCTGCTAAAATCTCATCTTGAATTGACTCCGAACCACTTATGAACCTTTTTGCCAAAACTATTTTGAGATGCCGATGTGTGCAATTTACTGAAAACGATACCCAAGTAATATTAAACTAAGAATACAAATTGATCTAGAGGGTGATCTTTATTGAGAGGGCACTTTCATATTCTGATTATCAGTGTTTTATATGTTTGTAGGCATAAGTGTTTATCCAGTTTTGGGTAAAATTACTCAGTGTTTTTTGAGTAACAAATCAACAACCTCAGGTTTTTCAACCCGTGTAATATGGTATACATTACAATCAAAAATCGAGATAGCCCCTCGACACACACGCTCAACCAAAAAAAGACACACTATAACACTTACGATTATGACAAAAAAAATCAGCCATCAAGTACTTACCGATAATTTACTGCCTGACATTGTAATAGAACGCACCCTTGAAAAACTACCTAGAGACTTAAAGGTGCTGTATCTTCAGAAAAAAGCTACTGGCACTCGTATTGGCGTGGGCCTGGATATGCAACTAGGGTTTTATCTACTAGAATATCAGCCCATTCGACAAGTAGAACTGCTTTGGTGGGAGAATAAAAGCCGTAAAGTCGCGGTAGCCTAAATTTTCAAGTACTGGAATCCTCTACTTACATATGACTTGATTGATCCTTCTTTTGATCCGGCGATGGCCTATAAAATGGAGTTTAAACCCAAAAACAGGGGTTTTTACCTAGTAATTTTATAGGTTAAAAATCATCTTGAGTATTTGCATTTCCGTATAAACGTTAAAAAATATTCAATCACAAACTTCTTTAACGTTAAAATCATATGAAAGTTAAGAAAATACAGCGGTCAATTCTGACTAAAAACCTTTTGCCAGATGTGATTATTGAACGAACGTTTTACAATTTACCAAAGGCGTTGCAACAACTCTATAAGGAAAAAAAATCGCAGGGTTTGCACCTGTCTATTGGGTTAGATACCGATTTGGGTTTTTATTTGTTGAAGAAAGATTCATTCAATGCGATAGAACTCTTGTGGTGGGAAAATCGTTTTTTTGCCCGTAAAATATCAGTAGCTTAAACCATTTGACGAAAATCTAAACCATCCCGTGTTTCATAAGAAAATCCATTCCTTACCTCAATAGGTAAAGAATGGAATCAAATTTATCTTGTAAGCATTTGTATCAGCCTTACTTAGGCTGAACTCCCTCCACCATTCCAGGCATTAATAGAGTGGTTGTATTCAGTTTAATTTAATTCTTTGGCAACTCGAGTTCTGAGCGCATCGCCACGGAGGTTTTTAGCCAAAATATTTCCTTCTTTGTCTATCAAATAGGTCATTGGAATGGCATTTACCCGATAGTCGGCCGAAGCTAGAGATTGGGCGTCGAGTACATGCAACCAGGGCAATCCATCTTTTTCAATGGCTTGGGTCCATTGTTTTTTGAATTTATCCAACGACACGCCATAAATTTCAAAACCTTTGTCTTTGTACTCTTTGTATACCTTGACCACGTTGGGATTTTCTAAACGACAAGGTTTGCACCAGCTGGCCCAAAAATCTATCAAGACCAATTTACCTTTGAGAGACGAAAGACTTACTTCGTTGCCTTCCGGCGATTTAAGGGTAATTTCAGGGGCAGGTTGTCCGATGGTCAATTTCTCGATGCTTCTCAGAAAGTCAGCATTTCTTTTTACGTATCTCGAGTTTGGGTATTTTTTCACGAGTTGATCGCTCAGCTTTTTCAAATAAGCAAAATCTTCGTCGGGATTTAAGACATTGGCCGCATAAAGTGCCGCAATAGAAGGCTGAATGGTATCTATCATGCCTTTTACCTTCACGATACCGTTTTTCTGTAGCTCAATGAGTTGTTGGTAAATCTTTAGAGCCTCACCTGTTTTGTTTTTTTCAGCCAATACGTATTGTCCTTTCAATTTTCCAGTCTCTTGTCTCAACTGATTGACCACTCGATTGACCTCCCGAAAGTAATCCATGTCTTTCGAACCTTTGACTGTGTAGGGAATTTCGGGGATGGTAGCATCGGCTACGATCTCTAAATCTTGACCAGTCACGAGCATAAAGATCGCTTGTTTTTTGAATAGTACCACTCGATAAAACTCTGGTTCAGATACTTTTACTTCAAAAACAAACTTGCCATCAGTGAGCTCAGTACTGTCTATATCAGCATATTGTTTGTCAACTAATTTCTGTAAGGTAACCATGCCATCTTTAGGGGGAGATTTTACAGTACCATTGATGGTAAGTGCTTTTCCGGTAGTTGGGTCAGCAGTGCTATTGGCCTGAGTTTCCTGAGTACTGTTGGAGTCATTTTTACACCCCATCATCGTCAAGGCCATGATTGATAATATGAAACTTGTTTTATATAAAATATGTAGTGATTTCATTTTTGATAAATTTTAAACAATACAACTTTACAAAAGTGATTATTCATCATTCATAAAAGAAAAAAGAGCAGTGATTTAACAACTTTTTTTATACTTCCTGAATAAACTTCTCTAACAATTGATTGGTAAGCTTAGGATCAGCCTTACCCTGGGTTTTTTTCATGATTTGCCCCATAAACATTCCTTTAAGTTTTTTCTTTCCCTGTTGGTAGGCCTTGGCTTCTTTCGGAAAAGCAGCAATGATTTCTTGAATGATACCAGCCAAATCGTCTTCGTTTTGGTTAGACAGTAGTTCATGCGCTTGAGCAAGCGCTTGGGCACTTTGGTCAGGACTGTCAATCATCAAAGGAAACAACTGCTGGGCGGCAATGGTATGGGTAAGCTCCTTATTGGCTACCATTTCAATCAGGCCAGCCAAGCTAGAAGGAGTGAGTTCGAGTGCCTCAATACTTGCATTTCGTTGGTTTAAATGACTTTTGACCTCTCCCATCAGCCAATTGGCGATGAGTTTGTAATGTGGGGTCAATTGAGCCACTTTTTCAAAGTATTGATAAAGGGCCTTTTCTTCGGTAAGTATTTCAGCATCATAAACATTGAGATCATAGGTGGTCATCAACTTCTGCTTAAGGGCCGCTGGTAAAAGGGGCATTTGACTTTGGATGGTAGCGAGCCACGCATCTGAAATGATTACTGGAGCCAAATCGGGATCAGGAAAATAGCGGTAATCGTTCATTTCTTCCTTACTCCGCATAGGAGTTATTTTCCCTTTTTGCGCGTCGAAATTGAGGGTTTGACGAAGTATTTTTTCTCCCTGGGTGAGCAATTGAAACTGCCGCTCTATTTCTAAATTGATGGCTCTTTGTACATTGCGTACCGAGTTGAGGTTTTTGATCTCGGTACGTTGTCCAAATGTTTTACTTCCTTTGGGCATCATAGATACGTTGGCATCACACCTTAACGAACCCTGCTCCATTTTTCCATCGCAAATGTCCAAATAATCTACCATTTTACGAATTTCTTGAAAGTACCCATAGGCAAAAGCAGCCGCTTCGTCGGGATGGCAAACTACTGGATCGGTCACAATCTCTATCAGAGGTGTGCCTGCCCGATTGTAATCTACCTGTGAATGGGGACCATTTTCAGGGTGAGACGATTTTCCGGCATCTTCCTCTAGGTGGATACGGGTAAGTGGCATGGCCACCTCTTGATTGGGTTTATCTTTCACTTTGAGCGTAAATGCCACTTGCCCACCTTCGCATATGGGGGCTTTGTCTTGACTAATTTGGTAGCCTTTGGGCAGGTCGGGATAGAAATAGTTTTTTCGAGCAAAAATAGTTTCCTGGTTGATACGACAGCCACAGGCCAACCCCATTTTAATGGCGTATTCTACTACTTTTTTGTTGAGCTTAGGCAAAGCACCTGGATGGGCCAGGGTAACCACGCTAATATTGGTATTGGGTTGGTGAATGAATTGGTTAGGATCTCCCGCAAAAATTTTACTTTCGGTCAAAAGTTGTACGTGTACTTCCAGACCAATGACAACCTCATAATCGTAAAGGGTAGACATGTGTAAAGGAATTTTTAGAATTTAGAAGTGCAAGTTTAAAATTTTTATTTGAAAAGTATTTTGAGTAAGGCTACTTTTTAGTGGAAGAGCAAGGAATGTCGAGATTTAACCACCAAAAGAGGGAGCGTTGGAAAAAACGGGGTAACATCAGTTACTATTTATAACTTGACCCCAATGACCAAGATATCGTCTATTTGTTCTTGGTTCCCTTGGGTAATCCAATTGACCAAGGTTTGGTTGAGTTGTTTTTTTTGTTCATCCATTGGCAGCCTATGGATGTCTAGCAGCAATTGGCGAAAACGCTTACGTTGAAACTTTTTCAGGTTTTTGCCTCCAAATTGATCCTGGTAACCATCCGAAAACATATAAATCGATAAGTCTTTGTTGTCTGAAAAATTAATTTCGTGTTTTTTGAACACTCGAGGTCCATTTTCCCAGTCCCACTGTGCCCCACCTACAGCTACTTTATCTCCTTTGATTTGCTGAAGTTCTCCGTCTTGAACCAATATGAGTGGATTGTGGGCTCCGGCAAACTCCAAAGTCTTGGTTTGTTTATCGATGACGCACAAAGCCATGTCCATTCCATCATAATTGCGGGTTTCGTTTTGTCGAAGGGTACGTTGAATACTCAAGTGTATTTCATTTAAGATTTCGTCGGCGTGTAAAATACGGTGGTAATGGATGATACGAGACAAAACCGAATCTCCCAGTACGGCCAAAAAAGCACCCGGAACGCCGTGTCCAGTACAATCAATGGCTGCTACTACTACTTTATGATCTACTTCTTTGAACCAGTAAAAATCGCCACTGACGATGTCTCTTGGTTTGAAAAAGATAAACGAGTTGGGGAGTGATTTTTTTATTTCATCAGGAGAAGGCAAAATGGCAGATTGAATATGTTGGGCGTATTGGATGCTGTTGACAATACTTTTATTGACCTGCTGTAGGTCTGATTTCTGTTTGCGAAGTTGATTCCCAATGGTGGTAAGTGTCTTGGTTTTGTTTTCTAGTAAATCACGTTTTTCCTGAAATTCCTCAACGTATTTTCGAGACGCAATGATGGATTTGATTCGTACGCTTAAGACCAAACCTCGAACGGGTTTGGCGATAAAATCTCTGGTACCGGCTTCTAAACAGTTGGCCAGTATTTCATTCGATTGCCCACTCGTTAATACTACCATATCGACGGTATTGAATGTTGGATGAGATTTGATCTTCCTTAAAATGTTAAAATATTCTGTTCCCAGGATGTCTAAAGCTACCAGTAAAACATCAAAGCCATCAGTGGTTGATTGAGAAAAAAGCTGGCTGGTTTGTTGGATAGCGCTAAATTCGTATCCATCATGGGCCATCAATTGAGCAACTTGACGGATGGTATTACTTTCTTTCTCGAGCAAGAGAATTTTAGACATGGTATAAATGGGGTTTAGCGATTGGGTATTTTGGTGTAACCTTGAACAACTTGAACCAGATATGCACTAGATTGGTGCTAGATTTTGGTGCATCTTACTCACTGGTGAGTAAATGTCAGGTATTAGAGCATAGTTGAGGTTTATTGGTCCGCGATTTTGCCTTGGCTATCAACGGTTGTAGGCAATTTGGTGCTTGGAAGAGAATGAAAAATAAAGTGCTTGCTTTTCTCAATATAGGAATTTCTTTTGGTATTTGAATATTATTCTTGTTAAAGTACAATACTTTGATTAATAAAGTGGTTATTATATTGATTTAGTTCAATTATTATCGTTAGTTTGTCACTTTTTTATATTTTTGTGACTATTAGTCATTATTTGACCTAAAAAGATACTTCATGATAACCCACCAACAAGATTCTTGGTTCCAAAATATTACAACTGTGTTTAGACAACGTAAAAAAAAGAAAAAATTGGGCATTGTATTGAGCGGAGGAGGAGCAAGGGGGTTGGCTCATGTAGGGGTGTTGAAAGCCTTGGAAGAGCATGGTATTTTTCCCGATGTGGTGGCAGGCTCAAGCATGGGGGCGATCATTGGAGCTTTGTATGCGTCAGGTAAGTCTTTTGATGAAATGATGGGTTTGATTGGGCAAGTAAGGTCCTATAAAATTATTCGAGTGGGCCTGCCACTGGGCGGAATTACTGATTTGACTTACCTAAAAAAACTGGTGAAGCAAAACATTCCTCAGGATACCTTTGAGTCATTGAAAAAGCCACTTTATGTGTGTGTATCCAATCTAAATTCGGGGAATTATGAGTTTTTCAATGGGGGCAAGCTTTCTTCCGCGATTATTGCCTCTGCGGCCATTCCTTTGATTTTCAAACCGGTTAAAATCAATGATCAGTCCTATATAGATGGAGGGGTGCTGAATAACTTACCCGTAGAAGCCATTCGGGATATTTGCGATGTGGTGATTGGAGTAAACGTAAATCCCAATACTTCGGTCAGTAATGTGTCTACGATGTGGGGGATTGGTGAACGGGTGTTTGACATGCACATGGCGGCAAATGTAAAGTCGAGGCTGGGGCAATGCGATGTTGTGATAGAAATACCGAATGCGTTACAATATGGATTGTTTGATTTTAAAATGGCTAATTTGTTGGTAGACTTTGGCTACAATGACACATTGGGAAAGATTTCCGAAATTATGGAAAAAGCGAAAATTAGTACCTCGGTATAAACTGTAACCCACCTTATTTGTTTTATATTTGCATATGGCACGTTATCAAATTGTTTCTAAAGAGACATACTTAGCGCACATTCGGCATACCCCGCTGCCTACTCCTTTGCAATATGAGCGATTCGCAAACCATATTACCAACGTCCATAGTTGGTACAAGCACCTTTCTTTGCGTTATGGAGGGCATTTTATCGTATTTCTTGACCCTCAGGCAGGCAAAGTATATCCTACCCAACACCCTAGTTTGCCATTTGGCAACGATACTGCGGGATACCACAAGGCCTTCGGGCATTTGTCTTATATGTATGTGTCTAACGCGCGCCTTAAGCGACACTATTCCCGCGATGATGAAGACACTTTTCGAGAAGGAGAAATGAAAGTACAAGTGACTGAAGAGTTGCTTACCCATACCGGGTTTGTCTTGTATCCTTACATCAATCACAACGGCTTCGATACCATTTTTAACTTCTATCCCTATGACATTGATGCCCTCAAAAGAGGGGAATACACTTTGCCTCATCAGGAATTATTTTTAGAGTTTTTGAAACGCTATGAATTGGCCAAAACAGCTTACAACAACTTGAGCGATGATGAAACCCAGTTGTTATGGCAGTCGCCCAAAAACCCAGGGGAAGAAATAGTAGAAGCCAGCCCTGCTATCCAAGCATATGAGCTATTGGGGCAGCAAGCCGAAGAAGTGTATCGTCAGTTACGCCAAATAGAATGCGAAAAAATTGTGTTGGCTTTGAGAAATCTACGAAAGTATTTGGAAGATTTGCAAGGGTAATGTTGCTACGACTTCTGTTTCAATTTTTCCAATGTTTCGGCAAATACAATTACTCCTGAGTGCCCCCTTTTTTTAGGAATGGTTTTGTTCAAGTATTTGTTTCTGGTATGATGGTTAAAATGAATAGAATAGCTGGTTGAAGTGCTCATTTCTTTATCCCAATTTCAAATCCTTTTTCAAAGACTCGATTTTTTCTCGCAACTGAGCCTGTACCGCATCAAAATCTTCTCGTTGAGTCAAATCACCTTTGACACTGAAATAAAACTTGATTTTGGGTTCGGTACCCGAAGGACGAGCCGATACCTTGGTGCCATCTTCAGTCAAAAACTGTAATACATTGGATTGGGGCAAATCAATTTGCTCCTTGTTTCCAGTTTGTAACTGGGTAGCGGTCTGGGTCTGGTAATCTTTTAGGGTAACTACTGGACTGCCTGCCAAGGTTTTGGGAGGGTTTTGGCGGAAGTCTTCCATCATCGCTTGAATGGCTTCTGCACCTGCTTTTCCTTCTTTTTTTACCGATACCAAATCTTCCAGATAAAAACCATATTGTAGATAGATGTCGAGCAATTGCTCAAACAAACTCTTACCTTGGTCCTTAGCTACTGCGGTCATCTCGGCCAATATGGCGCAAGAAGCCACTGCATCTTTGTCTCGCACAAAATCGCCAATGAGGTAGCCATAACTTTCTTCGCCACCACCAATAAACTGACGTTTGCCTTCTAGTTCTCTAATTACGCTGGCAATGTGTTTGAAGCCAGTCAAGGTATTGAAACAATCAATGCCAAAACGGGCCGCCATGGAATCTATCAAATCAGTAGTGACAATTGTCTTGACAATGTAATCGCTTGTTTGGAGTTTATTGGCTTTTTTCAAGGCCTCTAGCAAGTAGTGAATAATCAATACCCCAGTTTGATTGCCATTGATGAGTTGCCACTTGTTGTGGTGGTTTTTTAGGGCAATGCCTACCCGGTCGGTATCGGGGTCGGTGGCCATCACCAAGTCTGCGTCTAGTTCTTTGGCTTTAGCCAAGGCCAAACTGAGGGCTTCGGCTTCTTCGGGGTTTGGATACACCACCGTAGGGAAGTTACCATCAGGAGTGGCTTGTGATTCCAGTACATGCACGTTGGTAAAGCCCATTTTTTTCAAGATTCCGGGTACCAATACCACCCCAGTACCGTGAATGGGCGTGTATACGATCTTGATGTCAGTTTGGTTTTGAATGGCTTGGGG
>ERZ1740067.1967-NODE-1967-length-13110-cov-5.913520_pt1 | contig 13110 bp, 13 predicted proteins | sample MGYA00581736_ERZ1740067 | MGnify/ENA primary metagenome ERZ1740067 (study PRJEB43018, sample SAMN04849236) | marine metagenome | isolation source: floating plastic debris | place: Pacific Ocean | collected 2008-08-27 | study: EMG produced TPA metagenomics... | reverse complement strand
CACTGCTCTTTAACCCTTGCGCCGAAGGAGATTGACAAAGTCGATCACGAAGGCAAGCGCCATGCAGATCACAAACGAAGCTGCAACAGCCAGCAGCGCGCGGCGGCCGAAATAGAAGTACATCGTCCAGGGCAACTTCATGACCGCGAAGCCTCGGCTGCATTCGATGAATCAAGTAGCTGTCTGAGAGTCTTGATGCTGGTTGTGGGTTTCCAGCCGCCAATCATTGCACAGGCTCCAACTAGAGCCATGATGGGAATAAGATACTGCACACTGATTAGGACTGGATAACGTGTTGCCCAGCCGACAGACGCCAGATCCAGAAGGCGCACACCAAGTCCCAGAGCGACGGTCAGTACGATGCGCTTGCCGTAACCACGTCGGTTGAATTCATTCGGTAACAGGCCGGCCATGGCAAATGCCGCAAAGACCAGGGCATAGATCGGAGAAGTTATTCGTGCGTGCCCCTCCGCAATCAATTCATCCTTATACTGATTGTCGTAGGCTTGCGTTGTGTCAGGCCATAGTAGTTCGGACAGATAGCGCTCATAGGCCTTAAAGTACCGTTCTTCGGTCGGATTCTCGAACTGCGCCAGATCGAAAGTGTACTTGTCGAAGTATAGGAAATCGGTCTTCTTCTGGGCATCCCGGCGTTGAATGTTGCCATTCAACATAATCAGACGTGGTCCTTCGCGAGTATCAACTAACTGGCCACGATCCGCGATGTAACTGACCGGCTTGTCCTTGTCGCGATTGTCATGGACGAGCAGGCCTTCGATCTCCCCTCCCGGAAGACGGTTTTCCACAAATACGGTCAGGCCAGGGGCGGGCGTTGTAAATTCACCGGCCTGTAGGAGGGATGACGCGAATTCCGTCCGCATCTCCAGAAGCAGGGACCGCATGTCGCGCATGGCCATTGGCAGCAGCAACATGTTGACCAGGTAGGCAAGCATCATCACTGTGATTGCGCACCCGAAAATCGGTCGTGCGACCTGCCACCGGCTCATTCCGGCCGCATACATCACCACCAATTCGCTGTCGGACCGAAGCCGGTAGAGGCAATAGACCACTGCGAAGAAGAGGGCGATCGGCAGAACGATTACCAGAATGGACGGGATTACGAGAACGGAGAGGTAGAGGAACACACCAATGTTCTGACCCTGCTCAATCACGTCATTCAGAAGTTCCAGGGATTGGGTGAGCCAGACCACACCCGTCAGTATCAGCATGAAGACCAGGAATGGCCCAGTGACCAGCCGTGTCACATAGGTGTCGATCTTAAAAACACGGGAAGAAGAGTCGCGGGCCATATGGGCTTGGTCTGTCCGGTCTTGCAGGGGCGTCCGAGAGCGTCACAGCACGCGGACGGCAATATGTCTCAACAATAGACGTCCAACCCCTGTTTTTGGTTAACAGGCGTTCGTCAAATCACGTATCCAATCCCCGCAGCCCTTTGGAAATACAGCACTTTGGTCCTTTGGCGAAACCCTTAATGCGGTGTTTATCCGTAAAATCAGCCACTTTTCTGCGCCTTTGCATCACGATTTGGATAGAGTTAACACCGCAAGGCCGCTCTGGCCGCCGAAACAAGACCCGCTAACGAAACCGGCCTGACCCCCTTGGCCATGAAGGACAATTCCGATGAATGTGACGATTTCCACCAGCACACTGCCAAAAACGGGTGCCCTCGTTCTGACCGCCGTTGAGGGGAGCAAGCTGCTGCCGACTGCTCAAACCGTGGACGACGCCATGGATGGCGGCCTGGCAAAGGCCATCAAGGCGGCGAATTTCAAAGGTAAGGCCGGGCAGGTGCTGGACATTGCGGCGCCTGAGGGGCTTAGCGTCAATCGTCTTTTTATGGTCGGGTTGGGTGGGGCCAAGTCGCTCAAGCCGGCAGGGTTGGAAACAGCTGCTGGCCGGATGGTTGCACGGCTCAACGGAGCGCGTATCAAGCAGGCTTCCATCGCCGGCGATGCGATCACAGACAGCGAGATTACAGATGCAGATGTGGCTGCTCATCTCGCATTTGGCGCGCAACTCGCCGCTTACCGCTTTGACGGGTATCTCACAAAGCAGAAACCTGAGCAGAAACCAACACTGACCAAGATAGGTGTGATGACCCGTGCTCAGGCGCGGGCCAAGAAGGCATGGGACGTTCTGTCAGCAGTCGGACAGGGTGTATACCTCGCTCGTGATCTGGTGAACGAGCCGCCAAATGTTCTGTACCCGGAAAGCTTTGCCAAACGATGCAAGGCGCTGACGTCGAAGGGGCTCAAGGTTGAGATCCTCGGTGAAAAGCAAATGGAAAAGCTCGGCATGGGGTCGTTGCTGGGTGTTGGGCAAGGATCCGTGCGGGAAAGCCAGCTTGTCGTCATGCGCTGGGACGGCGGTGCGGCCAAGTCCAAGCCGGTGGCATTTGTAGGCAAGGGCGTGACGTTTGATACGGGCGGCATCTCGCTCAAGCCCGGCGCCGGGATGGAAGACATGAAGGGCGACATGGGCGGCGCAGCCGCTGTCACCGGCACAATGCTTGCGCTCGCCGCCCGCAAGGCCAAAGTCAATGCTGTGGGCGTGATTGGTCTTGTTGAAAACATGCCGGACGCGGGCGCCCAACGCCCCGGCGACATTGTGACATCCATGTCCGGCCAGACGATTGAAATTCAAAACACAGATGCCGAAGGCCGCCTCGTGCTGGCGGATGCGCTCTGGTACACGCAGGACCGGTTCAAGCCGCGTTTCATGATTGACCTTGCCACACTCACTGGCGCCATTCTCGTGGCACTGGGTGAGGAGCACGCGGGCCTGTTCTCGGATAACGACAAGCTGGCAGACCAGATCACGGAAGCAGGCAAGGCATCAGGCGAAACAGTCTGGCGTCTGCCAATGGGGGCCGGGTACGACAAACTCATCAAGTCCAAATTCGCCGACATGCGCAACATCGGCGGCCGCTTTGCCGGCTCCATTACTGCAGCGCAGTTCCTCGGCCACTACACCAACGGCGTTCCCTGGGCACATCTGGACATTGCCGGCACGGCCTGGCAGTCCGGCAAAAAGCCGACATCACCTTCCTGGGGCACAGGCTGGGGCGTCCGGTTGCTGGACCGCCTAGTTGCGGACAATTTTGAAAAGTAATCCGCTTTATGTCTGAACTGCTGTTCTACCACCTTGAGCGATCCACTCTGGAAGCTGTGCTGCCGCAGCTTCTGGAGAAGACGCTTGAGCGTGGCTGGAAGGCAGTGGTCCGCGCCAGCTCACCCGAACGGGTGAGTTCTCTGGATGCACATCTGTGGACCTATCGTGACGACGCCTTTCTGCCTCACGGCGCGCAAGGGGAGGGGCATGAAGAGACACAGCCCGTCCTGCTGACGACCGGGACCGAAAACCCGGCACATGCCAATGTTCTCTTTGCGGTGGATGGTGTCGATATCGACGGTGTTGACACCTATCAGCGCTGTGTCCTGATGTTTGACGGCGGTGATCAAGAGGCTGTGGCGGCAGCTAGCATTCACTGGAAGGCCGTCAAGGAAGCGGGGCACGACGCCACTTACTGGCAGCAAAGTGAAGCCGGCCGCTGGGAGAAAAAGGCTTAAGCCTCGTTCTTTTCGAGTTCCTTGACGGCGCTTTCATATTTATGCGTCAGCGTCATCCAGGCATCCTCAGCCTTTTCAAGCTGCGAGCCCAACTCGCCACGCGCCCGTGAAATCAGGTCAGCCTTCTTGGGGTCGCGCTCAAACAGGCTGCCATCCGCCAACACGGCATCCATCTTGGCGATCTTCTCTTCCAGCTCAATGATCTTGAACTCCGCATCATCCGCCTTCTTTTTCAGAGGTGCTATGCCGGCACGTTGCTGGGCCGTGGCCTTGCGGATGTCCTTGCCGCGCAGGGCCTCCGGTGCGCGCGCGGCCTTGTCATCTGATAGTGAGGACGTGTTGTTTGACCCCGGACGGCCACGCTGGCTGAGCAACAAGCGTCGATAGTCATCCATATCGCCGTCGAACGACTTCACACGGCTGTCGTGGACGAGCCACAAACGATCCGCACAGGAATCAATCAAGTGCTGGTCATGGCTGATGAGGATGACCGCGCCGGAATACTCATTGATGGCATTCACCAGCTGATCCCTGCCTTCCATGTCCAGATGATTGGTCGGCTCGTCGAGCACCAGCATGTGCGGCTTGTCAAAGGTCGCAATCGCCAGCAACAGACGTGCTTTTTCACCACCTGATAGATCCGCCACTTTCACGTCCGCGCGCTGCCCGGAGAAGCCAATAGCGCCCACGCGGGCGCGCACCTGTGCGTCAGTGACTTCGCCGAACTTCTCCATGCGCTGACGCATGTTTTGATACGGCGTCAGGCCGTCCGCCAGTTCGTCCACCTGATGTTGCGCGAAGTAGCCAATGCGCAGGCGTGGTGATCGCCGCAAGGTTCCGTTTGCCTGCTTGAGACGCGCGGTCACAAGTTTGGCGAAAGTAGATTTGCCATTGCCATTAGCGCCCAGCAGGGCGATCCGGTCGTCCTGATCAATCCGCAATGTCATCTGATCAAGGACGGGGGGATTGTCCCCATAGCCAACTGCAGCATCTTCCATTGTGATTATGGGCGGTGGAAGCAGGTCCTCGGGACCCTGAAGGCTGATACGGGCGGAGTGCTCGTCTGCCAGCACCGTTGGCAGATCCAGCTTCGACAGGGCCTTGAGTCGACTTTGGGCCTGCCGCGCCTTGGACGCTTTCGCCCGGAACCGCTCCACAAACGCAGTCATGTGCTTGCGCTTGTCATCCAGCTTCTTGCGTAGCGCCAGATCATGCGCTGCCTGCTCGGACTTCAAGCGCTGGAACCGTTCGAAATTGCCAGGATAGTAGGAGAGCCGCCGGTGCTCCAGATGCAGGATGCCGCTGGCCACCTGATCCAGTAGATCGCGGTCATGGCTCACGATCAGCAGTGTGCGTGGGTACTTGCGCAGGAAGTCGACCAGCCAGATGGTGCCTTCCAGATCGAGATAGTTGGTCGGCTCATCGAGCAGCAGCAGATCCGGCGTCGTGAACAGCAGGGCTGCCAGCGCGACGCGCATACGCCAGCCACCGGAAAAGTCCCGTGTAGGGCGGGCCTGGTCAGCTTCATTGAAGCCAAGCCCTGCCAAAATTGCGGCCGCACGGGCAGGGGCGCTGTGAGAATCGATGTCTGCCAACCGCGTATGAACCTCGGCGATGCGGTTTGGCTCAGTCGCAGTCTCCGCTTCAGCAAGAAGGTCCAGCCGCTCTTTGTCTGCTTCCAGAACCGTTTCGAGGAGGCTCTTGTCAGTAGCCGGTGCCTCCTGCTCCACGCCACCAATACGCCAGTTCTTGGGCACCGATATGGAGCCCGCGTCCGGCGGCAAGTCACCATTGATCAGCCCAAATAGTGTCGACTTGCCGGCCCCGTTGCGACCGACTACGCCCACATGCTTGCCTTCCGGGACGCCGGCTGTGGCGTTTTCCATCAAAACCCGCTCACCGATGCGGTAGGTCAGATCGTTGATTTGCAGCATAACAGTGAGACTTGCCCCAGTGGGGCCCTTGCTGTGTGGCGTTTGGGTGCTTGCAGGAGGGTGACAGCTGCGGCTATAACCCGCGCGAATTTGCGGCACTAGATGCAGCAGACCCTGAGATTATATTTCCCAGAAAGACGGTACTTCTAAGCGTCCTTCGGCAGATGTCCACAGCCCCTTTTGCATTGAAGCAATGCGGCAATGTGGATTTTCGCCCATGACGGCCAGAACGTTACCGGATTGGCCAACCTGAAAGGTACCTATCCATGGCTCTTGAGCGCACTTTCTCAATCATCAAGCCGGACGCAACCAAACGGAACATCACCGGCAAGGTCGTTGATCGTCTTGAATCTGCTGGCCTGCGGGTCGTGGCTTCCAAGCGCATCCACATGACCAAGGAGCAGGCGGAAGGCTTCTACGCGGTCCACAAGGAGCGTCCCTTTTTCAACGACCTCGTCACTTTCATGGCATCGGGTCCCGTGGTGGTTCAGGTGCTGGAAGGCGAAAATGCCATTGCCAAGAACCGTGAAGTGATGGGTGCGACCAACCCGGCTGACGCAGCCCCGGGCACTATCCGTGCTGACTTTGCTGAGAGCATCGATGCCAACTCAGTGCACGGCTCCGACGCGCCGGAAACCGCTGCAGAAGAAATCAAGTACTTCTTCTCAGACGACGAACTTGTTGGCTAATTGCTAAGCAGCAGACGCCTCAGGGCGCTGGCGAAAAGAGGGGCGGGCACTCAGTGTCCGCCCCTTTTGCGTCTGAGCTGCGCACAACCTTGCCATCTACGAGTTTGACCTCGCCGGAGGCTATCCTTCTGACAGCTGCGGGATAGAGCACATGCTCGGCTTTAAGAATACGCGCTGACAATGTATCCGCCGTATCGTTCGGCAAGACAGGCACGGCCGCCTGGCTGATGATCGGGCCGCTATCAAGCGCCGGGATGATGTAGTGGACGGTGCAGCCGGAGATGGTGGCGCCGGCATCAATGGCCTGCTGCTGAACGCGGATGCCCTTGAATGAGGGGAGAAGCGATGGATGGATGTTCACCATGCGGCCTTGCCAGCGAGCGGCAAATTCGTCCGTCAGAATGCGCATGAAGCCTGCATGACAGACAAGGTCCACATCGGCATCGTTAAGGGACTGCTCCAGCGCTGCATCAAACGCCGCACGGCTTTCAAAGCTCTTGTGGTCGATGGCTTGCGTCTCGATGCCGGCTTTTGCGGCCGTCTCAAGCCCGGACGTACCCGGCCTGTTGGAGATGACTTTGACAACTTCTGCCGGATAGTCCGGCGCGGCGGCCGCCTCAATCAGCCGTTCCATGTTGCTGCCGCGGCCTGAAATCAGGATAGCTATTTTCATGCTGAAGCGATCACCCCGATCTGGCGTGTCGGCACGCCCAAATCGTTCAGGCTGGCGGTTACCGCATCTGCATCGTCGCCGTGTGAAACAACGGCGATCATGCCAATGCCGCAGTTGAACGTCCGCCGCATCTCGGCGTCGTCCATGCCGCCAAGCTTCTGAAGCCATCCAAAAACCGGCGGCAACTCCCAGGCGCTGTAATCAATCTGTGCTGTCAGAGTGTCAGGCAAGACACGCGGAATATTCTCGCTGAACCCCCCGCCGGTGATGTGGGCCAGCGCCTTGATCTGGCCAGCCTTGATGCTCGGCAAAAGCGGCGTCACATAGAGCCGGGTCGGTGTCAGCAGCGCTTCTCCGAGTGTCTTGGCATCCGACTCGAACGGGGCAGAGTCATCAAGCTTTGCACCTGCGTCCGCAATCAGGCGGCGGACGAGCGAGAAGCCGTTGGAATGAAGGCCGCTGGAACTCATGCCCAGAATGACATCGCCCGGGGCTATGTCATTGTGCGGAAGGAGGGATCCGCGTTCCGCAGCACCAACCGAAAAACCAGCGAGATCGAAATCGTCTCCCTGATACATGCCAGGCATTTCAGCCGTTTCGCCACCGATCAGGGCGCACCCAGATTGCTTGCACCCCTCAGCTATACCCGACACCACCTGTGCCGCCGCCTCCACGTCCAGATGCCCGGTCGCAAAGTAGTCGAGGAAGAAAAGGGGTTCCGCACCCTGCACGATGAGATCATTGACGCACATGGCGACAAGATCGATGCCCACCGTATCGAGAATGCCAGTGTCGATAGCCAGGCGCAGCTTGGTGCCCACACCATCGTTCGCAGCCACGAGAATGGGGTCTGTGAACCCAGCAGCCTTGAGGTCAAACAGGCCGCCAAATCCGCCAAGATCGCTGTCGGCGCCGGACCGGCGGGTGGCCTTTGCCATAGGGGCAATCAGCCGCACCAGAGCGTTGCCTGCATCAATGTCCACGCCAGCCTCGGCATAGGTCATGCCATTGCGTTTCGTGCCCTCAGCTGGGTCCGCCATATGGTCCTCGTGCAAAAAAGTCGGTTTTTGGCCGCATTCCGCTGGCTGTATGCACTGAGTCTTGCCCCTAGGCCAGCGAGCGCCTAAACGAGCCCAAAGACCCCGAGAATGCAAGCCCATGATGCCATCGGAATGAAGCACATTTTGGCAGGCGGAATGGTATAGTCGCAAAGCCCGAAAAGGGTCGACCATTTGGATTTTGAAGACCGGATATGCAGGAGAGACGAGTTTGGCACATGCGGCGACACACGCTTTGATTGGTAGGCAGCAGACCTTACGCCTCCGCACGATGGTTTTCGCCATCGCCGTGATGGGCTTCGCCGCGGCCCTTGCGGGTTCCGCGTGGGCGCAGGCTTCCTCCGATGTCTACACCGTCACAGGCGTTGCAGTTGACGCGACGGGTGCTGATGCGGCCCAGGCACGCGAAGCCGCTCTTTCCCAAGGGCGGATCAAAGCTGCAGACGAAGTCCTCCGCCGGTTCACGCTCTATGCGGACTGGCCCCGGCTCCCTGCACTCACTGCTACGGACGGCGAATTGCTGGTAACCGGCATTGGCGTCGCCAATGAGCGGGTATCCGGCACGCGCTACCTGGGAGACGTCACAGCGCGCCTGAACCCGCAGCAGGTCCGCCGCTTCCTGCGCCAGTCGGGTGTTCGCTTCACGGAAAATCAGGCGGCACCGAGCCTGCTCTTGCCGGTCCTTGATACACCGGGGGTGCGGGTTCTTTTTGATGAGCCAAATCCCTGGCGAGCTGCATGGGAAACGATCGGCCTTTCAAATTCATTGGTACCCATTCGGCTAGCGCTCGGCGATCTTGAGGACTTTTCGGCGATTGATGCCGGCAGCGCAATTGGCGCCGACTGGGCGGTCGTTGAGCCGATTGCTAGGCGCTACGGCGTTGAGCAGGTTCTCGTTGCCCACGCCAAGGGTGGTGACGGGCCAACGCTCGACGTGACCCTCTATCGTATTACACCAAGCTCCGTCGATGAGACGCGCCGTAGCTTCGAGGGCGCAACCATCGAAGAAGCTTCAAGAGCCGGTGCAGAAGGTCTTCGCAACTCAATGATTGCAAGCTGGAAGACTCAGAACGCGGTGGCTTTCGGCCGCGAGCAGACTGTAGCGACTTCGGTCGAGTTCCGCTCCCTGGCGGAGTGGGCAGCCATTCGTCAGCGTCTCAGTGCTGCATCTATCGTCCAGCAGGTTGAGGTTGTGGCAGTATCGCCACGCGGGGCGCAGATCAATCTGCGGGTGTCCGGTCCGATGCCGGCCCTTGCTTCCAACCTTGCCCAACGTCAACTGCGTTTGGTGGATGAAGGGGGATATTGGATGCTGGCCTTTGCTTCTTCGGCAACTGCGCCGGGCCCAATTCTGAATGGTTCTGGTGATGCTGTGGCGCCTGCACCTGTTGCCTCACCTACCAGCACAGCACCTGCTTCATCTGGCAGCCTTCCTGAAGATGAAGCAATTGCGGACCGCCTGACGCGACAGAATTCAGGTTCCACAGCGCCGTGAGCTTTGTCCCAAATCTGATAACGCTAGGACGGCTTATTCTTGTCCCAGTCATTATCTACCTTATTGGAAACCAAGCCTACGAAGCAGCGTTCTGGGTTTTCGTGGCGGCCGGTATTTCCGATGGTGTAGATGGCTTTATCGCCAAGCGCTTCGGTTATACGACAACGCTTGGCGCCTATCTGGACCCGGTCGCGGATAAAGCACTGCTAGTCAGTATCTTCGTATCCCTGGGCATGCAGGAACTCATCCCATTCTGGTTGGTCGTTCTGGCGGTCAGCCGCGATGTGCTAATCGTCGGAGCCGTTCTCATTTCCTGGCTGATTGGCTTCGCAGTCACCATGCGCCCTTTGATGGTCAGCAAGATCAATACGACAGCACAAATTGCCTATGCCGCCGCCGTCTTGGCCGTGCTTGGATTTGCCATTGAGTCACAATTCGGCGGACTTCTTATTCTTGCAGCCTACTTCACCGGCCTCACGACAGTGGTATCCGGCGCCAGCTACCTTGTGGACTGGGTACGTGACGTAAGTGCATGGGAAACGGGAACTGGTTCGGCGCAGCAACAATCACAAGACCAGGAGCGCAGCATATGACACTCGGCAGGCAGGCGCTTATCTGGACGGTTGCAGCCATTGCGTTTGGCCTGTTGCTGCATGTGTTCAGCGGCATCATGTTGCCCTTCGTTGCCGGCATGGCGATTGCCTATTTCCTTGATCCGATTGCGGATCGGCTTGAAGACTTGGGCCTCAGCCGCATGGCTGCGACGAGTGTTATCACCGTCGTCGGACTTCTGGTTTTCATTCTTATGTTGATCATTCTGTTGCCCGTGCTTCAGGACCAGATCGTGAAATTCATTCAGCGCGCGCCGGGATACATCGAACAAATCCGGGGCATATTTGATCGTGTTATGGACGGGCAACTCGCCCAGTTCATCGCCGGATTTGACGCAGACGCAAAGTCCGCCCTCACAGACATCGCCAAAGCGGCCGTCGGCTGGGCGGGGCAGGTTTTTCAGGGAGCGCTGACGGGTGGGCTGGCATTTGTTAGCTTTTTGTCGCTCGTATTCGTAACGCCGGTCGTGGCCTTCTACCTGCTGCTCGACTGGGACCGGATGCTCCAACGGATGGACAGCTGGTTGCCGCGCGATCATGCCGAGACCATTCGTGGCCTGGTGAGCGAGATGGACGGCATGCTGTCCGGCTTTGTCCGCGGACAGGTGACCGTTTGCATCACCCTTGGGACATTTTATGCCACCGCGCTCTCGATCATCGGGCTGGATTTTGGATTGGTTGTCGGCCTAACAGCCGGGTTGATCAGTTTCATTCCTTATGTTGGCGCACTTGTTGGCCTTGTCTTGTCCATCGGTCTGGCACTTGTCCAGTACTGGCCTGACCCGCTGATGATCGGAGCTGTTGCTGCTGTGTTTTTTGTTGGCCAGGCCCTGGAAGGAAATGTCCTGACCCCATGGCTTGTGGGCTCACGCGTTCAGTTGCACCCGGTATGGGTGATCTTTGCATTGTTCGCCTTCGGCACACTTTTTGGATTTGTCGGAGTTTTGCTGGCATTGCCATTGGCAGCGATGATTGGCGTTCTGACACGCTTTGGCCTTGGCGAATATCTAAAGAGCGATCTGTATACGGGAAATCGCCGTGACTGACGCCCGGTCTGACGCCAACGGTCCTCAGATCCCACTGCCGCTTGATCACCGTCAGGCGCAAGGGCGTGACGACTTCCTAGTATCACAAAGCAATGCAGTCGCTGTTGCCTGGATTGACCAATGGCCAAACTGGCCCCAGCCGGTTGTGGTTCTGTGTGGCCCGGAAGGTAGTGGGAAGACTCATCTGGCGGACGTATGGCGGGCGAGGGCAGGTGCAGCCTCCTGCGATGCGGTTGACCTGACGTCGGAGGCGGTACCGAGCCTGATCTCCAGCAGTGCCTTGGTGGTCGAAGATATCGAACTGCTGCGGAGTCCGCCTGCGTTGTTTCATCTGCTGAATTTTGCACGGGAAAAGAGCGCTTCTTTGATGCTGACGAGCACTGCCGTGCCCGGCACACTGCACTTCCCATTGCCAGATCTCATGTCTCGTCTCAACGCAGCGCCACTTGTGCAATTGAATGAGCCTGATGAGATGCTGCTCATCCAGCTCATCGCCAAACTGTTTTCCGAACGCGGCGTCCACGCAAATCCGGAGATGATTGAGTACATTACGCGTAGGATTGACAGGTCAGCTCATGCAGCGCGCGCAATAGTCGAAAAGATTGATTTTCATGCGCTGAGCCATGGAAAACGGCTGAATATGAAGGTGATACGGGACGTCCTTAAGGTTCACGCAGCCTAGGAACTTTGTTTCACCATCCTGAAAGCTGATATTGTCATCTATCCGTCATACCTGAGTGCGATGGCTGGCTTAGCCAGACTTGGCGCAGCGCCGTTGGGCGCGCCCCGCAGGACATGGAAGCGAAAATGACCTCTGAGACAAATGTCACGCCCTTCGACCACAGCCACGCTGCGGCAAACGAGACTGCAAAGCGCAGTGATGCATTGGCAGTACCGGCCATTTCCGCAGATTCGAATGATCGGTTCATCAACAGAGAGCTTTCCTGGCTGGCCTTCAATGGGAGAGTGCTTGAAGAAAGCGGGAACGAATATCATCCGCTTCTTGAACGCTTGCGTTTCCTGTCGATTTCCGCATCCAACCTGGATGAGTTCTACATGGTGCGTGTAGCAGGGCTGCACGGCCAGGTGCAGGCTGGTGTTGATACGCCGAGCCAGGAAGGGCTAACACCAGCGCAGCAACTCGAGCAGGTGAATGCAGCCGCTGGCATCCTCATGCGTTCACAGCAGGACATGTGGCGAAAGCTGCACGATGAGCTTGAAGACACCGGCATCCGTGTTGTCGATGAAAATGAACTCGCGCGCACAGAGAAAGACTGGCTGGAATCCTTCTTCCTTGAGGAAGTATTCCCGGTCTTGACTCCTCTTGCTGTCGACCCGGCGCATCCATTCCCATTTATTCCAAATCTTGGAATTTCCATGGCGCTTGATCTACGGCGCCAACGCGATGGTCAACAGCTATCTGCGCTGCTGCCAATTCCTGGCAAGATCAAACGCTTCGTGCGGCTGCCCAACATGTCGCAGGACGGCAAGGAGGCCATCCGGTTCATAGCGCTGGAAAGTGTGATCGGTCTTTTCTCCAGCCGTCTGTTCCCCGGTTATGAGGTGAAAGGGTCTGGTGTCTTCCGGATTATCCGCGACAGTGACCTGGAAATCGAAGAAGAAGCGGAAGATCTTGTCCGTCTCTTTGAAAGCGCGCTTAAGCGCCGCCGGCGCGGCAATGTGGTGCGCCTGAAGATTGCGAGCAATATGCCGTCACGGTTGCGCAAATTGGTGATCTCGGAATTGGAGGTCAGCCCGCGCGATGTCATTCTTGTCGACGGCCTGGTCGGGTTGGCTGCAACGTCCCAGCTTATTGTTGACGACCGGCCAGATCTGAAGTTCGTACCGTACAACGCGCGCTTCCCCGAACTTATTCGTGACCATGGCGCTGACTGTTTTGCTGCCAATCTTGAGTAAGACATACTGTTGCATCAGCTGCATGATAGCTTTGTCTTCTTATTTCAGTTCGTGCGGCAGGCGGCCAATGACCCTGATGTGGTGGCGATCAAACAGA
>ERZ1740067.1965-NODE-1965-length-13120-cov-8.638194_pt1 | contig 13120 bp, 14 predicted proteins | sample MGYA00581736_ERZ1740067 | MGnify/ENA primary metagenome ERZ1740067 (study PRJEB43018, sample SAMN04849236) | marine metagenome | isolation source: floating plastic debris | place: Pacific Ocean | collected 2008-08-27 | study: EMG produced TPA metagenomics... | reverse complement strand
ATGAAATCAGGCGATCGATAGCTGAACTATGTGCGGGGAGAACTGTTATCCTGATAACGCATCGTCAAGAGACGCTGCGATCAGTTGATCAGATTGTGGAATTGCCAGTTTGATATGAAATTGCGATAGGGTTTTGTAGTAGACTTACCATGGTCTAGTCGAAACGTCCTGATCTGACGGTGCATCAAAAATTGGAGGTGTTAGCGCTTCTTGATAGTCGATCCGGTGCATAGAAAAAGAAAATGTTTCATTCAAGCGGACCAGACCAACCCATAATAACCGTTGTGACGAAATTTACTGCACCTCAGAGATGGAGGCTCTGCAAACGTTATGTTTGCTGCGCCAGAAGAGCTGCATCCGCACCAGATTTAATTGCCCCGCAAAACGGTCGTTGAAGCCAGTGAACAAACGTCCAGTTGCGCAATTCTCAGCCGCGCCATGAAGAGGCGTAAGTCGTTGTAACGGGTATTCTTTATAGGACTAACTGCTTTGAGCCAACTTATCAGTCACAAGATGCGATGTGTCAAAACCCTGTTGCAAAATTTCGGAATTGAGCAACAAGAAAGCGCAACATCGATAGAGCAGTGTTCTCGGAGCGTTTTGCGTCACGTCTCAACTGAGGCAAGATCGAGGGGTTCGACTCTTTCTCATCTCTCTCTGTAGGGCTGATGAATGCCTGATTTCGCTGCCGCAAAGCCGCATCGTTTACCGCGTATCTGCAGCGAACTTTTCGCTGCTTGCGCGCGCAGCGAGTAAATCGAATTCACAGTGTGGGCTCAATCCGGCCATTTGAGTATTCTGGTCAAAAGGCTTCAATGCCGCACAGAGCGGTCTGTGCTCACGTCGCATCCACCCCTGGGTACATCATAGATCGCGTGACAAGTGGAGCATCTATGGACCGCCCGTGCCTTGGCTTAGGTTGGCAGAACGTTATGTCCGATAGTTGTGTCATTCACGTCTGCTGTCACGCTCTCGCAAAGGACGTTATCCCGGTGACTCGCCATGTCGATGCACGGGGCCGGCGGTTTTTCCGGATCGACCGCTGCAGAGCAAACCAAAAGCTTCCGGCGTTGGAATGGCATCAGGATCATCCTTCATAGCTTCTATCATTTCGAGCCATTCAGCCGGTTGCAAATTCACGCCGTTCTTTCCGGCGCTCAGTCTTTCAGTGCAATTCTTAATTATGCTTCGCTGTTCCGCGGGCTCAGCTGCAGCGAATACTACGCCAAGGTTTGTCGCCATGGCCAGCAGAGCGCCCAGGTCTTCTTCGGCCTTTTGTTGGTTCTCGAGGCGCGCCAGCTCGTCTCGCAATATCTGGAGCTCAAATTCAGTGTTGAGCTTTCGAACATCGAAGTCGGCTTGACTGATCGTACCGTCGACAAGCAGGTCTGTGAGGCGTTCCTGTCGTGCTCGGGTATCTGCCAGACGAAGGCGAAGGGAAGTCTCAAGCTCGCTTGTTCCGGTATCTGAAAGCCAAGTTTTCAGTCTTTCAGCGATTTCAGCCTGGTCCTCGGAGGAAATCTGCAACTGTCGTAGCTGTCTTTCCATCTCAGACTTCAGTCGGTCTTCACGAATAGTCCCATGACAACAGTTAGTCGTATGGCAACGGTAGTAGATGTGGGACTTTTGCCGCTCGCCGGTCAGCATGCGCCCGCAGTCTGCGCAATGCAGCAGTCCGCGAAAAAGCATAAAGTGTTTTGTTGATTTCTTCTGGGTACGATTTTTCTTGACCGTCTTCACCTGTTGAAACTGCGCGGCGGTGATCAAAGGTTCGTGCGCCCCATCATAGAGCTTGCCACACACTAGCATCTTCCCGATGTAGAACGGATTGCGGAGCATGGTCTCTATATTTCTGCGAACCACGGGACGGCCACCAAGCCCGATGAGGCCGCGAGACGCCATCTCGGTGGTGAGACTGGTGATTGAGTATTCACCAGACCCGTAGAGTTCGAAGGCAAGCTTTACTAAAGGGCCTTTCTTCGGATCGATCGTCTTCAGCTTGCCTCCGCCATTGTCCAGATATCCAAGGGGCGCACGAAACGGAAATATACCCATTGCAACGCGACCATAGATGCCCTTTTTGACCTCAAGGCTGAGGTTCCGCGAGTAATCTGCGGCCAATGCCATTTGGATATCGGCCAAGAGCCGTCCACCACGACTGTCAAAATCCAGGCTGTCTGCTGCGAAGAAAATTTTGATGCCCAGTCGAGAGATTTCATCCAGACGTGCCCAATCAGAATAGTTTCGAGATGACCGATCAATTTTGTGGATGATGACACCGTCTGCAGCACCGTTTCGCAGCGATCGCAACATGGTGTCGAATATAGGTCGACCAGTCTTAGATGCAGTTTCCTGCTCTTCAAACCATTTGATGACCGTGAGGTTGTTTTGACTCGCAAAGGCCTTGATCGCGTCCTTCTGGGCTTCGAGTGAGGCACCGTCACCTTGCCTCGCTGTTGATACCCGAATGTAGCCGAAACAGGTCTTCATGGGTCATTTGCTGCGTTTTCAGACTCTATCACATCCTCGGATTTTGGCGAATCTAGTAGCTCTCGCCACGGCCAAGATCCTTCACGCTTCATGCGCTCGTAAACCCTTTTGCAGAGTTCAAGGTGACGGCGTAAATGCTCCTGCTTGTCCATACAGACAGGGTAGCAGAGACAGTTCAGCAACCTAGCAGGCGGAACATCACAGCGAGTGATGTGGTGGGTACATCGACGCTGAAAAAGGTTTCAGCCGCTCCCCGTAATTCATCAACCACACCGCCGCCCGATGATTGGCTTGGTTCTGCAGGTCAAAGGCTGAAAACGGAGGGATCACACGCTCAAAGAATGCCGCATCATTCGCTCCGACGCGATAGATCACCATTGACCCCACATTCCCCAAGACCGCATCCCGCACTGCACTGTCCGTTTGAGACAGATGCTGATGCGCCAAGATAAGCCCTAGCCCATATTTCCGGGCTTCAGACAGGAGACCAGAAAATGTCTGTGTGGTGAGATTGTGGAATTCATCGACGTAGAGAAAGAACGTTCGTCGGACCTTCTGCGGTAGCCCGTGTCGGGTGAAGGCTGCTTGCATGATACTGGAGGTGATCAAGCCACCCAGGATATTCGAAATATCTCCACCAAGGCGTCCTTTGGCCAAATTCACAATAAGCGTTTGCCCACTGTCCATGATTGATCGAAACCGTAGCGGCTGCTTTGGCTCGCACAACGCAGTTCGCACTGTCGGATGCGCCAGAAACGCGCCGATTTTGTTCGCCAGTGGAGACACGCCATCCGCACTTGACTGGTAATTCATGGCCGGAAACTCATGCTTCCAGAAGAAACGCACCTGCGGGTCTTCAAGTGTCTCGGTGACCTGCCGCCGATAGCCTTTGTATACAAAGAGACGCATCAGATCGCGCAGGTCAGCTTTCGGCTGTTCCATCAGCGCCAACACGGCGTAGCGCAACAGGTGCTCCATCCGTGCGCCCCAGGCGTCCGGCCATTGCTTCTTGAGCGTTTCAATGAGGCCTGAGGCTATCAGCGGTCGATACTGCGCAGAAGCGCGCTTCAGTGGGTTATATCCCAAGGGACAGTTTGGGTCGGCCACATCCCAATAGAGATGCTCGGTCGGTGCAGATCGATGCAGGCTTTCCGCCATATCCCCGTGCGGATCAATCAAACAAAACCCCACACCGTGCCGCATGTCCTGCCAGGCGAGGTTCTGCAGCAGGGTGGATTTTCCCGTGCCCGTCTGTCCGATGGCATAGAGGTGCAAGAGCCGGTCCGACTGTCGAATGCCAAATGTTAGCATCGGTTTGGTGCGATGGTACGCGAGGCCAAGCGTCGAGATGAAGGTCATGGCCACAGTATGTCTGGCGCAGAGCGACCAGCTAGCAGACCTGCTATCGCTCAGACTGATACCGCGCCTACTAGCGCAGGCAAACCACTCACTGCATCTTGGGCAGAGATGTGGTCTTCACAGCCATCGCCTTTCGCCGGGCGGGGTCGAACAGGGTGTTCGGCTTCGCCTCAACGAAAGGAGATGAACAATGGGCGAACCTGCAAAAGAGAATGCGGTACATACTGTGCCGTCATGCCGGACCTGTGGCTCAGAACGCGTCGTCCGCGATGCTTGGGCCTGCTTTAATCCAGAGAGCGGACTCTGGGAATTGGAACAGGTCTTTGACCACACCCACTGCCACCAATGCGAGGGGCAAACTACGCTGGTCTGGAAAGCCGCTGGCCAATTGCCGCACCAGCGTATTCGCGAGTTGAATGACCGCTTCCGTACGGAAGGGCGTGGCAACGGATCGGTGATGGTCACGCAAGGCATTCAATCCGCCGGTGAGACCTTCCTTCGGCAAGCGGTGGAGGCCGTTCGCACGTTTTCGGACTTTAGCGAAGACAACGATCCCTGGGGTGAGCATGATTTCGGTGCCGTGGAGGTGGAGGACCAGAAGGTCTTCTTCAAGTTTGACTACTACACTCCCGATCTCACGGCCGGATCAGAGAACCCGGCCAATGAAGGGGTCACGCATCGCGTCCTCACCATCATGCTGGCAATTGAATACTGATGGCTGACGACTACGAGACGTTCCAGCTCGTGTGGCGCGAACGAACGGTGCAGGTGTCTTATCTGGCCAATTGGCTCAACAGCGACGTCGACCACATCGAACTGCGCTGCGAAGAGCGGTTGCCGGTCACCGAAACCGGCTACCGCTCCTACTTCGTGCCTGCCTCCAGCTTTGCCGGTGAGGAAGACATCACCGCCTGCATCATTGACTGGCTGGATACTGCGGCAGACACCAAGCGGCACGAAGAAGATCGCCGCCAACTCAAGCTCTTTTGAGCGTCTATCATCAGGGCTCATACGCCGCCTGCTATTCAGGCGGCGTTTTTTGCGGGCGAATGAGTTGGAGGCGTAAGATTTTTCGTTCCGATACGTCACTGCTTAGGTAGCTTCGATGGGCACAGCCGTCTTGTTGGGGCTAAGTTCGCCTTCAGCCCTAGATCGCTGAGCCGCCGACTTCTGCTTTTCAGAGACAAACATCTGGCAGACCGGTGTGCGTTTGGTGCCGGACCCGTAAGGGGTCCGGTCCACGCGCCCCCACCTGCCAGCCGTTGTTCGTCAATGCCGCCCCATTCTGCCCAACCACTCACCTGATGATTTACTACGATACCGTGACTGCTAGAGGCCGGGTGCCTTTGTGACCTAGACTGAGGAGCGTAGCAGCTTAATCAATAATCATACGCCTATGAGTACACAATTTGCCCAAGACCTGCGGTTGGCCCGCAGGAAAGCGGGCTTTACCCAACAGGATATCGCGCAGCTTCTGTCTGCGCATCAGTCCATCGTCTCAGGTCTGGAGCACGGAAAACTAAGCCCCAGTCTGGAGCAGATCATCACGTTATCCCTTATTTATGGCCGCAGTTTTGAAGCCTTCTTTGCCGAGGTCATGGAGCGTTGCCGCCAAGAGCTGATCGCACGCGCCGATGCGCTACCGCCCACGGCGAAACAAACTGCCGAGACCTTTAATCGACCGGTTTCTTTGGAACGCCTCAAACGCCGCTTGGCAGAACCCCAAGACCATGGCGGCGCTTAAAGTCCTCGCCGTGGCGGTGGCCACGGGGCGCGCTGGATTCGTCTATCTTGAAGGCGCGGAGTTGCGCGACTGGGGCGTCTCTATGAAGGCGGTCGCGAGCACCAAGAATATTGTTAGTTACCTCCAGACGCTCATCATCAAATACCGCCCGGATGTGGTGGTCACTGAGAAATGCGAGGCGGGCTGTCGCAAAGGCAAGCGCACCAAGAGCCTCATCCGATCTGCCGCTGAGATTGCCAGCCACAATGAAGTGCTCGATGTGTCAGTAGATCGACCGCGCGGCTTTCCGAGCAAATACGAAGAAGCCAAACACTTGGTGTCACGTTATTCCGCCCTTGCGGGATACCTCCCCAAACGCAAGCGGCGCATCTTCGATTTTGAACCACGCGGCATGGTGATCTTTGAAGCTTTGACAATGGCGGAGCGGGTTATTTTGGGACCGCCGGAGAAGCTCGCCGCAGCCATGGGTTGATCAACCCAAAATAAACACAATTGACAAGCTGCAATCTTAGATTGCAGCTTTGTCGTATTGGTGGATTTGTGGAGTTTTGGAAATGAGAGATTACACCGTTGCGCGCACCCTTTTGACGCTGGTTGAAATTGCCTGTTGGATTGGCGTTGTCGCGGGCGTGATCATTGCCTTCTCATCGGTTGGTCTTGCGTCGCGAAGTTTTGGGGCCGCACCGGGTTTTGTTGCGGCCATTCCCGGAATTGCCATTGGTCTATTGTCTTTGTTCGGCGTGGCCATGACGCAAATGGGCCGGGCTTCTGTCGACAGCGCAGAGTACGGCCAGCAGATGCTCAAGGTGGCGCGAGATCAGTTGGATGTTTCAAAACAAGCACTGAAGCAGAGCCAAGTCTTTCAGACGAGTTTTGCTGGACTGGCGCAGGCGACAGATGCACCCGATACGGTGGCAGATGCAGTGCCCGTGGCGTCGTTTTCTCAAACGGCGACAACCATGAACAAAGACGATGAAACACCGGCAAAGAGTTCTGATGGAACCCTCAAGGTGTACGGCGACTCTCTCACATACAAAGGAAAGAACGGATACCTCATTGATGGCAAGTGGCACCTGAATGGTATCCCGTTCAACACGCGCGAGTTGCTTGTCGATTACATCGATACCTACCTCGTGACATTACCGAAAACACCTGCCGCCAAGGCCCAATCGTGACCCCCATACAGACCCCCAACCCCTATGGGGGTCATGTGTGGGGGTGCATGGCCGAACATGCCTGCGCGCAGATGCACCAAGAAACACATTTTGCGTGCGTGACTTCATCCGCTGTCGCGGATGGATCTGGCGGGGCCCCAACCCCCACCAGACCTCGCATGGAGACCCGATGAGGGTCTCCATCGATCATCAAGAAGTCCGTAAGGGCTTCGTCCTCAAGAAGACCTTCCATGCGGTCCTATTGACTGTCCTCTTCTCTCATGAGGAAAAACAAATCATTCGGCAGCGCAATCTAAGCAAAACCAAGCTTTTGGATCGCCGCCCGGCGAATGCCAAGGTTGACGCGCGCGACGAAAAGTTCGAGCTACGAATGGATCACATCCTCAACGGCCAGACCGATTTGTTCCTGTGTGCCACACCCTCCAAAGCCAAAATCTATGAAGATGACCTGCTTACGGCGATGGATCAGATCAAACGCTGGATCGATGACAACGCGCAGACCGGTCAGCGGACGGTGGTCGAGTTCTGATGGGGCGGTCGTTCTTCGGAGACTTCTGGCACACCATCATCGGCGCTTCGATCATTGGTGGGATAGTGGTCATGGCCACCATCATCACACCGCTCGCACTGATTGGGGTGCCCGCCTACGTTGGCTTTCGACTGTGGCGGGACAGTCCTGCGCGCGCTGAGCGGTTGGCTCACGAGGAAACAATGACGCTTTATCGGCATGCGCTGGCCGGACAAGTACATCTCTCAGACGAAGAAATTGACCACGCTCTGGCGGCTCACTGGCCAGCCGATACACCGGAAGCACTCGCGTTACAGTTGCACTTGCTGGGACGTCGTCTGTTTGACGCGGAAGGCCTGAACCCGGACGTGCCGCCGCCGCCCGCACTCTGCAACACCGTCGAAGGTGGCCGCTACCGCGACCAGCTCGCGCGCTTGGGTCAAGCCCGCAGTGATCGGGTGATGTTGCTCGAAGCCCTGGATACGATCTCACTCAGCCTCGCACCGATCGCTCAGGCCGCACCACCCATTGAGGCCGACGTGCAGGTGGACATCAAACAGTTCCTGCATCCACTGGGGACCGTCGTGCAGCAGGTGATCGCCCCGTATTTTGCGGACACCAACTACAACCACTTCAAAGCCCTGCGTGAACGGCTTGATCAGAACTTGCAGCGCACCCATCGGACCCAACCGATCTTCCCGGCCGACTATAGAGGGGATGATGTGGTTGGCACTTATCTGGCAGGCACCTCGCTGCGCGAGCTGTTCTCCCTGAAGACGCCGTTTGAAATCCCCGAGGAGCGTCGTTTCGAGCACACGCATATCGTGGCGGGGAGCGGCCACGGCAAAACCCAGACCATGCAATTCTTCATCGCCAAGGATCTCGAGGCCGTGGCCAGGGCCGAGAAGTCCGTCGTGGTGATAGACAGCCAGGGCGATCTCATCCACACGATCCTGAAGGCCAAGGTTTTGCCACCTGAGCGGATCGTCTTGATCGATCCAGAAGACATCGCCTTTCCGGTCTCTCTGAACCTCTTCTCTGTCGGACAGGAGCGCCTTGAGCACTACGATCCGTTGGAGCGCGAACGTCTGACCAATTCCATCATTGAGCTCTATGACTTTGTGTTTGGCTCGCTTCTTTCAGCCGGGATGACGGCAAAACAGAGCGTGGTCTTCCGCTACGTGACCCGGCTGATGTTCCATATCCCTGATGCGACCATCCATACGCTGCGGGAGTTGATGGAACCGGGGGGCACTGAGAAATACCGCGCGCGCATCGACAAGCTGGATGGAACGCCCCGTCGTTTCTTCGAGACCGAGTTTGACAGCAAAGAGTTTGCCAATACCAAAACACAGGTGCTGCGACGGCTCTACGGCATATTGGAAAACCAGACCTTCGAGCGCATGTTCTCGCACCCGGTGTCTAAGTTCGACATGTTCACCGAGATGAATGCGGGCAAGCTTATCCTCATCAACACCTCAAAAAGCTTGCTGAAAGAACAAGGCACAGAAGTCTTTGGCCGCTTCTTCATCGCGCTGATTGCCCAGGCTGCGCAGGAACGGGCCACGTTGCGCGTCCGCGACCGCATCCCCACCATGGTCTATGTCGATGAAGCGCAAGACTACTTCGATCAGAATATCGGCGTGATCCTAAGCCAAGCGCGTAAATACAAAGTCGGCATGGTGATGGCGCATCAATACCTCGGTCAGCTCTCCAATGGCCTGCAGGAGGCGTTTGAGGCAAACACCACCGTCAAATTGGCCGGAGGTGTCTCAGCGCGCGATGCGCGCGCCTTGGCGGGGCAGATGAACGCTGACGCCAGTCTGATCCAGAACCAGCCCAAGGGCACCTTTGCCACCTTTGTGCGCGGCTTGACCGAACGGGCCGTCCCGATGTCCTGGCCGTTCTTCGCTTTGGAGAACCTGCCCAAAACGACAAAAGCCGACCGTGAGGCCATTCGGCAGCACAGTCGCAACCGGTATGCTGAGCCGTGGGAACACAAAGCAACGCATACGGACACATCGCAAGAACACCAAAAAGAACCGCCGGAGAAAAACGACGATGACGACCCTGCTGCGCCTTCGCCGGAGCTCTAAGCGCCGCTAATCTGGCGGCATGCCAAGACGTGCCCCCGCCCTCCACACAAATCTTCGCCCGACTCCGCGCGAGCTGCGTTGGTTTGCACATATTGACCGTCATGGGCCGCAGTCTTCGGAGTTTCTCATTGAGCTGACCAAAGACACGCACCGGTGCAAAGACACGGCTCTGCGGCGACTACAGGCCCTCAGAGAGGCTGGATACCTCTTTCTGCCCTTGCAACAACGGCATATCGCCAAGGCAGACTTCCATCCGTATGTCTACGATCTCACACCAGCCGGGTGCGAATGCCTCAGCTATGAGCAAGAACTGGAACGTCATGCGCGACCAACTGGGCATTGGTGGCATGGGTTTTGGGTCTCATCAGTAACCAGCACAATCGAGATCACAGCGACCCGGCACGCTTTGGAATACATCCCGGCGGCGCGGATTTTGGCGATCAAGGGTGTGTGTATGGAAATACCCTTGCGACACAGCAGTGTCATTCCGGATCAGCTCTTCGCCATCAAGTATGCTGACGGGTATCGCGCTTATGCGCTGGAGGTTGATCGCGGCACTGAGCCGCTACGCTCACGGGCCGCGCGGAAATCACTGCAGCGGTCTGTGCAACAATACCGAGACGTGTTGGATCAGAAGCTGCATCGGCAGCAGTTCGGACTCAAAAGCAACCTGTGGGTGCTTTGGACGTTCGCGAGCATAGCGCGCGAGCGGCAATGGCACGAATTGCTGCAGTCACACTGCGCTCAGCACAAAAGTGGCGTGGTCTCACAACACTTTCCGGCATTCACTGATGTGGCAGGATTGGCCTCCGATCAGCTCGACATTCGGCCCTAGGCGCAGCTAAATGAAATAGGCGTATCGGCGGCGCCGTCTATCCCAGTTTGTCCAGCCACTCTTGGTGATACTCCATGATTTTTGCACCATCGAAGTATTTGTCTGTCCATGCTTTAATCGACGGATCGTAGTCTGGTTCACCCGGTACTTGAACGTACCGCGCCAGCATCAGCATCAAAAACTCTGGTGGCGTGGTTCGCAGCGTCTCTTCAACCTCTTGGCGGTACTTCTCGGGTATCGCCATCATCATTAGCAGCAGCTCAATTGGCTCCATAACGCATTGTTTTAATTTGTATCTCTGGACTCTACAGGATCTTTGCGAAGAGTCGAGTCTAACAGCTCAGCAGGCAACAGCGATGCGGCAGAGTCAATCTGGAGCATGATTGCCGTCTGCTCCAGTCATCAACTACGACCGACCGAAAGAGGGGTGTTCCACCGAAGCAATCTCGGTCGTTGGAGGCCTTTGTTAGTGGCTCGCTTCAACGGTTGCTGTCAGACCGATAACTACAAAGTGGAGGCACACGGCCGAGCAACAGTGCTACAGGTGTTGGTGTAAAGCACTGGCGTGGGCATAACCAGTTCCCAAACAGCAATTCAGTTCGAGACATTTACACTTGCTGACCCAACGGAGCACGTGCTGCCCAGCATTCGCACAGGACTGACGTGTCTATCGGCCCTCCAGAATGCAATACGTGACGCGCGAATGCTACCAAAACGCGAAGCATTGAACGCGCTTTCAGCTTGCTAGTCGAAAGGTTTGTACGGACAGTGGGGCAAAATAACCAATTCATAACAAAGAAAAAACGAGAGCACATGACTAACTTGAATACAATGACCCGCGACGAGCTCCTGCAGCTTCAAAAAGATGTGGCAAAGGCGCTGAAGTCGCTAGAGACACGGCGGAAGAAAGAGGCACTGGCTGCTGCCGAAGCCGCTGCACGAGAAAAAGGGTACACGCTGAACCAGCTCGCGGGTGCATCAGCGACCAAAATACCAGCACCTGCAAAATACGCGCATCCGGATAACCCTGCTCTAACGTGGACTGGACGTGGACGTAAACCCAAGTGGTTCCTCGATGCGCTAAAGAATGGGCTAAGCGAAACCGATTTGCAGATTTGAAGAAACGCGGCGAGGTTAGTGCTTGACCAATTCACGTGCTCTGCGTCTTGCTATAGTTGTGCAGGTCATTTCGGCAGTTATTGATCTCCACAGGCCTGAACTGCCGAAAGCGTACAAACCACAATGGAAAGAAGCGCGGGCATTGCTGTTCCCACCACTGCATGTGCTTTTTTAAATTCCTGCTTTTTCGTCAAAAGGGGCGTATTTTGTTGAAAAACTCTTCCTTGATTGCCGTGTAACTCGCTGATTCAATCTGTCCTAGATGGAGGGATTAGCGATGATGGGACCGAGGCAAGAAGCGCAGGCCGCGCTGTTCTACGAATTCTCGCTGGAGGCCCATGTCTCTCAAGATCATCTTCTGCGATCGATTGATCGCTTCGTCGATCCGAGCAGTATTCGCGCGCATCTATCTGACTTCTACAGCCATACCGGGTGTCCATCAGTCGACCCCGAGCTGCTAATCCGGATGCTGCTTGTGGGCTATTGCTTTGGTATCCGCTCCGAACGGCGGTTGCGCGAAGAGGTCCATCTGAACCTCGCATATCGCTGGTTCTGCCGTCTCGATTTGAATGATCGGATCCCAGACCACTCCACATTCTCAAAGAACAGGCACGGTCGTTTCAGGGATAGCGAACTCCCGCGCCATCTGTTCGAGACAACTGTGGCGCGCTGCATCGAGGAAGGTCTCGTGAGCGGGCAACGCATGGCGGTCGATGCCAGCTTGATCGAAGCGGATGCGAACAGGCAGTTCTCAGCCTCCAAAGAAGAATGGGACATCAATCGCATTGATGTCGCTGCCGCGCCACGCGCTGTGCGCGAGTATCTCGACACCTTGGATGAAGCCGCGTTTGGCGCGGCAAGTGAGGTGCAGCCCGAGTTCACGTCCTTCTCTGACCCCGCCAGCCAGTGGACAGCAGCGCGCAAAGGGCCAGCTTTCTTTGCCTATTCGGACAGTTACCTGATCGACACGGATCACGGTGTCGTCGTCGACGTGGAAGCGACGCGGTCAATCCGGCAGGCTGAAGTGGGATCAACTAAGACCATGTTGAACCGCGTTAAAGACAAGTTCGATCTAGATCCCGAACGTCTGATCGCGGACACCGCCTATGGTTCCGGCCCGATGCTGGACTGGCTGGTGAAGCGCAATAATGCGCCGCACATCCCAGTGATCGACAAAGCAGGCCGCACCGATGGCACATGGTCCCGCGCCGACTTCGAATGGGACGCCGACAACAACCAGTACATCTGTCCTGAAGGCGAGGCGCTCAAGCAATTCCGTCGGAACTACTCCGATCCTAATCGTGGGCCAACCGGCAAAGGCGTCGCCAAGTACCAGGCCCTCAAGCACATCTGTCAGGCATGTCCATCAAAGATGAAGTGCTGCACCAACGCAGATACCCGCAAAATCACCCGCGAAGAACATGAAGACGCACGCGATGTTGCGCGCGCCATCCGAAAAACCAAACAGTACAAAGTATCAGCCAAGCTCAGAAAGAAGGTCGAGATGCTCTTTGCCCACCTGAAACGCATCCTCGGGCTGGGACGTCTCCGATTACGCGGTGCATGTGGCGCAAACGACGAATTCCTCCTCGCCGCCACCGCCCAAAACCACCGTAAACTAGCAAAGATCTTTCCTGCACCGCAGAAAACGCGCAAAGCCTGATCACAAAGGCATGCGCGCACTGTTTAGAACGCAACTTTCTGCGCTCGCAAAACGTTGTTTTTCCACAGAATCGGCGTATTTTGTTGAAAAACTCTTCCTTGATCGGGGAGTAAGTCGCTGATTCAATTCTT
>ERZ1740067.1964-NODE-1964-length-13141-cov-5.262876_pt1 | contig 13141 bp, 15 predicted proteins | sample MGYA00581736_ERZ1740067 | MGnify/ENA primary metagenome ERZ1740067 (study PRJEB43018, sample SAMN04849236) | marine metagenome | isolation source: floating plastic debris | place: Pacific Ocean | collected 2008-08-27 | study: EMG produced TPA metagenomics... | reverse complement strand
ATCGGCCTTACCGCGTGGCGTATTGCCGGATCATGTGGCCGCCATCGACATCCAGAACATGACCCGTTCTGAAGCTGTTTGCCATCAGGAACAGTGCAGCTCCCGCAGCTTCATCAACTGCCCCGACCCGGCCCATCGGTAGGGACCCGCCCGTCGCTGCATACATTTCCTCTCTTGCGGCCTCCGGCACCGCCGCATAGGCATCAGAGCGGATCATGCCCGGAGACACGCAATTGACACGCAACCGGGGACCGAGTTCTAAAGCCAAACCATAGGTGAGGCTCTCCACGGCGCCGGTGATCGCGCCCAGACCGGAGCAGTTCATTCCGGGCCTCCGGGACAAGACACCGCTGAAGAACGTGATCGAGCCGCCGTCGCATAGATGTGGCAGCGCTGCCTTGGCCGTCATATAGGGGCCGAAGAATTTTGCATCGAACATGGCCCTGAGTGGGTCCTCTTCCAAATCGGAGAACGGTCCGTGGGCCGCACTCGACGCGGAAATCATCAGATGATCAATCGGACCAAGCCTATCCGCCCATGCCGCTCTGGATGCCTCATCCGTCATATCCAACGGCAGCACGGTCATACCAGTTCGGCTCTCCGCAACGCTTTCGAGTTTCGCAGCATTCCGGCTGGAAATGATAACCTCTGCGCCCTGCTTCAGCGCACTTTCGGCAACTGCCCGACCGATCCCGGAGCCGCCACCGACAACCGCTACTCTTTTTCCCTTAAAACTGGACATTACGCGCTTTCCTTTTGCGGGTTTACCGAATGGCTTTCACTTCGGGCTGGATGAAATTGAAGACCGTATGCGGATCCCGGCCTGCAAAAAGGAACTTGATAACAATGGCGGCCGCTGCTTCCAGCTGATAGGCATGCGCGTTGCTGCCAAGCCGCAGCGGTTCGGAGCCAACATCGGCAATCAGCCCGGCAACGGTCTCATCAATTTCCTCATCGGACGTATAAAGCGTGACCAGCTGACGGCCGTCATAGATCATGTCCGGGTCTTCCCAAACGGCGACTTGCGCCATGTTGAAGGCCTTGGCGACCTTTGCTCCCGGCAATGCATCCGCGATCGCCTGGGTTAAGGACCGGCCATCCTCACGGGTTGTCAAGAAGGTCTCGATGCTGACCGGATTGTTGATATCAATAACCGTCTTGCCCTCAAAAGCGGCCGGTCCACCAGCGTTTTCTATGGCAGAAAACACATCTTCCCAACGCGTTGCCAAAACAATCACGTCTCCAAAATGGGCAGCTTCCTGAGCGGTTCCAGCGCGAACACCTACGGAGGCCGCAGTGGCCTGAGTCTTGTCCAGATCCCGTCCGGACAACATCACCTCGTGTTTGGCGGCCCACTTTCCAGCTAGGGCTTTCGCCATTCCGCCGGCACCAATAAATCCGATGTTCATAACCATCTCCTGTTGTTTGATGGCTTGAACATGGTGCGAAAGATGACATAAATAAAATCGTGAAATTTGATATTAGGTATAATCTAAGTGGATATAAAACAGACTGAACTTGGGCTTCTGCTCGCCCTGAATGCCCTGCTGGACCATGAGAATGTCTCACTGGCCGCGAAACAGATCGGTATCACGCAACCTGCCATGTCGGCGCAGCTCAAGCGGCTCCGCGACCTCTTCAACGATCCACTTCTCGTGCCGTCTGGCCGGCGCCTGGTTGCGACCACGCGCGCACGCGCTTTGCAGAATGACCTGCACGCCCATCTTCAGGGCCTAAACGCCTTGTTACGCGATCACACGGTTTTCGACCCGGCATCGAGCGAAACGACGTTTCGTTTGATTGGGACTGACTATGTTCATGCCGTTTTGGCCGCGCCCGTTCAAAATATGCTGGCAGCGGAAGCTCCGAACGCGCGATTGGCGTTTTTGGCTTTTGATCCAAAAACACTCTGGTCATCACTCGAAGCCGAAACGGCAGACCTTGCGCTGGCAACGGGCATGTCTTTGCCGGAAGCCAAAAGACAATCAGCGCTCACAGAAGATTTCCAAGTAATCATGTCTAAGACCCATCCTCTGGTCGGGCAGCCAATGACACTTGAGGGATTTTGCGCTTTCCCGCATATCCTGGTGTCACCGGAGGGCGGTGGGTTCATTGGAGCCACCGATCGTGCTCTCAAAAAGACCGGTCACAAGCGCCGCGTTGCGATCTCGTTGCCGAGTTTTTTGCTGGCTCCAGCACTTGTATCCAGCTCCGATGCGCTTTGCATGATGCCGCGCCGCCTCGCCAAACTCCATGAGGGCAATGTGGCTTGCAGTCCATCGCCCTTCCCGTCCCCCGTCTTTGATGTCGATCTGATGTGGCACCCGCGCCGCCAAAACGACCCGGCCCACAAATGGTTCCGCGCTCAGGTTCGACGCTTGGCACAGGACATTTGAACAAACCTCAGTATGACTGAGTTAAAACGAGATGATGTATTGATCAGCGGACATCTTTGAACTGGAGTGTCCAGACCATATAGAAAAGTTACTTTGCCGGACCGCTACCGACTCGCGCTCTGACACGGGGACCATCGGCCATACCAAGACATACAACAATTTCATCAGCTCGCGGTGCGTCGGCAACACTTACAGTCATTGTGTCAATGTGATCGAACGACCAAGCCTCATCCTTGTGGCCAAGCGGCAAATCAACTGCAACACCCATTGTTGCCACTTTGACATTTGATGGCATCAAGGCCTGACCGCCGCCAATTTGGCTGCGCACCGGTTTGCCAAACCTTGGGTGCAACAATGCCGCTCCGTGTTCGGCAATGCCATCAACTCCGACGATTGCTGCCTTTCCATAGGAAACTGCTTGTCCGCCAAGGCTTTTTGCAACGTCAGCTGCAAGCTTTTCCCCCAACACCGCTCCGCTCGCAAAAAGCGCGGAAAGATCGTCTTGTTCCAATCCGGCAAAAGGATTTTGGATCACGGCCAGCGCCGCACATCGAACCAGCGGCGCGGACACAACGCCGGTTTCATCTGTTTCAGTCAACTCGCGGATTAAAACGGTTTTCCGGATGTGCATCACGTTTCTCCTTTGACCAGTCGTTCCGCACCCTGTCTCTGAATTGAGCGGAATGCGAGGGCAGCAGGCACAACTGCGGCAAACAAACACATTCCAAAGATCAGCGCCGCGCCCGGAGTGCCAAAAGTATCAAAAATCGCGCCGGAGACCGGCGGGGCCGCGGTCATGATGGCGTAGTAGATGGTAAAGAAGATCCCCATCCCGAATGCTCTGCGTTCCGGGGCAACAGCCTGGCCGGAAAGTGCCATGAGGATCCCGGCTGGTGCCATACCGATCAGGCCGAAGAGCAAACTGGCGAGAAGGCCTGCAGAAGGAAAGCTCAAGAGCACAAGTGCCGCGATGGCGCCCGTCATACAGATGATCAGAACAACGTCCCTGCGGCCGAACCGATCCACGATTTGACCGCAAATCGCGCCGGACACAATCATCAACCAGCTGCCGACACTTATGACGCTTGCTGCTGCGATACCCGACAAACCGTGCATCTCAAGCATCTTTGGCCCAAAGCTGAGATACACAACATAACCTGCATTAAAGACAGCCCACGCTGTGCCCGCGCAAACGATCAAAGCCCATTCCCTTCGCGATAACTGGAATGCTCCTTTTGATGCAGGGCCGCTGTGTGTTTCAGGTGGCCGGTAAAACATCATGACAGCGACAGCGGCGAGCGCGCAATAGATGGCGGCGGACAAAAACGGCACCCGCCATCCGTGAAGTTCTATGAGCCAGGCATAACCCGCTTGTCCCATCGCGATCCCAAAAGGCCAACTCATGACGAGGATACTCATCGCGGTTGCGATTTCCCGTCCATCGAACCAATCAGCGATCATCTTGGTAAAATACAAATTTGAAAACAGGAATCCTGCCCCTGCCATCAACCGGCCAAGCGCGACCAGAGTAGGATCAGTCGCCAGCCCGCACATAACGCCGCCGAGGGCGAGTGCGGCAAGACCGCCGCCCGCCAAAAGTCGGTCCGATGCGTATCGGCCAGAAAAGCCTGCCGGAAGGGCGAGAAACAGTCCAGGCGCCATGAACAAACCGATCAGCAAGCCAATTTCGGCATAGGCCAATCCGAAACTCTTTGCGAAAGCGTCGCCACTCGACGCCATGGTCTGAAATTGCAGACCGAGCCCGACCCGGGCAAAGAACAGGAGTGCAAGCATCCGCCAGCGCATCGCTCACCTCCAATCGGACGCAACACTAAACTGCTGCACATGCTCGACCGTCATGACGCTTCTCCCTGCCACACCATGACGAAAGGTTATCAAGCGGTACGATTTCCAAGTATCATGCGAATGCAGTATTTTATGCGAGGCGATGCAGTACTAGGGTGCGGTAAATGCTGCGGCACTGGCTGAGTTAATCGGGAAATGGCACGAGAAACATGACAACCTCCATGAAGCCGGCGTCCGAAATTCTCAGCCCGCGTGAGATTGAAATTGCAAGCAGCTATGCGGACGGTGACACCTATCAAAAAATCGCAGACCAACTTTGTATCGCGCCGTCTACGGTCCGTACACACCTTGCATCCGTCTACCGCAAGCTTGAAGTTTCCTCATAAATAGCACTGCTCGCCCGGCTGAACGGGGAGCAACCCAGCAACGAAGACAAGACAGATCACGCCGCCGTCATATCGGAACTGGCTCTCAGCCTGGAAGAAGCCTTGCGCCGTGAGCGCACAATGTCCGAAGTATTGAAAATCATCAGCCGTTCACAAGGGAATATCGACGCCGTAATGGCCGCGATCCTCGGCTTTGCCCTGGAGTTATGCGAAGCCGAATTCGGAGTTCTTCTCGAGCACCACGGCAACAATCTTTTTTCCGCCAGTTTCTCTCGTGGCATACCACCGGCGTTTCGCGATTGGTTCGAAGACCAGGGCGTGTTTGCGCCCAGTGCCCAAACAGGGCTTGGGCGAATGGAAAACACACACGAAGTCATAAACATCTTCGACGTCCGGGCCGAGAAGGTTTACCACACCGATGATCCGCTCCGGCACGCAACAGCCGAGCTGGGCGGTGCCCGATCCTTTGTCGCTATCCCAATGCTGTCCGGCGACCGGTTGGTCGGGGCCTTTACAATTTACAGGCAGCAGATACGCCCTTTCAGCCGTGAAGCCACTGACCTTGCCCATACTTTTGCCGATCAAAGCGTTATCGCACTGGAAAATGCCCGAATGGTCAGTGGCTTGCGCTCAAGCTACTGATTTGAGGCACACTTTTGCTTGAACACTTGGATCCAAGTTCAACGCACATTGCATGATGCCGCCCCGCCTCGCCAAACTCCACGAGGGCAATGTGGCTTGCAGTCCATCGCCCTTCCCGTCCCCCGTCTTTGATGTCGATCTGATGTGGCATCCGCGCCGCCAAAACGACCCCGCCCACAAATGGTTCCGCCGTGAAGTCAGGCGTCTTGCGGGGCACCCATAAACGCCTGCTATGAACTGCGCAGCAACTTCGGGATTGTTTCTTCCGCAAGTGACAAAGCAGCGTCTATGCGAGCCACACGGCGAGCCCCAGGGCGGAACGTCAGATACACCGGATACGGCCGTGACCTATAGCTGGAAAGGCACGTTACCAGTTTGCCGCTTTCAAGCGCTTCCTTCAGCATGAAATGTGGCAGGAATGCATAGCCATGCCCCGCAATCGCAAGGTCCAGAAGCACCTTGAAGCTGCGCACGGCGATCTTTCCCTTGATCTCAACCTGTATCTGTTCCCCATCTCGGATGAATGTCCAACTGCCGTCACGCTGGCTTCCATGGAAGACCAGGCACGGAGTGTTTTGCATATCTTCCGGGTGTTTCACCGGGTACTGTTTTGCGATGTTTGGTGACGCAACAAGGAACAATTGGACATCGCCCAGATTGATGGCCACCAACCGGTCGTCCACGATAGAACCAATCCGAAAGGCGAGATCGACGCCAGGGTCCTGCATATCTTCAAATTCGTAGGCTGGGCGGACAACAAAAGAGAGCCCTGGATGACGCTCCAACGCCGCCGGGAGCAGTGCCGACATCGCAAATCCCGAGAATTCCGGCGTCGTCACAACGGTTACTGCACCGACCACCCCACTACTTTCTTCGCGAGCAATGTCCTCCAGTAAATCGACTTCGGCCAAGATGGATCGGATTCGCTGGTTAAGCGTTTCGCCAATCGGGGTTAGCTTCAAGGTCCGGGCGCCGCGTTCAAAAAGTCGCACACCGAAATGATCTTCAAGCTGTGCCACATGGCGGCTGACCCCCGATTTGACCATTCCCAAATGCACCGCAGCCGCCGTTACACCACCAAGACGCGCAACTGTGTGAAAACTGAGCAAGGCAGGAAACCCGATTGTTCTAATATTTTGAACCATATGTTCCTCAAGATCTATCTGTTGCTTCAAATTGAATATTCCTACCTTCGTTTTCGGAAGCGCACCACCGAGGAAAGCGCACAGAAGGAGATGAAGAGATGAATATTCTTGTGACCGGAGCCAGCAGCGGTTTTGGCGAACTGATCGTCAGTGACCTGGCATCTGCCGGGCATCACGTGGCCGGCACCGTCCGTGATCCGCAAGGGCGGAACGCGGAGGCAGCAGAGAGATTGCGAGCGAAAGGCATCGAGATCATCGATCTGGATGTGACTGATGATGCATCTGTCGAAAAGGGCGTGACCGCTGCGCGCGGCGCCTTGGGCGAAATTGATGTGCTCGTCAATAACGCCGGCGTTGGAGTTGTTGGCCTGCAGGAAAATTTCTCGGCAGATGACCTGCAAAAGATTTTCGATGTGAATGTGTTTGGTGTTCAACGGATGGTGCGTGCTGTTGTGCCGGCAATGCGAGCGCACGGGTCTGGTCTTATCCTGAATGTGTCCAGCCTGCTCGGCCGGGTCACCATCCCGTTTCTTGGACCGTACAACGCAACCAAATGGGCGGTTGAGGCGCTCAGTGAAAACTATCGGGTCGAACTCAGCCAATTCGGCGTCGACGTCGCCGTTATAGAACCGGGCGGGTTCCCGACGGCCTTCTTCGGGAACCTGATGCAGCCCGCATCCCGCGATCGCGATCCAGGATACGGTGACATGGCCAGTGCTCCGCAGACAATGCTGGAGGGTATGGGCGAATCCCTCGCCGCCAATCCGGAACAAACGCCACAGATTGTCTCGGATGCCGTCTTGAAGGTGATCGAAACAGCGCCCGGCTCGCGCCCGTTCCGGACGGAAGTTGACCGCAGTGGCATGGCCGACCCGATTGCACCGTACAACGTGCAGGCTGAAATGGTCACCGAACAGTTGTTTACAGCCTATGGAATTGACGGAATGCTGAAACTGAACACGGACGCTGCTGAGGCAGCCTGACACAAATGCCGGCCGGACACGTTTCCGGCCGACATCTTTCACGATGCATCGGAGATAGACTATGACGCACCCTGCACTCAACAAAGATTCCATCGCTGTGATCACCGGCGGAGCATCGGGGATCGGGCTTGCCGCCGCAGTCCGTTTTGCGCGAACAGGCATGCGAATTGTGATCGTGGACAGGAATGAAGTGAAACTGGCAGAGGCAGAAACGATCGTGCGCGTTGCCGGTGCCCAGGACATCATCGCGGCAGCGACAGACATGTCCGACCGCGCCGCTGTTGTGGCCTTGAAACAGCAGGTTTGGGATCGGTTTGGCAGCGCCAACATATTGATGAACAACGCCGGGAGCGGCGGCACAACGTCTTGCCTGTCAGCGTACGATCAATGGCAGGCCATTCTCAACGTCAATTTTCATGGTGTGCTGAACGGTGTCCAGGTCTTTGCGCCAGATATGATCGAGAGTGGCCGGCCAGGCGCGATCATCAACACCGGATCTAAACAAGGCATTACGACCCCACCCGGAAATCCAGCGTATAATGTGTCAAAGGCCGGTGTGAAGGTGTTCACCGAGGCGCTTGTGCACGAGTTGCGAAACACCGAAGGATGCGCCATCACAGCCCATCTGCTCGTGCCTGGTTTCGTCTACACCGGCATGACCGGGCTGGACCGGAAGGGACCGGGCGCAAAGCCGGCAAGCGCCTGGACCGCCGAACAGACCATCGACTTCATGATCGATAGCCTCAATGACGGCGACTTTTATATTCTATGCCCGGACAACGATGTCCCCCGCGAACTGGATGAGAAACGCATTGCCTGGAATACCGGTGATATCATTGAAAACCGCCCGGCCCTCAGCCGCTGGCACCCGGATTATAAGGACGCTTTCGAGGCGCATCTTGCCGGTAACATCTGAGGCATTCGGGATGACTTGAAAGCTGCTTGTTTGGTGTGAAAGGCTGAAGCCTATCCTTTAAGACAACTTCAAGCGATCCGGTTTAATTCGGCAATGACATTGCTCGGCGGAGTTGTTGCTGTGAGCCAATCCGTTTTCGAAGCTCACTGACAACGAGCGTCAACGGTTAGACCCTTTGCTGACGACCAAAAAAATGCGGCGTTCCCATGGGATGGGAACGCCGCACAAAAACACTCGTTTTCCGTACGTAGAAGATTAACGCTTGGAGAACTGGAAGGACCGGCGGGCTTTCGCGCGGCCGAATTTCTTACGTTCAACAACACGGCTGTCGCGTGTGATGAAGCCGTTCTTCTTCAAGATCGGACGCAGTTCCGGCTCGTAGTGGGTCAGAGCCTTGGACAGGCCGTGGCGCACAGCACCCGCCTGGCCGGACAGACCACCACCTGTAACGGTGGCAATGATGTCGAACTGACCGTCACGTTCGGTGATCATCAGCGGCTGTTTCAGGATCATCTGAAGAACCGGACGAGCGAAATACTCGGTGAAGTCTTTCTTGTTGACGATGATCTTGCCGGTGCCCGGCTTGACCCAAACGCGGGCGATCGCGTCTTTACGCTTGCCAGTTGCGTATGCACGGCCCTGTGCGTCCAGCTTCTGGACATGGACCGGAGCTTCAGGGGCTGCGGTGTCGACCGCGCCGCCCAATTCTTCCAGAGATTGCAGCTCAGCCATTGTTAAGCCCTCTTGCCGTCATTTTTTGCGTTGAGGCTCTTCACGTCGACCAGTTCCGGCGACTGAGCTTCATGCGGATGGTTCGGACCAGCGTAAACCTTCAGGTTGGACAGCTGCTTGTTGGACAGCGGACCGCCCGGCATCATGCGCTGAACAGCTTTTTCCAGAACGCGCTCCGGAAAACGGCCTTCAAGAATGCCGCGTGCTGTACGCTCTTTGATGCCGCCCGGGTGGCCAGTGTGCCAGTAGTACTTCTTGTTGTCGTACTTGCGGCCGGTCAGAACCACTTTGTCGGCGTTGATGACGATGACATTGTCACCGGTGTCGACGTGCGGCGTGTAGGTCGGCAGGTGCTTGCCGCGCAGATGGTTGGCGATGTAGGCAGCCAAACGGCCGACAACCATGCCTTCTGCGTCGATCAAGATCCACTTTTTCTCGACCTCGGCCGGCTTGGCAGAGAAGGTCTTCATGAGTTCGATCCATGAGTTCAGGTTAAAGAAAAGGCCCGCGCGGCTTTCAACAAGCACAGCGAACGGACCTTCAATTCGTTCGGATCGAGCTTATACGCCTGTCCATATTGGGCGTCAAGAACCTTTATTCGTTCAAAACACAAAATAACGTAATAAAATCAGATATTTAAAAAAACGGTATTATATTACCGCATATTTTTACGTCTTTTGATGGTTTATCGGTATCCTAAAGCGTTGGCGAGGCCAAATCGCTGGAATTGGCAGGATTCGATTTCCCGCTGTTTTACGCGCCCTTAAGCGGTCGATGGCTACCATCTCCCCCGGATATGACTGGGAAACCCTGATGAACGTCACGCGTTTGTATGAACAACACCGCTATACGCTTCTTGCCGCAGCCACGGGAACGCTGGCCCTGATCGGCATCGTGTGGATTGCACTGGACACCCTTATAGACTGGCAGGTTCAGGAAGCCATCAAGCGCAACGCGGAAGAACGGGCGCTCAACTGGTCCCACAATTTCCTGGAAACCACGCCGTCTGCCATTGAACTGATCCAGACAGGCAAAGGCGATATGGACGATATCAACCGCCTGGAAGATTCCTTTGCCCTGGTAAACATCATCCGCTTTCAGCTCTTTGACGAAGAAGGCCGGCAGACCTTCCTGTCAAACGGCAGCCTGGACCGGGACAGCAATTACGGCGACGTACCGAACGGGAACGCTGTTCGCGCCTTTGAATCGGGACAACCTGTCATCGAAGTTCACCATGATGATAATGACGAGCGGACGGATGGCGATCCTCGGGTTCCCGAAACCTATATCGAGGCGTATGTGCCCGCGATCACCGCTTCCGGCGAAAAGGTTGGCACGATCGAGCTTTACGTTGATGCCAGCGCCTTTGAAGAAGCTTTGGAAGAAACCTTTCAAGAGGTCAGCATTTACCTCGTCGCCGGAACCGCGCTCGTACTTCTGTTTCCCATCGGCGCATTCGTGCGTCGGACCCAACAATTGATGCAGAACGACAAGCGCATGCTTGAGTTGACCCGGTATGATCAACTGACCGGGGTGTTCAACCGCAACTCGACCACACAGCATTTGAAGGCACTGTTTATCGATCCCGACAGGGCGGCCGGAACCGGCATTCTCTTTGTCGACGTGGACTATTTCAAACAGGTCAACGACAAGTACGGCCACGCCTGTGGTGATATTCTCTTGAAGCATATCGCAGATGTGCTGAAATCCAGTATCCGCCTCAAAGACGATGTTGTTGGCCGCTATGGCGGGGATGAGTTCGTCATCCTGTGCCGGAACATCACGAAAGAGGACTTCCGGGGGCTCTGGCAGCGCGTCATGGAAGGCGCGAAGACACCCTGCACCCACGAAGGCAACAGCTACACACCCAGCTTGAGCGTCGGTGCTTATCTCTCCCGCGATGGAGACACGGAGGATCTCGCCCTGCACCGCGCGGACTTGGCGGTCTATGCCGCCAAACGCGGTGGGCGCAACCAGGTGGTGGAATACTCGGAAGACCATGAAGGGCTTTTCAAGAACGAGCCTGCTCAGAAAAGCGCCTAACACTTTTCGGACTGTTTAGCCGATTACCGCGGCGGGATCGAATAGGTGGCCGTTGCATGGGCAACCATTTCGTCCTGCCCCTCCCCGGCAATCGCACAGTCGACCACAGCCAGCCGTTTTCCGAGCTTTAAAAGACGGCAAGTTGCCAGCAGATCGCCCGGCTCTGGCTTTCTCAAGAAATTGATGTTGAGATTGGTGGTGACCGCCAAGGCCTGCGGCCCGATATGCGCCAGAATGACCACATAGGCGGCAAAGTCCGCCATCGCCATCATGGTTGGACCGGAGACGGTGCCCCCGGGACGCAAATGCCGCTCGTTGGCTGACAGGCGCAGCACGGCTTCGCCGGGCCCCACACTCTCGATTGCATAGACGCGGCCATCGGCATGGATTTGAGGAAAAACCTCATCCAGCATCCCCATGATTTCATCAGCGTTCATGATCGGCTGCATCGACTCCCCCAATCCTTTCATTTACCGCTACTTTTTGCCCTTGATTTACGTAAACGTCAAACTTCCTAGTCCGCAAGCCTCTCTACTCGTATTTTTTGCCGGCATAAAGCTATTGTTATCGCGAAAATCGAGAACACCCATGGTCGAAGTTACCCAACAAAATGCGCTTGCGGCGACTACGTAAGCGTCATCTCCATTGCGGAGGCGGTGAAAAAAGACGGCAAAAGTTACTGCATCGAGGCCACCGCAAATGGTCACAAAAACAATGATTCCCGCGCGAACGCCAGCTGTGGCTGCCACGGTGCTGCGGCCTGATCAACACTCACCTCCGTTGGGGTATTTATGAGAGACGCCAAATGGTGCCTTTTTCTTTTTTGATTGATGCTACAAACCGACCGTGCTCTCGAACGGTGCTGGACGAATTAGATTGGCCCTGTCAGGCCACGATCCTGCGCCCGCGCGAACGCTTGGAGGTACCCCGATGATCAAATTTCGCATTCTTCTGGTGATCATTCCCAGCCTCTTTGCCTATTCGGCGCATGGCGAGGGCTGGACATATTTGGATGACCGGTCGACGCCTCAAAAACTGGTCGAAAGTTATTACTATGCGATCAGCAACCAACTTTATGTTCAGGCTTACAGCTATTTTCAAAAGGACGTGGCGCCCAAGGATTTCAAGTCCTGGTCGGAAGGTTATGCAGACACCAAAAGTGTTGAAGTGGCTTTCGGCCCGACCGAACCTGATCCGGGTGCCGGTCAGATTTATTGGGGGCTTCCGGTCGCACTGAAATCAACCAAGACCGACGGATCCACTGTCGTTTTCTCAGGCTGCTTCACGGTCCACATGGCAAATCTTGGAATGCAAACGGAACCGCCATTTCAGCCCATGGGGATTGTCGAAGCGTCGCTCAAGGAAACGAACGTTCCTTTTGAAAACGCCGCCCCACAAAAGTGCTGACCTGAGATAGGCGCGCCTGGCAACCCGGACGACACGGGTAACTCCGCCCAAACGTAACCTTTTCGGACAAGAATTTAAAAACTTTGCCATCTGCTTGCGCAGCTGTACGGCAATATACAGACCATTAAAACATTCACTTGGAACGGCTGCGTACTTGCAAGCGAAACTTTTTATGCCGCTTCAAACAGTTCAACGACATTTCCAGATGGATCCCGGCACAGGATCTGTTTTCCGCCGGGCCCGGTGACAATGTCATTGAGGAACGGGATCTCATTCTGCCTGAGCTCGGTCACAAGCCTTTCCAGATCAGGCACAATAAGGACGAAGCGGTTCCAGCCTCCAGGTTTCGGGCCCGTTCCATCTGCCATCGGCTTTGACGCCGACGCCATTGGACCCGCCAGCCAGAGCTCAAGATCAGCGCGCTGGAGAATCGCCATTGCGGGCCCAAATTGCTGTTTCAGGTCAAATCCGAGAAGATCCCGATAGAAGGAGATAGCCTCATCGACATTCTCAACAAGATACCGGAAATGCGCCACTGAAGCCCCCCTTCGGAATACAACCAGTATTTAAAACCCAGAACCTCATCAGACGGCTGCCATATATACTGATAATTACCGTATATTCGGCTACTCGCACTCAAAAACAGCTCGTCTCGTTACGCGCGCATAATTTGACCACCCACGCT
>ERZ1740067.1963-NODE-1963-length-13144-cov-6.262434_pt1 | contig 13144 bp, 9 predicted proteins | sample MGYA00581736_ERZ1740067 | MGnify/ENA primary metagenome ERZ1740067 (study PRJEB43018, sample SAMN04849236) | marine metagenome | isolation source: floating plastic debris | place: Pacific Ocean | collected 2008-08-27 | study: EMG produced TPA metagenomics... | reverse complement strand
GTGATCTGTGGGCGGTCGATGGAAACCCACCGCGCGAGGGTTTGAGCTGGCGCAGCTTTCCGTACGCTCGCAGGGACATGATGGGCAATGAGCGGCAGGGCGTTGGGGCGCTATGAGTAGTAATGCTAGTGCCGCTTTGCTCGATCAATGATCCAGCCAAGGCCGGATACCGTCGTTTACTGTATGTTCCTTTCCTCAAAAATCCGTAAGCTATTGAAAAATATAGAAATTGTATTGACTGTTAATCAATTGGTCGTAGGTTCGATCCCTACCGCCGGAGCCAATTTCCCAAAAACACCCTCCTAGAACATCGGGGACATTGGAACACACACACGGTGCTCAGTACGGGTGCCGTCGTGCAGCCCCATATCCGCGTCCCTCAGACAACCTCGCCGTCGTCCACCACACCAAATCCGCCTCCGCCGGGCGTTTCCATGACGAACACGTCGCCCGCGCCGAGTTCGGCCCTGTCATTGCCGCCCAGCGGTTCGGACCGCCCGTCCGACCTCTGCACGGCATTGCGCCCCACAGCGCCAGGCGCGCCGCCTGCGCATCCCAGTGGCGGGCAGACGCGGTGCGAGGACAGCACCGTGACCGTCATCGGCTCGAGAAACCGCAACCGACGCAGGATGCCGTTGCCACCACGCTGCCGGCCCGAACCGCCAGAGCCGTCGCGGATCGCAAACGTCTCGACCCGCACCGGAAAGCGTGTCTCGAGCACTTCGGGGTCGGTCATGCGCGTGTTGGTCATATGGCTGTGTACCGCGCTAGTGCCGTCAAAATCCGGGCCCGCGCCGGTGCCGCCGCAGATCGTCTCATAGTTCTGGAACTGGTCATTACCGTAGACAAAGTTGTTCATCGTCCCCTGACTGCCCGCCACGACGCCAAGCGCACCATAAAGCGCATCGGCAATGGCCTGGCTGACCTCGGTATTGCCCGAGATGACGGCGGCAGGCGCATGCGGGTTGATCATGGTCCCTTCGGGCACGATGAGGTGCAGCGGCTTCATGCACCCTTCGTTCATGGGGATATCGCTGCCCACCAGAGTGCGAAAGACGTAAAGCACCACGGCCCGGCAGATCGCCAGCGGCGCGTTGTAGTTCAGCGGCGATTGCGCTGACGTCCCGGTAAAGTCGAGCGTGGCGCTGCGGGTGGCGCGGTCCACCTTGATATCGACGGCAATCTGCGCGCCATCATCCAGCGGATAGACAAACGAACTGTCGCGCAACACGTCGAGGACGCGGCGCACACTTTCTTCGGCATTGTCCTGCACGTGGCCCATATAGGCATGCACACCGGCCACGCCGAATTGGCGGGTGATCTTGCGCAGTTCGGCCGCACCGGTTTCGTTTGCAGCAATCTGGGCGGCGAGATCGGCCATGTTTTGGTCCACGTTGCGGCAGGGATAAGGGCCGGAGGAAAGCAGGGCGCGCGCGGCGTCCTCCTGCAGCACGCCTTCCTTGACCAGCAGGAAGTTGTCGATCAGCACGCCTTCGTCGTCGATGGTCGTGCTGTCGGGCGGGGCGGAGCCCGGGGTCTTGCCGCCGATGTCGGCGTGATGCCCGCGCGAGGCGACGGTGTAGATGATCCGGGCCCCGTCCTCGTCAAAGACAGGGGTGATCACGGTGACATCCGGCAGATGGGTGCCGCCATTGAACGGGTTGTTCATCATGAACACGTCGCCGGGCCGGATGCGCCCGGCATTCTGCGCCAGCACGGTGCGCACGCTTTGCGACATGGAGCCAAGGTGCACCGGCACATGCGGCGCATTGGCGACCAGATCACCGGACGGGTCAAAAATGGCGCAGGAAAAGTCGTAGCGTTCCTTGATGTTCACCGAATAGGCGGTGTTGGCAAGCGTTGCGCCCATCTGCTCGGCTATCGACATGAAGAGGTTGTTGAACACCTCCAGCATGACCGGATCGACGGAGGTGCCGATGGCCTCGGCCCGTGGCAAGGGCATGACCCGGCGCAGCATCAGGTTGCCGCCTGTCTCAACGGTCGCTTCCCATCCGTCCTCGATCATGTTTGTGCCCGTCGGCTCCGACAGGATGGCCGGGCCACGCACGGATTGGCCCATGGCCATGGTGGTGCGGTCAACCAGCGGGACGTCGCGCCATCCACCCTTGGTATAGAGCTTCACACACTGCTCCGCGTCTCCGCTGCCGGTGGGATCGGGCAAGGTCACGGCCTCGCCCGTCTTGCCCGCCGCCTCGACCACCAGCATGTCGATGATCAGGTGATCGGTTTGTGGCAGGAACCCGAAGCGTTGCTGATGCGCCGCCAGATAAGCCGCTTGCATCGCCTCCGGCGTATCAAAGGGCACCGCCAGACTGCGTTGCGCATCTGACGGGCGGATATGCACACTCCGCGTTGCGGTGATGTCGGAGGCCGGGATGCCCTGTGCGGCGACTTCGGCCTGCGCTTCGGCCACCATCTGTGCCAGGATGTCGGTGGCGCGCGGATCAGCGAGGTTGCCCTGAAACTGGTGTTCTCGCATGGCGCGGATATCGGCCAGCCCCATGCCGAAGGCCGACAGAACGCCCGCATAAGGGTGGATAAAGATACTTTGCATCCCCAGGGCGTCGGCCACCAGACAGGCATGTTGCCCGCCTGCCCCGCCAAAGCAGTTCATCGTGTATTGCGTGACGTCATAGCCGCGCTGCACGCTGATCTGCTTGATCGCGTTGGCCATGTTTTCGACCGCGATGCGCAGGAACCCTTCGGCCAGCATCTCGACCGGTTTGTCGCTGCCAATCTCGGCGGCCAATGCGGTGAATTTCCGGCGCACGACGTCTGCGTCCAGCGGCTGATCGCCGTTCGGGCCAAAGACGTGCGGAAAATGCCCGGGCTGCAACTTGCCCAGCAGCACGTTGCAATCGGTGACGGTGAGCGGGCCGTCCCGGCGGTAGGCGGCGGGCCCCGGGTTGGCACCGGCGCTTTCCGGGCCGACCTGCATGCGCCCGTCGCGATAGGACAGGATCGACCCGCCCCCTGCCGCCACCGTGTGGATCGACATGATCGGCGCGCGCATCCGAACGCCTGCCACTTCGGTCTCGAACGACCGCTCATAGGCACCGGCATAGTGGCACACATCCGTCGAGGTGCCGCCCATGTCAAAGCCGATCAACCGGGTCAGGCCCAGATCGGCCGCCGTGCGCACCATGCCCACGACACCACCCGCCGGCCCCGACAGGATCGCGTCGCGTCCGTGGAACATGCGCGCATCGGTCAAACCGCCATTGGACTGCATGAACATCAGCTGCGCGCACCCGCCCTGATCGGTGCCCAATGCCGCTGCCACCTGATCGACATAGCGGCGCAGGATCGGGGACAGGTAGGCATCGACCACAGCCGTGTCCCCGCGCCCCACCAGCTTGATCAGGGGGCTGACCTCGTGGCTGAGCGACACTTGCGTGAACCCGACTTGCCGGGCCAGTTCGCCCACGCGAATTTCGTGGTCGGGAAAGCGGTAGCTGTGCATCAGGGCCACCGCGATGGCGCGGTAGCCCCGCGCATGGATCGCCTCAAGGTCCTTGCGCACCTGCGCCTCATCCAGTGGGCGCACCACTGCGCCTTCGGCGCTCATGCGTTCGTCAACCTCGACGGCCTGTTCGTAGAGCAGTTCGGGCAACCGGATGTTCAGGTCAAACAGGCGTGGGCGGTTCTGGTAGCCGATGCGCAACAGGTCCCGCAGCCCCTTGGTGACAAACAGCGCGGTCCGCTCGCCCTTGCGCTCCAGCAGGGCGTTGGTGGCGACCGTCGTGCCCATCTTGACCACCTCGATGGCACCTTCGGGGATGTCCGCCCCGGGCTCGAGCCCCATCAGGTCGCGCACGCCCTGCACCGCGGCGTCGGCATAGCGCTCGGGGTTTTCCGACAGCAGCTTGTGCGTTTGCAGGGACCCGTCCGGCCTGCGCGCCACGATATCGGTAAAGGTGCCGCCACGGTCGACCCAGAACTGCCACATGGAAAAGGCTCCTTCGTTTGCAAGCGCGGCCTGCATCATGGTTTGGACAAGGTGAGTGAGACGCCGTCAGTAGAACAGGGACGGCAGCCACAGGGCCAGTTGCGGGAATGACAGGAGCAGGCCCAGCATCACGAACATGGTCAGCACAAAGGGCAGCGCGCCGCGGATCACCTGTATCATCGGCCCCGCCTTGCGAATGCCCTGCACCACGTAAAGGTTGATGCCGATGGGCGGCGTGATCAGCGCGGTTTCCAGCAACACCATCAGCAGGATGCCGAACCACACCGGATCAAACCCAAGCGCAACCACAATCGGAGTGATCAGGGGCGCCATGGTCAGCAGCTTCGACAGCGTTTCCTTGTAACAACCGATGAGGATCAGTACCGCCACGAGCATCAGCATGGTCTGCATCGGCGTCCAGCCGAGGCCGGTGACAAAGTCGGTCAGCGCCTGCGTGAGCCCGATGATCGACAGCACAAAGTTCAGGAACACCGCGGCGATGATGATCAGCATGATCATCGCGGTGGTGCGCATCGTCCCTTCGATGGCCTGCCGCATCATGTCCACGGACATCTTGCCGTTGAACGCAGCCAGGATCATGGAGGCGACAACGCCAAGGGCCGCCGCTTCGGTCGGCGTCGCCCACCCGGCATAGATTGATCCGACAACTACCAGAAAGATGCCCAACGGCGGGATCAGCGCCGGCAGCGCGCGCAGCCGTTCGCCCCAGGAATAAAGCAGCTTTTCACCGCCCCATTCGGGTTTGATCAGGCAGGCGATGACAACCGAGGCCATGAACAGCAGCGCCAGCAGGAACCCGGGGATGAACCCGGCCAGATACAGCTCCGGCACGGAGGTATTGGTGAGCAGGCCATAGAGGATCAGGTTGATCGAGGGCGGGATCAGGATGCCCAGCGTGCCGCCCGCCGCGACCGTGCCCAGAAACAGGCTTTCGTTGTAGCCACGCTTTTCGATCTGCGGGACGGCGACGGTGCCGATGGTGGCGGCGGTGGCCACCGACGACCCGGAGGTGGCGGCAAAGAGCGCCGAAGACCCGATGTTGGAGTGCATCAGCCCGCCCGGCAACCAGCCCAGCCATTTTACGATACCGTCATACATCCGTTCCGTTATGCCCGCGCGCAGAAGGATCTCCCCCATCATCACGAACATCGGGATCGCAACCAGCAGAAAGTCGGTACTGGTCTGCCACGCCATGTCCGAGATCGCACGGTAGAGCGGCATCGGGCTGTCGGTCCATTGCAGGATCAGGCCCAGCCAGCCCAGCGACGCAGCGATGGGCACGGCCAGCCCGATCAGGGCCAGCAGGATGAGAAGTGTCTTGGTCAGCATGGTCTAAACCGTCTCGTCCTGGATTTGCTCATCGAGCGATTTGACCCCGATCAGTTCCTGCACCCCGGCGTCGTCGCCGCGCAGATAGCGCCGGATGGCCACAAGGCCGATCAGGACACCCGAGAACACGAACAGGATCCAGCCGATCAGCCAGGGAATTTGCGGAATGGCCAATGGCACGCGCATCGGCGTGATGGAGCGTGAGCCGTTGTCGAGCGTGTCGCCAACCATGCTCCAGACCATGGCGACCACGACCACGGCAAAACCGATCAGCATCAGGAGGCCAAAGAAGTTGATCAGCGGGCGCAACGCCTTGGGAAAGGTGCCCAGCAGCGCGTCGACCCGAATATGCGCGCGTTCGAAGAGCGCGTAGGAAAAGGCAAGCGTTGTGGCGACCCCGAAGGCGTAGCCGGAGATTTCGTCCGCACCGCCCAACGAGACATTGAACACCTTGCGCAGCAGCACCTCGGTCGTGACCAGAAAGGCCGACAGGACGATCAGCGTGCCGCCCAGCCATGTCAGCCACAGGCTGACCGTACGGGTACCATTCAGGAGCCGGTCTAACATGTTTCCAAAACCTGTGTTGGGGGGACGGGATGGCGCGGCGGACGTGCCGCCGCGCGCGTGCTTTTATTCTGCGGAAGCCGTCAGACCCAGGATCGGACCCACGGTCTTGTTCCAGTTGTCGGCACAGTCGGCGCCGCAGCGTTCGGCCCAGCGGGCCAGCACCACGTCTGTCGCGATCTTGTCGCGCAGGGCGAGGTCTTCGGCCGTGGGTTCAACAAGCGTCATCGAGCCGGGGTCGCCCACCTCGCACTTGCCGCCCGTGATGCAGGAAATCGCCACTTCGTCCTCGGTCGCGGTTTCCGCCCACATCGCGTCGTTCAGCGCCGCGATCTCATCGGTCAGGAACGTTTGTTGCTCGGCGGTCAGCGTGTTCCACTTGTCCATGTTCATCGCGCCAAAGGCGAGGCCCCAGCCCACGCGCAGCGTGTAGGCATGTGTCGCGACCTGGTTCCAGTTGGCGGTATAGGCCGACATGGTGCCGGTGATCGCGCAATCGACCACGCCCTTTTCAAGTGCCGGGATCACTTCGGAGAACGCTACCGTCACCGACGTGCCCCCGACCCCTTCGACGAAATCGCCCAAAGTCGTGGAATAGACCCGGATTTTCTTGCCCTCAAGAGCGGCTATGCCGCCCACCTCGCCGTTGCACCACAGTGTCTGGCTCGGGAACGGGTAGAGCATCAGCAGCTTGGCGTTGTAGATGTCGGCAAAGGCCGTCTCCAACGTCTCGAAATAGGCGTCGGACACGGCACGCTGGGTGTCGATGTCCTGCGTCAGGGTCGACAGGTCTGCCCCTTCGAAGATCGCGTTTTCGGCAGCGACATAGCCCGGCAGGCCAAAGGCGAAGTCAAAGACGCCGTTCTTAACCAGGCGCATGATCTCGAACCCCTTGAGGCCCAGACCGGATTGCGACTGGATCTTGCCGATGATCTGCCCATCGGACGCGGCGGCAAGGTGGTCGTTGAAGAACGGCTCTTCGTGTTTCTGGAAGTTGGTCAAGCTCGACCAGGTGCCGACCGCGTTCAGGACCACGGGGCTGTCGGCCAGCGCGCCCGAGGCCGCAAAGGCCAGCGCGCCGAGGGTTGTTGCAAGGGTTTTCATCGTTCTTGTCTCCTGTTGAGCTGTTGTTATGCGGTGAGAATTGTCGTTTCGGCGTCGTCGGCCACGTCCGTGATCAGCATCGCGCCGGGTTTGTGGGTGATGCAGATGGGCAGGCGGGCGCGCATGATCGCAACTTGCGGTGTGACCCCGCAGGCCCAGAACATCGGCGTCGTACCGGAGGGCACAGGGGCAGGATCGCCCCAATCCGGTGCCTTGATGTCAGCAATCCCGATCTCGGCCGCGTCGCCCACATGCAGCGGTGCACCATGCGCCATGGGGAAGCGTTTGGAAATCTCGATAACCTCGTCAACGCGCGCATCGGGGATCGCGCGCATGCTGACCACTGTCGCGCCCCCGAAGGGCCCCGCAGGCACTGTCGGAATGTCGGAGGCGAACATGGGCACCGTCGTGTTGTTCTCGACATGCCAGACCGGGATACCGGCAGCCTCCAGCGCATGTTCGAAGGTGAACGAACAGCCCAGGGCAAAGGCGACGAAATCGTCCTGCCAGAGGCCGGTGATATCCGTCACCGTCTCGGCCCGCATGCCGTCGCGGTAGACGTAATAGGCCGGGATGTCGGTGCGGATGTCGATGTCGTGGCCCAGCGTCGTCATACGCGGGTTGCCGGTGTCCGAAACGCCCACCAGCGGGCAGGGCTTGGGGTTGCGTTGGCAATACCGCATGAAATCGAGCGCATGAGACGCAGGCAGAATGGCGAGGTTGGCCTGCAACATGTTCTTGCCCAGACCGGCGGTGTGCCCGGCATAGGCGCAGGCCCTGATCTGCGCACGCACCATGGCGGTGGGTTGCGTCTTGAGCTGATCAAAAAGCTGGTTCACGGTCGAATCCCCTCGTTGGGATCACGATCCGGTGCATTTCACATCAAATCAAATAATATTAATTTCGGTTATCCGATCAAAATTTCTTATACCTCGTCCTGTGCGACGGCCTCGGCCATCTTGGCCGCCGTCTCGATCAGGTGGCTGCGCGGCTCACCCAGATAGGAGGCTGAAAACCTGAGCGGTTCCGGCGTCCAGCCGGGGTCGAAGCGCACCAGCTTGCCCTCCCGCTCCAGCGGCGCGCCCAGCGACAGGGGCAAGGCACCGACGCCCAGACCGGCCTCGACCATACGGAAACAGGACGACAGGGACGACGACGGAAACATCGTCACGTCGGGCCCGAACCGTTCAAACAGCGCCGCGCGCAATTCACGATAGGGCCGCGTGTTGCGCGCATAGGTGGCGATGGGCACGGCGGACAGATCCACCGGATCGCCCGGCGCGCCGCCGGGGGCGCGAAACCAGGCCAGCTCCACATCCGGCAGGATCACGTTGTCGACCGTATAGTCCGATATGGGCCCAAGCAGGATCGCCAGATCAATCTCGCGCCCCAACAACTGGTCGCGCAGATTGACCGAGATATCGACGCTGATCTCGATCTTGAGCTGCGGGTATTTCTTGTGCAGCACGCCCACGAAGTCCGGCAGCCAGCTTTGGGCGATGGTCTCCGACACGCCCAGCCGCATGAACCGGTCGACGCCGACGGCGTCCACCACATGTTCCTCGACCAGTTCGGTCAGGTGCTGGAACTGCTCGGCGTAATGCAGCAGCATGTCTCCCCGTTTGGTCAGGTGCATGCCCGCGGCGGAGCGGTCAAAGAGCGCCGTGCCGATACTGTCCTCCAGCGCCTTGATGCGCGATGTGGCCGCCGGTTGCGTCAGGTGCAGCGCCTCGGCGGCGCGGCTGACGCTCTTGAACCGTGCAACGGCCAGAAACGTCCGCAAGTGTTCAAGCTTCAGGTTGGACATGGCTCACCGCTGCTGCGCAATCAGCGCCTTGTAGGCGGCGCGCAGGCGCAGGAACACCGGCCCCGCCTGCCCCGCCCCGATCTGTCGTCCGTCGATTTCAAACACAGGCGTTTGCGCGCCAAACGTGCCGGTCAGAAACGCCTCATCGGCGCTGTAGGTATCGACGAGCGAGTAGTTGCGCTCAAACACCGGAATGCCCTCGGCCCGGCACAGGTCGATGACCTTCTGGCGGGTGATCCCGTTCATGCAATAGTCCCCGGTGGAGGTCCAAACCGCTCCTTTCTTGACCACGAAGAAGTTGCAGGCGTTGGTCGTGTTCACAAAGCCGAACGGGTCCAGCATCAGCGCCTCATCCGCGCCTGCGCGCACGGCGTGGTTCAGCGCGATGATGCAGTTCAGCTTGGAATGCGAGTTGAGCTTGGCGTCCTGCGTCAGCGGCAGGCCGCGGTGGTGCGGCACTGTGTGCAGGCGGATGCCCCGGATCAGCACGCTGTCATCTGGCACCGAGTGTTCGGCGATGATGACGATGGTCGCCCCCCACAGGCTCAGATGCGGGTGCTGGAACGGCTTGGCCTTGCGCCCCCGCGTGACCATCAGCCGGACATGCGCGTCGGTCGTCATGTCATTGGCGCCCAGCGTGTCCCAGATCGCCGCCGTCAGCGCCGCGCGGTCCAGGCCGATATCGATCTCGGTATAGGCGGCGGCCTCGAACAACCGGTCGAGATGGTCGTCCAGAAACGGGATATGCCCATCATAGAGCCGCAAGCCCTCCCAGATGCCGTCCCCCAGCATGAAGCCACTATCATAGACCGACACCATCGCCTCCGCCTTGGGCACGATGCGGCCATCCACATAGATCAGGATCGTCTCGTTGCGGGCGTCGGCGGTGGCGTCGTGGGTCGATGTGGGCATGGGCGGCGTCCTTTGGTCCGGGACATGAGTGCGCGGGGGCCGCGCATCGTCAAGGCCAAAGGTTTGCACCTTGCCAGCACCTGCGCCAAGGTCGTGCCATGACAGACAGTTACACCCTATCGTCCGACCGGCTGACTGCGCGGTTCGAGCCCTTTGGCGCACGGATCCGCGCGCTGCACCTTGATGGCGGGGCCAACCTGATCCTCGATGCCGATGCGCCTGCCTTTGTCGCCGCCTATGGTGGTGTGCTGATCGGACCGGTGGCGAACCGGGTGCGGAACGGGCGGCTTCAGATCGACGGCCAGAGCTACCAGATGCCGCAAAACGAAGGGCCGACCTGCCTGCACAGCGGGCCTGACGGGGCGCATGCGCGGCACTGGGACGTCACGGGCCACGGCCCCGGGCATCTCGTGCTGTCGCTGGACCTGCCGGATGGTGCCTGCGGGTTGCCGGGCCATCGGCAGATCACGGCAACCTTCGCCATCACCGGGCCGACGCTGAGCCTGAGCCTGCATGCGGTGACGGACACCCCCACGCCGATTGCAATGGCGCACCATCCCTACTGGGCGCTTGGCGGATCGCCCGTGCTGCACTGCCCCGCCGCACATTACCTGCCCAAGGACACTGCCAACGTTCCCACCGGCGAGATCGCTGCGGTGGACGGCACAGCCTTCGACTTTCGCAGCGGCCAGCCACTGCCGCCTCAGATTGACCACAACCTGTGCCTAGCCCGCGCCCGCCGTGAGGCGCCCACGCGCATCGCGACCATGACCGGCGACGCCGCCACGCTGCATATCGACAGCACCGAACCGGGGCTGCAGGTCTATTCCGGCGCTAGTCTGCCAAGCATCGAAGGGACGGGTATCGCCCCCTTTGCCGGTTGTGCGCTGGAGCCGCAGGATTGGCCCAACGCGGTCAACGAACCTCGGTTTCCGCACGTTATGGTAACGCCTGATTCACCTTACCGTCAGATAACCCGCTACACCTTGCAGCCCGCCACATAATTGCCACATTTCAGCCACCCGCTCGGCACAGTTGCGTGCTGAGGTCCCTCCACCGCATCCAGCGGCGAGCAGCAAAAAACGGAGGGCATCACAATGCCCAAAGACGCAAAACAACAACCGCCCAAACCCAAGCCCAGCAAAGAGCCACGGCCAACGCCGGTGTTCACAGACTTTGCCAGTATCTGAGGCGACCGGCGTCACAGACTGACCCGTGACAGCGCCACACCCGTGGCTTAGGCTTTGGGCATGGGCAGTCCCGTTTCAACCATCCGCAACCTTGGCCCGGCCATGGATGCCGCCTGCGCCAAGGCGGGTATTCCGGACGCGGAAACCCTGCGTGACCTCGGCCCGGACGAGACCTACCGCAGGCTGTTGCGCACAGGCATGCGCCCCCATTTCATCGGCTATTACGTGCTGGTCATGGGCCTGCAAGGGCGCCCCTGGAACGACTGCAAGGGCGACGAGAAAAAGGCGCTGCGCGTTCGGTTCGACGCGAAAGGCCGAGGCTTTCGACAGTGGCCTTTCGGCCTTTGAACAGGCGCTGAACGATATTGGTGTGATCGAGCGGACCAAGCCCTAGCGCGTCATGCGGTAGACCGCGCCGTTGCCCACCGAGATGAACAGGATGCTGCCATCCGGTGCCTCAACAATATCGCGCACGCGCCCTGTCTCGTCACCGCGGATCTGTTCAACCTCACGCACATCGTTGCCCGACAGATCCAGCCGTGAGATATAGCCGAACTTGAGCGAGCCCACGAACATGTCACCGCGCCATTCGGGGAACATGTCGCCCTGGTAGATCATCAGGCCCGAGGGCGCGATGGACGGGTCCCAGTAATGCAGCGGCTGTTCCATCCCCTCCTTGGTGGTCCCCTCGCCGATCGTGCCGCCGGAATAGTGGACGCCGTAGGAAATGACCGGCCAGCCGAAATTGGCCCCCTTGCGGACGCGGTTGACCTCATCGCCGCCGCGCGCGCCATGTTCTGCCGTCCACAGCGTGCCGCGCGCATCAAGGCCCGCGCCCTGCGGGTTGCGGTGGCCGTAGGACCAGATGTGCGGCTGCACGCCCGCCTCGCCGACAAACGGGTTGTCGCCGGGCACCGTGCCGTCGCGGTTCACCCGCACAATGGCACCGTTATGGTTGCCCCGATCCTGCGCCGACGGCCGATCGCCCCGGTCGCCGATGGTGACGTACAGCGTGCCATCCGCCGCCTCGACCACTCGGCTGCCAAAGTGTCGCCCACCGGCAAAGCCCGGTGCAGAGACGAAGAGATCGCGCAGATTGTCGAGCCGCCGTCCATCCGCGCTGAGCTCGGCCGCGGCAAGGGCGGTGCCGGCACCGCCGGACTGACGTTTGGAATAGGTCAGAAAGAGCGTGCGGCTGGTGGCAAAGTCGCGCGCCAGTGTCACGTCAAGCAGGCCGCCCTGCCCGCTCGCCGCAACCCGCGGCGCGCCGTTGACGCGCGACGCACGCCCGTCGGCCACGCGCAGCAGCACGCCGTCCCGTTCCGTGATCAGCAGGCTGCCATCGGGCAGTTCCGCCACGCCCCAGGGCTGATCCAGCCCCGTCGCCACCGCTGTGACCGTGACCGCACCGCGCGCGGTGTCCAGTGCCCAGCCCGCCACAGGCCACATCGCCAACGCCAAAGAAACGAACAAACGCATGGTGGAGCCTCCTGATTGCTACCTATCCGAGACCTAAGCAGGCAGCCGGCACAGTCCACCCACAATCGCGTGGGTGCGCGGGACTATTCCACTTTTCTTTTGGAACCCGCGCGCCTAGTTTCCTGCGCAGGAAAAAAATTCCACAGGGAGACTATCACATGAAACACTTGTTGATGGCCACAGCGGCCACGGCACTGATGGCGGGCACGGCATTTGCCGATGGCCATGCCGGCGACGTCAAGATCGGCGTCATCCTCGGCTTCACCGGCCCCATTGAATCGCTCACCCCCTCCATGGCGGACGGCGCGGAACTGGCGATGGCCGAAGTCACCGAAAGCGGCCTGCTGCTCGATGGCGCGTCCGTGACGTCCGTGCGCGCGGATTCCACCTGCGTTGACGCCGGTGCGGCCACCGCTGCCGCCGAACGTCTGGTCACCGCCGACGGCGTGGATGCGATCATGGGTGCGGACTGCTCCGGCGTGACCGGCGCGATCCTCAACAACGTGGCCGTGGCAAACGGTGTTGTCATGATCTCGCCCTCGGCCACGTCGCCGGGTCTGAGCCACAATGACAACGAGGACAACGGCCTGTTCTTCCGCACCGCCCCGTCGGATGCGCGTCAGGGCGTCGTGATGACCGAAGTGCTGATGGAAGAAGGCATCAACGAAGTCGCGGTGACCTACACCAACAACGACTATGGCAAGGGTCTGGCAGACAGCTTCCAGGCCGCGTTCGAGGCTGCGGGCGGCACCGTGACGATCAACGCCG
>ERZ1740067.1962-NODE-1962-length-13145-cov-5.417494_pt1 | contig 13145 bp, 12 predicted proteins | sample MGYA00581736_ERZ1740067 | MGnify/ENA primary metagenome ERZ1740067 (study PRJEB43018, sample SAMN04849236) | marine metagenome | isolation source: floating plastic debris | place: Pacific Ocean | collected 2008-08-27 | study: EMG produced TPA metagenomics... | reverse complement strand
GAAGGCCGGACGGAAGCAGACTTTGGCCGCGCTGGGTTCCGTGCCGTGCCAAGCGCTATTGTGCGCCATTCTGCGCATATTGCGCCCAACGTTGTCCTGATGCCAAGCTTTGTGAATCTTGGCGCCTATGTGGATGAAGGCACCATGGTCGACACCTGGGCCACGGTCGGCTCTTGCGCGCAAATCGGCAAAAATGTGCACTTGTCTGGCGGCGCTGGCATTGGTGGCGTGCTCGAACCCTTGCAAGCCAACCCGGTTATCATTGAAGACAATTGCTTCATTGGGGCACGCTCAGAAGTGGCCGAAGGCGTAATTGTGGAAGAAGGCGCTGTCTTATCGATGGGCGTCTATATCGGCGCCAGCACCAAGATTGTTGACCGGGAGACGGGCGAGATTTTCATGGGCCGAGTCCCAGCCTATTCCGTCGTGGTGCCAGGCAGCCTGCCAGGCAAACCACTGGCAGATGGCACGCCCGGCCCTGGCCTCTATTGCGCTGTCATTGTGAAACGCGTTGATGAGCAAACCCGCTCAAAAGTCTCTGTGAACGAGCTTCTCCGTGGCGCTTGAGGCCGCCCTTGACCTTGCGCAGGATCTAATGCGCTGCCGGTCCGTCACGCCGACGGACGATGGCGCCTTGGATGTGCTGGAGGCCCGGCTAACGGCTGCTGGCTTTATCTGCCACCGCCTGCCCTTTGGCGACGGCGACAGCAAAGTCGACAATCTTTATGCCCGCTGGGGCACTGAGGCGCCGAACTTCTGCTTTGCAGGCCATACCGATGTGGTGCCGCCCGGCGATACAGCAAAATGGGGCCACGACCCGTTCGCGCCGACCATCGAAGATGGGTGGCTCATGGGCCGCGGCGCGTCGGATATGAAAAGCGCCATTGCCGCCTTTGTTGTCGCCGCGGAACGGGCGATTGAGGCTGGCACGGTAAGCGGGTCAATCAGCCTTCTGATTACGGGAGACGAAGAGGGCCCCGCCATCCACGGCACGACGCGCGTGCTGGACTGGCTGGAAGAGCAAGGCGAAACCATCGACCATTGCATCGTTGGCGAGCCAACTTGCCCGAAGACCTTTGGCGAAATGGTCAAAAATGGCCGGCGCGGCAGCTTGAATGCGACTCTCACCGTGCTGGGGACGCAGGGCCATGTGGCCTATCCCCATCTGGCCGACAGTCCCTTTCCACGCTTGCTGGCTTTCATGAATGCCGTGACGGCAAAGCCGCTGGATGACGGCTATGAGGATTTCGACCCGACCAATCTGGAAATTACGACCGTCGATACGGACAACCCGGTCGAAAACCTGATTCCAGGAACCGCGTGCGCCCGGCGCAACATTCGCTTCAACCCCAACCATTCCGGCGAAAGCCTGACGCACTGGCTCCAAGAACTAGCAGAAAAGACGGCCGGAGAGCATGAGCTGAAAATCCGCGTGTCAGGCGAGCCATTCCTTACCAGGCGTGGGCCTTTCACCGACATTATCGTTGATGCGATTGGCGAAGAGACCGGCGTAGAACCTATTCTTTCGACGACCGGCGGGACATCCGATGCCAGGTTCATCACGCGGCATTGCCCTGTAGTCGAATTCGGCATTGTTGGCCAGACCATGCACAAGATTGACGAGCGCGTGCGCGCTGATGACGTCGTTGCGTTGTCCAAGGTCTATGGCCGTATCCTTGACCGCTATTTCGCCGCTGCGCCTCTAGTGTCTGCCTCATAATTCAGCGGATGAGGAATCGCATGCATATTTTTTATCCTGCAAGGAAACAAACGGAGGCGATACCGGCGGTATCGGCGAGTATTGATGACGCGGACAGGGTGAAAAAGAGGCAGCGAGACCGATCCGCTGAATTATGGGGCAGACACTTCGAGGCCGCTGTGTGAAACCAGGGTCCACCTTTGGCGCACTGATTGGCTCCTTTGAACTGGCTCAGTTCGATGCCGAGGCTTTAAAGCGCTTTGATCTGTCCTCGGCAGGCTTTTGGCAGAGCTTTACCGCGGTGTTGTTCCTCATCCCCATTTTCATGTTGGGGGTTTATCTGCAGAATATTTATTTCATGCGCCAAGGCAGCACGCCTGAGCCCTATGACATCGCCATTTTGGTCATCCTGCTCGATTGGGTGCTGTTCGTCCTCTTAATGCGGCCCATTACGGGCCTTCTGGGCGTTAAAGAAAACTATTTTGGCGCCATGACAGTCTATAATTGGTGCAGGCCGCTCGCCTTTGCCTTTTATATCCCCGTTCTCGCCGCCGGCGCAGCGGGGCTGGCAGGCTCCAACACCCTGTTTCTCCTGTATTATTTAGCGGTAACGCTGCGCAGCGTATACCAGGGCTATATCCTGCATTTAACTTTGCGGCTCAGCCTTTGGGCGATTTTCGCGATGATTGTACTGGATATCATTTTAGGCGAATTCATCATCGTCGTGCTGCGCCAGTTCTTCCTTTAATCGGGATAATGCGCTTTCAAAAAATAGAGGCCATAGGCTGGGGCGTTTAGACCAAGCGCGGCCCGGTCTTCGGCGTCTAAAGCAGCTTTCATATCATCTGGTGTCCAATCGCCTTTGCCGACCAAGGCTAAGCAGCCCACCATGGAGCGCACTTGGCTGTGCAAGAAGGAGCGGGCATCGGCGTAGACCCAGATTTCCTCCTCGCTGGCGCGCACCACATCCAGCCGGTCTAGCGTTTTTATGGGGCTTTTGGCTTGGCAATGCGCGTGGCGGAAGGTGGTGAAATCATGTTTCCCGACCAGATGCTGTGCTGCTGCGGCCATCACCTCCGTGTCGAGGGGCTGCGGCACTTGCCAGGCGAGGCCCTTGTCGACGGTCAGCGGGGCGCGGCGGCACACAATTTTGTAGCCATAAGAGCGGCCAACGCAGGCAAAGCGGGCGTGGAAATCCTCATCCACAAGCGTAGCGCTCAAGACGGCAATGGGATCAGGCCGCAGATGCGCATTTAGGGCCGCAGCGACGACATCTGGCGGGTCATCGCGGGCAATATCCGCATGCACCACCATGGCTTTGGCGTGAACGCCTGCATCGGTGCGCCCGGCTGCTGCAATGCGCACCTCGGTTTGGCAATAGCCCTCAATGGCCGCCTCCAGGCAGCCTTGTATGCTGCGCCCACTGGCTTGTGCTTGCATGCCCACAAAAGGGCGACCGTCATATTCGATGGTTAGTTTGAAGCGGGGCATGGCAGTCTATCGCCCACCGGGATGCTTTGCCCGCGCAAAAAATCTGCCACGTCCATCGCAGCTTTCCCTTCCAGCTGAACGCGCACGGGGCGGATGGCCCCGGCCTGGCAAGCAATGGTCAGCTGGTTATCGAGGATTTTGCCTGGCGCGCCAGTTTGGTCAGTGGTCGTGACCTGCAGCAGCTTTAAGCGCTTGGCGCCTAGCCAGGTAAAGGCGCCCGGGAAAGGCGACAGCGCGTGAATTTTGCGCTGCATGGCCTGCGCATCTAGGGCAGCAAAATCAAGCGCCGCCTCGGCTTTGTCGATTTTGGCGGCGTAGGTTGCGCCATCTTCTGGCTGTGGCTCCAACACCAGCGATCCTTCGGCCAGCTTTTCAAGCGCCTGGACCATGAGCGCAGCGCCGAGGGGCGCCAATTCATCGTGAAGCGTTTGGGCTGTGGTTTCTGACGTAATGGGGGCCGCGCTTTTCAGCGCCATAGGTCCCGTATCCAGACCCGCTTCCATCTGCATGATGGTGATACCGGTCTCAACGTCCCCCGCTTCAATGGCCCGCTGGATGGGCGCAGCCCCACGCCAGCGAGGCAGCAAGGAGCCATGAATGTTGAAAAATCCATGAGCGGGCATATTCAAAACCGCTTGCGGCAGGATGAGGCCATAGGCGACGACGACGCCTACATCCGCCCCAAAAGCATGCAGCTGGATTTGCGCCTCTTCGTTTTTCAGGCTCTTGGGCGTCAGAACGGTAACACCAAGCGCCTCTGCGCAAACATGGACTGGGCTTTTGCGCTCTGCTTTGCCGCGCCCTGCCGGTCTTGGCGGCTGGGTGTAAACGGCTGCCAAATCATGGCCAGCCGCATGCACGGCCTTCAAGGCAGGAACGGCGAAATCTGGCGTTCCCATAAATAGGACTCGGAAAGACATCGATTAGTGGCTGTCCACCACTTTCAAAAGCTGCTTGCGCAGCGGGCTGAGCACCTGAGCCAGGCTATGGCCGCGCTTCACGATTTGGCGGTTTTGTGAGAGCAGCCGAAAAGCGCCTTGCTTGCGGGCAAGGGCCGGTTCCTTCACAATGGAATAGACCGGCATTTCGCTGGCCCGGCGGTAGATGTTAAAGGCGGCGTGTCCCGCATGAACGTCGAGCGAATAATCCTTCCACTCGCCATAGGTCACCATACGGGCATAGACATCGAGAATGGATTGAAGCTCTAGCCGGTCAAAGCAGGTTTGGCGGGCCTTACGCTGAGTATTGGGCACAAGGGAAAGAGAGGGTGTTTCCGGCATGAATGCTCCGGGTTGCCATGGTCTTGTGTATATTCTGCGGTTCACCTTAAAAAAATCAAGCCAGCGCTTGAAAAACTCATGGAATTATTCGTAATATATCGAATTGATATATTAGAAGAGAGGAGAGTTCCGCCATGCCGCGTATCATAAAAGCTATTGTCGTCTATATGTGCGCTGCTTTGCAGCTGAACTTGATTGGCATGCAGAACCTGGCAGCGGCTGACGATGACGTAAGCAACCTAGAGAAGACCTACGACATCGTGGCCAGTGAAGCGGTTCTTATAAGCGGCATTGACGATTTAACCATACAGGTTGGGCAAGACCCTTCCCTCGTCATCACCGAACGGCGCGACCGGTTGGATAAAGTCAGTGTGGAATCATCAGAGACGCTGCTGAGCATTGACGCGAAGGGCGAAAGCTGGTTCTCCCGCAGGGACTATGCCGCCATCCTAACGCTTCCAAGCCTTTCAGACTTAGAGATAAGCGGGTCCTTTGCAGCGGAGATTGAGGGCGTCTCTGCTGACACCCTCATCCTACAAATCGCTGGCAGTGGGGACATGATTATCTCTGGACGATGCGGCAGGCTCGATCTAGAGAGCACCGGCGCTGTCAATATCGATGCCTCCAAATTAGTGTGCCGGGATGTTGCAATTGATGCAGCAGGCGCCGCCAACATGCATGTCTTCGCGAGCGGAAGCTTAGATGTGGAAGGCGCGGGCGTTACTGACGTCATCTATTCTGGCAAGCCAGACAAAATCTTGTCCGACGTCGCTGGCGTTGGGTCGGTCAGCGAGGCTGAAGAGACAGACGACAAGACCACACTTTAACCATCTTTGCTGAAAAATTGCCGCAATTGGGTCCTTCTCGCGCCCCATTGCTTTTCTAATGTAATCGATGTTGGCCTCATGGCCCGGTCTGGCTCTGCCACATGTCTTCTGCCCCCTGCACATGTGGCCTGACAGGCCGGGCCTTTTTTCATATGAGATGCTTGCAAGCCAGGCGCGAGCTTTTTAAATAGCCGGTCGCAGCGTTTAATAGAGAAAGCTCCCTGCCCGCATGACTGGCCTCATCAGCGCGCAAAATCTAACCAAACGCTATGACGGCAAAACCGTTGTCGATAGCCTGTCCATGTCTGTCGAGCGCGGCGAAGTCTTGGGCCTACTCGGGCCAAATGGCGCTGGCAAATCGACCACCATGAAGATGTTGACGGGCTATCTCGTCCCAGATGAGGGCAGCGCATTCATCAGCGGCCATGACGTCATCGGCGCGCCCATCCAGGCTCGGCACGTGTTCGGCTATCTTCCAGAAGGCGCGCCCGCCTATGCGGATATGGCCGCTGGCGACTTTCTAAGTTTTGTCGCGGCAGCGCGCGGCCTGTCCGGCGCAGAGAAAGACGAAGCCATCACAAAGGCGGTCAGTGCAGTCGATATTGGCGGGGTTTTGCAGCAAAGCATCGATACCTTGTCGAAAGGCTTTGCGCGGCGCGTTGGGCTGGCCCAAGCCATCTTGCACGACCCGGACGTTCTGATTCTCGATGAGCCAACCGATGGCCTCGACCCCAATCAAAAGCACGAGGTACGGCAGCGCATTCTCGGCATGGCGGAGATGAATGCGATTTTGATTTCGACCCTTATCCTAGAAGAAGTTGATGCCTGCTGCAGCCGGGCCATCATTATTGACCATGGCCGCATCGTCGCGGACGGCACGCCGGAAGCCTTGCGGGCGAAATCGCCACTGCATGGCCGCGTCGTCGTGCGCGCGGCGGTGAGCGAAAGTGAAACATTGCGGCCTGCTCTATCGTCCATGCCGCAAGTCAAATCCATTCAGGAGCGGCCTTGCCCATCAGACCAAGAGGCCGTGGAATTCATTCTCACCAATGCTGGAACAGGCGCGCTGCTGCCCTTGGTGAATGAACGCTTACAGGAAGGCAATTGGCCGATTGAAGACCTGCGTGTTGCGGAAGGCCGCTTAGAAGATGTTTTCCGGTCGCTCACCACCGGAGACCGGGAAGAGGAAGAAGCAGCCTAATGTCCGGTTTCGGCGCCCTTTTCCGCCGCGAGGTGGCAAGCTATTTCACGACGCCTTTGGCGCTGGTATTCCTCATCGTGTTTCTGGTGCTCAGCAGCATCTTCACCTTTTATGTGGGTAACTTCTTTCTGCGCGGTCAAGCGGACCTGCAGCCCTTTTTCACCTTTCATCCGTGGCTTTATTTGTTCTTAGCGCCAGCGCTTGGCATGCGGCTTTGGGCGGAAGAACGGCGCAGCGGCACGCTCGAACTGCTCATGACGCTGCCCGTCACGCCCTGGGCAGCCGTGGCAGCGAAATTCATGGCAGCCTGGTCCATCGCCGGGCTCGCTTTGCTGCTCACAATGCCGCTGTGGATCACAGTGACCTATCTGGGCGATCCAGACCATGGCGTTATCTTTGCCAGCTATTTGGGTTCATTCCTGATGCTGGGGTCGTATCTCGCCATCGGCTCCTTTGCCTCCGCTCTAACGCGCAACCAAGTGCTCGCCTTTGTGGGCGGCGCCAGCCTTAGCTTTTTGTTTACCGTAAGCGGACTGCCGCTTGTTATTGGCGCATTTGAAAGCTGGGCACCACAGCCGCTGTTATCCCTGCTCGATACGATGAGCCTGTTAAAGCACTTCATTGCCATCCAGCGCGGCGTCTTTGATTTGCGCGACGTGATTTATTTCGCTGCGGTCATCCTCAGCTTCCTAGGCGCAACCCATGTTGTCATTACAGCCGGGAAGACGCGCTAATGGCTGGAAAATCAATCAAGACGTCCTGGGCGCTCGCAGCAATTGCCGTGTTCTTTATTTCTGTCATTGCGCTCATCAGCACGCCGCTATTGTCGCGCGCGCGGGTCGATTTAACCGATGGCGGGCTATACTCCCTCTCCGATGGGTCGAAATCCCTTCTGTCAGATGTCTCGTTACCGATCACGCTGCGCCTCTACTTCTCTGAAACGGCGGCGGCAGGCTTTCCAACCCTGCAAGCCTATGCCCAGCGGGTGGAAGACCTGCTCTATGAATATGCAGCCCAGTCTGGCGGCAAAATCAGCTTCAAGGTCATCGACCCAGAGCCTTTCTCTGAAGCAGAAGATGAGGCCGTTGCTTTTGGCCTGGAAGGCGTGCGCGGCCAAGGCGGCGATACCATCTATTTCGGACTGGTCGGCACCAATGCCGCTGACGGCGCGGAAGTGGTTCCGTTTCTGGCCCAGCAACGCGAAGCCCTGCTGGAATATGACCTAACCCAGCTTGTGAGCAAACTGGCGTCAACCGACAGCGATGCCCAAAACATTGCCATCATTACAGAACTGCCGCTGCAATTTGGTCTGGGTGGGCCGATGGCCGCCGCGCAAGGGCGCGCGCAGCCTTATGTCATCTACGACCAGCTGCGCGAGGGCTTTGACATCCAAGTGCTTGATGCCCAGTTCACGGAAATCCCCGGCGAGACCGACCTTCTCATCCTTGCCCATGCGCCCTCGCTTGGGGAGACACAGCTCTATGCCGTGGACCAGTTCATTCTAGCCGGCGGCAATGCTTTGATTTTCGTCGATCCGCATTCGGAAATTGCTGCCGCCACACAGCAGCGGGACCAATTCGGCATGCCGCGCCCCGGCGGCGTTCCGCCGCAGTCGGACCTGCCAACGCTTTTTGAAGCCTGGGGGCTCGCCTATGACCCCAGTTTGGTGGTGCTCGACCTGGACCAAGCCCAGCGGGTCAATATGGGCGGTGCGCCTGGCGCGCCAAGCCGCGGCATTGTCGATTATGTCGCCTGGCTCGCCGTGCGGGAGATTAATATCCAAGACGATGACATCGTCACCGGCGAGCTAGAACAGATTAACCTGGCGGCCGCGGGGCATCTGACGCTGAAAGAAGATAGCCCGCTGACCTTGACACCGCTAATTCAAAGCTCAGAGCTGGCGGGCATCACCAATGCGACGGAAGTCAGCGGCGCGCCGGATCCAGATGCGCTCATTCGCGGCCTTTTGCCCACCGGTGAACGCTATGTCTTAAGCGGGCGGCTGCGCGGCGCTGTCAAAACTGCTTTTCCAAACGGGGCGCCGGCAGAAAGTGAAGGCGAGCACCTGACGAAATCGCAAGGCGATATCAACGTCATTGTGACCGCTGATTCAGACCTGCTGGCCGATAATTTCTGGGCGCAAGTACAAGATCTCTTTGGCCAGCGTGTCGTGCTGCCGACAGCTGATAATGGACGGTTCATTTTGAACGCTGCGGAAAATATGGCTGGCTCAGATGCCCTCATCGGGCTGCGCTCACGCGGCACGTCAGCCCGGCCGTTCAAAGTCATTGACCGCTTGCGCCGCAATGCCGAGCGGGACTTTGCCACCCGGCAACAAATCCTGCAGCAGAATTTGGCGGCCACAGAACGCAGACTGGCAGAGCTAGAAGCCGAGACGCCCGAAGGCGAAGTACTGATCAGCGATGCGCAGCTGGCAGAGATTGATCGCTTCCGCAATGACTTGGTGAATACGCGCAAGGAACTGCGCGCCGTGCAACGCAGCCTGAATGTGGGTATTGAGCGCCTACAGCAGGGCCTGACTTGGCTGAATATCCTGCTGGTGCCCTCCATCCTCTTGGTGATTGCCGGGTTCGTGGCGCTGAGACGGCGTGCAAGGCGGCGCGCATGAACGCACGGGCTCTCTCCCTTCTCATTGGCGCCGCCATAGTCCTGTACGCCATTACCTATTTCGCATCACCGAGCAGCGAGCAAAGCGGTAATAGCGCAACGCTGTTAGAAGCATTCGAGCCCAATGCGGTGACGGCGCTCACCATCGAAGACGCAGAGAGCGAAATCGCGCTGACCCGGAACGAGACAGGCTGGGCGCTGTCTGCCTTGCCAGCCATCCCGCTCGACCAAGGCAAAATCCGTCAACTGTTGCTGGATGTGAGCCGGATCACCGTCGTCGAGGCAAAGACGGATGACCCAAGCTTGCATGAAGCACTTGGCTTAACCGAGAGCGCAACACGCATCCGCTTTAGTGACAAAGAGGGCCTGGTGCTCGGCAAACCTGCGGCAGGGGGAAAGCGCTTTGCCAAAGCCCTTGGCGCAGACCAGACCTATGTCATTGAGCCGCTAACGCCGCCTAAGACCGGCCTTAAAAACTGGACCAAGTTGACCTTACCAACAGCAGAAAAAGACAGCGTGACCAAAGTGGAGGTGTTTGGATTGGACGCCAGCTATGCCATTGCCAAGGAAGACGGCAAGGCAGTGCTCATAGACCTGCAGCCCGATGAAAGCCTAGCCTATGACGGCGTCTTAGACAGCGTGCTTGGCGGCGCTGGTTTTATCAGCTTTGATGATATCAAAAGCGCCGCAGATTTCGATTGGGACAAGGCGCCCTATAGCGTTTTCCATGGCCAAGCGGACATTGACCAAATCCGTTACACCGCGCTGACTGCGGACGATGCCATTTGGCTTCGCATTGAACCGGCAGGCGCTTTTGATGATGCCTTTGATTGGCCGTCTTATGCGCTCCAGATTACCGAATACCGCAGAGACTCGCTCATCAAGCCGAGGGCGGAGCTGATCGAGCAACCTGAACCTGAAACGCTGTAGCCTTTCAGGCCGTGTCGCTTTTTACCAATTCTAGTTATTAAAGAATCAGTACCTGTATGTGTGCAACCGCGTAATCGGTTTGCACCTGCCGAACCTTAGACCCCTGCCAACTGCGTACTCCGTCTGGCAGGGGTTTTTTCGTATTGAACAGCCAGCCCTCTCAAAACTGATTTTCAAAAAAAACGCCGAATCCTGCAGCTTTTTGAACATTGTTCAAAAAAATTCTGAACGATGTTCATTTTTTTCTTGCGCAGCAGGAAATCCTGTGAGAATAAACTGAACAGCGTTCAAAAAGAACGTGGGCGGGTGTTGAAACGAAAAGAGTGCGGGAAAAAAAATGTTTAAATTACGCAGGTTTTTGCCATGCGCGGCCCTCCGGCCCTACATCGATACTTACTACTTAGTTGAGGTGGATTGCCCACCAGGGGAAACGCTGGAAGACATGATGCTTCCAGAGCTCGCCAACATCCGCTTCCAACTGGAAGGGTGCTGGGATGTGGACATGGGAGATGGCTTTAAAAGCGCCAGCCCCGAGACCCTGTTCGGGTTTACCAATGCGCCATATGATGTGCGGCTCACGGGCCGCAGCAGATTGTTTGGCGCTGGCCTAAAGCCGCTGGGCTGGCAAGCCATCATGGGCGGATCGGCTGCACCTTACAGTGATACATGCAAAAATCTTGCAGATCTCTGGGGCCCATATGCCAGCGTTGGCCGGCAATCGCTGGCAGCGTGCGCGACGGGCGAAGAGATGGTCCAGGTGATGGACGCTCTCCTCCTGGAGCGCTTAACGGCGGTGCCCAAAACAACGCGCGCTTGTATCAGCGCTTTTGAGTGTATCATGACGGCCGATGACGACGCGCCCATGACACGGGTTGATGACTTGGCAGACCAGCTTAACTTATCTGTGCGTCAAGTTGAGCGGTGGTCTCGGCATCTGTTTGGTTGCAGCCCAAAACTGCTGCTGCGCAAACATCGGTTCATGACCATGCTGACCCAGCATGGCGAGCGTCTGGCAGGCGACGACTGGCTCGAAGCGGCCGATGAGAGTTTCTATGACCAGTCGCACTTTATTCGCGAATATAAGCGCTTTACAGGCCGGTCTCCGGGACAATACGCGCGCAAACCAAGCGAACTGCAGAAGGCCGTAACCAAGACGCTGGAGACCGTGCCAGATCGCAAGCCTGGCCCTTTGGCGCTAAAAGTTGACTTTGTGCCCAAGGCGGCAAGCACAGCAGCCTAGTACGCATAGATTAGGGCCGGCTCTCTGATAAGCCGGTCCAATCGCCTTGACTTCGCCATTTGCAAACGTCATATCCAATCAGGACTGAATTAGTCCGAATTGGATATTGATACTAAGTTGCAGGTTGGCTGGTGATACGCCTTTCAAAACTCTCTGATTATGCCGTGGTCATTATGACTGCGCTCAGCGGCGCGCGGCCAACAAAGCTGAATGCCACCGATGTATCCGCCGCAACCGGCATCCCGCAGACAACCGTCGCAAAGCTGCTGGGCCACTTAGCGCGCGCCGACCTCCTGGAAAGCCACCGGGGGCATAACGGCGGCTTTGCACTATCGCGAGACCCAGAAGCTATTTCCATCGCCGACATCATTGAAGCGGTCGATGGTCCAATCTCGCTCACCAATTGTATTGATGATGGGAACTCCAGCTGCTCAATCACGTCCCTGTGCGGGATGCGGCCACGCTGGCAAATTATGAACCAAGCTGTGCGGCAAGCTTTTGAAGGCGTCAGCCTGGCCGAAATGGCCCAGCCGGCAGCATTTTTTGATGTGGAAGCGCCTTTAGAAGCGCAAAGCGCAAGAGGGTAGAAAAGATGGCAGCGACTAAAGAAACCGAAGCCACCGTCGAAGACGTTACCGGCGAGTATAAATACGGCTTCGTCACCGACATCGAATCCGATTTTGCGCCCAAGGGCCTATCGGAAGACACGGTGCGCTTCATCTCGGCCAAGAAGAATGAGCCGGAATGGATGTTGGAGTGGCGCCTGAAGGCTTACCGAATGTGGGAAAAGATGGAAGAGCCCGACTGGGCCATGGTGAACTATCCCGCCATCGATTACCAAGACGCCTATTATTATGCGTCACCTAAGAAGAAGCCGGAGCTGGACTCGCTGGATGATCTCGACCCTGAGATCAAGGCCACCTACGACAAGCTGGGCATTCCCCTGGCGGAGCAGGAAGTGCTCGCTGGCGTCAAAGGCTCCAAAAAAATTGCCGTAGACGCCGTCTTTGATTCCGTTTCGGTGGCGACGACCTTCCGGGAGGAGCTCTCCAAGGCCGGCGTGATCTTCATGTCTATTTCCGAGGCGATCCACGAATATCCCGACCTGGTGAAGAAGTGGCTGGGCTCTGTGGTGCCCATGCGCGACAATTATTTCGCAACGCTCAACTGCGCGGTCTTCTCCGATGGGACCTTTGTCTATGTGCCCAAGGGCGTGCGCTGCCCCATGGAACTCTCGACCTATTTCCGCATCAATGCGGAAAACACCGGTCAATTTGAGCGCACGCTCATCGTCGCCGATGAAGGCGCTTATGTGAGCTATCTGGAAGGGTGCACCGCGCCCATGCGCGATGAAAATCAGCTGCACGCCGCCGTCGTCGAATTGGTGGCGCTCGATGATGCCGAAATCAAATACTCCACCGTCCAAAACTGGTATCCCGGCGATAAGGACGGCAAGGGCGGCATCTACAACTTCGTCACCAAGCGCGCCCGCTGCATTGGCAAAAACTCCAAGGTGAGCTGGACGCAAGTGGAAACCGGCTCCGCCGTCACTTGGAAATATCCAAGCTGCGTTCTCGAAGGCGACAATTCGGTCGGCGAGTTCTACTCCGTCGCCGTCACCAACAACATGCAGCAAGCCGATACCGGCACGAAGATGATCCACATGGGCAAAAATACCCGCTCACGGATTATCTCCAAAGGCATCAGCGCTGGCCGCTCCAACAACACCTATCGCGGCCTGGTCCGCGTTGGCGCGACGGCAGAAGATGTGCGCAACTTCACCCAATGCGACAGCCTCCTCATCGGCGACACATCAGGCGCGCACACCGTGCCCAATATCGAGGTTAAA
>ERZ1740067.1961-NODE-1961-length-13152-cov-3.040849_pt1 | contig 13152 bp, 15 predicted proteins | sample MGYA00581736_ERZ1740067 | MGnify/ENA primary metagenome ERZ1740067 (study PRJEB43018, sample SAMN04849236) | marine metagenome | isolation source: floating plastic debris | place: Pacific Ocean | collected 2008-08-27 | study: EMG produced TPA metagenomics... | reverse complement strand
GTCCCCGGAACTCAGCGCGCCGCCCGCGACCGTGCCTGAGACGGACGGCGAGACAAGGCTGAAGGACAGTTCTGTATAGGTGCCTTCCTCGAACAGGATCCGCGATGAAAATGCGCTTTTTTCAACACCGCCTGCGGTGGCGGCGGATGCGGCAAGTGATGCGACGACCGCGCCGCCCAATAGGTGTTTCATGATGTCCCTCCCCGAACGTTGTGGATGAAACGCTAGTCAAAGCGCTTCGGTCGCACAATTGCTAACGCTACGTGAGTGCGAGGTTCTGACGTGGCGTCACACTTTCGCAGCAGCGCGCCGGTCGGCCCAAACATTCATGAAGTTGGCGGCAAAGATCAAAAGCGCGCCTGCGAACACCAACGGGTTGAGGGCTTCGCCGTAAAAGCGCGCGCCGACGATGGCAATGGCAGGAAGCCGCAGGAAATCCATCGGTACGACCAGCACGGCAGGGGCAATGGTCAAGGCGCGCGTCAGACACAGGTGGGCAAAAAGGCCTGCCGCCCCTATCAGGATCACCCAAGGCCAGACGATCAGGGGTGGCCAAGTTATTGCTCCGTCGTGGCCCGCAGCCACCAATCCCATGCCCGCCTGCATCACCGTCAGCCAAAACAGGATGGACATGGTCGTCTCTGTCCGGGTCAGAAGTTTTGTCAAGACGATCGACCCTGCAAACCCAATGGCAGACGCCGCCGCCAGGGTCAGCCCCAGACCGTTGCTCTCACCACCGGGATTGGCCACGATCAATGCCCCCGCAAAGCCCAACGCCACGGCCAGAACGCGGATGCGGGTCAGTTTTTCGCCCAAAAGCAACGCGGCCAGGATCATCACCCAGATGGGCGAGGTAAACTCCAGCGCGAAAAGCTGCGCCAAAGGGATCAGCGTCAGCGCGTAGAACCACAGGTTCTGGCCAGTGAAGTGGCAGGTGTTGCGCGCCAGATGCAGGCCAAGCCGTCGGGGGGCGATGTCAACCAGCCGCCCCAGCGCGCCACCAATCACCACCACAAGAACGCTCCCGATGAAGGAGCGGTACATCATAATCTCAAACGTATCGAGATGCGGCGCGACCGCCCGCCCGGCCACGGCCATGGACGAGAACGCCAAAATTGCGCCGGTCATCCAGATCGCGGCCAGACCGGCTTGGCTAGTGGAGCCAGGGGTAGACATCTTGGTCATCCTGTCCGGCCGCAAGGGCGAGGGAAACGGCGGTCGCGCGCAGAATGTTCACCGGCCATTTCACGCCTTCCCAAAGAAGCTTTCCAGTCACGGTTGTCGCTTCGCCCGGGTCGGCAGCGACACCAGTGACATCGCCGAATCCGGCCCAGCGGAATGACGCTTTGGCCCGCGCCAGATGGAACCGGTGCGTCACCAATAGGATCGGCGCGTCTGGGTCGATCTGGGATAGACGCCTGGTGTTCCAGCCGTTTTGCAATGTCGAATGGGAGGTGTCCTCGATCAAAATGGCTGCGTCAGGCACGCCGAGCGATCTGGCATGGGTGGCCATGAATGTCGCGTCGCCCGGGCCGCGCAAGGCGCGCTGGCCTCCACCGGACATCACAATGAGCGGGGCAAGGCCTTGTTGCCAAAGTGCGACGCCACGGTCCACGCGGATCCGGCTTTCGCCTTTGGGTTGGTCAGCAGGGGTCCAGGCGCCCGATACCACGACAATGGCTGAGGCCTGCGGTAGGGGTGTAGGGTCTGCGTAGGTCGACATGGTCCAGGCCGTCCACGCGGTGAAAGCCGCGTAGATCAAACCGCCCAGACCAAGGGCGCGCATGGTGAAGCGTCTCATCAGGGCGGTGTCCTGTAAGGCTTTAGGCTTGCGGGGCTACTGTGCTGGCGGGCAGGCGACAATTGGAAAAAGGCCGCCTCGCTTTTCGTCGACCACCAGACGGCGGGCTTCGGCGTAGACTTCAGGGGACAGCAATTGCAGTGGCATCTCCAGGGCCACCTCGCCTGGGCTGGTGAAATAGGTCAGCACAAGCCCTCCAGTATCGGTTGCGATTGCGTCGTTCAAGGCGTCCAAAGATGCCTCAGCTTCCGCCTCGCAGGTGGCTTTGTCGAGAAATTCATCCGCTCGGTGCTGGCATCTGTCATCTAACGAGATGTTGCCGCGTGTGCCAAGGGTCAAAAACAGCCGTTGATTGCTAACCGCCCAGCCGGGGCCGACTGGGTTCTGGTCGCGATCCTGTATGACCAGTCGGCCGAGACCAGGCTGCGTGCCCGAACGAAATCGTTCGGCTTGGTCAAATGTCAGGTCCGATGGGATTTGGAGGCCCTTCGTTCGGGTTTGAGCCGCAGAGTGTCTCTGGCGGATCGTTGGTCCGGACTTTGCGCCTGCACGCGTCAAACTCCAGCTTCGGGGTTGCCTGCTTTCCACGATCGCGCCGCCTGCCGGCGCCGCAATGTGGCAGGCCATGGCACTCGACCCGCCAGGTTTGGCGGGGGTTCCGGCGGCTTCGGCTGCGATCTGGGCGTTGCGTGCCGCAATCCTTAGATCTTTCAAATCGCCCATCATTCGAGAGACTTGCTGGGAACTGAGCCATGGCTGAGGGGGCACATAGGCTTGGTAGCGGAAGTACTCTGAATTCCAAGGTTCGCCATCAAGCTTGCGCTGCACCTCGCGCATGCGGGGGCGCATGCTGGGCATGCGAAGGTTCTCTTCCGTGCGCAGACCGTTGAGTTTGCGATAAATGCGAAAGGCCCGGGTCGGGTCTTCCGGCATGCCGTGACCCAGAACAAACGCATCGGCGCGGCGCAATTCGGCGTAGCGGTTCCCGGCTTCTGCCGCCTTTGTGAACCACACAAACGCCTGCACCGGGTCAACGCCGACACCGCGCCCGATCTGGTAGGAAATCCCGACCTGAAAGTACCCGTCCGACAAGCCCTGATCGCCCGCCAATTCGTAAAGAGCCAGGGCGGCGGCACCGTCACGCGGCACCCCTTCTCCCCGAAGAGTCACAAGCGCAAGATTGAAGGTCCCGCGCGCAAAGCCGTTGTCAGAGGATTGCCGCCAAAGGGTTGCGGCCTGTTCGAGGTTTTTTTCAACTCCGCGCCCGCCGTAGTAATGCCATGCAAGGGTGGATTGAGCCGACGCGTCGCCTGTGGCGGCCAATCTGGTGAACATATCAAACGATGTGTCGTAATCGCCTGCGTTCAGGGCTGCCATCGCCTCTTCATTCGTTTGGGCATGGGCTGGGATTGCCCAGAGAACGGCCAGAAGACATAAAACACGCACCATCTACTTTGATCCCCCAATCACCGAACTGGATTCCATTTGAGGCCAAAAGATCAGGTCAGGCTGTGCCTGTCACTCCCATTCAATCGTGCCGGGGGGTTTTGAGGTAATATCATAGGTCACCCGGTTGATGCCGGGGACCTCGTTGATGATGCGGGTCGCGGTCTCGCCCAGAAAGTCGTGGGTGAAGGGGTAGTAATCGGCCGTCATCCCATCAACGGACGTGACCGCGCGCAAGGCACAGGCATAATCATAGGTGCGCCCGTCGCCCATCACCCCGACCGTGCGCACGGGCAGAAGCGCTGCAAAGGCCTGCCAGATGTTATCATAAAGCCCGTGTTTGCGGATTTGGTCGATATAGACCGCGTCGGCGGCGCGCAAAATATCGAGCTTGTCGCGCGTGATCTCGCCCGGGCAGCGGATCGCCAGACCCGGGCCGGGGAACGGATGACGCCCGATGAAGCTTTGCGGGAGCCCAAGCTCGCGGCCCAGGGCGCGCACCTCGTCCTTGAAGAGCTCGCGCAAAGGCTCGACCAGTTTCAGGCCCATCTTTTCGGGCAATCCGCCGACGTTGTGGTGGGATTTGATCGTCACCGATGGCCCGCCTGAGAACGACACGCTTTCGATCACGTCCGGGTAAAGTGTGCCCTGGGCCAGGAAGGCCGCTCCTTCGATCTTGTCGGCCTGTTCCTGGAACACGTCGATAAAAAGCTTGCCGATGGTCTTGCGCTTCACTTCAGGGTCGCTGACCCCTTCGAGTGCATCGATGAACCGGTCCTGCTCTTCTGCGTGAATGAGCGGCATGTTGTAATGGTCGCGGAACATCGCGACGACTTCGTCGCCTTCGCCCTGGCGCAACAGCCCGTGGTCGACGAACACGCAGGTGAGCTGGTCGCCGATGGCCTCGTGGATCAGGACTGCTGCGACAGACGAATCCACCCCGCCTGACAGCGCACAGATGACCTTGGCATCGCCCACCTGATTGCGGATTTTCTGGATGGCTTCTTCGCGGTAAGCGCCCATCGTCCAATCGCCCTTGAACCCGGCGGCCTTAGCAAAGTTTTCGTAAAGCTTGGGGCCTTTGGGCGTGTGGTGCACTTCGGGGTGGAACTGGACGGCAAAAAAGTTGCGCGCGGCATCGGCAGTGATCGCATAGGGCGCGTTGGGTGAGGTGCCATACACGTCAAAACCCGGGGCCAGGGCCGCCACATGGTCACCGTGGGACATCCAAACCTGTTCGTCCCCGGCCTCAAACCAGCCATCCAAAAGTGGCAAAGCCCCGTTTTTGGCGACAAAGGCGCGGCCAAATTCTGCGGTGCCGCCACCGCCGGAGATTTTGCCGCCTTCGACCCGGCCACCGAGCATCTCCATCATCACTTGCTGGCCATAGCATATGCCTAAGACAGGAACCCCGAGGGTGAACACCTCCGCCGGGGGACGCGGCGACCCATCATGCACGACGCTGGCGGGGCCACCTGACAGGATCACGGCCTTTGGAGCCAAGTCGGTCAAGGTGTCGGCAGTCACCGATTGGAACGCATGGATCTCGGCATAGACGTTCAATTCGCGCAGGCGCCGGGCAATCAGCTGGGTCACCTGGCTGCCGAAATCGATGATCAGACAAAGGTCATGGGGCGTGGCAGTCATGGGCTGGGAGTATGCAGTCGAAAGAGAAGGTGCAAGGGTCGGATCGGGACTTCGGGCTGGGCAATGTCGCTTGGGGGCGCATATGGCCGCAAACCGTCCAATCTGGTGGGGCAGCGTGCGGTACAATCAGACAGACAATGCGAGGACGGCCCATGTCAGACACCATGTCAAAACGCCGCCGCGGGGGCGGAGGGGCCGCGCGCCGGGCTGAACGCACCGCACCCAAGATCGAGGCGGCCCGGTTCATCGAGCGCAAAATCCCGAACCTTGAGATTTTGAACGACGAAGCGTTGGAGATCATCGAGGCAAATGCCGAAACCGTTCTGGAAGAGGTCGGCGTGGTGTTTGCCGACAATCCGAACGCCTTAAAGCGCTGGAAAGAGGCGGGCGCTGAGGTGGTCGAAGACCGGGTGCATATCCCGCGCGGGCTAGCGCGAAAACTGGCCGCGACAGCACCGGCGCGGTTCACCCAACCCCGACCGCAATGTCGAGATCGGCGGGCCGAACCTTGTGCTTGCGCCCGTCTATGGTCCGCCTTTCGTGCGCGATCTGGAGGGTGGGCGGCGCTACGGCACGATTGAGGATTTCCGCAACTTTGTGCGGCTGGCCTATATGTCAAAGCACCTCCATCATTCGGGCGGGCGACTGTGTGAACCCACCGATATTGCCGTGAACAAGCGCCATTTCGACATGCTGCTGGCGCATATGACGCTGTCGGACAAACCCTTCATGGGCGATGTGACCGCCCCCAGCCGGGCGCAGGATTCGGTTGAGATGGCCGAGATCCTGTTTGGTGGGCTCAACGAGCGCACGGTGATGACGTCGCTCATCAACATCAACTCGCCGCTGACGTTCGATGCCACGATGATCGGCGCGCTTGAGATTTACGCCCACAGCAATCAGGCCACGATTTTGTCGCCCTTTATCGTAGGTGGCGCGATGAGCCCGGTGAGTGTGGCAGGGACGCTAGCGCAGGTTCTCGCCGAAGTTCTCGCCGCTGTGGCCTATTCCCAGCTGATCCAGCCGGGGGCGCCGGTGATCTTTGGGGCCTTTGTCACGTCGACCGATATGGGGTCTGGCGCGCCGACCTTCGGCACGCCCGAAGCGGCTCAGATCACATATGGGGCAGGGCAATTGGCGCGGCGCCTGGGTTTGCCCTATCGCTCAGGTGGGTCGTTCTGCGGGGCGAAATTGCCCGATGCTCAAGCCGGGTATGAGACGGCGAACTCGCTCAACTCCGCGCTGCTGTCCGGGGTAAACTTCATGCTCCATGCGGCAGGCTGGCTTGAAGGCGGTCTGGTGTCGAGTTTTGAGAAATTCGTCCTCGACGCCGACCAGCTTGGTGTGCTGGCGAAGTTCGCCCAGGGCGTACCGATGGATGAAGAAGCCCAAGCCATGGATGCAATTCGTGACGTGCGCGGGGGTGAGGGGGCGAATTACTTTGGCGCCGCCCATACCTATCGCAACTTTGAAGCCGCTTTCTGGCGGTCGGACGTGCTGGATTACAAGACCTATGAAACCTGGTCGGAAGAAGGCGCCCGTGATGCTCAGGTTTTGGCGGCCGACCGGGTGCGGCACTTGCTTGCGAGCTACGAGGCGCCCGCCCTCGATCCGGGGATCAAGGGCGCGCTGGAAGACTACGTGGCGCGCCGGAAGTCTGAAATGCCCGACGCTTTCACGTAGACCTCAAGCCGTACGGCGCAGCATCTGGGCTTCGCTCATCAAGGCGATCAGCACGTCGACGTGGCGGGCAATCGAGTAAGTGGCGGCCCCGGCTTTGCGGGTCTCTTCCAGGGTTGCCTCTTCATCGATCAACTTATCGACGGCCCGGGCAGGGGACGGCGGAGCGGCTTGAAACAGGCGTTTCAAATCGCGGCTACGGTCGTAATCAGCCAAACCAAAACGAGCGGCCGAGATCAGAAGGCGGGGGCGTCGCAGGGTCGAGAGGATATCAAGACGGTCAGTCATTACTACACCTTTAGGTTGTTATTGACTGTAGGGCATATCCGAGGGTGAAAGACCGTTGCGCATGTTGATAACTGTGCGTTCACTCCAATTTTCAAACGTTTACACTTTATTGAGAATGTGGATTGCACGGTCCATGCGTTAACCTTCTGGTAATACTTGCAACCCAAGGTTGTATTACTCGAACGCTCGCATGGGTGGATTAAGCGTGAGGAAGGCTGGAAAACATACTCCGACAAAGTCGGGGTCCGTCCCGGTATGGGTTCCGAACTCGGCTTGGGCCTATGTGGCTCATACCATCCGGGGCCGCTCGATCCGAGCGTTGGCCCGGGAAGATGGCTGCCATGCCTCAACAATGCTGCGCCGGGTCAGGCGTATGGAGAATTTGCGCGACGACCTTCTGGTCGATGCCGGGTTGCGCCGGCTCGGGCGGGACGCGCCAAAGGGAATTGGAGGGCATTCCAAATTGAGTGAACAGTTCAAACTGAAGTCAGCGGTCCCCGATGACGATATGATCGAACGCGAGGCGCGGCGCGTGCTGCGCCGCCTGTCAGAACCGGGGGCGTGTCTTGCGGTGGCGCGTGATATGGAAAACGCGGTTGTTGTGCGTGAAACCGGCGACGGGCGCACGGTGCGCACGGCCGTCGTGGACCGGTCCGTGGCAGAGGCAATGGCCCTGAAAGAATGGCTGGTATGCAAGACCAGCGGGCGGATCAACCGGTATACGATCACCGCCACAGGCCGTGCCGCGTTGAAGCGTATCCTGTCTGCCGATGCGGCTGAAAAGGCCGGTGATGGGGTGGCCCCGGATCCTTTCGGTGATCAGCACCGCGACTATGACGAACGCGAAGTGGGAACGGGCGCGGCCAAGACCTGGACACGGTTCAACCTGTCAGAAAGCCCGTTGCAATTGCTGTCGCGCCGTAAGGACCGGTCGGGCGAGCCCTTTTTGGCGCCAGAGCTCGTGGCCGCCGGTGAACGTTTGCGTGAGGATTTTGAACTGGCGCAGATGGGTCCTCGTGTGACGCAGAACTGGGAGCGGTTCTTGTCGTCAGGTGACAAGCCAACGTCTGCAGGCTCTGGTCCGGCGGCTGGCCCGCAGGCTGCGCGGGAACGGGTACAAAATGCGCTCGCCGATCTTGGTCCCGGCTTGGCAGATGTCGCTTTGCGCACCTGCTGTTTTCTCGAAGGCATGGAGGCGGTCGAACGCCGCATGGGCTGGGCGGCGCGGTCAGGCAAGATCGTTCTGCGGATCGCCCTTCAACGCCTCAAGCGGCACTACGATGCCAGCGAAGGTGGTTGGTCCCCAATGATTGGGTGCGCCCCGGTTCGCCGCAGGCGGCGAAAGTGTTTGAACTATGAAGCTCCACCGACGGGCCGCATGCGCAGTACGGTTCAGAGTTTGTTTGTACGAGTATCCGCAGGCCTCACCTCCCCTTCACCCCGGTCTGTGGTCGAGGGCGCTCCTCCCCGGGGCGCCCTCATTTTTGATTTTTATCGAGACGCATAGCCGCAAGTCACCACGAGTGCTGGAAATTTGCCATTTACTTTGCCATGTTGAGCCAGAGTCATGAGGCATAGATGCGCGATCTGAAAATCCCCACCGAACGGCACCCTGAAAAGGCGCACCGCGCCAGCAATGCCCAGCCGAAGAAGCCCGACTGGATCAAGGTGCGAGCGCCGTCTGGGGCAGGTTATGAGGCGACACGCGAGATCATTCGCGACAACAATCTAGTCACGGTGTGACAGGAGGCAGGCTGTCCGAACGTGGGTGAATGCTGGTCACAGGGCCACGCGACCATGATGATCATGGGTGAGATTTGCACCCGCGGTTGCACCTTCTGCAATGTCGCCACCGGGCGACCCGATGCGCTTGACACATTTGAGCCTGGCCGGGTGGCCCATGCGGTGCAAAAGTTAGGGCTGAACCACGTGGTGGTCACATCTGTGGACCGCGATGACCTGACCGACGGCGGGGGGGAACATTTCGCCCAGACGATCCGCGCCATTCGGCACCGCGCGCCCGACACCACAATCGAAATTCTGACACCGGATTTTTTGAAATGCGGTCCAGACGCGCTGGAAACGGTCGTGGCCGCGCGCCCCGATGTGTTCAACCACAATCTTGAAACTGTGCCGGGGCTTTACCCTGAAGTGCGTCCCGGGGCGCGGTATTTTCATAGCTTGCGGCTGTTGCAGCGGGTCAAGGAGATGGATCCCGCGATCTTCACGAAATCGGGCATCATGGTGGGGTTGGGCGAGGACCGGCAGTCCGTGTTGCAGGTGATGGACGATATGCGCGCCGCAGATGTTGATTTCCTGACCATCGGGCAATATCTGCAGCCCACGCCGAAACACCACGCGGTGGATCGTTTCGTCGATCCCGAGGAATTCAAATCTTATGAAAAGGCGGCCTGGGGCAAGGGCTTTTCCATGGTCTCATCCACGCCGCTGACGCGGTCGTCCTATCATGCGGGCGATGACTTTGCGCGGCTGCGGGCGGCGCGCACCGCGGAACTGGCCTGAAATCTTGGCTCAGGTGAAGCGCACCTTCCCGATATAAGGCAGGTTGCGGTTGCGTTGGGCATAGTCGATCCCGTAGCCGACCACGAATTCATCGGGAATTTCGAAGCCGGTCCACGTGGCCTTGATCGACACTTCGCGGCGCGTCGGCTTGTCCAACAACGCGATGGTTTCCAACCGGCGTGGGTGGCGCGACCGCATCAGCCGCACCACATGGGACAGCGTGTGGCCAGTATCGACGATGTCTTCCACGAGCAGCACGTCGCGCCCTTCGATGGAGGCCGACAGGTCTTTGAGAATCCGCACTTCGCGCGAGCTTTCCATCCCGTCGCCGTAAGAGGAGGCTTCGAGGAAATCGACTTCCACATTCAGGTCAATCTCGCGCACGAGATCGGCAATGAACACGAAGGAACCGCGCAACAGCCCCACCACGATCAGCTTTTCGGTGTCTTCGAACATCGCGGAAATCTCAGCCGCTAGGTCTTCGATCCGCGCGGCGATGGCCTTAGCGCTGATCAGGCTGTCGATGGTATAGGGCTGCGTCACGATGTCTTGACCTGACCTTAGTTTTAACTTGTTCGCGTTACGCCGTGACCTTAAACCCATGGCCCCGAGATGACCACGCATTCTGAAACCCGCCTTTTGCCTTATTCGCCCGACCAGATGTACGCGCTGGTTGCCGATGTGCCGTCCTATCCGGCGTTTCTGCCGTGGTGTGCAGCCGCCCGTGAACGCAGCCGGACAGAAAAGGGCGAACGGATTGAGGTGCTGGCCGATCTGGTGATTTCGTTCAAAGTCTTCCGCGAACGTTTTGGCAGCCGGGTGATCCTGACGCCGAAAGAGCGGATCGAGACGGAGTATATCGACGGCCCGTATTCGCATATGCGGTCAGTCTGGGAGTTCGGGCCGGGCGAAAACGGCGGTACCGAGATCAGATTCTTTGTGGATTTTGAATTCAAGAACAAGGTTTTGGGTGCAGCGGCGGGCCTATTTTTCGAAGATGCCATGCAGCGGATTGTGCGCGCGTTTGAACGTCGAGCGGCAGAGCTTTACGGCTAGCATCAGACTTTAGGCGCTTTGCCCCTCGGCCCGTACGAGCCTCACCCCCAGAATATTTGCGGACAGATGGAGGGGCTAGGCCAGCGCTTTAAGCAGGAGCGTCAGGGCGTGATCAACGCTGGCCGCCCGCACATTTGCGCGCCCCAAGGCGCCGAAGTGGTCTTACCGGTTTGGGCTAGGCCGAAACAGACGCGGCCTTCGGGCTTGTGGTCTGATCCGCCGGGGCCGGCGATGCCAGTGACCGACACCGCGAGATCTGCGTTTGAGGCTGCAAGGGCGCCAGCAGCCATTTCTCCTGCGACCTGTTCAGAAACGGCCCCGAAGTCATTTAGCGTAGCGCGTGTAACGCCCAGCATGTCGATCTTGGCAGCGTTGGAATAGGTCACAAAGCCCCGGTCCACTACATCGGACGATCCGGGAACTTCGGTCAGCGCGCCTGCGATCAACCCGCCCGTACAGCTTTCGGCGGTGGCGATCATCACGCCTTTTGCGCGGGCGGCATCAAGCACTTGGGCCGCCGTCATCCCGCAAACACCGAATGCGCAAGCGAGGCGAGGGCCATGACAACCCCGCCTGCGGCCACGCCAGCGAGCGCATCATCAAGCATCAGGCCCAACGCATCGCCGCGCGCATCTACTTTGCCGATGACCCATGGCTTCCAGATGTCAAACAGCCGGAAGGCAAGGAAAGCGGCGAGGATGCCGGGCCAAAGCGCCATAAACGACACGCCCGCCAGCGAAGCGCCCATCGAAACAGGCAAAAGCGCGATCCACTGGCCGATCACCTCATCGATAACGATCTCACCCGGGTCGTCTTCTTCGGCGTCCATCAGTTCCTGCTCGCTGGCCCAGAGCCCGGCGGCGAAGACGCCGATGGTCGCCATCGCCAGCCCAATCGGACCCGACAGCCAGTGGATGGCAAAGGCGACGGGTATCGCGGCGAGCGACCCCCAGGTGCCCGGTGCCGGGCGCATCAGCCCAACATAGAAAAACGTTGTAATGAGCCGGGTCATGGGGCCACCAAAACGACGCTGGCCAGGGCGGCTATGCCTTCTTCGCGGCCTGTAAACCCAAGGCGTTCCGACGTCGTGGCCTTTACGGAAACGCGGGCGGTTTCGACACCGCAAATACGAGAAATATTGTCCGTCATATCAATAGCATGCGGCCCGATCTTCGGGCGTTCACATATCAGTGTCAGGTCCGCATTCGACAGTTTGAAGTCGCGTGCCACGGCGCGTTCAACCGCATGGCGCAAGAACACTTCGCTGTCAGCGCCTTGCCATTGCGGATCGCTGGGCGGGAAATGCCGCCCGATGTCGCCGTCAGCCAAAGCGCCATAGATGGCATCGGTCAAGGCATGGAGGCCGACATCGGCATCTGAATGACCTTTTAGACGCCGATCATGGGGCACGCGCACGCCGCAAAGCAAGACGTGGTCGCCTGGTTCTATTGCGTGCACGTCAATACCGGTACCGAGCCGGATATCCTGCATGTTGCGTCCCTCAATCCTCGCTCCCTTGTTGCCGGGCGCGATGGCAAAAATTTGGCGCTGGGGACCGCAGAACACAAGGGGAAGTTTCATGGGCGAACTTAACGCGCGCAATTTTGTAACCGCTGCCAAAGCCTCTCTTGGGTCAGTGGGGCGCCTAATAAATAGGCATTCAGAGAAGCGTTAACGAAAACTGCGATGGTAAATTGCCCTACATGCCAAGTCGGCATACATCCACTCGAGAGTGCACAAGGTTTGAGCATGTGATGATTCAATTGGCAGATGTAGCCCTGTCGCCGCCCGTGGCCTTGGCCCCGATGGCGGGGATCACGGATGTGCCCTTCCGCCGGATCGTTGCGGGGTTCGGTGCGGGGCTTGTGGTCAGCGAAATGGTGGCCAGCCAAGAAATGCTGCAGGCCAAACCGGGGGTGCGCGAGCGCGCCGAATTGGGATTTGAGGAGGCGGCAACGTCGATTCAGATCGCCGGGCGCGACGCCTATTGGATGAGCGAAGCCGCAAGGATGCTTGAAGCCAACGGCGCAGAGATCATCGACATCAATATGGGGTGTCCGGCGAAGAAAGTGACCGGTGGCCAGTCGGGGTCTGCGCTGATGAAGGCGCCTGATCACGCGCTGTCGCTGGTTGAGGCGGTGGTGAACGCCGTCGCTGTGCCAGTGACCCTGAAAATGCGCCTGGGCTGGGATGAAAATTGCCTGAATGCGCCCCAGATCGCGCGGCGGGCTGAGACGGCGGGCATTGCGAGGCTGACGGGACATGGGCTCACACGCTGCCAGTTCTACAAAGGCCGGGCCGATTGGGCGGCCATTGGCGAGGTTGTCAAGGCGGTTGACATTCCTGTCTTGGCCAATGGGGATATCACAAGTGTGGCGTCTGCTCGCGCAGCACTTGCGGCATCGGGCGCGGCAGGCATAATGGTCGGTCGCGGGGCGCAGGGCGCGCCCTGGCGGTTGGCAGAAATTGCAGCCGGTCTTTGGGGGACGCCCGCGCCCGATGTGCCCACCGGGGCCGCCTTGGGCGAGCTTGTTTGCGCGCACTACGCAGCCTCGCTCGACTTTTACGGGATCGATCTTGGTGCCCGCGTCATCCGCAAGCATCTGGGCTGGTACGCCGATGAGGCAGGCGTTGATCCTGCCATGAAGCGCCAACTTTTGACCGCGTCCCCCGAAGCGGTGCCAGAACTTGTCCGGTCGGCCTTTGCCGAC